>Ga0209014_10000074_pt1 | contig 48665 bp, 51 predicted proteins | sample BarGraNGADG00212_FD_184491 | JGI IMG/M metagenome (GOLD analysis project Ga0209014, IMG submission 184491) | Arctic peat soil microbial communities from Barrow, Alaska - Barrow Graham LP Ref core NGADG0002-212 (SPAdes) (version 2) | ecosystem: Environmental > Terrestrial > Soil > Wetlands >...
GTTCGCAGCTGGTACCGACGTCAAGTCCGGCTACGACCGGATGAAGAACAAGGTCCAGGACGAGCTCAAGCAGCACTTCCGGCCGGAGTTCCTCAACCGGGTGGACGACATCATCGTCTTCCCGCAGCTGACCCAGTCCGAGATCGTCGAGATCGTCGACCTGATGATCGCCAAGCTGGACGTGCGCCTCAAGGACAAGGACATGGGCATCGAGCTCACGCCAGCGGCCAAGGCGCTGCTCGCCAAGAAAGGCTACGACCCGGTGCTGGGCGCGCGTCCGCTGCGACGCACGATCCAGCGCGAGATCGAGGACGCCATGTCCGAAAAGATCCTGTACGGCGAGATCAAGGCCGGCGAGATCGTCCTGGTCGACACCGACGGTGCCGAGAAGGACGCGGCGTTCACGTTCGTGGGCACGGCCCATTCCCCGCTGGACGACCCGCCACTGAGCGAGATCCAGGACACGGTCAAGACGCCGGATGCTCCGATGCGGACCGATGACAGGGGTCAAGCTCTGCCCTAGCCCACAGCCCTGAGCCCGACCCGGGTGCGCGAAAGGCGTGTGGGGACGCCGTACGGTGGAACCATGCTCCCCCGTCCACGCCCTTCGGCGCGTCCTGCCCTCATCGTTGGGCTGGCCGCGATTCTGGCCGGTGCCATGGCGCTGAGTGGGTGTTCGTCGACGCCCAAGGTCGTCAAGAAGGCCGCGGCGGTCCCGACCACCACGGTTGCCCCGACGCCGCCGCCCTTCACGGCTACGGGGGTGCCGGCGGCACTGGCGGACGTCATCAGGCCGATGTACTTCGGGGGCACCGTCCCGTCATCTCCCTCGGCTGCCAAGGTCCTGCTCAAACGCAAACCGGTCAATGCGGCTGGGCCGGTCGTTGTCAGCGGCGCCGTCGGGTCGTGGAAGGGCGTGCCGATCGCTGTGGTCACGTCGGGCCAGGACGTCACCCTGGCGGTGGCCGCACCCAAGTGGAAGGTCGTCGGAGGTTGGTGGCCCTCGATCGGGCTGTCGGCGCCCTCACTGGGCGGCGCACATCGGGTGCTGGTGGTTGGTTCAGATGCGAGGCCGGGTCAGGCGGTCGATCGATCCCGGGGCGACAGCCTCCACATCGTCGGCTTCGATGGCCATGGGGGTGGTGGTGTCCTGGGGATACCACGGGACTCGTACGTTCCCCTTGCCACCGGTGGCAGGGGCAAGATCAACTCGGCCCTGACGTTCGGCGGGGCCGGTGCACTGCAGCGGACGGTGGTCTCGTTGACGGGCGTTCCGCTGGAGGGGTACCTGATCACGGGTTTCGACGGGTTCCAGCGACTTATCGACGGTATCGGCGGGCTGCCCGTGAAGGCACCGGTCGCCGTCAAGGACACGATGTCGGGTGCGGACGTCAGGGCAGGCGCCAACAAGCTCAACGGAGGTCAGGCTCTGGCCTACGGCCGGGCGCGTCACGCGGTCGCCGGTGGCGACTTCGGTCGTTCGGCCAACCAGGGCCTGATGATCATGGCCGCGGCGGGCTTCGCCAAGCTCGTTGGCCCGGCAAAGCTCCCCGGCATCCTGGCGATGGCGGCACCGAGAATTGGCACCAACCTGAGCGCCGAGCAGGTGTTGACGTTCGCTGCCGGCGCCTATGTCACGGATCCGAACAAGGTCCACAACCGGGTCGCGATCGGCGGCTTCGGCATGACTTCGGACGGCCAGTCGATCGTTCTGCTCGACGCCAACGCCAGGCGCATGTTTGCCGACATCCGGGATGGCAACCTGTCGTGACCGTCGCTGCGACGGGTGTCGTCCCGTGATCGAGATCCGCAGCGCCCGTGCCGCCGACGTGCGTTCCGTCCGTGAGCTGGTGCGTCCGCTGGCTGGCAACACACTCACGCCCAAGGATGCCGTTTCGTACTACGAGGCACTGCAACAGTTCCGGGTGGCCGAGGACCCCGACATGCCCGGCCGGATCATCGGCTGTGGCGCCCTGCACGTGATGTGGGAGGAGCTCGCTGAGGTCCGAACCCTGACCGTTCACCCGGACTTCGCCCGGAGTGGCCTCGGCGGCCGGCTCCTGGAGATCCTCGTCGATGACGCCCGGGCACTGGGTCTGCGCCGCATCTTCTGTCTCACCTTCGAGGTGGACTTCTTCACGCGACATGGCTTCTCGACGATCAAGGGTCAGGCCGTCGAGCCCGACGTCTACGCCGAGCTGCTGCGTTCGTACGACGAGGGTGTCGCGGAGTTCCTTGACCTCGAGCGGGTCAAGCCCAACACCCTGGGCAACACCCGGATGCTGCGCGCGCTCTGATCAGGCCCGGGAAACACCCGCACGAGGACCTGCCGGAACGCCCGGGGACGGGCTCCGCCCGGGCAACCCGAATCTGTTGCGGGACAGTGGCTCCACGAGCCCATCGGCGACCAGGGTCTCGAGACAGCGGTCGCGTTGGGTGTCGTCGATGGACCATGCATTGACCACCTCGTTGGCAGTGACGGGTCCCTTCGAAGCCCTCAGCACCGCCAGGATGGCGCCCCGGCACTGCCGGTCCGTGCCGTGCCACGCCTGGCCGCTGCGCGCTGGGCCCTCGTATGCCGGCCGGCCCGCCCGGCGCCACGCGCACAGCTCGTGAACGGGGCAGTCCGGGCACCGGGGTGAGCGCGCCGAGCACACGAGGGCGCCGAGCTCCATCACCGCGGCGCTCCATGTCCGCGCGATGCCGGCGTCCGAGGGGAGGAGAGTGGTGGCCAGGTCCATCTCGGCGCGGGTGAGCGAGGGTCGGGCCAGGGCGGAACCGTTGACCATCCTGGCGAGCACCCTGCCCACGTTCGTGTCGACCACTGCGACGCGCTCGCCGAAGGCGAATGCAGACACGGCGGCAGCGGTGTACGTGCCCACGCCCGGGAGTGCGAGCAGCTTGTCACTGGTGCGTGGCACCTCGCCGCCGTGGTCTTCGACGATTGCCACTGCCGCGGCATGCAGCCGCAAGGCCCGTCGCGGATAGCCCAGCCTGCCCCAGGCGTGGATCGCATCCCCGGTTGCCGACGAGGCCAGAGCGGCTGGCGAGGGCCACCGCGACAACCACTGCCGCCATACGGGCTCGACACGAACGACCGGTGTCTGCTGCAGCATCACCTCCGAGACCAGGATTCCCCAGGGGGAGGTCTCGGGCCGGCGCCAGGGCAGGTCTCTCGACTCCTGGGCATACCAGTCAAGAATCCGTTGGTGCAGAAGGGGACTGGGCGCCGACGGCAAAGCCGCGTCACTCATGATGACTCTTCATCGCCGCATCGGGTCATGGACGAGTGACGCGCCACGGTTCAGACGTAGCGCTCGAGAATGCTCGACTCGGCCAGCCGGGACAGGCCCTCGCGAACGGCACGCGCACGACCCTCACCGACGCCCTCGACGGCCATGAGGTCCTCCAGGTTTGCGGCAAGCAGCTTCTGAAGCCCCTCGAAGTGGTCGACCAGCCGCTCCACGATGGCACCGGGCAGGCGGGGCACCTTGTTCAGGAGCCGGTAGCCGCGCGGGCTGACTGCTGTGTCGAGGGCATCGCCGCCGACGTTGAAGCCCACGGCCCTCGCGCCTGCGGCGAGGTCGAGCAGCTGGGTGGACGTGAGCTCCATGAGGTCGGCCAGGACCTGCTCGACCGTGCCGGTGTTGTGGGCTGCGTCGAGGTAGTCGCGGATCACCAGCTCACGGTCGTTGCCCAGCCCGCCGGTGAGCTCTGCAAGCTGGAGGGTCAGCAGCCGGCCATCGGTGCCCAGCTCGACGACGTAGCTGTCGATCTCTTCGCTGATCCGCCGAACCATCTCGAGGCGTTGGAGTACCGAGGCGACGTCGCGGACGGTGACCAGGTCCTCGATCTCGAGGGCCGACAGCGTGCCGGCGACCTCGTCCAGACGCGACTTGTAGCGCTCAAGGGTCTGCAAAGCCTGGTTGGCACGGGAAAGGATCGCCAGTGAGTCCTCGAGCACATGGCGTCGGCCAGCGACATACAGCGCGACGATCTGCATGGACTGGCTCACCGAGACCACCGGGAAGCCGGTCTGCTTGGCGACCCGTTCGGCGGTGCGGTGCCGGGTGCCGGACTCGTTCGTCTCGATGGAGGGGTCGGGCAGCAGCTGGGTGGCCGCGCGCAGGATCCGGGTGCCCTCGCGGTCGAGCACGATCGCGCCGTCCATCTTGGCCAGCTCGCGCAGTCGCGTGCTCGAGAAGTCGATGGCCAAGGGGAACCCACCGGTGGACATCGCTTCGACGACCTTGTCCTGGCCAAGCACGATGAGTGCACCGGTCCGCCCGCGCAGGATGCGCTCCAGCCCGTCCCGCAGCTCGGTCCCGGGTGCAACTGCCGCCAGGGTGGCGCGCAGCAACTCGTCGTCGCTTCGTTCCACGGTGATCGGTCCCCTCGGGCTCTGCGGGCTGTTCGGATCCGTCCCCGGCTGGTCGGACCCGTCGCCGGCTCACACCACCGGCTGGCGAAGTCTAACGGCCAGATGGCCTTTCGCGCGTCTTGTGACCGACCCGTGACCTGGGTGTCTTTGCACGGGCTGCGTCATGCCGCCGTCGGCGGGCTGAGCGTCAAGCCCACTGCCTGACAGATGTTCGAGACCTCGATGACCACCATGTCCTCTGGTATGGGACCGGAGTCGCGCGAGCCTGCCGGCACCACAGCCACGCGGAACCCGAGGCGTGCAGCCTCGGCCAGCCGACGGGGAATGCCGGTCACCGCCCTGATCTCACCGGCCAGGCCAACCTCGCCCATGGCGACGACGCCCAGTGGTAGGGGCCGCTCGGACAGGGAGCTGGCCATGGCCAGGGCGATCGCAAGGTCCGAGGCGGGTTCGGACAGCTTGACGCCGCCCACCGTCGAGGCGTAGCAGTCGGCCTGGCGAACGGGCACGCCTGCTCGCTTCTCGAGGACCGCGAGGATCATGGCGACCCGGGAGCTGTCCAGCCCGCTGGTCGTGCGTCGTGGTGAGGGGACCGTCGTTGGTGCCAGAAGCGCCTGAACCTCGGTGACCAGTGGTCGTTTGCCCTCGAGTGTGACGGTGACGCAGGTGCCGGGGACGACCAGGTCGCGGCTGGACAGAAACAGGCCGCTGGGGTCGGGGAGCCCGATGATGCCCATGTCGGACAGGTCGAAACAGCCCACCTCGTCGGTCGGGCCGTAACGGTTCTTCACCGCGCGGACGAGCCTCAGCCGGGAGTGCCGATCGCCTTCGAACTGGATCACGACGTCGACCAGGTGCTCGAGCACTCTCGGCCCGGCGATCGAGCCGTCCTTGGTGACGTGGCCCACCAGCAGGATCGAGATGCCACGCGCCTTGGCCACCTGGATCAAGGAGGCAGCCACCTCGCGGACCTGCGAGACGTTGCCGGCCGAGCCCTCGACCTCACCGCTGGCGATGGTCTGGACCGAGTCGATCACGACAAGGTCCGGGCCGATCCGGTCGATCTGACCCAACACCGTTCCAAGGTCCGTCTCGGCCGCGAGGAACAGGTTCTCGGCCATGGCCTCGATGCGCTCGGCCCGCACCCGGACCTGTGCCATCGACTCTTCGCCGCTGACATAGAGCACGGTCTGGGCCGTGCGAGCCGCCCTGGCGGCCACGTCGAGCAGCAGCGTCGACTTGCCGATGCCCGGCTCACCGGCCACGAGGACCACGGAGCCGGGCACGAGGCCGCCACCAAGGACACGGTCGAGCTCGCTGACACCGGTGGTGTGCGCGTGCGCCCGGCGCGAGTCGACGTCACCGATGCGTAGGGCGGGCCGCTCGATGACCGCCGAGGCTGTCGTCCTGACCTTGACCGCGCCCACCTCGCCGATCGTTCCCCAGGTCTGGCACTCGCCACACCGGCCAACCCACTTGATCGCCGACCAGCCGCACTCGGTGCAGCGGTAGCCGGAGGAACGGGTCGTCGTCTTGGTGGCCATGAGCGTGACCCTACGAGACGCTCCCGACAGGGGCCGTCCGGTCGCTCAAACGTGCATAAGGGGTCGGCGGGGCTCGTTCACACGTAGGAGGAGGCCAGGCTGAGGCGACGTGTGCACGTTCGACGGCAGGGGCTCTACCTGAACGTGCGCCACCACAGGTTGACCGCGTAGTCCACGCCAGCACCCTCGTGCTCGGCCAGAATGCCGTCCGCCAGGGTCTCGCTGAACTCGATCCGCACGACCGACTCGAAGTCCGCGCGTGACCCGAAGCTCCATCGGATGTCAATGCGTTCTCGCGACCACCCCTGCCGAGCCCAGAACCGTTCAACCGCAACGGGGTCGTAGGCAGGCATGGCCCTGCGGAACCACGTGCCGAACGTGGATCTCGAGGCGTCGTTGTCGATCACGAATGCCGTGCCGCCGGAACCGAGCACACGCGCCACCTCGGCGAGGCCGGGTTCGCATCCGGGCCCGAAGAAGTACGCCCACCGCGCATGCACCACGTCGACACTGTCATCGCGCAGCGGGAGGTTCTCCGCCGCGCCATCGAGCACCGACACATTCGCGAGGGACAGGTCCGAGATCCTTTGGCGCGCAAGCGCGGCCAGCGGGTCATACGGTTCCACCCCCACGACGGCGGACGCGGTGCGGGCGAACCCGGGCAGGTGAAAGCCGCTGCCACACCCCACATCCAGAACGCTTTGCCCGCGCCAGTCGTGTATGCCGGCCATGGCCGCCTCGATCAGCCCGTCAGGGTCGACCCCGCGGTTCTCGATCTCGTAGACGTCGGGGTCGTTCCAGATGTTCGGGCTGGGGATCACCGAGTGCGACCGCCGTCAGCGCGCGCCGCCTGCGTTGCCGGGTGAACCAACAGGGGCAGCATCGTGCGCGACCCGGTGCCACGGGCGGCCTTCACGGCGACCAGGTGAGCCTGGCAGCGGAGGGCAAGCTCCTCATACGCCGCAGTGCCCATGAGCTCGCGCAGCTCGCTGCTGTTGCTCAGATAGACGGGCTCCTTACCGATGTGCGCGGCCGGGTTGCCCGAGCAGTACCAGTCCAGGTCATGACCACCGGGTCCCCAGGCCCGGCGGTCGTACTCCGTGATGGTGACCTCGAGGTACGAGCTTTCATCTGGCATCTCGACCGTGCGGTACGTGCGCCGGACCGGCAGCTGCCAGCACACGTCCGGCTTGATGGTGTGCGGCTCGACTCCGCGAAGCAGGGCGTGCTGGTGCAGGGCGCACCCTGCGCCGGCGGGGAAGCCCGGACGGTTCAGGAAGATGCAGGCGCCGTCGACGACCCTGGTCTTCAGCTCCCCCTCCTCCTTGAGCTTCCACCTGCCGCCCTGGCCTGCAGGGTGGAACTGCCACTCGTCCTCACCGAGGTCGGCGACGGCAGCCTTGACCCGCGATACGTCGTCCTTGTCCGTGAAGTGGGCGCCCAGGGTGCAGCAGCCGTCGTCGGGACGGTCCTCGTAGATTCCCGCGCAGCCGCTCCCGAAGATGCAGGTCCATGAGGATGTGAGCCAGGTCAGGTCGCAGCGGAAACGCTGGCCGGCATCGGCTGGGTCGGTGAACTCGACCCACAGACGCGGGATGTCGAGCGCGGTCTCTGGCATCCGCCAAGACTATGTGGCTGAAACCTCTTGGGTACGACGTGCCCGTCGCCGCTGCAGGTGGGTCGCTACCGCCACCGCGACGAACACCACGACCGCGGCCCAGTTGAGAAGTGTGAGGTCGCCGAACAGGTCCATGAGGCTCAGTGCCCGCCTCGGCTGGGGGCTATGGAGGGTGACTGGGGGGGTGTCCAGCAGGTTGAGCCCAACCAGCGTCATCAGGGCGGCTGGCCCGCTGACCAACAACAGTCCCAGCCGGGAACCGCGCTGCCAACCGCACCAGACCATTGCCGCGAAGGCCGGCAGGGTCGTCAGAGCGGCCATAGCGGCGGGGATGAAGTCACCACCATCGGGCGTGTCGGGAAAGAACACGCTCGAGAGCGGGAGCAAGAACCCGAGGTACACCATGAGCGCACCGGCAAGCAGCTGGTACACCATCAAGAGACAGGCAAGGAGGACGAGCAAGGCCGTGGTGGGCCAGACTCGACGGGTCGCGGATGCGGCCTCGGTGGCCACGGTCGGGGGCATGCCCCTACCCTGCCCCCAACTCGCGGCTGCCGCACCCGTTCAGTTACTCATGTCGATAGGTTCGTTCCCATGCGACTCGGCGTGATCGACGTGGGATCCAACACGGTCCACCTCCTGGTCGTCGATGCACACGTCGGCGCCCATCCGCTTCCGTCGTCGTCGCACAAGATCGAGCTGCGCCTCTCCGAGCACGTCGACAAGGACGGCTCCATCGCCCGATCGGGGGCTGACGCCTTGGTGGAGTTCACTCGCGAGTGCCTCACAATCGCGGAGGACCAGGGCGTCGAAGATCTACTCGCCTTTGCTACCAGTGCAATTCGCGATGCGCCAAATGGTGAGGCCGTTCTTGCGCGCGTGCTTGAGGAGACCGGGGTCGAGCTGCAGGTGCTCTCCGGCGAGGAGGAGTCGAAGCTGACTTTCCTGGCAGTCCGGCGATGGTTCGGCTGGTCCAGCGGCCGGTTGCTGGTGATGGACATCGGTGGCGGGTCTCTGGAGATAGCGGCAGGCATCGACGAGGTGCCTGACGCGGCGCTGAGCCTTCCCCTGGGGGCTGGACGGCTCACCAGGGCTGCCCTGTCCGGCGATCCGCCCACCTCGGCGCAGGTCAAAGCGCTGCGCAAACAGGTCCGCGCCGATATTGCCCGGGCGGTGCGCGACGTGAACAAGGTGGGGGTGCCCGACCGGTTCGTCGGAACGAGCAAGACGTTGCGGTCGCTGGCTCGGATAGCTGGTGCGGCCCGCAGCGCAGACGGGCCGTATGCCGTCCGCGCCCTTGAGCGAAGGCGCGTCAGGGCCCTCGTGCCGCGGCTGGCCGAGATGACCGCAGCCGAGCGCTCGCAGCTTTCCGGAGTCTCCGAAGGACGTGCCCCACAGATGCTGGCAGGAGCGATCGTCGCCGACGCAGCCATGGACCTGCTTGGTATCGAACGGCTCGACATCTGCCCGTGGGCCTTGCGCGAAGGCGTGATCCTGCGCCGGTTGGACTGGATCTCGGCAGGTTGAGACTGCGCCGATAGTCTCAGTTCCATGACCACGGTTCAGGTGCCCGGCGCGCGAGTGGCGTTGTCCACCGCTTCGGTCTATCCCGAGAACTGTGCCACTGCGTTCGACCTTGCCGAGCGACTCGGTTACGACGGTGTCGAAGTCATGGTGTGGACCGACCCGGTCTCGCAGGAGGCTGGGGCGTTGAAGGCACTGTCGGACCTGCACGCCATGCCGGTCGTGTCGATCCATGCACCGACTCTGCTTCTCACACAACGGGTGTGGGGTCCAGAGGCGTGGCCCAAGGTGGACAACTCGATCGAGCTGGCCGCGGCCTTGGGTGCCGATACCGTGGTGCTGCATCCACCCTTCCGCTGGCAGAAGGACTACGCCAAGGCGTTCGCCGACGGTGTGGCTCTTCGCGAGAACGACTGTGGCATCAGGCTGGCCGTCGAGAACATGTTCCCCTGGCGGGCACGCAACCGTTCGGTCGAGGCGTACCTGCCCCACTGGGACCCGGTCGACCAGCCCTACGACCACGTGACGCTCGACCTGTCGCATACGGCCACAGCAGGGTCAGACGCCATGGCGATGGCAGCGGCTCTCGGGCCCCGGCTCGCGCACATCCATCTCGCCGATGGTCTGGGCTCTCCGCGGGACGAGCACCTTGTGCCCGGGCGCGGCAGCCAGCCCTGTGCGGAGCTGCTGGAAACCCTTGCGGTGCAACAGTTCGCTGGGTCGGTCATTGTCGAGGTCAGTACGCGCCGGTTGTCGGACGAGGAGCGCGAGGTCGACTTGGCCGAGGCGTTGGCGTTCGCGCGCCTGTACCTGGCCGCGGCGGCGGTCTTGTGACCCCTTCGAAGCCGCCAGGCCAGTTCGGCAACGTGAGACGCGGGCGTCGTCCGGGCGGCGAGGACACCAGGTCCGAGATCCTCGATGCGGCTCGCGCCGAGTTCTCGGCCAAGGGCTATGACGCCAGCTCGCTGCGTGCGATTGCGCGCCTTGCCGAGGTTGACCCCGCACTGGTGCACCACTACTTCGACGGCAAGGCTGCGCTGTTCGTAGAGGCGATGTCGATCCCGGTCAACCCGTCTTTCCTGGTCGATGCACTTCTCGCCGGTCCTCGTGAAAGCATCGGTGAGCGGCTGGCGGCCACCTTCTTCGACATCTGGGACTCGCCCCCAGGGCGCGAGCGACTGGTCGCGCTGATCCGGTCCGCAGTCAGCAATGAGGACGCGGCTCGGATGTTGAGCGAGTTTCTGGCTCGCGAGGTGTTCGCGAGGGTGGCGTTGTCCATGGATGTCCCACAGCCGCATCTTCGGGCCGGGATGGCCGCGGCTCAGATGATCGGACTGGCGATGCTGCGGTACGTCATCGGGTTCGAGCCAGTCGTCCGCGCGTCAGCGAAAGAGATCGTCGGGCTCGTGGCCCCAACCTTGCAGGCGTACCTCGCCGACCCCTATCTTGGTGACATAGCGCACGAGAGTCATTGATGGCGCACGAAAGGTGATGCTCCATCAATGACGCATCTGCTCCATGTGGCCATCGACACCAGACCGGACACGGGTCGGGACCTTGTCGTCGAGCCGGCAGTACGGTAAATTTCACCACATGATGAATGAGCAGTCCCCGGCCGTCGTCGTGGACGACCTGCATGTCATCCGGGGGTCCCGCGAGGTGCTCCCCGGCATCTCGCTGACCGTGCCTCGCGGGCAGGTCGTCGGCCTGCTCGGACCCAACGGCGGGGGCAAGACCACTCTGCTCCGCTCGATCGTGGGCGTTCAGGTCATCGCGGGCGGCACGGTCACGGTTCTGGGGGAGCCTGCTGGTTCGCCGGGGCTCCGCTCACGCGTGGGGTACGTCACCCAGGAGGCGAGCGTGTATGCCGACCTCACGGTCCGCGCGAACCTCACCTACTTCGCCGCGCTCGCCGGTGCCCCGCACGCTGACGTTGAGCGCATCATCGAGACAGTCGACCTCACTGCTGACATCGACTCGCGGGTGGGCCAGCTCTCCGGCGGTCAGCGCTCGAGGGTGTCGCTCGGGGCGGCACTGGTCGGGTCCCCTGAGCTGTTGATCCTTGACGAGCCAACTGTTGGGCTCGACCCGGTGCTGCGCCGCGACCTCTGGGCGTTGTTCCGTCGCCTTGCCGACGAGGGCACCACACTGCTCGTCTCGAGCCACGTCATGGATGAGGCCACCCGGTGCGACCGACTCCTGTTGCTCAGAGAGGGCCGCCTGCTCGCAGACGACTCCCCCGACGGGCTCCTCGCACGCACCGGGGCTCCGGACGCCGAACAGGCATTCTTCGCCCTGATCGAGACGGAAGGCGCGGCATGAACCCCCGGCTGACGTTCGCGACTGCGCGGCGGGTCTTGCTCCAGGTCCGCGCCGACCATCGCACGCTTGCCCTGATGATCGCCGTGCCGTGCGTGCTGATCGGCTTGCTGGCGTGGATCTTCAACGGCACTCAGGTGTTTGACAAGATCGGCGCTCCCTTGCTGGGTGTCTTCCCGTTCGTCGTCATGTTCCTGATCACGAGCGTGGCGACCCTTCGCGAGAGGTCCTCCGGAACGCTCGAGCGGCTACTGTCGACGCCGCTCGGCAAGGGTGACTTCCTCGCGGGATATGCACTCGCGTTCGGATCGCTCGCGGTGGTCCAGGCGCTGGTCGCAACGGGATTCGCGATCTGGGTGTGCGGCCTCGACGTCGCCGGCCCGCGTGGGCTGCTCGTCGTCGTGGCTGTGGTCGACGCCGTTCTCGGAACAGCGACCGGCTTGTTCGTCAGCGCTTTTGCGCGCACGGAGTTCCAGGCCGTCCAGTTCATGCCGGCCTTCGTCCTGCCGCAGTTCCTGCTGTGCGGGCTCCTGGTCCCGCGCAACGGTCTGCCCCGTGCACTCGAGCTGGTGTCGGACGTTCTCCCGCTGTCGTATGCCGTCGACGCCATGCGGACGCTCACGTCACAGGTCGATGCAGCGGGCGACGTGGGTCGCGACGTGGCGATCGTGGCGGCCTTCGCGGTGGCCGCCATCGCGCTCGGCTCGCTCACGCTCCGACGACGCACCCCCTGAGGTCGGTGCCCCGAGAGCGGAAGCGCCGTCGGGTCGAAGGGCGTCGAGGAATAGCCTTGTGGCGACTCGCAGAGGACGGCAAACGGAGGAATCGTGTTGAATGCAAGCGGTGTGCTGCGCCAGGGGCTGTTGCAGATGTCCAAGAGCGGGCGGGTGCGTGAACTGGTCGAGCGGGCTCCGATGAGCAGGGACGTCGTGCGGCGGTTCGTGGCGGGGGACTCGACCGTTGACGCCGTGAACGCGGCACGTGCCCTCGACGTCACTGGTCGCCGATGCACGATCGACCACCTCGGCGAGGACACCCACGACCTGCCGCAGGCCCAGAACACCCGCGACGCCTACCTGTCCCTGCTCTTGGCTCTGGGCGAGGCGGGCCTGACACAGGACGGCAAGGCCGAGGTCAGCCTCAAGCTGAGCGCCCTGGGGCAGGCGCTGCCCGGCGACGGCGCCAAGATCGCGGTCGAGCACGCGCGCGAGATCTGCCAGGCTGCATCCAACGCAGGCACCACGGTCACCCTGGACATGGAGGACCACACCACCGTTGATGCCACCCTCGAGGCCCTGAGCGAGCTGCGCAAGGACTTCCCGACAGCGGGTGCGGTGCTGCAGGCCTATCTGCATCGCACCGAGGCCGACTGTCGCGACCTCGCCCACGAGGGCAGCCGGGTCCGGCTGTGCAAGGGTGCCTACGACGAGCCCGAGTCGGTGGCCTTCCAGGGCAAGACCGAGGTCGCCAGGGCTTACGTCCGCTGCCTCAAGGTTCTGATGGCCGGGCAGGGCTACCCGATGATCGCCAGCCATGACCCGCGCCTCGTCGAGATCGCGGGCGCCCTTGCCCATAAGGAGGATCGGGCTGCAGACACCTTCGAGTACCAGATGCTCTACGGCATCCGTCCCGAAGAGCAGAAGCGGATCGCCGACCGCGGGGACCGGATGCGCGTCTACGTCCCCTACGGCCAGGAGTGGTACGGCTACCTCATCCGCCGGATGGCAGAGCGCCCGGCCAACACGGTCTTCTTCCTGCGTTCACTCGCGACCAAGGGCTGAGGCGGCAAGTCATGGGGGAGCTGACCCGCGAGGGCTCAAAGACCGTCGCAATCTTCGGCGCCGGCGTCATGGGTTCGACGCTGCTCTCAGGCCTGATCCGTTCGGGGCGCGACGTCGCTGACCTGGTCATCACCGGCCGCGACATCCAACGCACCGAGGGGCTGGCCAGCGCGTCCGGGGTCCGCCGCATGACCAATGTCGATGCGGCGCTGGTGGCCGACACCGCGGTCCTGGTTGTCAAGCCTCAGGACATGGACGGCCTGCTGGCCGAGATCCGCGCTCATGTCCGTCATGGCGCCCTTGTGGTCAGCCTGGCCGCCGGAATCACCACCGCGTTCCTCGAGGAGCGTCTGCCAGCGGGTACTGCGGTCGTCCGGGTCATGCCGAACACTCCGGCGCTCGTGGACGAGGGCATGGCCGCCATCAGCCCTGGGCAGCATTGCGACGAGGTGCATCTGGTTGAAGCGGAGGAGCTCCTGCAATCCTGTGGCAAGGTCCTGCGAATCCCCGAGAAGCACCAGGACGCCGTTACCGCGATCAGTGGCAGCGGACCGGCATACATCTTCTATGTCGTCGAGGCCATGATCGAGGCGGGCGTCCTGCTTGGCCTACCTCGTGCGACATCCACCGAGCTCGTGGTCCAGACGCTCTACGGTGCGGCGACCATGCTCAAGGAGACGGGTCAGCACCCCACTGTGCTGCGTGAGCAGGTCTCCAGCCCGGGCGGTACGACGATGGCTGCGCTTCGTCAGCTCGACGACCACAAGGTGCGGGCAGCATTCGTCACGGCCATGGAGGCGGCAGCCGAGCGCTCGAAGCAGCTGGCCTCCGGCAATGGCTGAGTCCCGGATCGTTTCCACAAGCCGGCTGGTGGCCGACGACTGGATGGTGTACCGCACGATCCGGCTGGCCATGTTGCAGGAGTCGCCCTCGGTCTTCGGCAGCACCCATGCCGAGGCGGCCAGCTTTGACGAGCAGCTGTGGAGGCAGCGGCTGACGGACAACGCCGTCATCCTCGCGTGGGTGGGCACATCTGCGGCCGGGTCGGTGATGTACTCCGAGTTCGGCATGACCGACCCCGGCGACTGCGTTCTCTACGGCATGTGGGTGGATCCTGGGTTTCGTGGGGCAGGCATCGGGCGAGCACTGGTCGACGCCGTGATCGACCAGGCCCGGGCCGCGGGAAAGCGCCGCGTCATTCTTCACGTCGTGGCCGGCAACGACCAGGCCGGCCGTCTCTACGAACGGGCAGGCTTCGCCCCGACAGGTCACATCGTGCCCTTCCCGCTTGACGACAGCGTCGTCGAGGTGGAGATGGAGCTCATGCTCGGGGACGGCTCCTGACCAGCCTCCCTCGGATGCACGTCTGGTGCGCCGCATCGTCTGCGTCCTCCGCGTCGCCATCGCCTTTTCGCGTGATGGTGTGGGATGCGATGGTGTTGCCATGAGCGAGATCAACGTGCGTGTCCTTGGCGAAGAGGACTGGCAGGTGTACCGCGACATCCGGTTGGCGGCGCTCCGTGAGGCACCCGGAGCCTTCGTGGCAACCCGGGCGCAGGAGGAGGCCCTCGACGAACAGAGGTGGCGCGAACGCCTCAGTGGGTCACGTCGTCTGGTCGCCGAGCGTGACGGGCGAGCCCTGGGCGTGGTGAGCCTCGGGCATACGGAGGAGCCCGACCCCGGCACCGCCGAGCTGTTCGGCTTGTGGGTCGAACCAGAGGCGCGGGGTACGGGTGTGGCCTGGAGGCTTGTCGAGGCGGGCGCTGACCAGGCGCTGCGGGATGGACTCAGTCATCTGTCCTACTGGGTCGGCACGGACAACGGTCGGGCAGTGGCCTTCGCCAGCAGCTTCGGGTTTCGCCCCGGAGCCGACCGCCGACCGATGAGGGTGGCCGGCGAGGAGGACGGGGCGGAGGAGATGGCGATGGTCCTCCCTCTGGGTGTGGACCCGGGGTCGGTGCCCAGCACACGCGTGCGTTGACGCTGGTGCTCGCGTCACGGGCGGCTGACCAACAGCTCGATGAGATCGCTCGGGCCGCTCACGATGAGGGTGTGCTGGGCCGTCACCTTGGTATCGGGAACGGCATGGGTGAAGTCCTCACCGGGAGCCTTCAGGCCGACCACGGTCACGCCGTACTTGGTGCGAATCTGGCTTTGCGCCAACGTGAACCCGATCGTCTCGCGAGGGGGAGGCATCTTGACGATGGCGAAGCCGTCGTCGAAGGCGATGTAGTCCTCCAGCTTGCCGTTGAGCAGGTGTGCCACCCGCCTGCCGGCGTCGGACTCGGGCCGGACGATGTGATGTACCCCGATCCGCTCGAGGATCCGGGCGTGCTCGATGCTGAGGGCCTTGGCCCAGATTGACGAGATCCCGGCGTCGATGAGGTTGCCGGCGGTCAGCACCGACGCCTCGATCGACGAGTCGATGCCGATCACCGCGAGCTTGAAGGTGCTCGCGCGGCACGCCTCGATGACCTGCGGCTCGCAGGAGTCGCCAAGGATGACCCGGTCCAGCTGGCTCGAGAAGCGCTCGGCGAGGAGCGGGTCCTTCTCGATTGCCACGACCTTGTGACCCAGCCTGCGCAGCTCGAGTGCGGCCTCAGCGCCGAATCGACCGAGCCCGATGACCAGGACGTCATCTTCGTACAAGCGGTTCTTGGCCACGGGTCCTCCCGGGGGGTTGCTTGCGTCGCCGGGTCGTCCGCAAAGGCGCCCTGCAGGTAGCGTGCCATCATGCCAACACAGGCGCGCGTTGTTTGGGACCAGAGTTTCACGGGTTACGACTTCGGGTCGGAGCACCCCATGAATCCGGTGCGACTGGATCTCACCGCCCGGCTGTGCTCCGCCTTCGGTCTGTTCGACGATGCCGAAGTCGAGGTCGTCAACCCCGCCGTGCCCCACGATGACGTCCTGCTCAGCGTCCACGACGCCGACTACGTCGCGGCGGTCCATCGCGCCTCGCTCCAGCCCAAGGACGCAGACCAGTCCCGGGGCCTGGGCACTGAGGACGACCCGGCGTTCGTCGGGATGCACGAGATCAGCGCCCGTATTGCGGCCGGTTCCCTGGACATGGCCCGTGCCGTCTGGCGCGGGGAGACCGAGCACGGCGTCAACTTCTGCGGTGGGCTGCACCATGCCATGCCGGACCGGGCATCGGGATTCTGCATCTACAACGACTGTGCGGTGGCGATCCAGTGGCTGCTGGACAACGGCGCAAGCCGCGTGGCCTATGTTGACGTGGATGTCCACCACGGCGACGGCGTGGAACGCATCTTCTGGGACGACCCGCGGGTGCTCACCATCTCGGTGCACGAGACCGGTCGGGTGTTGTTCCCCGGCACGGGTTTCCCCACTGACACGGGCGGACCCGGTGCGCCGGGAAGCGCCGTCAATGTGGCGCTGCCACCCGGTACCGGTGACGCTGCCTGGTTGCGGGCGTTCCACTCGGTGGTGCCTGCGTTGCTGCGCTCGTTCAGGCCCGAGATCCTGGTGAGCCAGCACGGGTGCGACTCGCACATGCAGGACCCCCTGGCCCACCTGGCGCTGTCCGTGGATGCCCAGCGCACGTCATACGAGTCCATCCACGACCTGGCACATGAGGTCTGCGACGGCAAATGGGTCGCTCTCGGAGGTGGCGGCTACGAGACCGTCGACGTGGTGCCCCTGGCCTGGACGCACCTGACCGCGATTGCCGCGCACCGCCCGATCCGGCTGGATGCCGAGGTGCCGCAGGAATGGCGGGACCACGTCCAGGAGTCTTGCGGGCGTCCGGGACCGACCCATATGGGCGATGGTGCGGCAGAGGGTGGTCGGGTGTGGTGGCGCTCCTGGGAGGTCGGTTATGACCCCGAGGACGCGGTGGACCGTGCGGTGATGGCCACCCGGGAGGCTGTCTTCCCCAGTCACGGCCTCGGCGTCTGGTTCGACTGAGGCGCAGGCCCTCTTCCATTTTGGCTCAGGTCTTCGGCGTGTCGGCTGGACAATTTCGAGATCTTGCGAACAATCGCTCCCCCACGAGTCACTTCTGCCCCTATCGTTACTCTTGCACGGTACGTGGAGGTCTGTCGGAGGCAACCGGCACTGCGTTGCGTGCAGAGAACGAGGTGCACGATGGCCATGGATCGCCAGCTGTCGGAGGTACGGTTCGTCACCGTCGCCGAGGTTGCCTCGCTCATGCGCGTGTCGAAGATGACGGTCTATCGCCTGGTGCACAGTGGCGAGCTCCCTGCCGTTCGGGTCGGTCGTTCCTTTCGTGTCCCGGAGAGCGCGGTTCACGACTACCTCCGGACCGCTTTCATCGACACCGCCTGAGCAGGCGTCAGGGATCGAAGACGACGGCGGGCCGCAGTCAGCGTCCCGCCTTCGTGTTTCTTCGACTGCGGTCCGGGTCGCCCGGGCAGGGGTTTGTGCAGGGGTTTGGGCAGGGACAAGAGGTGGCGGTACGCTGTCGCGGAAGGTTCGGCGTGGTGCGGAGTTCATGCCGGTGACAACGCGCGTCGGCACGGTACCTGGCAACAAGGCAGCACCCACCCACCTATTCAGGCTTCAAGGCAAGGACACTCATGGGCTCAGTCATCAAGAAGCGCCGGAAGCGCATGGCGAAGAAGAAGCACCGCAAGCTGCTTCGCAAGACGCGCCACCAGCGTCGCAACAAGAAGTAGCCCAAGCCTTCATGCGGGCCCGTCGCATCGGTGACGGGCCTTCTTGATGCTCTCGCTAGGATCGTGCCAAGAGCGCCCGTGCGGCGTGATACCGGTTGCGGAGGAAGGGGGCTCATGGCTGAGGTGGTTCTGGTCACGGGGGTCTCCCGCTATCTCGGCGGACGCTTCGCCCGCCTGCTCACCGCTCAGCCCGGCATCAAGCGGGTTATCGGCGTCGATGTCATCCCGCCACCTCTGGACATCGGCAGCGCCGAGTTCCTGCGCGCCGACATCCGAAATCCGATGATCGCCAAGATCATCACCCAGGCCGGGGTCGACACCGTCGTCCACATGAACGTCATCGCCACTCCTTTGTCGGCCGGCGGGCGGGTCTCCCAGAAGGAGATCAACGTCATCGGCACGATGCAGCTCCTGGCGGCATGTCAGAAGTCCCCCAGCATCCAACGCCTCGTGGTGAAGTCCTCAGCTGCCGTCTACGGCTCCTCAGCGCGGGACCCGGCGATGTTCACGGAGGACATGGGGCCGAAGTCCACGCCACGGGCGGGTTTCGGCAAGGACTCAATCGAGGTCGAGGGCTACGTCCGCGGCTTCGCGCGTCGCCGCCCGGACGTCGAGATCTCGATGCTGCGCCTGGCCAACATCGTCGGCCCCGGCATGAGAACCAGCCTGACGGACTACTTCAGCCTGCCCGTGATCCCGACCCCGCTCGGTTTTGACGCCAGGCTCCAGCTGGTCCACGAGGACGACGCCCTCCAGGCGCTCCTGCTTGCCACCTTGGGTGCCCCGGCCGGAATCGTCAACGTGGCCGGCGACGGCGTCATCATGGTGGCCCAGGCTGCTCGCCTGTCCGGCCGGCCTTCTGTCCCGGTGCCGTTGTCCGCCGGCGGACTTCTGGGCCGGTTCGTCAGGAGCGCCGGACTGGCAGACTTCTCACAGGACCAGATGAAGTACCTGGCATGGGGCCGAGGCATAGACACCACCAAGATGCGTGACGTGCTCCGGCTCGAGCCGGAGTTCACGACCCGCTCGGCTTTCGAGGACTTCGCCTCCCATCTGGGCTCAGGTCTGCCGGGCAGCGCCGCGATCGGCGCGGCCGTCAACGGGCTGGCGGGCTCGGCGGCCGGCATCCTCTCCCACGTGCTGGCTTCAGGAAGGAACAGCTGATGGCCGATCCCAAGGAGGTCCCATCCCAGGGTGGGCCGGGCGCCACGAACGGCGCCGGTCGTCGCCCCGGCGCGGGCATGTTGGCTGCCGGGGCAGACCGGGCTTCCGGTGAGCGGGCCAAGCGGTCCCGGACGCCCTTGCTCAGCGATGCTTCCGACGACATCACGCCCATCCCCTCTCTGCGCTCGGTCAACGGCGATGGTGCGATCCGCGCTCACCGCCCGCGCCCTGCCCCGACCTCGCGGCGGGTTCCGACGGCCAAGGTGGCGAGGGCCACCGATATCCGGCCCGAGAGGCAGCCCAGGCGTCCGGCGAGGTCCACGTTCACGGCGTCCGCTCGCTCCACCTCCGCCAAGGCCGGCCGCACACCTTCCCCACCACCGCCGATCCCCTTGACCGGCCCGGGCGTCCCTGCTCCGGCGGGCTCGGGGGTGGAGGATCTCGTCACGATCGCCATCGCAGTCCTGCGAGGGGCGGCCGAGGCCTCCGGCGTCTTCGGCGATGACATCGAACGTCAGGTCGCCGACGTCCTGGCCTTCGTTCGTCGCCGACTCACCGGGGACTACACCGTGGACGAGTTTGGTTTCGACGAGGACTTCACCGAGCACATCTACCTGCCGCTGCTGCGCCCGCTGTACAAGTCGTGGTTCCGGGTCGAGGTCCGCGGCATCGAGAACATCCCCAGCCAGGGGGGCGCCCTGATCGTGTCCAACCATTCGGGCGCGGTCGCCCTGGACGCGCTGATGGCCCAGGTCGCCGTGCATGACGAGCACCCGGCACATCGTCACCTGCGTATGCTCGCTGCCGATCTGGTCTTCCAGACGCCGATCGTCGGCAAGACCGCACGAAAGACCGGCTCCACCCTGGCGGCCAACCCGGATGCGGAACGCCTGCTGGCCGCCGGGGAGCTGGCAGGGGTGTGGCCCGAGGGCTTCAAGGGCATCGGCAAGCCGTTCAGCGAGCGTTACAAGCTTCAGAGGTTCGGTCGGGGTGGCTTCGTGGCGGCGGCCCTTCGCACCGGCGTCCCGATCGTGCCGTGCTCCATCGTCGGTGCCGAAGAGATCTATCCGATGCTCGGCAACCTCAAGACCGTGGCCCGACTCTTCGGAGCGCCATATGTCCCCATCACGCCGACCTTCCCCCTTCTTGGCGTGCTTGGGCTGATCCCGTTGCCCAGCAAGTGGATCATCGAGTTCGGCGCGCCCGTGGACACTGCCGCGCTGGGGCCCCAGTCGGCCGAGGACCCCATGGTTGTCTTCGACCTCACCGACCAGGTCCGGGAGACGATCCAGCAGACGTTGTACGCACTCCTCATGCAGCGCAGATCCGTCTTCTTGTGACCACCGGCGGCGTCTCCCCGAGGATCATGCTGATCTCCAGACCTGGGTGTCATCTGTGCGACGAAGCGCGAGACGTGATCGAACGGGTTGCGCGTGACCTGCGCGTCCAATGGGTGGAACGCTCGCTGCTCGATGAGCCCGCGCTGAGGGACGCGTACGACGAGCAGGTGCCGGTGACATTGGTGGACGGTGAGATGCACGACTACTGGGGTGTGGACGAGGATCGCCTGCGGGCGGCGCTCGGAAGTGGCGGGGTGAGTGACGGTCCGGACGAGCAGTCGACCACGGGCTGAGCGGGGGTGACGTGGCCCGTGTATCACGGGGACGGCCTGTTCCGCGACTTTGTACCCGCGTTCACAAAGACCTACTGTTGGGGGTGACCCACGCACTCCAGCTCCTCCGTGCTATGGGAGGGGCTCACATCCGAGAGAAGCCGGTGCATTCTTGACCGCCGATTCCGCAGCTCGTCGAGAGATACCCGACGCTACGGTTGCCCGGCTGCCGGAGTACCTGCGAGCCCTGACCGACCTCGCCGAGCGCGGTATCTCCTCCGTCTCCTCCGAAGAGCTGGCAGGCGTGGCGGGGGTCCAGTCGGCCAAGCTGCGCAAGGACCTCAGCCATCTGGGCTCGTACGGCGTACGCGGGGTCGGCTACGAGGTCGAGATGCTGGCCCACGAGATCTCCCGCGAGCTCGGCGTCACCCAGGACCGACCGGTGGCGATCGTGGGACTGGGCAACCTGGGTCAGGCGCTCGCCGCCTACTCGGGCTTTGCCACCCGAGGTTTTCGGGTTGTCGCACTGATGGATCGCGACCGTGAGGTCGTCGGTCAGGAGATTGCCGGGATGATCGTCGGTTCCGTCGATGACCTCGAGCAGATCGTCACCCGGAGCGCCGTGGCCATCGGCGTCATAGCGACGCCTGCTTCCTCGGCCCAGCCGGTGTGCGACCGGCTGGTTGCCGTCGGCGTGCGGTCGGTTCTGAACTTTGCGCCGTGTGTGCTCTCCGTGCCGGAGGGTGTCGCCGTGCGCAAGGTCGATCTGGCGACGGAGCTGCAGATCCTGGCCTTCCATGAACGGCGCAAGGCACTGGCTGCTCGAGAGAGCGCCCCTCTGGCGGAGGTGGCTCCGTGAGCGTCGTCGTGCTGGGTCTTTCGCACCGGTCTGCACCGATCGCGATGCTGGAAGCAGTGACCCTGGGCCCGTTCGGCATCGCGGCCCTGGCCACCGTAGTGGCCGCTGGTGAGAACGTCGACGAGGTCGTGGTGCTTGCCACCTGCAACCGCGTCGAGATCTACGCCGTGGCCACAACCTTCCACGGAGCGGTGACAGAGATCGGTGAGGCGCTCTCTGCTGCCTCAGGTGTCCCGCTGGACGTACTGCGCGAGCATCTTTATGTGCATTACGAGGACCGGGCGATCTCACATGTGTTCTCGGTCGCCAGCGGGCTGGACTCGATGGCCGTCGGCGAAGGTCAGGTTCTGGGACAGCTGCGGGGGGCTCTTCGACTGGCTCAGAAACACGGTCATGCAGGCGCCACCCTCAACACCCTCTTCCAGCAGGCGCTGCGGGTCGGCAAGCGAGCGCACTCCGAGACTGGTATCGACAGCGTCGGCGCGTCCATGGTCGAGGTGGGCCTGAGGCTTGCAGCCGAGGTTGGAGGGTCCCTGGCTGACAGTCGGGTCCTCGTGGTGGGCGCTGGGTCGATGAGCAGCCTCGCTGCAACAACGATCTCGAGGCTGGGCTCGGCCGACCTGGTCATCATCAACCGCACGCTTGCCAAGGCCGAGCATCTTGCCGCCGCAACCGGTGGTCGGGCTCTGCCCTTGACCGATCTTGAGGTTGCGCTGGGCCGGGCCGACCTCATCATCTCCTGCACCGGCGCTGTCGGGCATGTGATCACGGCTGACCTGGTTGCGGCTGCTCCCGCCTCGCGCCCACGTGGGTCCCAGGTCTTCATCGATCTGGCGTTGCCGCGCGATGTGGCCCCCGACGTCGCCGACATCTCGGGCGTCCGCGTTGTCGGCCTTGCGGAGATCGGCGAGAACCTGGCCTCCGACGACCGGTTCTCGCCGGACGTCAAGGCCGTTCACGATCTCGTGGCCGAGGAGGTCGCGGGGTATCTCACGCACTGCCGTGCGCAAGAGGTTGCCCCAACGGTGACCGCGCTGCGGCATCGGGCAGCCGATGTGGTGGCCGCAGAGCTGAGCCGCCTTGAGCAGCGTCTGCCCGACAGCCTCTCGAGGAACGCCCGGGCCGAGATCCAGCTCACGCTGCACCGGGTCGTCGAGAAGCTGCTCCACACCCCCACCGTCCGAGTCAAGGAGCTGGCAGGTGACGGGCAGGGCGGCGACTACGCTCTCGCCCTGCGCGAGCTCTTCGACCTCGACCCGCACGACGTCTCCGCCGTGTCGATCCCTCCTGACACTGGAGACCCGGCGTGAACGCCATCAGCATTCGACTCGGTACCCGACGCAGCACGCTGGCCACGACCCAGTCGGGGTGGGTGGCCGAACGCCTTCGCGAGCTGGGACACGCGGTTGACCTCGTCGAGATCACGACCTTCGGCGACACGTCCACAGCCTCGCTGTCCAGCATCGGCGGGACCGGAGTCTTCGTCACCGCGATCCGCAAGGCCCTGCTCACCGGCGAGATCGACGTGGCCGTGCACTCGCTCAAGGACCTACCGGTGGCACCTGAGCCGGGTCTGCACATCGCCGCGATCCCGGTTCGTGAAGATGCCCGCGACGCCCTGGTGGCTCGCGACGGTCTCACCCTTGGTGAGCTCCCCACCGGATCGTTGGTCGGCACGGGCTCGCCACGACGTGTCGCCCAGCTGGCGGCGCTCGGGCTGGGACTGCGGGTCATGGACATTCGTGGCAACGTCGATACGCGGATCTCGTTGGTGCACAAAGGTTCTTGCGATGCCGTCTTGCTGGCCCGTGCCGGTCTTGCCCGCCTCGGGCGGCTCGACGAAGTCACCGAGTCACTGGACCCTCAGCAGATGCTGCCGGCGCCCGGGCAGGGCGCCCTCGCCGTCGAGTGCCGCGAGGATCGCCCCGACGTGATTGAGGCCCTGGCAGCGCTGGACGACCCGGACACCCGCGCCGCCGTGAGCGCCGAGCGGGCACTTCTCGCGGCTCTCGAAGCCGGATGCACCGCGCCGGTCGGCGCGCTGGCCGAGGTGGTGCATGGCGAACACGGCGCAGAGATCTTCCTGCGCGCTTTCGCCGGCACCGAGGACGCCATGATCGACCTGCGCCGTTCCTCCGTCGGGCCGCTTGACGAGCCCGAGCGCCTTGGCCGTGATCTGGCCGCAGTCCTGCTCGAGGAAGGCGCCGACAAGATCCCCGGACTCCGAGCAGGGGCGCCTTCGGGCGGTGACCCGTCCAACGACCAACCGGAGGCGCGCGGACCCCAGGGTTCGCCCGCCGCCGAGCACTTCCAGCCTGATGCCTCCCGTCCAGACCGAGCCACTACGGAGCGTGCCTTGTGAGTCCCACGCCCTCAACCATCAACTCCCAGTCAACCCGGTCGCCGTCCGGGAAGGTTGCCCGTCACCCGGGTCGCGTCGCCTTCGTTGGCGCCGGTCCCGGCGACCCTGGTCTGTTGACCCTGCGCGCCGCCGAGTACCTCGCCGAAGCCGACGTGGTCGTCATCGACCAGGTCAGTCGTGAGGACTTCGTGGCCCGTCATGCCCGCCCCGGCGTCGAGATCATCGATGCCGGGCACGGCGAGCACGGTCAGCCGCTGACGCACGCATCACGCGCGAAGCTGCTCGTCAGGGCCGCCAAGGCGGCCGGTGCCCTCAATGGCAACGGGCTTGTCGTCCGGCTCATGGACGGTGACCCGGCCATGTTCAACGGTCTGTCCGAGGAAGCGCTTGCCTGCCGAAAGGCGGGGATCAGCTTCGAGATCGTGCCCGGCGTGAGCGCCGTCAGTGCCGTGCCCTCGTACGCCGGTGTGCCGCTGACGTCCGCGGCCTCACCGTCGCTTCACGTCATCAGTGGTGGTACCCCCAAGATCGACTGGACCCGGTCGACAGCTGACAACGTCACCGTGGTGGTGCTCGGCACACCCGAGACGCTCAGCAAGGCGCTCGCAGATCTGCTGGCGGCGGGACGTGACCAGGACACCCCTGTAGCGCTGACCGAGCGCGGCACGACGATCACCCAGCGCACCCATACGACCACACTCGGCCAGGTGGTTGCCCTGATCACCTCGGCCCAGGTCGAGTTCCCCTCGTTGGCCGTGGTCGGCTCGACGGTCGGGCTGCGCGAGCAGCTCTCCTGGTTCGAGACCAAGCCGCTGTTCGGCTGGAACGTTCTCGTTCCGCGCACCCGGGACCAGGCCGGTTCGATGACTGCGCGCCTTGCTTCCTACGGCGCGACCAGCGACGTCGTTCCCACGATCAGTGTCGAGCCGCCGCGTACCCCGCAGCAGATGGAACGCGCGATCAAGGGTCTGGTCACCGGACGCTACGAGTGGATCGGGTTCACCTCAGTCAACGCCGTGCGGGCCGTTCGCGAGAAGTTCGAGGAGTTCGGCCTCGACGCCCGCGCGTTCGCCGGACTGCGGATCGCCGCCGTGGGTGGCGCGACCGCCGGCGCCCTGCGTGAGTGGGGCCTGGAGCCCGATCTCGTCCCCACCGGTGAGCAGTCGGCAAGCGGCCTGCTCGAGGGGTGGCCGCCGTTCGACGCCCTCCTGGACCCCATCAACCGCGTGTTCCTCCCGCGGGCCGACATCGCCACCGAGACCCTGGTCGCGGGCCTGCAGGAGATGGGCTGGGAGGTTGACGACGTCACGGCATACCGCACGGTTCGCGCAGCACCGCCGGCGGCTTCGGTTCGTGAGGCGATAAAGACGGGCAAGTACGACGCGGTCGTCTTCACCTCGTCGTCCACGGTCCGCAACCTGGTCGGCATCGCGGGCAAGCCGCACCCCTCGACCGTCGTTGCCTGCATCGGCCCGGCCACGGCCAAGACCGCGGAGGAGCACGGCCTTCGGGTTGATGTCCTCTCAGCCGAAGCATCCGCATCCGCGCTGGTCGATGCCCTGGCTGAGTACGGCGTCGGGCTGGCGGCAGCCGCTGGCGAGGCGGGCGAGAGCGTCGTGCGCCCGAGCGCGCGCAAGGCTTCGGCCCGACGGAAGGCCAAGTAGTGGCGTTCCCGTCAGAGCGGCCGCGTCGTCTTCGTCAGACCCCGGCCGTGCGGGCTCTGGTTGCCCAGACGCGGCTTCACCCAGCCGAGCTCGTGCTGCCGGTGTTCGTCCGTGAGGGCGCTACCCAGGCCCAGCCCATCATGTCGATGCCGGGCGTCGTTCAGCACAGCCTTGACTCTCTGGTCGCGGTGGCGCACGAGGCTGTTGCGGCCGGTCTGGGCGGCATCATGGTCTTCGGCGTGCCGACCACGCGGGATGCCACGGGCTCCGGAGCCGATGACCCCGAGGGCATCCTCAACGTGGCGCTGGGCCGGTTGCAGGACGCGGTTGGCGATGACCTCGTGATCATGTCCGACCTCTGCCTGGACGAGTTCACCGATCATGGTCACTGTGGGGTCCTTGACGCCGAGGGGCGCGTCGACAACGACGCCACGCTCGAGCGGTATGCCGCCATGGGCCTCGCGCAGGCCCGCGCCGGCGCGCACGTCCTGGGCCTGAGCGGAATGATGGACGGCCAGGTCGGGCACGTTCGAGCTGCTCTGGACGAGGCCGGCCTCACCGACACCATCATCCTTGCCTACGCCGCCAAGTACGCCTCAGGGTTCTACGGGCCGTTCCGCGAAGCCGTGGGGTCCACCCTCCGGGGGAACCGGGCGACGTATCAGCAGGATCCGGCCAACGCGACCGAGTCCCTGCGCGAGGTCGACCTCGACCTCGCCGAAGGTGCGGATATCGTCATGGTCAAGCCGGCGTTGCCCTACCTCGACATCCTCTCCGAGGTGGCGCACATGTCGACGGTGCCGGTCGCCGCCTACCAGGTGTCGGGGGAGTACGCCCAGATCGAGGCTGCGGCAGCCCACGGTTGGATCGACCGCGAGCGGGTGATGATGGAGACGTTGACCTCGATCAAACGGGCCGGCGCTCAGATCATCCTGACCTACTATGCGCTCGAGGCCGCCCGCCTCCTGCGCTGAACCCCGCCGAACTGAGCAGGGGATCGGCCCGGTACCTCGCGGTACCGGGCCGATCCCCTGCTGCTGCCTGCGGAGTGCTCAGGCCTGGACGAGCTCGACGTCCAGCGCGATCTTGACCTTCTCGCCGACGAGAACGCCGCCGCCCTCGATTGCGACGTTCCAGGTGAGGTCGAAGTCCTTGCGGTTGATCTCGGTCGTGGCCTCGAACCCGGCGCGCGTGCCGCCCCACGGGTCCGCGCTGATGCCACCGAACTCCAGGTCGAAGGTGACCGGCTTGGTGATGCCCTTGATGGTGAGGTCACCCTCGAGGGAGGTGTTGGTGACCTTGGTGGACTTGAAGGTCATGGCCGGGTTCTTCTCGACGTCGAAGAAGTCGGGGGACTTGACGTGGGTATCGCGGTCCGCGCTGTTGGTGTCGATCGAGGCCAGCTGGACGGTGGCCTCGACGGTTGAGTCCTCGAAGGGCTGGGCGACGTTGACGACGGCGGCAAAGTCCTTGAACTGGCCGCGGACCTTGCTCACCATCAGGTGGCGAGCGGTGAAGCCAACCTCGCTGTGGGAAGCATCGACGTTCCAGGTGCCAGGATTGAGGTCTGAGAGGGTGTTCATGTGTGTACTCCTTGGTTGTGGTTGGTTCATCACGATTTGTGGTAGTTCGTTCTGCCGATGACGCTAGCAGGATTAAGTTTATCTTTCAACTAAAGAGGAGTACGATTCATTCCATGAGCACGGACACGCGGCAGATCCAGTGGCTGGACATCGACGAGCAGTACGCCTGGCGCCAGTATCTCCGGGCCAGCCGGATGCTGGAAGCCGTCCTGGACCATGACCTCCAGGTCCACGGGCTCCAGCTGTCCGAGTACGAGATCATCTCGGTGCTCTCCGAAGCGCCGGGCCTGCGCCTGCGGATGTCCGAGATCGCCGAGGCCGTCGTGCAGTCCCGCTCCCGGCTGACGCACACGGCCGGCCGCCTGGAGAAGCGCGGATGGGTGCGTCGTGAGGCGTGCGTCGGGGATCGACGCGGGGTTGAGCTCGTGCTGACGCAGACCGGTCAGGCAGAGATCGCCCGGATGGCGCCGACCCACGTCGGCAGCGTTCGCAACAATCTGGTGAGCCACCTCTCGCGCGAGGACTTCCTCGCCCTGGGCCGTTCGATGGCGGCTGTGAGCCGGGGCATCGAGGGCACAGGGGCGTGCGAAGAGGTCAGGGTGGCCGAAGAACTCGCCTAAGGCAGCGCCGGGTCAGGCCGCCCGACTGAGATACTGACTCGCATGACTGCCCCCACGACCCCATACCCGTATGACGCGCCCGCCTCCCAGGCGCTCCTGACCCGTGCGACTGCGGTCACCCCGGGCGGGGTCAACAGTCCCGTGCGGGCCTTTCGGGCCGTCGGAGGGACGCCCAGGTTCATCTCCAGTGCCACCGGCCCGTACCTCACCGACGTCGACGGCCGAGAGTATGTCGACCTGGTGTGCTCCTGGGGTCCGATGATCCTTGGACATACGCATGCGGACGTGCTGGCCGCGGTTCAGGCTGCGGCGCTGAAGGGTTTCAGCTACGGGACACCGAGCGAGAACGAGGTCGCCCTCGCTGAGGAGATCGTGGCCCGCATCCAGCCGGTCGAGCAGGTGCGCCTTGTCAACAGCGGCACCGAGGCGACGATGAGCGCCCTACGCCTCGCCCGAGGTTTCACGGGTCGCTCGAAGGTGGTGAAGTTCGCCGGGTGCTACCACGGGCACGTCGACGCGTTTCTGGTCTCGGCCGGCAGCGGTCTTGCAACGTTCGCACTGCCCGACTCTGCGGGGGTCCCGGCGTCGAGCGCGGGCGAGACGATCGTGCTGCCCTACAACGATGTTGAGGCTCTCGAGGCAGCTTTTGCCCAGCATGGTGACCAGATCGCGGCACTGATCACCGAGGCCTGCCCCGGCAACATGGGGATCGTTCCACCGCTGGTTGGTTTCACCGAGGCCCTTCGTCGGGTGACCAGTGCGCACGGTGCCCTGCTGATCTCCGACGAGGTCATGACCGGGTTCCGTTGCAGCGCCTCTGGTTGGTATGGACTTGAGGGTCCGTATGACGGTGGCGCGCCTGACCTGTTCACCTTCGGCAAGGTCATGGGGGGCGGCTTCCCCACGGCGGCCTTTGGCGGCCGCGCCGACATCATGGCCATGCTCGCCCCCGACGGACCCGTCTACCAGGCCGGGACGTTGTCGGGCAACCCCGTGGCCAGCGCGGCCGGCCTGGCAACCCTGAAGGGCTGCACCCCGGCCGTCTACGACCGTCTGGGCGTCGTCAGCAGGACGATCGCGGACGCGACGTCCGCCGAGTTCTCTCGCCAAGGCATTCCGCACGTTGTTCAATGGGCCGGAAGCATGTTCAGCATCTTCTTCCGTGAGGGAGCCGTGACCAACTACGACCAGGCAAGAGCTCAACAGGTGCAAGCGTTCTCGGTGTTCTTCCAGTCCATGCTGAGCCAGGGCGTCCACCTGCCCCCGAGCGTGTTCGAGACGTGGTTCGTCAGCGCCTCGCACGACGACGCTGCGCTCGACCGGGTCCTCGCCGCGCTACCCGCGGCTGCGCAGGCCGTCACGGACTCGTTTGTGACAGTCCCCTCATGACCAGTGCCGTCGGGGACACCAACCGGACCGTCGTTCACCTGTTGCGACACGGGGAGGTGCACAACCCCACCGGTGTGCTCTACGGCCGGCTGCCCGACTTCCACCTCTCGGAGCTCGGTCGCGAGATGGCAGAGAGGGTCGGTGCCCATCTGGCCGATCACGACGTGACGGCTGTCGTGGCCTCGTCGCTGGTCCGGGCCCAGGAGACGGCGGCCCCGATCGCCTCCTCCCACGGTCTCTCGATCACCACGGACGACAGGGTGATCGAGGCCGACAACTACTTCGAGGGCAAGACGTTCGGGGTCGGTGACGGGTCGCTGAAGTACCCCAGGTACTGGCCCAAGCTGATCAACCCGTTCAAGCCGTCCTGGGGCGAGCCCTACGACGAGATCGCCGAGCGCATGCTCGCGGCGATCGCCGATGCACGCCGGATGGCATGGGGCCATGAGGCTGTGCTCGTCTCCCACCAGCTACCGGTGTGGACCGTGCGCTCCAAGCTGGAGGGCCGACACCTGTGGCACGACCCTCGCAAGCGGGAGTGCTCGCTGGCCTCCCTCACCTCCTTGACGTTCCTGGGCGACGAGCTCGAGTCGATCTCCTACAGCGAGCCGGCCGCGGCCCTGCTGCCGGGAGCACACAAAACGGCTGGCGCATGAGCCTGGCCGGATCGATGCTCCCGAAGCTCACGGCTGCCCTCGCCGCCGTGGCGCTCACCGCCGGTGTCTCGGCATGCAGCTCGGACGCAAACTCCATCGCGGCGCAGGCCAGGTCCGGAGATGGCAAGGGATTCGTCTCAGGGGATGGCACCATCGAGCGCGTGGCCCTGGACCAGCGCTCGGCCCCCCTGACCTTGAGCGGCACCACCCTGCAAGGCAGCCCGTGGAAGGTCACGGATGCCGCGGACAAGGTTCTGGTCCTGAACGTCTGGGGTTCGTGGTGCGGTCCGTGCGTCGCGGAGATGCCGCACCTGCAGCAGGTTTGGTCGCAGATCTCCTCGGCCGGCAAACCGGTGCAGTTCATGGGGATCAACTACCGCGACGGCGCCGAGACGGCCGAGGCCTTCCTGCGCGTCAACAAGGTCACCTTTCCGTCGCTCGCGGACGACGGCGGACGCACGCTGCTGGCGTTGCGCGGAAAGGCGAACACCACGCCCACGACGTTGGTGCTGGATCGCCGGGGCCGCATCGCCGCCAGGGTCTCGGGGCCGGTCACCGTTGCCACCCTGGCAGGGCTGGTCAAGGACGTGCTCGGCGAGACCGCGTGATAGCTGACGCGGGCGGCACGATCACGTCCGGGGCACTGCCGTTGGCCATTCTCGTGGCCGTTGCGGCTGGCTTCGTCTCCTTCGCCTCTCCCTGTGTCCTGCCGTTGGTGCCTGGCTTTCTCGGTTATGTCACCGGCCTGTCCGGTGTCACCCTTGAGCAACGCAGCCGAGGGCGCCTGGTGCTCGGCGCGCTCCTGTTCGTCCTGGGTTTCAGCGCCGTCTTCATCGTTGTTGCCGTGACCTTCTCCGCGGCCGGTGCGCAGCTCAAAGAGCACCAGAGCGTGCTGATGCGGGTCGGCGGCGTCCTCGTGATCCTCATGGCTCTGCTGTTCCTCGGCGTCGGGAGCCAGCGCGCGTTCGCGCCCCGGTGGAGGCCTGCTGCGGGGTTGGCCGGAGCGCCAGTTCTCGGGATGGTCTTCGGCCTGGGGTGGGCGCCGTGCACAGGGCCGACGTTCGGGGCGATCATGGCCCTCTCGACGGCCCTGTCGGGCGACGAACAGGCCGTCGCACGCGGCGTTGGGCTCGCCACGGCATACTCGGCGGGGCTCGGGCTGCCTTTCGTCCTGATTGCCGGCGGCTACTCGCGAGCCGGTCGCGCGTCACGCTGGCTGCGAGAGCATCACCGTGGCATCCAGATCGCGGGCGGGGTCATGTTGCTGGTCGTCGGGTTGCTGCTCGTGACCGGTCTGTGGGAGAGCGTGACCGCTTCGATGCAGACTCGACTGGTCGAGCAGTTCCGGACGGTGTTGTGATGGCGGGGGACCGGCAATGACCGGCAGCCGCATGGACACGCGTCCCGACGAGAGCGACGTGAACCAGCCGGTGCTTGGGTTCGTCGGCACCGGTCGTTGGGCCTGGCGGCAGCTGACGAGCATGCGGACGGCCCTTTTTCTGCTGCTGCTGCTGGCGATTGGAGCGGTGCCGGGCTCGATCTGGCCGCAGCGCAACATCGATGCCGGCCGGGTGGCGGACTACCTGGCAAGCCACCGCAGCACCGGTCCGTGGCTCGATCGGCTCGGCTTCTTCGACGTCTACTCCTCGCCCTGGTTCGCCGCCATCTACCTGCTGCTGTTCGTCTCACTGGTGGGCTGCGTCGTCCCTCGTTCGAAGATCCACTGGAGGGCGATGCGTGAGCAGCCCCCGCGTGCGCCGGGCAAGCTCGAGCGACTCCCTGAACATGGCCAGATCGAGGTCGACGGAGCGCCCGAGGACGTGCTCCAGGTCGCAAGGGATGTCTTGCGGCGCAGGCACCGACGGGTCCGGGCCGACGGGCTCTCACTCAGTGCCGAAAGCGGCTACCTGCGCGAAACCGGCAACCTGGTCTTCCACGTAGCGCTGATCGTGGTCATCGTGGCCGTGGCCATCGGGCACCTGTTCGGCTGGCGTGGCGACCGCATCCTGGTCACGGGCAAGAGCTTCTCGAACACCATCTCCGGCTATGACACCTTCGACCCCGGCCCCTGGGTCGACACCGCGGGACTCTCGCCGTTCACGGTTGCCGTCGACAGGCTCGACGTCACCTTCGAGGAGCACGCCGGAGGCGCCCAGCGGGGTGCCCCACGCGACTTCACGGCATACACGCGCACTCAGGCCAGCCCGGATGCTCCCGAGATCAGGCAGACCCTGAAGGTCAACTCGCCCTTGGTGTTTGGCGGGGCGTCGGTGTTCCTGCTGGGCAACGGTTATGCGCCGGTGATCACCGTGCGCGACGCAGCCGGTCAGGTGCTCCTCCACGAGGCGACGCCGTTCCTGCCCCAGGACGCCAACTACCGGTCGGTCGGCGCGGTCAAGGTCTCGGCAGCCAGCCCGAGACAGCTGGGGTTCTTCGGGTTCTTCCTGCCCTCGGAGTACCTGGACAAGAACGCTGGGCCGTCATCGTTCTTCCCTGACCTGAAGAACCCAGCCCTGGCTCTGGGTGTCTATGAGGGCGAGCTGTATCCGCAGGGTCGACCGCAGTCCGTCTACACCCTGAGCACCGAGAAGATGACCCAGCTCAAGAACGCCAAGGGTGAGCCGCTGCGGCTGCTGCTCAAGCCGGGCCAGACCATCGCGCTGCCCGGTGGCAGGGGGAGCATCACCTTCGACGCCGTCCAGCGCTGGGCGGGGCTGTCGATCCGCTACGACCCCGGCAAGATCCTGGCGCTCGCCGGAGCGGTCGCCGCGCTGGCCGGGCTGATCGCCTCGCTGATGATCCGCCGTCGCCGGATCTTCGTGCGCGTCAGACCTCAGGGGCGTCGTACGGTTGTCTCCATGGGTGGCATCGCCAAGGGTGAGGACCCCCGGCTCGGCGCCATCATCGAGAACCTGCTGGGCACCATCGCAGAGCGGACCGGCACCAAGACACGACGGACCGTCACCAAGGCAGAACGGACAGGCACCACGGTATGACGAACGAGACCCTCGCGCAGTACGCCAACCTGGGCGTCTACTCGGCCATGGTGGTGTTCACCCTCGCCATGGTCGCCTTCGCCATGGACCTCGCAGGGGCCGCACCCAGGCTCTCGGCGGTGGCACCAGACATCGAGGTGCAGCCGGCGCTGGTCGGCGGCGGGTCCTCTGTCAGCGGCACCGCTGCACGCATCCCGGTCGAGGGCCCAGACCTTCCGCGCAGACGCAAGGCGGCAGGTGTCGCCATGATGCTCACCAGGCTGGGCGGCCTCCTGCTGATCGCGGCTGCGGCCATGCGGGGTCTGTCCGTGCACCGCCCGCCCCTGGGCAACATGTTCGAGTTCGCCCTCGTGGGCTGCATGTTCGTCATCGTCGTCTTTGTCGCATTCAGCCTGCGTCGTGACCTGCGCTGGCTGGGGCTCTTCGTCGTCGGCCCGGTGCTGCTGACCCTCGGTCTGGCGATCACTGTCTTCTACACCGATGCCAGCGAGCTGCTGCCCTCGCTCAGGAGCGTCTGGCTCGTCATCCATGTCAGCGTGGCCACGTTCTCGGTGGCATTGTTCACGATCGCCTTCAGCGTGACGATCCTGCACCTGGTCAAGACGTGGCTTGAGGCCCAGGACAGGCAAGACTCTGTGGGGATGTCTCGGTTGAGAACTACCGTCAACACAGCGCTGCCCTCGGCGCGGTCACTGGACCGGACGGCATACGGCATCCACGCGGTGGCGTTCCCGCTCTGGACGTTCACGCTCATCGCGGGCGCCATCTGGGCCGAGCAGGCCTGGGGCCATTACTGGAACTGGGATCCCAAGGAGGTGTGGACGTTCGTCATCTGGGTCGTCTACGCCGCCTATCTGCATGCCCGGGCGACAACGGGGTGGTCGGCCCGGTCGGCAAACTACCTGGCGCTGGTGGGCTACGCCGCCATCCTGGTCAACTACATGGTCGTCAACGTGTTCTTCGTCGGCCAGCACTCTTACTCGGGGATGTGAGCATGGCGCGCTACTCGGTGTTGCGGCTGATGATGTTTTTCGGATTTCTTTGTGCCCTATGGCTATTGGGCCTGCGTGATGTGTGGCTGCTCGCGATCTCCGCGCTGGGCTCGATGGTGGTGTCGTACTTCGTCCTCAAGGGGCCGCGGGCAGAGTTCAGCGCCAGGATCGCCCGCCACGTCGATGAACGTGCAACCCGGGCCGAGCGGGCTCGCGCGGACGAGATCGACGAGGACACAGAGGCCGACGAGAACCCAGAAGCCGACCAGAACGCACAGGTCGATGAGGACACCGAGGCGGACGAGGGCGCAGCCGCCGACGAGGAGTCATCGCGCACCTGAGTCGTTCAGCCCAGGTGGCGCGAGGCACCCAGCCCTAGTGCCAGCAGTGCGGCGTAGACCAGCTCGAACCGGCCCGTCCCGGACAGCACCGGGACCAGGTCCATGCCCCGGGCGCCGCCCATGACCCGGCGAAGCAGCGGGAATGCCAGGACGAAGGACAGGAGCGCCACCAGGGCGCTCAGGTGGATGACGCCGGCCGCGAGAACGCTGGCGAGCGCGACGGTCAGCAGCGCGGCATACAGGCCGCGGGTCCGGGCCTCACCAAGACGCACCGCCAGCGTCCGCTTTCCGTGCGCCCGGTCGCTGGGGATGTCGCGCAGGTTGTTGGCGACCAGGATCGCCGAGGCGATGGCGCCGACGCCGAACGCGCCGGCGATCGAGGCAAGGCTCAGCGTGCCCGCCTGGGTGTAGGTCGTGCCCAGGGTGGCCACCAGCCCGAAGAACACAAAGACGAAGACTTCGCCCAGTCCTGAGTAGCCGTAGGGCTTGTGGCCACCCGTGTAATACCACGCAGCGGCGATCGAAACGGCTCCGACCAGGAGCATCACGAACGCGCCGCTGAGAGCGACGAGGGCAAGTCCGAACAGGGCGGCACCGGAGAAACAGAGCATCGCCGCGAGCTTGACGTTGTCGGGCCTTGCCAGGCCCTGGCCCACCAGCCGGACCGGGCCAACACGCTCCTGGTCGGTGCCGCGGATGCCGTCGGAGTAGTCGTTGGCGTAGTTCACGCCGACCTGCAGCGACAGCGAGACGAGAAGGGCAAGGAGGGCGAGGGCTCCGTCGGCGCTGTTCAGGGCGTATGCGGCGCCGGTGCCGACGAGAACGGGCGCGACGGCGGCGGGCAGGGTGCGGGGGCGTGCGCCCTCGACCCACTGGGACAACGTGGCCATGGAGTTACTTGTTGCTCACTTCAATGTCATTGGTGGTGTGATCACAGGTTGCTGAGGAACTCCGGATCATCGTCCGGACCGCGGGGGGCCGACGGATAGTTGGGACCTCTGCGTCTGTCGAGCGGGCGACGTTGCCTTCCGGTGACGTACCAGGCGATGGCGCCGACCGGGGGGAACAGAAGGATCAGCACGATCCAGACCAGCTTGGGCAGGTAGAGAACGCGTGTCTCCTCGGTCTGGATCGCGTCGATGACCGCGTAGATCGTCATGGCGAGCGGGATGAGGACGAGCAGTACCTTTGCCATCGCGACCTCCTTGCCATGCGTGAACTGGTCCTGTGCTGATCTTGTCACGGTTCATCCGTCGCGGTTGAAGTGCCTCCGTACCGCAGCCCTGTCGTGCTTGCCGGGGCCGCGCAGAGGCAGCTCCGGCAGGGTCACCAGCCGCCTCGGAAGCGCGTGACTCGGGAGTATGCCGCGGAGCCGGTCCCGCACATCGTCCAACGTCGGTGGGGAGCTGCCAGCGGTGACGACGATCGCGGCACTGACGACCTGGCCCCACTCGGGGTCGGGACTGGCCACCACGACGGCCTCGGCCACGATGTCGAGCTGGGCGAGAGCCTCTTCGACCAGCCGCGGGGCCACAGTGAGACCGCCGGTGTTGATGAGGTCGTCGATACGTCCGTCCACAATGAGTGCTCCCTCGGGGTCGAAGTGACCGACGTCGTCGGTGCGGAACCAACGCCTGGCGCTGTCGTCGACAACGAACGCCGTTGCGCTCAGGGCGGGTTCGTCGAGATACCCCCCGGCAAGCGTGGCTCCGCCAAGCTCTATCCGGCCGCCGTCCTCGAGCTGAACGAGGCTGACATCAAGAGGGCGACCGTCGTAGACGCAGCCGCCGGCCGTCTCGCTCATGCCGTACGTCGTTACCACGCGAACCCCCGCGTTCCTGGCTTCCGCGAGAACGCCGGAGGGTGTGGCGGCGCCGCCGACGAGGACGGCGGCATACCGGGTGAGAGCCTCTCGCCCATCGGTGCGAGCGAGCAGTCGGACCAGCTGGGTCGGAACGAGGGCGGTGTAAGCCCTTGCGGCTGAAGCGATCTCAGTGCTGGCTCGAACGAACGCGTCCGCAGTGAAGCCACCCTCAAGATCCATCGCAACCGGTGTGGTGCCAGCGACCAGCGACCGGACCAGTACCTGGATGCCGGCGATGTGGTGGGCGGGCATGGCGAGCAGCCACTGGCCCCGGCCGCCCAACCGTTCATGGGTGGAGTCGGCGGAGGCGCGCAGGGCGTCACCCGTCAGCATGGCCAGCTTGGGCCGGCCGGTGGAACCGGAGGTTCCGATGGCCAGCGCGAGGCCATCGGGGAGACGCCCCGCGTCGTCCGGGATCTGCGGGGCCTCGTTCATCGCGTGTGGGGCTACGGCGGGCCCCGTGCCGTCCAGGGCCCCTTGAAGGTCCGCGAGGATCCTGAGCGCGCCAACCCCCGGGGGGACGGGCAGGGCGAGCAGACGAGGACCGGTCACCCGCCGAGACTATGTGCTGCCACGAGTGTGAATACTGGTCGGGTGACTGAGACGGCGCGGCCCAGGACCCAGACGACACGGCCCGTGGCTGTGGTGACCGGAGCGAGCAGCGGTATCGGTGCCTCCACCGCCAGACGGCTGGCCGTGGAGGGTTTCGAGGTCGTCTGCGCAGCGCGCCGGGGTGATCGCATCGAGGCGCTCGCCGCCGAGATCGACGGGCGGGCGATCCGTTGTGATGTGACCTCCTCCACCGATGTGGCCGCGCTCGCTGAAGAGGTCGGTGAGCGCTGCGACCTCCTGGTGAACAATGCCGGGGGCGCGCTCGGAGCTGATCCTGTGGCCGAGTCCGACCTTGAGCAGTGGCGGACGATGTACGAGGTCAATGTTATTGGTGTCGTCGCCGTGACCAAGGCGCTGCTGCCCGCGCTCGTGGCGTCGCAGGGCCAGATCGTCGTGATGGGGTCGACCGCCGGTCTCGTCGCCTATGAAGGCGGAGGCGGTTACGTCGCAGCCAAGTTCGCGGTCCACTCGGTCGTCGACACTTTACGGCTCGAGCTCTGGGACCAACCGGTGCGGGTGTGCGAGATCGCGCCCGGCATGGTGCGTTCAGAAGGTTTCGCGCTGACCCGCTTCGGCGGCGACCGGGCCAGGGCCGAGTCCGTATATGCCGGGGTGGCCGAGCCGCTGACCGCCGAGGACATCGCCGACTGCGTGGCCTGGGTGGCGACGCGACCGTCCCACGTCAACATCGACAGGATGATCGTGCGGCCCCGCGCGCAGGCGGCCAACCACAAGGTCCACCGGGTCCTGGGTTAGGCGAACGGCTGGCTCGCGTCAGTAGTAGTGGGGGAACGGGCTCCAGTCGGGGTCCCGCTTCTCCAGGAAGGAGTTGCGGCCCTCCACGGCTTCATCGGTCATGTAGGCCAGTCGCGTGGCCTCACCGGCAAACACCTGCTGGCCCATGAGACCGTCATCGGTCAGGTTGAACGCGAACTTGAGCATCCGCTGTGCCGTCGGGCTCTTGCCGTTGATCTCCGCGGCCATCCGCAGCGCCTCGGCCTCGAGGTCGGCATGGTCGGCCACGATGTTGACTGCGCCCATCCGCTGCATGTCCGCCGCGGAGTAGGTGCGCCCCAGGAAGAAGATCTCGCGGGCGAACTTCTGGCCGACCATCTTGGCGAGGTACGCCGAGCCGTAGCCCGCGTCGAAAGAGCCCACGTCGGCGTCGGTCTGCTTGAACCTGGCGTGTTCACGGCTGGCGATCGTCAGGTCACAGACGACGTGCAGGCTGTGCCCGCCGCCGGCCGCCCAGCCGTTGACCACGGCGATGACGACCTTGGGCATCGTGCGGATGAGACGCTGGACCTCGAGGATGTGGAGACGCCCACCCTCTGCTCGAACCCGAGCGGTGTCAACGGTTTCCGCGGTTTCGCCGTCGGCGTACTGATACCCGCTGCGCCCCCGGATCCGTTGGTCCCCACCCGAGCAGAAGGCGCGGCCGCCGTCCTTCGTGCTGGGGCCGTTGCCGGTCAGCAGGACGGCGCCGACGTCCGGCGACATTCGGGCGTGGTCAAGCGCCCGATAGAGCTCGTCAACGGTGTGCGGGCGGAAGGCGTTGCGCACCTCGGGGCGGTTGAAAGCGATCCGCACCGCACCGGTGCTGACTGCCCGGTGGTAGGTGATGTCGGTGAGGTCAAAGCCCTCCACGACGGTCCACGCGGACGGTTCGAAGGTCTCGCTCACGCTCTGTTCGTTCACGTCAGCGAGGATATGCGCATGACGCCCACACCGCTGCCCGACCTCGATGAGGTGCTCTCCACGTTGTCGGTGGTGCAGATCCCGATGCGGGTCAGGTTCAGGGGCGTGACGGTTCGCGAAGCAGCGCTGATCCGCGGGCCAAAGGGCTGGGGTGAGTTCGGGCCGTTCCCCGAGTACGAAGACCTCGAGTCGTCCCGCTGGCTGGCCGCAGCTCTGGAGGCAGGGTGGGTCGGGTGGCCCGCGCCCTTGCGTGACTCGGTTCCGGTCAACGCGACTGTCCCTGCCGTGACCGCCGACGAGGTCGCCGACATCCTCCAGCGGTATGACGGCTGTACGACCGCCAAGGTCAAGGTCGCCGAGGGCGGGCAGACGCTTCAGGACGACATCGACCGCGTTGCCGCAGTCCGGGATGCGATGGGGCCGCAGGCGCGGATCCGCGTGGATGCCAATGGAGGCTGGACCGTCCCAGAGGCGACGGACGCTCTGCGGCGGCTGGCGTCATACGAGCTCGAGTATGCCGAGCAACCCTGCGCCAGCGTCGCAGAGCTGGCATCCTTGCGAGTTGCACTGGCGCGCAACGGCATCGACGTCCTCGTGGCGGCTGATGAGTCGATCCGGAAGGCCGCCGACCCGATGCGGGTGGTCCGTGAGGAGGCCGCCGACATCATCGTGGTGAAGGTTGCTCCGCTGGGGGGAGTGCGAGCGGCGCTTGCTATCGCACAGGAGTGCGCACTGCCGACGGTCGTCTCGAGCGCTCTGGACACAAGCGTCGGCCTCCGGGCGGGTCTGGCTCTGGCAGCGGCCCTGCCCGAACTAGCGTTTGCCTGCGGGCTGGGCACGCTGGAGCTGATGGCCGGCGACGTCACGGATAAGTCGCTCGTGCCATTGGCCGGGTCGATTGCGTTGCGGGACCTCACGGTTGATCAGCGGCTGCTCGACCGCTGGCAGGCCCCCGCGGACCGTCAATCCTGGTGGCGCGACCGGGTGATCCGCTGCCACGCTCATCAGGCCGGTCGGACGACCAGGCACACCTGCTGGCCAGCGAGCCGCGTCAACACCAATGTCATCTCGACCGATCCGGACAGCCGGAGCTGACGACGCAGCACATCGGCGTCCAGCGTCACGCCACGCTTCTTGATCGTCACCCGACCCACGTCGCGATCGCGCAGCCACGCTCGAAGAGCCTTGACGTTCAACGGCATTGACTCGGTCACGGCGAACCGCCTGGCGTAGCCGACATCGACACACCTGTCCGAGGTTACATAACCCACGCCGGAGTCGAGCTCGACTCCGTCCACCACGGCGGTCAGCGCGCCGGTCAGCCCGGCCCTGATCACAGCCTTGTCGGGCTCGTACATCCATGAACCCACCTGTCCCGAGGAGGAGGCCACCGGGACAGCACCTCCGGCAGCATCCGCGTCGGACTCACGAACGGTCCATGACTGCCCTTCCGGGCCGACCACGCACGCTGACCGCCCGGGACTGTTCACGAGCGGACCCCACCAGATCGCACACTCCAGGACCTCGCCGGCCAGGGACGTCCACTGTGCCTCGGTTCCGGCCGGTATCGCGGCGTGAGGAAACGACGGTGACAGCTTTGCCCCGGTGGCCGGCAACGACCGCGCGATGGACTGCACCGTGGACCACGAGGGCGAGATGGCATCCAGGCTGAACACGCGACGGGTCCGGCCGAGTGCGTCGGTGACGCCGGGTGTGCGGCGGGCAGGGTCGAGCCACGCTCCGGCATACCGCGCGCCCTCGCCCTTGGGCAGGCGGGTCTCCTCCACCGTCCCGACGGACGTCGAAGCTGCAGGCCAGTGCCGCAGGTTGAACCCGGCCAGAATTGCGGTCACCTCGTCGGAGTCGATCGCACTGACCTTGAGGTCCAGCCCGGCGATCGCCATGGCGTCGGAGCCGATGCCGCAGCCAAGGTCGAACACCTGACGCAACCCGGCCGCGCGGAACCGCCCCGCATGCCTGGCTGCGATCTCCAGCCTTGTGGCCTGTTCGAGGCCATCGGCGGTGAACAACATCCCTGCGGCGAAGTCGCCGAACTTCTCGCGCCCCCTGGCCCGGAGGCGGGACTGTGTCAGCGCCGCCGCCACCAGGTCGACGTCGAACCCGGCCACGCGCAGCCGCTCGCCGAGCGCCAGGGCGCGGGACTCGTCATACGGGGGCAGTGACTGCAGCAGCCCCCACCCCTCGCCGGAGACCAGCTTCTTCACCGCGGCGAGGTCCATGGCCCACATCCTCCACCATCCGGACACGCGGGCGACCCGTCGGCCAAACGCCTGCTTCTGGCACTCAAGTTGACCGAGTGCTAACCGGCGACCTAGATTCTGATTAGCACTCGCCATGTGCAAGTGCTAACCGCGAGAAGTGAGCAGGTCGACCCCCGCGACGGCGACCGGCGCACCCATCGCACCACAGATCGCATTTGCGGTCTTTCCTGTCCATCTTCGACATCCCAAAGGGGAGGTCACACCGTGTCGGTTTCCATCAAGCCGCTCGAAGACCGCATCGTCGTCAAGTCCAGTGAGGCCGAGCAGGTCACTGCGTCAGGTCTCGTGATCCCGGACACCGCCAAGGAGAAGCCCCAGGAGGGCGAGGTCCTGGCGATCGGTCCGGGGCGTATCGACGACAACGGCAACCGTGTTCCGCTCGACGTTGCCGTCGGCGACAAGGTTATCTACAGCAAGTACGGCGGCACGGAGGTCAAGTACGACGGCGATGAGTACCTCATCCTGTCGGCTCGGGACGTCCTCGCGGTCGTCATCCGCTGATTTCACTCGCTGTATGACGCGCCCCGGCGACGTGCCTGCCAAAGGTTCGTGCCGGGGCACCGTCATTCACCCGAGCTCAGCCCGCAGTCCGCAGCACGCAGTCCGCAGCATGCACAACACGGCATACCAGCACGTATGCCGTTCCGTTGCCTCTGGCAACGACCTAGACAGCACCCAAGAACCGTTAGTAGTTAAGGAAGCTCATGGCTAAGACGCTGGAGTTCAATGACGCGGCGCGCAAGTCGCTCGAGCGTGGCGTGGACAAGCTCGCCAACGCGGTCAAGGTGACGCTCGGCCCGAAGGGTCGCAACGTCGTCATCGACAAGCAGTGGGGCGCCCCGACCATCACCAACGACGGCGTGACCATCGCCCGTGAGGTGGAGCTCGACGACCCCTACGAAAACCTCGGCGCACAGCTTGCCAAGGAGGTTGCCACCAAGACCAACGACGTCGCAGGTGACGGCACGACCACCGCGACGGTTCTGGCTCAGGCCATGGTCAAGGAAGGCCTGCGCAACGTTGCGGCAGGTGCCGCCCCCGCCTCGCTCAAGCGTGGCATCGACGCCGCCGTCGAGGCGGTCAACGCCCGCCTGCTCGAGACCGCACGTGAGGTCGAGGGCAAGGAGGAGATCGCCCAGGTCGCCGGCCTCTCGGCCCAGGACCCGATCATCGGTGGCCTGATCGCCGAGGCCTTCGACAAGGTTGGCAAAGACGGCGTCATCACGGTCGAGGAGTCCCAGACCGCGGTCACCGAGCTCGAGTTCACCGAGGGGATGCAGTTCGACAAGGGCTACCTCTCGCCGTACTTCGTGACCGACCCCGATCGCATGGAGGCCGTCCTGGAGGACGCCTACGTGCTGATCACCCAGGGCAAGGTCTCAGCCGTGGCCGACATCCTCCCGATCCTGGACCAGGTCGCCCAGGCCAAGAAGCCGCTGTTGATCATCGCCGAGGACGTCGACGGCGAAGCGCTATCCACCATGGTCGTCAACAAGATCCGCGAGATCCTCAAGGTCGTCGCGGTCAAGGCGCCCGGCTTCGGCGATCGCCGCAAGGCCATGCTGCAGGACCTCGCCGTCCTGACCGGCAGCTCTGTCATCAGCGAAGAGGTCGGTCTCAAGCTCGACTCGACCCAGCTCACCGACCTCGGCACCGCCCGCCGCATCGTGGTCACCAAGGACAACACGACGATCGTCGATGGCGCCGGTGACAAGGACGAGGTCGCCGGTCGGGTCCACCAGATCAAGACCGAGATCGAGCGCACCGACTCGGACTGGGACCGCGAGAAGCTGCAGGAGCGCCTCGCCAAGCTGTCCGGTGGTGTCTGCGTGATCAAGGTCGGCGCACACACCGAGGTCGAGCTCAAGGAGAAGAAGCACCGTATCGAGGACGCCATCTCGGCAACCCGTGCGGCCATCGAAGAGGGCATCGTCGCCGGTGGCGGCTCTGCGCTCGTTCACGCCGCCGCGGTGCTCGACGAGCTCGGTCTCGTTGGCGACGAGGCCACGGGCGCGAACATCGTGCGCAAGGCCGCACGCGAGCCGTTGCGCTGGATCGCCGAGAACGCCGGCGTCGAGGGCTACGTCGCAGTGTCCAAGGTCGCCGAGCTGGAGCCCGGCAACGGCCTCAACGCCGAGACCGGCACGTACGGCGACCTGATCAAGGCCGGGATCATCGACCCGGTCAAGGTCACCCGCTCGGCGCTGCGCAACGCTGCGTCGATCGCCTCCATGATCCTCACGACGGACACGCTCGTCGTCGAGAAGAAGGAAGAGGAGCCGGCCGCCGCTGACCACGGTCACGGCCACGGTCACTGACCAAGACCTCACGAACGGCGAAGGCCGCAACCCGCTCGGGTTGCGGCCTTCGCTGCCTCTGAAGCGGGTAGTCAGGCTGAGGCCGCAGATGTCAAGCGCTGAGGTCGCACAGATCGATCCAATAGCGCCGATCTGGAACGATCTTTGCGACTTCACGGGTCGGGTTGGCGACGCGGGCGCCACTTTGCGACTTCACGGGTCGGGTTGGCGACGGGCGCGCGACCTTGCGGCTTCAGGGGTCCGGTGGCGACGCGAGAGCGACCCTGTGACGTCAGGTCGATGTGACGAGGATCCGGGTCTCGCCCAGCTCGACTGTTGAGCCGGGTCGCACCTGACGCCCGCGTCGACGTTCGACCTCGCCGTCGACGCTTACCTGGCCGTCCTCGATCAGGCTCCGGGCCTGCCCGCCGTCATCAACGACCCCGGCCAGCTTCAGGAGCTGGCCGAGCCGGATCATCTGGTCGCGAATGGCTACCTCGACGGTTACGCCCGACGTGCCGCTGTCGTTCGAGTGGTTGGCATCCTTCACACAGCCAATATGGCTCACCGGGCTCGCGACCTGGACAGCCGGTGCGTCCGGTATGGGTCACGCCACTGCCGTAGGATCGGCAAATGAGCTCACCGGCCACTCCGGATTCCTCCATCCCCGCTCCGTTCGCCGCGCCTTTCGCCGCTCTGGGCCTGACCTTTGACGACGTCCTGCTGCTCCCGGGGGCCACCAACGTCATCCCCAGCGAGGTCGACACCTCGACCCGGCTGTCCCGCAACATCACCGTCAAGCTGCCGCTGGTCTCTGCCGCGATGGATACCGTCACCGAGGCCCGGATGGCGATCGCCATGGCCCGCGAGGGTGGCCTGGGCATCGTCCACCGCAACCTGTCGATCGAGGACCAGACCCTGGAGGTGGATCGGGTCAAGCGTTCCGAGTCAGGGATGGTCTCGGACCCGGTCACCACAACTCCGAACGCCACGCTGGCCGAGGTCGACGAGCTCTGCGGGCAGTTCCACATCTCGGGGCTTCCCGTTATCGATGACGACGGCATGCTGGTCGGAATCATCACCAACCGCGACCTGCGCTTCGAGACCGACTTCAGCCGGCCCGTGTCGCAGGTCATGACCCGTATGCCGCTGGTCACCGCGCGCGTGGGCGTGGACAAGATGGACGCGCTGGCGCTGCTGGCACGCAACAAGATCGAGAAGCTCCCGCTCGTCGATGAGGCCGGGCGGTTGCAGGGCCTGTTCACCGTCAAGGACTTCGTCAAGGCCGAGAAGTACCCCCTGGCCACCAAGGACGACTCGGGCCGGTTGCGGGTCGGGGCTGCGATCGGGTTCTTCGACGACGCATGGAAGCGCGCGATGTCACTGGTCGACGCCGGCGTGGACCTGCTGATCGTCGACACGGCCAACGGCCATGCCAAGGGGGTCACCGACATGATCCGCCGGCTCAAGTCCGAGCCAGGGGTGGCACATCTCGACATCGTGGGAGGCAACGTGGCCACCCGGGCTGGCGCCCAGGCGCTGATCGATGCCGGAGCGGATGGCATAAAGGTGGGTGTGGGCCCCGGCTCGATCTGTACGACCCGCGTCGTGGCAGGTATTGGTGTCCCACAGGTCACCGCGATCTATGAGGCCGCCCTGGCCTGCAAGGCCGCGGGCGTCCCCGTCATCGGTGATGGCGGCCTGCAGTACTCCGGCGATATCGCCAAGGCGCTCGTGGCAGGTGCCGACACGGTGATGCTCGGTTCATTGCTGGCCGGCTGCGAGGAGAGCCCGGGCGAGCTGGTCTTCATCAACGGCAAGCAGTTCAAGTCGTATCGCGGAATGGGCTCCCTGGGTGCCATGCAGTCCCGCGGCCGGGGCCACTCCTACTCCAAGGACCGCTACTTCCAGGGTGACGTCACCGACGACGACAAAGTGGTGCCCGAGGGCATCGAGGGTCAGGTGCCCTACCGCGGCCCGCTCGCGGCCGTGGCATACCAGCTGATCGGCGGCCTGCGTCAGTCGATGTTCTACGTGGGTGCGCCCTCGATCGCCGAGCTGCAGGCTCGCGGCAAGTTCATCCGGATCACCGCGGCCGGGCTCAAGGAGAGCCACCCGCACGACATCCAGATGACCGTCGAAGCGCCCAACTACAGCAGACGTTGATGATTGCGTCACCGTGCGGCTGCCGCGTGACCGCGGGCCGCTAGCCTTGACGCGTGAACCAGATCGAGATCGGGCGGGGCAAACGGGGTCGCCGGGCCTATTCCTTCGATGACATCGCGGTAGTGCCCTCGCGGCGCACCCGCGACCCAGAGGAGGTCTCGGTCGCTTGGCAGATCGACGCTTACCAGTTCGCGCTGCCAGTGATTGCCGCGCCCATGGACTCGGTGATGTCTCCCGAGAGCGCGATCGCACTCGGCAGGCTCGGAGGTCTGCCGGTGCTCGATCTCGAGGGTCTGTGGACGCGTTATGACGACCCGACATCGTTGCTGGCCGAGATCGCCGGGCTGGACGCCGCCTCTGCAACCGCTCGACTGCAGCAGATCTACTCGGAGCCGATCAAGCCTGAGCTGATCACGGAGCGGCTTCGCCAGGTGCGTGAGGCTGGCATCACCGTCGCCGGCGCGCTCTCACCACCACGGACCCAGGAGTACTGGAAGATCGTCGTGGACGCGGGCTGCGACCTCTTCGTCATCCGCGGCACGACCGTGTCGGCCGAACACGTCTCGAGCCGGGCCGAGCCGCTGAACCTCAAGCGCTTCATCTACGAGCTCGACGTTCCCGTCATCGTGGGCGGGGCCTCGTCGTACACAGCCTCGCTGCACCTGATGCGTACCGGCGCGGCCGGCGTACTCGTGGGGTTCGGCGGTGGTGCGGCCCACACCACCCGGCTCACGTTGGGCATCCACGCGCCGATGGCGTCCGCGATCGCCGATGTCGCAGCTGCCCGGCGCGACTACATGGATGAGTCTGGCGGTCGTTACGTTCACGTCATCGCTGACGGTGGCATGGGGCGCAGCGGTGACATCGTCAAGGCGATTGCCTGTGGCGCCGACGCGGTGATGCTCGGGGCCGCGCTCGCACGGGCTACCGACGCGCCTGGCAGGGGGTTCCATTGGGGCTCCGAGGCGCACCACGCACTCCTGCCTCGCGGTGAGCGGGTGGAGGTCGGGGCTCTGGCCCCTCTCAGGGAGATTCTCCTCGGCCCGGGCCGGATGGCGGACGGCACCACCAACCTCATCGGCGCGTTGCGGCACGCAATGGCGACGACCGGCTACTCCGACCTCAAGGAGTTCCAGCGGGTCGAGGTCGTCGTGGCCCCGTACCACCAGAGCTGACGACCGATGCGACCCCCAGCCACGACGGCACTCTCACCTCAGGACCGTTCGCGCGCCCTTGAGGCGATGCAGGAGGTCGAGCTCGACCTCGTCATCGTGGGGGGTGGTGTGGTTGGCGCCGGAGCTGCACTGGACGCGGTGACCCGTGGTCTTTCGGTCGGGATCCTCGAGGCGCGTGACTGGGCTGCGGGCACCTCGAGCCGCTCGAGCAAGCTGATCCATGGAGGCCTGCGCTATCTGGAGATGCTCGACTTCCGGCTTGTCCGTGAGGCACTCAAGGAACGCGGCCTGCTGCTCCAGCGCCTTGCGCCGCACCTCGTGCGCCCGATCCAGTTCCTCTATCCGCTCACCCACCGCTTCTGGGAGCGGCCGTATGTCGGGGTCGGGCTCGCGCTTTACGACGCGCTCGCGGCCGCCTCGAGCACCGCGAGCGGTGTGCCCCGTCACAAGCACCTCACCAAGCGTCAGGCGCTCCGGCTCGCGCCGAGCATGCGCAAGGACGCGTTGGTCGGCGCTGTCCAGTATTACGACGCCCAGGTCGACGACGCACGTCACACGATGTTCCTGGTCCGCACTGCCGCAGCGTACGGCGCGCTCGCCGCAAACCGTTCTCGTGTCACGGGTTTCATCCGTCAAGGCGAGCGAGTCACCGGAGTGAGGGTTCGCGATCTCGAGTCCGGTCAGGACATCGAGATCCGTGCCAAGCAGGTGCTCAATGCCACCGGCGTGTGGACCGATGAGACTCAGTCGATGGTGGGTGAGCGCGGGCAGTTCCGGATCCGTGCCAGCAAGGGCATCCACCTGGTTGTGCCGCGCGACCGGATCCAGTCCCAGACCGGTCTGATCCTGCGCACCGAGCAGTCCGTGTTGTTCGTCGTCCCGTGGGGTCGGCACTGGATCATCGGCACCACTGACACCGACTGGTCGCTGGACAAAGCGCATCCTGCCGCGAGTAGTCGCGACATCGACTACATCCTGGATCACGTCAATCGCGTTCTCGTGACACCACTGTCACGAGAGGATGTCGAGGGTGTCTACGCCGGGCTGCGACCGCTGCTTTCCGGTGAGAGTGAGACGACGTCTGCGTTGTCCCGCGAGCACGTCGTTGGGCATCCCACCCCGGGCCTGGTCGTCGTGGCGGGGGGCAAGTACACGACATACCGCATCATGGCCGTCGACGCCGTCGACGAGGTCGCTCGAGGCATCGACGGTCGCGTCCCGGCGTCGTGCACGGAGCGGATCCCTCTGCTCGGCGCAGAGGGCTATGACGCGGCCTGGAACGCCCGCCATCGCACCGCTACGCACTATGGAGTTCACGTTGCGCGGGTCGAGCACCTCCTCCAGCGATACGGCTCTCTGGCCATCGAGGTGCTGGATCTGTGCGCTGAGAATCCTGTTCTGGCAGAGGGACTTTCGGGAGCTGATGACTATCTGGCCGCTGAGGTCGTCTATGCGGTTAGCCATGAGGGGGCCCGTCACCTGGATGACGTCCTGACCCGTCGCACGCGGATCTCGATCGAGACCTGGGACCGTGGGGTGTCGGCCGCGAGCCCCGCTGCATCCCTGATGGCTCCCGTCCTCGGCTGGAGCGACGAGCAGCAGCGCAAGGAGATCGAGCACTACCTTGCCAGGGTCGAAGCCGAGCGGGCGTCGCAGGAGCAGCCTGACGACGAGACCGCTGACAGCGCGCGCATGGGCGCACCCGAGATCGTCCCGCTCGCCTGAGCTGGCGGTTCGCAGGGCGGCTTCATGCGCGAGGCACGGTCTGCCGTGCGATGCAACGATGCCGATTCGATCGCACCTCGCTGGGTATCTCGACCCCTTGACGATGTCAGCTGGTAGTCGCTCGCAGGGTCCACAAGACAATTGTTACCGACGGGTAGCAAACCCGACCTGCGCACCCTAATCTGAGATCCATGACCCCGGACCTGCTCGCCGATCCCGAAACAGACCGCACGGCAACGTACGCCGTCGACCCGGGGCTGGCCCGTCGCCTCACCGCGCGCGTCGTCTGTGCGCCCCGGCCCGCTAGGACGCTGACACACACCCCCATGACGGGCGCACCTCTGGCGTCATTGCCCCTGTCGACGCCTGCCGACGTCCAGGTGGCTTTCACGGCCGCCCGATCCGCGCAACGTTCCTGGGCCCGGATGCCGATGGCGCATCGGGCCCGGGTCTTCCTGCGGTTCCACGACCTCGTGCTTCAGGAGCAGGTGCAGCTGCTGGACCTCATCCAGCTCGAGTCGGGCAAAGCCCGGGTGCACGGCTTCGAGGAAGTGGCGGACACCGCGATCGTGAGCCGTCACTATGCGCGTCGAGCTGAGGGATACCTGCGTCCGCGCCGCCGTCAGGGAGCGTTTCCGCTGCTCAGCCAGGCCGTCGAGCTGCGCCATCCCAAGGGTGTCGTGGGCATCGTCGCCCCATGGAACTACCCCCTGTCGATGTCGATCACCGACGCGATCCCGGCGCTGCTGGCCGGCAACGCGGTGGTCCTCCGGCCGGATA
>Ga0209014_10000075_pt1 | contig 48464 bp, 40 predicted proteins | sample BarGraNGADG00212_FD_184491 | JGI IMG/M metagenome (GOLD analysis project Ga0209014, IMG submission 184491) | Arctic peat soil microbial communities from Barrow, Alaska - Barrow Graham LP Ref core NGADG0002-212 (SPAdes) (version 2) | ecosystem: Environmental > Terrestrial > Soil > Wetlands >...
GCGCGCACGGGCTTGTCGGCCGTGACCTTCACCGCCGCGAGCAGGGCGATGTCTCGCTCCATCCTGAAATCGACGACGAACTCGTGTTCTGCCGCCTGCCGCTGCACTCGCCGGCGCGATGGCTTGAAGCCGGTTGCGCTCACGTACACGAGGTAGTCGCCCGTGCCCTGCTCGAAACGCACGCTGTATGTGCCCGTGCTGTCCGACGTCGCCTGCTGCGTGAGCCGATCAGGACCTCGCGTGACCATGATGGTCGCGACGAGCGCTCGGCTCGAGTCGTCGGTGATGCGGCCGCGGATGATCTCGGCGGGCTGCTGCTGCGCACCCGCACCGGAGCCGCCGATGAGGCAGGCGCACAGTGCGCCGTAAACAGGTCCGGCGAGTCGGCGAGTGCGTGCGGACACGAGTGGTCGCTCCGGTAGAAGTGCTGGCGGTCGGTTCCAGTTCTGGTGCGAACTCCCGTTGGACACCGCGATCGCCCGCACGGATGGCTCGGTGACACCCCTCCGAACCGTATGAAGACGAGTATCCGCTGGCGCTTCACCCACAAAAACGCCCGAACGAAGTACGGTAATCAGGCGTAACTTCACTTAGTCACATCGATTCTTCCGCGTAACGCCGCCTCGCCGTGCGGAGGACCGTCGGCTTCGACCGCGTACATGACATTGAGATGCCATTGCGGTCTGCCCACAACACCCAGTTCCTGCGTCCGGGCCGAGAGGGTGTCGACCGCGAGGCTCTGCACGAGTGTCGCAAGTGAACCGATCTGCTGCCCACCCGTGCGACTCGCGTGTCGCTTCACACGTCCCTGAGGATCGAGAATGACGGCGACCAACGCCAGCGTTGTGTCATGCCGTGATACGAGTCCCGGATATGCGGCGTTGACCACGCTATCCAGCATACTGACTTTGGACGCGCCGTAGTCGCCGACTCCACGTAGTAGATCCCCGGCAAGCCTGAGACGCTCTCCCGCAACACGTAACTCGTCTTCCTTCCGGTGAGACCCGGTGGCCGACGTCTGCAGAGATTCGCGGAGTCGCCGCCTCTTAGCATCCGTCAATGCCCGACGCCCAGTATCGGTCGCGAGAAGCGCCGACAATTCTGCGGCAAGAACAGATGCTCGTGTCCGTCCTGACACGGCCGGCTGCGGCGCTTGGCAGGCCGCGAGGACGAGAAGAGCTGCGGCCGTTCCACTGACGGGGGCGCGCCAGCGCGTCCGCCGTTGGTACGTCATGGCATTGATCCTCCTCTCGAGTGAGGTCACAGGCGCGGACAGCGCCGTAATACCGAGTGCGAGGCCGTGAGTACGTTCGCTCACATCGAGGAGGAGCGAACAGTAGGCGTGAGTGTCGATGCGCCGGCACAGGACGCGGTGATCGCAGTCAATTTCCATAGCCTGACGTAGACGTCGAACGGCGTACCACAGGCTGATGTTCCACGGCATCAACGCGACCGAGAGGAGCGCAGCCCATAGCAGCCACGGATCCCGCGAACGCATGTGCTCAAGCTCGTGCGTGATTCCCATTCGTTGCGCTTCGACGTCGAGTGACAAGAACCACGTCGGGACGACGATCTCTTGTCGCACGAACCCGACGACAGCTGGTCCCACGTCAGCCGAGAGCAGAACAGTGGTCCCACCGACGAGACGGCGTGGCCAGCGCCGCCGCACGCGCGCGAGGCGCCAGAGCGCCAGACTCATCGCCAGGAAGCAGCACCCCGAAGCAAGCACCCAACTGGCAACGAAGAACGCATCAACGGCAGCGTACGCCTCCAAACCGGCGACCTGCGTCTTATCACTCACGACGCCGGAGAAGCCGGTGGATTCTGATGCCGCGCTCCGATGACTGGACGTGGGTGGCGGAGGCGTCAGGACATCGACGTTCCACTCGACCGAGCGTGAGGTGCCAACGGCCGAACGACGCACGAGCGAGATGCATGTGAGGCTCAGGACAACTCCAATGACGCCCACCCAGAGAACACGACGCGGGACATGGATGCGCGCCAGCGCGGTCTCGGCGCACGCACCGGCGAGGCACAAGACGAGTCCGATGGCCACGGTATAGATCACCCACGGTATCATCATTCGCCGTCCTCCCCCTTCAGGAGGGCGTCGAGCGCCTTGCGCATGCGCAACAGTCGCTCCCGAGTCATGTGTTCGTCACGTACGAGGTGCGTGAGCATCGCATCCGTCGATCCCGCGAAGACCTTGTCGATCAGTCGGCGAATCCCGTAAGAGCCGGCATCTTCACGGGCGATCAGCGGATAGTACCGATGCGCCTTTCCTTCCTCTTCGTGGCGTACGAATCCCTTCGACTCCATGATGCGAAGGATGGACAGCACGGTGGTGTACGCCAGATCGTCGGCGAGCTGCGCACGGACCTCGGTGACGGTCCCAGATCCAGCGCTCCAAAGAACGCCGATGACGTCGAGTTCGCGCTCGGTAAGATCGGCCATGCGACCTCTTCTACTAGAGTGATAGTAGAGTATACGCGTACCCTGTGGGCTTGTCAACTAGAAAATTAGTAGATCGCCAATTCCTAGGCCTGGTCCTGAAAGAGCATCGTCTTCGTCATCGTCTTCCGGCCGCTCATACCTCGAGAAATGCCGAACCACATCCCGAATGTCCAAGGGCGAGAGCGGGAGCGGAACGCACTTCGCATTGAGAATCGGTCGTGACGCGACTTCTCTCCCTCCTTCTCACAATTGTGCTCTTTTCGGCGTGCAATCGCGCGCCGAGTGCGGCTGAAGCGCTCGAGGTACTGCGAAGTTCGGATCCCGCTCTCGATACCGCTACGGTCGTCGAGCGTGTGTGGGCAGACGGTCCGCCCTGGTTCTCGTGCGCCGAGGTGATCGCCAAGTTCCGCGCGAACGCTGACAGCGCTGTGGTGCGCAATCAGATCGGCAATTGGCGGTCACTCGTGCTCGCGGATTGGGTCGTGCTGCGCGACACTGCGGTTGGTCGGGTCACGGAGACAAGCTGGTGCCAGGCGGCGCTGCGCGACGAAGCAGCGCGACTCGCGGGAGGTTGGCGCGTGGTGCGCGGTGACTCGCTATCGAGCGGGGATCGGCGTCGCGGCTGGGATGTGCCGGCTGGACGCCAACGGCTCGTCGTGCGCGACACGCCGCACGCTGTCGGTAGAGATTCAGTAGCCGTCGACTATCTGCTCACGGTCGCGCCGAACGCGAACGGCGTCGCGCTCGGTGCGGATCGAGACAGCACGCGTCGCCGTGCGCTGCTCGTGAAGGAGGATGGGCGTTGGCGCGCCGTCCAATTGAACTGGCCAAGCACCCACTCCGTCATTTCCCGTTGAGTGAAACGCCGAGCGATGTGCTGCGCGCGTTCCCTCGCCAGTTCTACGCCACGCACTCTACGGCTCGGACATTCTCGGCGTGCACCGCGAGCCACTTCTCGAGCTCCTCGCGCGTCTCGATCACCCGCTCGCTGCCCGCGAGGTTGGGATGCAACTGCTCGGCCTCGTACCCTGTCGGCTGTCCACTTTGTCGACTGACGACCCACGAATGCCGCTGATCGCGCTCGCGACCCTTCATCAGCGTCCTCGGCGCCTTGCCGAGGACAGCGGCGACGGCGCCATAGGTCGCCCGCTGCTGCTTGCGATCGAGCGCATCGAGAATCTGATCCAGCGTGTCGTCAGTCATGTGCGGAGTCCTCGTTCGGAGAAGAAGGTGAGCGATGGTTCACGTGATGGAGTCACCCAGCACGCTCGCACAGTCGACGAAAAGATTCGTCACCATCTTTCTTCACGCAGGGGCGCATTACCGCAACATCTCCGGCCAGACTCCTCGGTCCGTTTGCGAACCAATTTCAGCATGAATAAAACGGATACGCGCGGATAAAGCTTCTCGCTCTATCCGCGCGTTTCCGCGCCGATCCGTGATGAAGTGCGGTTGCCATGGCGCGATACCGAACTCACAGCATTCGAAACGCCGCATTCGTACTTCCTGAACCTGGGACACCGTCAACTAGATCGCCGCCGCCGCCGCCGCAGCGCTCCAGGGCTGCCAGCCCGCCCGATACTCACGCGTCAGCCACTGATTCACATCCGGCAGATTCGTCACGCGCATCGAAGACGCATCGTAGAGAATCTTCTGCGACTGCCCGGCGCGCAGCGCGACGACGCCAAGCAGCATCGTCTCCGTGAGACGCGCGGCGTAGTCAAAGGGCGAGCTGGACGTGCCGTCGCCCTTGCAGGCCTGCGCCCAGTTCGCCTCGTGCGACACTGCGATGCGCGGCACCGACTTCGCGACCGACTCGGCACGTGACGCCGCCGCGTCCGGATACACTTTCGGCTGGTTGCCGTACGTCTCATACGTGAGGAAGCCGCTGTCTCCGACGAATACGCCACCACCTCCATCACCGCGCGGCAGCGGAAAGTCGGCGGCAAATGTCGGCATCAGTCCGCCGTCATACCAGTGGAGGCTCACCGGCGGCGCGGCGCCGCGCGCGGCGAACTCGTAGCGGGTCATCATCGCGAGCGGATACGATCCGGGATTGTTGGCCGGTCCGCCCCACGGCGTGGACGACGAGATCACGCTCGCTGGATACTGGAGGCCGAGCGCCCAGAACGGCTGATCGATCAGGTGCGCACCCATGTCGCCGATCGCGCTCACGCCAAAGTCCACCCAGCCACGCCAGCTGAATGGGTGATAGGCAGGGTGATACGGAATCGCCTTCGCTGGTCCGAGAAAAAGATCCCACTCCAGGCCGGCTGGAACGGTCTGCGGGTTCTCCGCCATGGCCTTGAGGACGGCACGATCGACGGTGCGCATGTTCCACTGCGGTGGAGGCGCATTCGGAGCTGGCGACGCCGTGGGCGGCGCCACTGCTCCCGGCTGCGCGGGACGTGGAATTCCCTGCGCCCAGTAGCGCTGCGGCCGGTCGGTCCAGATGTGCACCTCGCGCACCGGTCCGATCACTCCTGCGCCGATCAGCTCGACGATGCGGCGCGTGCCCTCCATCGAGTGTCCCTGATTGCCCATCTGCGTCACGACCTTCATGTCGCGCGCGGTCTTCGCCAGGATACGCGACTCGAGCACGGAGTAGGTGAGCGGCTTCTGGACGTACACATGCTTGCCGGCCTTCATCGCCGCGTAGGCGATGACCGCGTGCAGATGATCGGGCGTCGCGATCGAGACGGCCTCGATGTCTTTCTGCTTGTCGAGCATGACGCGGAAGTCGCTGTACTTCGCGGCCTTGGTGTACGCCGCCTGCAGCGCGAGCGCCGACGCCGAGGGTTCGGTTTGCCCCTGCGCGGGACGCATGCGCCCAGCGAGCGAACGTTCCACGTATGGAAAGTCGGCGTCGCAGATCGCCACGATGTTCACTCCAGCGTCGACGAGCGCGGCCATGTTCGACATGCCCATGCCGCCGATGCCAACCATCGCAACGTTGAGCGTATCGCTCGGCGGGCGGTAGCCCACGCCGCCGAGGACATGTCGCGGTACGATCATCGGCCCCAGGGCGAAGGCGGCCGCTGTGGCCGCTGATCCCTTGACGAAGGAGCGGCGAGAGATAGCAGAGGAATCGTCGGTGGGCATGATGCGCGACCTCTCGTGTAGCGGAAGTTGTGGAAAAGCGTGCGGCTCGAGATTACAGTGCACGCGCCCACCGCCGGAAGGGTGTTGACCGGAGCGAACGCGGATCAACGCGGATCCGCGAAGATCCGCGCGATCAGCGAAGATCCGCGCTTCCCGACGAACAACGCGGTCTCACAAACCGCCACTGGATCGAGAGAATATCCGTCGTTCCTAGTCCGACGCCCGCTCGTATTGCGAGGGCCACTTGACCTTGACGCCGAGCACGCGTGCGGCGCGAAGAGGCCAGTAGGGATCGCGCAGCAGCTCTCGCGCGAGAATGACGACGTCGGCCTTGCCGCTCCGAATGATCTCGTCCGCCTGATGCGGATCGGTGATCATGCCCACCGCACCTGTCGGGATGCCCGCATCTCGACGAATGCGCTCGGCAAACTCGACCTGATACCCGGGACCCACCGGGATCTTCGCGCCAGAAACGTTTCCACCCGACGACGTATCGAGGAGATCGACGCCGCGCGTGCGCAGAATGCGCGAGAGCTCTACGGACTGCTCGACGTCCCATCCACCCTCGGTCCAATCGGTGGCCGAGAGACGCACGAGCAGGGGCAGCTCGTCGGGCCACACGTCCCGCACCGCGTCAACCGTCGCGAGGGTGAAACGGATGCGATTCTCGAATGAACCGCCGTACTCGTCCGTGCGCTTGTTGCTGAGAGGCGAGAGAAACTCATGCAGCAGATAGCCGTGTGCGCCATGCAGCTCGACAATCTGAAAACCCGCCGCCAGCGCGCGCTCCGCCGCGCGACGAAAGTCGCCGATTGTTCGCTCGATGTCATCGCGACTCATCTCGACTGGCACCGGAGTGCTCGGCGAAAACGCTTCGGCACTCGGCCCATAGATCGGACGCCAGCCACCCTCGCTTTCGCTGAGCACGCGATTGCCTCGCCACGGGACATCCACGCTCGCCTTGCGGCCGGCGTGAGCGAGCTGAATGCCAGCAACGGCACCCTGCTCGGCGATGAATCGCGTGATGCGCGCGAGCGCTTCGATGTGCTCGTCCTTCCAGATGCCGAGATCGTGAGGAGAGATCCTGCCCTCCGGCGATATGGCTGTGGCTTCGGTAATTACCGCCGCCGCACCGCCGACCGCTCGGCTTCCAAGATGCACCAGATGCCAATCCGTCGCGAAGCCATCCACGCTCGAGTACTGGCACATCGGGCTGATTACGATGCGATTCCGCAGCGTGAGCGAGCGAAGTGAGAAGGGCGTGAAAAGGCTGGTGGTCATTTTCGGTCTCGGTGTGGTCTCATTAGGGAAGCGTCTGACAGTCGGACCTGTTGTCATCAGCGCCCTGCATGCTACTAGGCACACACAATGCCACGGCACGCCACACCGGCGTCAAGGCGAGTAGCCAGCTCCACGAAGAGCGCGTCCGGGCAGTGCATTCGTCGCCGCGCCGCCACGCCACACTGGTACGCCGTTCACGAGCACGGCATCGACGCCAACAGCAAGCTGATGCGGGCGCTCGTACGTGGCGCGGTCGGCGATCGTTGCCGGATCGAACACGACGATGTCGGCGAACATGCCCTGCCTCAGCAGGCCGCGGTCGTGAATGCCGAGCCGCGACGCGGTTGCCGACGTCATCTTCCGCACGGCGTCTTCCAGAGTGAGCACGTGCTCCTCGCGCACGTACTTGCCGAGGATGCGTGCAAAGGTGCCGTACGCTCGTGGGTGGGTCATCCCCTGCGCCGTCGCGGGGTCGTGTGCCTCGGCATCGCTCCCGATGATGACCCATGGCTTCGCGAGCTGCATGGCGACGTTCGCGTCGCTCATGCTGAACGTGATCTTGCCAACGCGCCCCTCCTCGGCGAGGACGAGATCGACCAGCGTCTCCGGCCAGGGGCGCGCGCGATCGGCGGCGATCTTGTCCAGCCGCCAGCCTTCGTACTTCAAGAGCTCGGGACGCGTGAGACCGACGACCATGATCACCGATGGTCCGTCGAGCTGGCATCCCTGATTCGCACCGGGCGACGTGTCGCTCATCTCCCGCACGATGCGCGCACGGCTCGCCGCGTCGCGAAGATTCGGAAGCAGTCGCCCGTCCGCGCTCGCCCATGACGGGATGCACGCGCCGAGCGAGTTCGCCGAGGCTGGATACGGATACATTGTCGCTCCGACATCCTGTCCGGCGCGCCGCGCGGAGTCGATCTTCGCGACCATGCCCGCGGCCTTCGCCCAGTTGCGCTGTGCCGCGGCTTTGAGGTGATAGATCTCCACCGGCACGCCGCCGCGCTTGCCGATGGCGAGCGCTTCATCCATCGTCTCGAAGAGCTGGTCGTCTTCGGAGCGAATGTGCGTGATGTAGACGCCGTGATACGGCGCCATCGCTTCGGCCATCGCCGCGAGCTCGTCGGTGCTGGCGTAGGTGCCCGGCGGGTAGATGAGCGCACTCCCGAGCCCGAACGCGCCGTCGCGCATTGCGTCACGCATCACGCGGCGCATCGTGTCCAGCTCCGCCGGTGTCGCGCGACCTTCGGCATAGCCCTTCGCGAAGATGCGCGGCACTTCCGCGCTGAGGTACGAGCCGACGTTCACGCTGCTGCCGTGCCGCTCCATTGCCTGCAACCAGGCACCGAAGCCACGCGCACCGGTGAACCCGAGCATCGCCCGCTTCGTCAGCGAATCGGCTGGGGCCATCGCATCGAGCATGGCCTGATTCGCCGGCGCCGGTGTACCGATCTCGCCGAGAATCTCCGTCGTGACGCCCTGCGAGATCTTGCTGATCACGCGGCCGTCGCCGAAGAGATGCGCATCGTACGACTGCGCCTGGATGTCGATGAAGCCCGGCGACACGACTCGGCCATGCGCGTCGATGCGCTGCGCGGCCGGTGCATTCGCGAGCGCACCCTGAGGCGCAACGGTGGCGATGCGGTCTCCCCGGATCCCGACGTCGCCGTAGTACCACGGATTGCCGGTACCATCCACGATGCGACCGCCGGTAATGACGACATCGTACGACGAGCCGGCGCCGGCGGACCCACGTCCGCCGCTGGCACACGACGCCAGAATGATCAGCAACAGGATGGCGAGAGATCGCTTGGCGGGTGTAGTGGGCATGTGAGATGGGAAAGAGTGCGGAGAAGATAAGGATAACCGCTCTCGCGGCGACCGGGACGGATGTAACGCCGAGCGTCACGGCGAGGTAGCTTTGTCATCACGATCATATCCCTTTTCCCTACTGCATGCGCCTCGCCCTACTTGCGTCGGTGCTGCTTGCGGCCACTTCTGTGGAAGCGAGCGGACAGCCGGCAATTCAGGAATATCGTCCCGAGATCATCGTCACGAGTCCGCGCGTACTTGGATTCGGCGCGCAGTTTCTCTACGAGCAACATCTCGAGACGAACACGCTCGCCCCAAACGAGCGCACTCAGGGAATTGGCATCGTGTCGCCGTCGTTCCTCCACGTGCGCGCAGCCCTCGAGGTGCGCCAGGTTCAGCAGCCCACGGTGCTCGAGCATCGCTACATTCCCACGATCTTCTCCACGATTCCGCTCGGTGCTGGCTTCGAGCTGCGCAACCGCACGCGCGTGGAGATCCGCGACATCAATCGCGCCTGGTCGCGCCGGTGGCAGAACCGCTCGGCCTTCGGCCACGACATCGACATTGCAGGACAGGACGTCTTCACGTACGTCCAGCTCGAACTGTCGTACGATTCGCGCTTCAGCGCGTTGAATCGCATCGACAAGGCGGTGGGCGTTCGCGTGCCGATTACGAGCAAGTCCAGCATCGACACGTTTCTAACCCGCCAGGACGACACAAGGCGCAACCCGCGTGTTCTCATCGCGGGTGGCGCATTGCTCAGGGTTGCGCTGTAGGGTGTCAGCCTGGCGGCCGACCGCCGCGACCGCCGAAACCGCCGCCACCGGCATCCCCACCACCGAGGGCACCCAGCCCGCGATCAGGCGGAACGGTCTTGACGTTGTCCGGCAGCTTCGCCAACTGCTCGGCCGTCAGCGTCGCCTGAAGATCGGCGATCGACTTCTCGGCGACCTTACGCGCATCCTGGATCTTGCCCTGCATGCGCGCGCCAATCACCGAGGGATCTGGCGCGTTGCCCGCGCTGGTGAGCACGTCGGCGAGGTCTTCCGCAATCTTGTCCCCCTTGACCGCGACCTCCTCAGACAGCGCCATGAGCTTCGTCTTCTGCTCGGCGGTGAGGCCGAGCTTGAGCGAGTCGTCGAGCGCAATGGTGCGAAGGAATGGATTGGGCACCAGGCGCGCGAGCCGAGTCTTCCACTCTTCCTTGGAGAGCGGCTTGCCGTCCGGTCCTTGCCCGAACATGCGGCCGAACTGCTGGCGCGCCGGATCCTGCCCGACTGTCAGCCGGCCCTGGAGACCGATCTGGAAGGGAACGCGATACGCGCTATTCGCCCCGCTCGGTGTGCCGAAGTGCTCGTTGACCTGGTACTTGAAGGTCTGCGTCGCGGGGTCGAAGCCGCGCACGAACAGCAGCGTGCGATCAGCGATCACGGGCTGTCCCCATCCGTGCAAGTTGTTGCCATGCAGAAATTGGTCGATGCCCACCAGCGTGTTCTGCAATTGCAGTTGCAGGGCCAGCCGACGCGCGAGTCCGAATGCATCGGGCTTGAGATTGAGCTGGACATCGAGCGACGGCGTCCATGGCGCGGAGCAGCTATTGCGTCCCGCCACCGAGCCGAGCTGCGACTGGAGACACTCACTCACCCGCGACGGCGAATTCGCGATGACCCGCGAGATGCCATTCGCCAACGCCGTGTCGGCCGTTCCCGCCGGATTGAAGATGAATGCGCGATCGTTGCGCGATCCGTCGCCATTCACATCGCCGCTAACGATGGGAGTATATCTCTGCCCGGCGGTCATTCGACCAATGGCGGTCACGTCGAGCCAGGCGCGCGCCGGGAAGGTGATCGTCCCGAGCAGTGAATGCCGCCGCTCGAGATCCGACGTGCCCCATTGCACGATGTTCGGATTGCCGGCCGTCGACGCGCCGCCGTATCCGCCGCCGCCGCCACTGAAGCCGTTCTGCTGGTCGCGCGAGCGTAGGAAGGTGTACGAGCCGTTGAGAGTGATGCCTTGAAGGGTAACGCCGCCCGTCGAGACCGTGATCTGCGACGAGATGGAATGAAGCTGCGAGGTGAGTTCGGTCACGCTGCCGTACTCGGGATGCAGCCTCGAGGCCGTGATGCTCGTGGCGCCCGTGGTGGGAATGATCGACGTGATCGGGCTATATACGGGACGCCCACCTTCGCTCGCCAGGAAGAACTTCGGGGTTCCATCGAGATTGAGATCTTGCGAGCCAGTCTGATTCACACCGTACGCGAGCGAGCCATCGAGGCTGAAATTGTAACGCTGGAAGAAGCGACGGCTTCCCCCGAGCGACGCACGCCACACCTTGGGCGCGCTGAAGCCGTCCTCGAAGGTCGTGACATTCCGCCGTTGCCCGGAGAGTGGAACATCGACCGGCGGCCCCCCGACGGCGAGACACTGCGTGGGAATCGAGGCCTGGTCGTTGAGATACGAGGACCAATCAGGAACCGGCACCGCCGCGCCGATGCAGGTGAGCGTGGACTGACCGCCCACGAGCCCGGTGGCATCCACTGCCGTAGCAACGAGGTTGGACGAAATCTTTCCTCGGAACTCTCCAACGCCGCCGCGAATCGTCCACGCGGACGAATTGTAGCCACCGGGGCCACCGCCGCGTCCGCCAAACTGCCCGCCACCACCCTGTCTGCTGCGTGCGTCAGCACCAGCGGCGGCCGGCGCGGCTCCCGCCGGCGTTGCACCCGCCGGCGCGTTGCCTCCGTTCTGCCCGGCGTTGCTGTTCGCCGGAGCGCCCATCGAGTACGTGAATCCCAGCCGCGGGCTTGCGTGCAGCTCCGACGGCGAGTGGTCGGTGCGCCGGTTGAACAGCGTCTCGACCTCGGGATTGAATGCAGGGTCGTTCGGGAACCTCGTGCCCTCGAAGCGAAGCCCATATATCATCTGGAATCTCGGCGACTGGCGCCAGGCGTCGCCGAGGTAGATCGCGGCGCTGTTGCTGCCGGCGAGGCGGTCGCGTCCCGAGATCGTGCGCGTGAACTGCGACGGGCTATTCGCCTCGAAGTCGGCGAGCGAGTTGTAGTAGAAGGTGCCGTAGCGATTCGGAATGCTGCCCACCGTTGAGCGGTCGGCGTTGATCAGTCCGCCGAGCTTCACGCGGTGCGCGCCGCCACTGCTTATGTAGCTCACTTCGTCGGTCGCCTCGAGCAGACGCGAATGCGTCTCCTGTGGCAGCGACGGGTTGCCGCCGAACATGAGGCTCGTGACGCTCTGCGTGCCATCGGCCAGTGTACCCGCCATCGTGACGCGTCCGTCGGGCGCGATGAGATAGGGCTGCGTGTTCTGCCGATCCGAGGACTGATAGATGCGCGCTTCGTTGATGAGCCCGTGCACATGCGACGTGAGCGTCGCCATGATGCCGCCCCCCAGCGTGCGCAGATTGCCGCCGGTGCTCGGCACCGCCGTGGACGAGATGCGCGTCGCATCCTGAAGCTGGCCGCGCCAATCACCGCGAATGGTGAGCGTGTGCAGCTCGCCGAGCGACCAGTCGTAGCGCACGATCGCCGACGCGTTGTCCGCGAGGCGCTCGTCGGGAATGCCGGGAAGCGTCGCGTGCACGCCGAGCACATTAAGGCGCGAGAGAAAGCGCGTGACAGAATCCTGGTTGGCGCCGAGCCGTGTGAGCGTCTGCGGATTGGCGGCGAGCAGCGACGACAGCGGATTGGTGCGGCGCGATACGGACCCCGCGCCGAAGATGAACATCTCGTCCTCGACGATCGGGCCGCCGGTGCCGAAGCTGAGCGAGTTCTGCTGATACTTCTGGCCAAACGTCGCCGACGACTCGTCAACGAACTCGAGGTCCGGATCCCGAAGCGCGTAGGTGATGACGCCCTGCATGTTGTTCGTGCCACCGCGCGTCGTCGAGGCCACCTGCCCGCCGGTGAACTGTCCGCGGCTCACGTCGTACGTGTTCGTGATGACGCGCGTGCTGCGCACCGCTTCCGAGGGAACGCTGCCCGACCCGAAGCTCAATCCGTCGAGCGTGATCTGGTTCTGGTTGGTGGGCTGCCCCCCGACGGAGAACGTGGCGGCGGTGGAGTCCGTGGCGGAGGTACCGATGACGCCGGGAGCGAGTGCCGCGATGGACGCGAGATCACCCTTGTCGATCGGGAGCCGGTCGAGCTGCGCCGCCGACAGATTGCGCTCCTGGCTGCCAGCCGTGGGGCGATCCTGCGTCTGCGGAGTGTTGGTCGCGCGCACCTGCACTGCCGCGAGCACCTGCGCATTTCGCGTCAGTCGCACGTTCGCAACGAGGCGATCCTCGTCCGACTGTCGCGCAACCGATCCCGTGTACGGGCCGAAGCCGATGAAGCTCACCTTCAGCGTGTACGCGCCGCCGCCGTCGGGAAAGAGAATCGAGTATTCGCCCTTCGCGTTGGTCGTCTTGCGACGGGTGATCCCCGTCTCAGTGGAGGTGACCTCGATGCGGGCGCCAACGACGGGTGTGGTGTCCGGACCCGTCACCTTTCCCATGATGATGTCGGTCGTCGAGCCGACCTGCGCCCGCGCAGGATGGGCGGCGACAAAGAGGACGGCGATGACAAACAGCGTAGATCGAAGCAGAGCAGAAGCGCGCATGAACTAGACGAGTGGTGCGAGAAGTGGACTGCGTCGGCACACGCGCGCAATCAGTTCAGTCGATTGTACTACGCGTTCTCATGGCGGAACCGTTGGTGGAATGCAACATCCCGTCGCCGAGCAGCGCTTCTGACGATGGAAGTGCCGCTTCGGCGATCGCGTCGCGCACCGCGGAGAAGACATCGAGCGACGCCTGTCGCACGATGCGCACGACCGCGCCGATCGCGGCGCCCACGACGCGTGCCGGATCCACGCTCGGCCCGCCGCCGTCGGGATACAGCGACGCCATGATCAGCGAGCGCAGCGACAGGGCGATCGGCGTTGCGAACTGCAATGCGTTGAAGTGGTCGTCGTAGTGCGTTCCCAGCCCTTCGATGAGCGATGCGGTGCGCGCGAAATACACGAGCTGGCTCGGCAGGACGATCGGCCAGTCGTACAGCTCGGCAAGCACCTCGTTCGCCATCAGCTCGACGCGTTCCCGCGTCGTCGTCCGCCGGTTCGACACCGCGAGCAGCGTGGCGGCGAGATGCCGAATCACCGCAGGGTCGGCGCCCGTCGCGACGCATCCGAGCCGATGAAAGCTCTCCGCGAGCGCATCCGGATCCTTGCGAATCGCCGCGAAGATCGCCGCCACCAGCTCGCGTCGCAGCTCGAGCGGAACGCGAACGACCATCCCGAAATCGAGCAGGATGATTCGACCGTCGGCCGCCACGTGCATGTTGCCCGGGTGCGGATCGGCGTGAAAGAGACCGTGCACGAGCATCATTCGCGCATACACCTCCATCACCTCGCGCACGAGGCGCTCCGGCTTCACGCGACCCTCGGCGACCCATGCATCGAGACGGTCGATCCGCAATCCCGGGCAGTACTCCAGCACCAGGGCGCGCTGCCGAACCATGGGCACGTAGACGCGCGGGATCCAGATGTTCCGCAAACCGGCGAAGTTTGCGCCGATGGCGACTGCGTGCGCCGCCTCCATCCGGAAGTCCATCTCTTCAGCGACACGCACGGCGAATTCGTCGATGACGACGTGTGTGCCGACGACGTGCGGATTCGGCCACCAGCGCTCGACCGTCGCCACGATGCGCTTTGCGGCCGCGACGTCCTTCGCCACGAGCTTCTCCACGCCGGGCCGAAGCACCTTCACGACGACCTCTTCGCCGTCGTAACGCGCTCGGTGCACCTGTCCCAGCGATGCCGCCGCGAGTGGCGTGCGATCGAACCGCTCGAACAGCTCGCCGGCTGGCGCCCCGTACTCCTCGAGGATGATGCGCTCCACCTCCTCAACCGGCACGCTCGGCACCTGATCGGTGAGCGTCGTGAGCTTTTTCGCGTACACGGGCGCGAGCAGATCCGAACGGCCCGCAAAGAGCTGGGCCAGCTTCACGAAGGTCGGCCCAAGCTGGGCCAGCGTGTTCACGAGCCGCTCGGCACGTCGCTCGTGATCGGCCGCCGTGCGTCGAGCGGGGGCGCCGAAGAAGAACCAGCGCCGGTAGTCGCGCCAGAACGCGAGCGCGAGTGGCGAAAGCCGGAAGACGATGACTACCAGACGCATCGTACCGCGCTCAGGACTCGAGGCTGCATGAGATGAAAACTAATTGAGGATCTCGCCCACCCCAGTGAGCGCGTCGAGTGGCAGAGCGAATGCAAGGGCGTTGAAGTGATGATCCGCGCTCGCCAGACGAACAACGCCCTCGCCCGACGCTTTGCGCAAGACAACCGGCATGGAGTCTGGCCTCGGAGCCATTCTCCACGCCGGTGGCGTGCGCCAAAATCAAGCGCGGTGCGCCGATCAGTATCCCGGCAGCTTGTGCCTCACCGCACGCGCGCCAGCCGCAACACCGGCTCCGACGGCGAGTCCAAGGCTCAACGCAGTCCCGACACCGACGAGCGGCAGGAAGGCGACGAGTGGAAGCGCGATGACGGCCACGGCCACTCCCGCGACGATCGGCGCGAGCGCGGATTGCACGGCGTCGACGTAGCGGAGACGACGCGTGACGAAATTTTTCGCCTGCGTATAGGCGAGGATCGCCAGAATGAGGGAGGCGGCAAAGCTCAGAATGAACCACATGGGAACCTCGTCCTGTTCAGGGTGCGATGATCAGTACGGCGCGTGCTGCCGCTTGGTTTCGACGTCTCCGCCGATTTCGCGCTGGCTCCCTGTCGTGGTGCGGTGACCTGACGGCTCGCAGATCCTACTCCACCACGTACACCAGTTGCTTGCTCGTCGGATGCGCCGAACAGAATCCGCCGAATACACCCGGGTACGCGATGGTGAAATCACGCGTTTGACCCGGGTCGACATCGAACAGTCCGAGATGGTGCCGCACAGTGTCGCGGTTCGCGATCCGGATGACCGTGTGACTCCCCACGGCGTGTACGTAAATCGTTTCAGGGAGCGCCGCTTCCGAAAACATCCCGCGCACGAACGCGTGCCCGCCGCGCTCAACGTCGATCTGTAGCGCCGGTCGATCGGAAACGAGCCATATGGCGATCACGCACGCCACGAGGATCGCCGCGATCTGGATGCTACGGCGCACGGATGACGGCGGCCGCGTGGACAACGCGCCCGTCGCTGAAGTTCAACACCAGCGGCAGCGAATCGCCGGCGGCAAGCCTGCGCTTGAGTCCCGAGACCATCAGATGCTTCGAGCCTCCCTTGAGGATGAGCGAATCCCCTGGCGCGATGGCTTGCGGCGCGTCGAGCGGTAACATGTGCACCATCCCGCTCATCTCCATCGTCTCGTGCAGCGCGACGGATTCGGCGATCGGTGACGATTCAGTGGAGAGCGTAACCGGCGCGGTTTCGTGGTTCACGATCACGAAATAGGCCGCCGTCGTCCCGGCTGAGTCCGCCGGCCTCGCCCAGGCGTCGCGCACCTCGATCGGCGGTATCGGGGCACGCCCGGTGCAGGCAGACGCAAGGACCACGGAAAGGAATATCAGTCGGCGCATCACAGCATTTTCCTCAAATCGGCGGCAACGTCCTGCCACAGCGTTTCTGGTGGATACCACGCTTGAAGTCGCCCCGCGCGGTTGATCAGGTACGCGTGCGCAGGGTGCGCCACGCCGTACATGTTCGCTGGCCTGCTGGGGGATTTGCTCACTTCCTTATACGATACGACATCCCACGCCTTTTTGATGACGTCGAGTTCCTTCTGTGAAGGGGCGAGTCCGACAAACGTAGAATCGAACCCGCGCACGAATGCCTCAGTGACTTCCGGTGTGTCACGCTCGGGGTCGACACTGACGAACACGAACCGAACGCCGTCCGCCTGCGCGCCGAGATCGTGTTTCACGCGCTTCCAGTCGGTGAGCATCATCGGGCAATAATCAGGGCAATGCGTATACCCGAAGTAGAGCAGCACGATCTTGCCCGTGTCGGCGGCGAGCACGTATGGTCGCCCCGCTGCCGTGTTGACAACGAGCGGTGCGGCGGGATGCGGATCGTCAATCACTACACCATGCAACGGTGCGTCGCGGCACGACGCCGCGACGGTACCGGCGACGCCAAGCGTGAGGACGATGCGAAGGAGCCGTGCGTATAGCATCATGCCGAAGCTACGCTGTTCCGCCCGCCGTTGGCAAGCAGCCTAGCCGCAGGGGATGAGAGGGGGAAGTGAGATATTGTGAAACAATGCCCAGTGCGGCACTTCATTGGCGCATCGCCGGTACCTTGGTAACGTTCCTGAGCGCACTCTGTTGATGAATACCTGACCCTCCAATGCGAGATCGTCACTCTTATGCGTCGTCTCCTCGGCAGCATCCGGTGTTTCGCTACGATCCTGGTCGTTCTTCTGCTCCCGTCGCTGCAACTCTCTGCGCAGGTCGCGACCAGGAAACCGGTGCCGAAGGCGCCACCGGCCGCTGTGGCTCCCGCTCCCAAGGTGCAGACTGGCCCGGGAGGATGGATCAAGGAGTTCGGCACGATGTGGACCTTCGACGCGCCACCACTCGAGTATTGGAAGGGGCGCTATGGCTTCGAGCCGAGCAAGGAGTGGCTCGACCACGTCCGGCTCTCCAGCGTCAGGATCCCCGGCTGCTCGGCGTCATTCGTGTCTGACAAGGGCATGGTGATGACCAACCATCACTGCGCGCGAGCGTGCATCACCGCGGTTTCGCCGCGCGACACGAGCTATCAGGAAGCAGGCTTCGTCTCCCCGGCCGAGTCGGGAGAGAGAAAGTGTGACGGATACTACGCGGACCAGCTCATCTCGACAGAGGACGTGACCGCGAAGGTGCGCTCGGCAGTGACCACGACTGTGACGGCCAAGCAAGTCGAGCAACGCGACAAGGCGATCAGTGACATTCAGACGTCCTGTCAAACGGCGACCGGCCTGGTCTGTCAAGTCGTGACGTTCTACCAGGGGGGCAAGTACTCGCTCTATCGCTACAAGAGATACTCCGACGTCCGCATCGTGATGGCGCCGGAAGAAGGGATCTCATTCTTCGGCGGCGATCCGGACAACTTCACCTATCCGCGCTACGACCTCGATCTCACGCTGCTCCGCGTCTACGAGAACGGCCAGCCGATGAAGACCGAGCACTATCTGAGATGGAATTCGAACGGCGCGAAGGAAGGTGACCTCACGTTCGTTGTGGGGAATCCCGGGAGCACGGGCCGGCTTCTCACGATTGCGCAGATGGAGTACCTGCGCGACGTGCAGTACCCGGCGACGCTGGCCAATTACAAATCGCAGATCGCGCTCTACAAGGAGTTTGCCGCGCAGAGCGAGGCCAACAAGCGCAAGTACGAGAACGCGATCTTCAGCCTCGAGAATTCCCAGAAGGCGACGAAGGGCTACAACGCCGGTCTTGTCGATCCCGCGATCATGGCGCGGAAGGCGGCGTTCGAGAAGGATTTCCGCTCACGGATCATGGCCAAGCCCGACCTGGCCGCGAAGTACGGCCGGGCGTGGGACAACATCTCGATGGCGCAGAAGGAGCTCGCGAGTATCGCCGTGCTGCAGCAGTTCCAGGGATTCGGGGGTGGGTCGAATCTGCTGAATCTGGCGGCGGGCCTCGTGCGGATCCCGGAACAGGAAAAGCTGCCAGACTCGCTCCGGCTGTCGCAGTATCGAGCGCAGGGCATGAATCGCATGAAGACCCAGGTGGGGCAGAACATTCAGATCGACCCCGAGATGGAGAAGCGGTTGCTGGCGATGCAGCTCACAATGGCGCAGAAGGCGCTTCCCGCCGACGATCCATTCCTGGCGGCTGCACTCGGTGGCCGGAGCCCCGAGGTTGTGGCTGAAGCGCTCGTGAACGGCACGAAGCTGGGGTCGGCCGAGGCGCGCAAGGCGCTACTCGATGGCGGCGCCGCGGCCGTGCTCGCGAGTACCGATCCGATGATTGTGCTGGCTCGCAAAGTGAACCCGATGGCGACCAGGCACGCGATGCGCGCGCTGCGGCTCAACACCACCATCAGCGCAAACGTCGAGTTGGTCGGACAGGCGATATATGCGGCGTACGGTGAGAGCCTGCCTCCGGACGCGACGTTCACGCTCCGCATCAGCGACGGCTTGGTGCAGGGCTTCCCGTACAACGGGACGATCGCACCGTACAAGACGAGTTTCTACGGTTTGTTCGCGCGGAGTGCGGAGTTCGACGACCAACCACCGTTCAAGCTCCCGGCGCGCTGGCAGGCAGCGCGAACCACTGTCGACATGACGACCCCGATGGACTTCGTGCTCACGGGCGACATCATTGGCGGCAACTCCGGCAGTCCTGTGATCAACCGCGCCGGCGAAGTGGTCGGACTGATCTTCGACGGCAACATCGAGATGCTGCCGAATCGGTTCATCTTCACCGACGAAGTGTCGCGATCCGTCGCCGTGCACACCAAGGGGATCGTCGAGGCGCTTCGCAAAGTGTACGGCGCAGCGAGATTGGCCGACGAGGTGGAAGCAGCGGGAGCGAAGAAATAGAACGAGCGAAACCACCCCTTGCTCGTTCAAAAATGAGTTGGTGAGACCACGTTCGCAGCTGCACCAGGCCCTCGCAAAGTCCCGCTTGTGATCGATCGTGACGCAAAGCACCTCTCTCTCGTTCCGCTCTTCCGCTAGCTTGACGTCGTGACTCGTACGCCCGCTTCGCTCGCGCGCCCCCGCGAGGGCATCGACCGCCCGCTCCGCGCGTCGGGCGACATCCACCGCGTCTCCTACGCTCTGCCCGAGCACCTGGCCGAGTGGCAGCTGCCTCCCGGCTGGAATTGGGGATCCGAAGGGCTCTGGCATCAGTACCGCCATCATCAGGAAGTGGTCGACGCACTGGGGCGCTCGCTGTCGCTCGTGACCGCGCCAGCGGCCGAACACGCCGCGTGGCTCAAGGCGGAGGCAAGGGCACTCGCGCATCGCAATCATCCCGCGGTTCCGACGACCTATCATTATTGGGCGTCGTACGCCGAGAGCCATCGCGGACCCGGCTATCTGCGCCGGTGGATCGCCGGCGAAACGGTGGGCGCGCGTCTGTCGCGCGCCGGCGCCGAGGACGTGCCCGCGGTGCTTCGCGTCATGCGGGAGATCGGGTCCACGCTCTCCTATCTGCATGACGCCGGCAGCGTGCATGGCGCGCTCAGCGTGCACAACGTGTGGACCACTCCAATGGGCCGGCTCTGGCTGCTCGGGTGGCAGTGGGCGGTTCCTCTCGCCGTCATTCCCGACGATCTCTCGCCGGATGCGACAGGTATGCCGCTGCCGCCCGAATGGGGCGACGGATGGCTTCCCTCGCCGCTGAGCGACCAGTGGCAGCTCGGTGCACTCTGCTTCCACGCACTCACCGGCGAGCCGCCACCGTGCGACGACGTTCCGCCCGTGTCGCTCGTTCGCCCCGACGTGCCGACGACGGTTTCCAACGTGCTCGATCGGGCGCTGCAGCACGATCCCGCCGAGCGATTCGGTTCGGTTGGCGCGATGGTGCGCGCGATGGATCGCGTGCTGGGCAGCCGCACCGTGCTCACCCTGAGCGGCGAGACGACCGCGGCGTCTCGCGAGTCCCCCGAAGTCCGGCTTCGGTGGGCACTCGCCGACGACTATGAAGTACTCGCGCCGCTCGGAGCCGGGACCTTCGGCTCGGTGTGGCGCGTCCGCGACCTCTCGCTCGGCCGCGAGGTGGCGCTGAAGCTGCTGCACCAGCACGTCGCGCGCGACGAGCGTGCAGTCGGCCGCTTCCGGCGCGAGGCGCGTCTCGCCGCGCAGCTCGCGCATCCCGCCATCGTTCCGATTTACGATTGGGATAGTCGCGGCGACGTCGCCTGGTACACGATGGAATTGGCGGAGGGCGGCTCGGTCGCCGATCTCGTGGCACAGGCGGGCGCGCGCACGCTCGCGGAGATCGCGCCGCAGATCGACAGCGTGCTCAGCGGGCTGGCTGCCGCGCATGCGGTGGGGATCGTGCACCGCGATCTCAAGCCCGAGAACATTCTGATCGACCGCTACCGCCGCTGGCGCATCGCGGACTTCGGCATCGCCAACCCCGCCGGCGAGGAGACCACGGGCGCGTCGGGTACGCCGGCCTTCTCTCCGCCCGAGCAGCTACTCGGCGAGCCGCAGGAGGCCGCCGCAGACTGCTTCTCGCTCGCGGCGATCGCGGCGTTCGTGCTCACCGGCGCGCCGCCCTTCGGGGAGAGCGACAGCAAAGTCATCCTGGCTCGCGAGCTCGCCGGCCAGCTCGACATCTCCAGATACGCGCCGGAAATCGGGGAGTGGCTCCAGCGCGGGCTCGCCGCTCATGCCGATGACCGTTTTCCCGACGCTGCCTCGATGCAGGAGCAGTGGCGGACGGCGGCCGGAGTGGTGCTCGAGCGCGAACGCCGCGTGCCTTGGTGGAAGCGACTCTTCGGCAGCGAAGAGGGTGTGGAGGGCTGGTGGCGCGAGGAAGGTGTGGTCGGGGAGTGACTCATCACATGACGTTTGCGTCGATCAATCCCGCCACCGGCGAAACGCTCGCCGAGTTCTCCGAGCTCACCGACGCCGAGCTCGAGGCACGTCTCGCGCGCGCCGCCGACGCGGTTCTGCGGTGGCGCTTCACGGCGATCGAGGAGCGTGTCGCCGTCGTTGCCCGTCTCGGCGGGCTCCTCGAGGAAGACAAGGAGCGACTCGGCCGCATCATGACGCTCGAGATGGGGAAACCCATCCGCGCGGCCGTCGAAGAGGCGGCGAAGTGCGCCATGGTGTGTCGCTTCTACGCCGAGCATGGGCCGAGCTTCATCGCCGATGAGATCGTTGCGGGCAAGGATCATCGATCCTTCGTTGCGTACGAGCCACTTGGCGTCGTGCTGGCCGTGATGCCATGGAACTTTCCCTTCTGGCAGGTCGTGCGCTTTCTCGCGCCCGCGCTCGTCGCGGGAAATGTCGGGCTGCTCAAGCACGCGTCCAACGTGCCGCAATGCGCGTTGGAACTGGAGTCGCTCGTCCGCCGCGCCGGCGCGCCCGATGGCGTCTTCCAGACGCTTCTCGTCGGCAGCGCCGCAGTGTCCAGCATCATCGCCGACCCTCGCGTCGCGGCGGTGACGCTTACCGGCAGCGAAGGAGCGGGGCGCAGCGTCGCCGCGGCGGCTGGCCAATCATTGAAGAAGACGGTGCTCGAGTTGGGCGGTAGCGACCCGTTCATCGTCATGCCGAGCGCGGATCTGCCGCTCGCCATCCAGACGGCGGTGAAGGCGCGGACGATCAACAACGGCCAGAGCTGCATCGCCGCGAAGCGATTCATCGTGCATCGCGACATCGCTGAGCGCTTTCTCGATGGCTTCGCGAAGGGGATGGAAGCGCTGCGCGTTGGCGATCCGCTCGACGCCACGACGCAGCTCGGCCCCCTCGCGTCGGTGAAACTCGCGAACGAGCTCGACGCGCAGGTCACGAAGTCCGTGCAGATGGGTGCGCGACTCGTGTGCGGCGGTCGTCGCGACGACCCGAACTCCGCATTCTTTCCCGCCACCGTTCTCACCGATATCCCAATCGACGCGCCAGCCTACCGGGATGAGCTCTTCGGTCCGGTCGGGTGCGTCTTCGTCGCGCGTGATGCCGCCGACGCGATTCGCATCGCGAACGACACGCGATTCGGTCTTGCGGCGAGCGTCTGGAGCAACGACCCCGCCGAACAGGACCGTTTCGCCCGAGAGATCGACGCCGGGAGCGTCTTCGTGAACGACATGGTCGTGTCCGATCCGCGCTTTCCCTTCGGCGGCGTGAAGTCGTCGGGCTACGGTCGCGAGCTGAGCGACATCGGGCTGCGCGAGTTCACGAACATCAAGACGGTGCGGATCCGGCAAGCGCGGGGAGCGCACGGCGGGAATACGGAGTAATGGCAGGGCCACTCAGCTCGCCACTCGCAACTCCACCCGGACCGTCGTTCCCTTCCCGCTCCCGCTCTCGATCGCGACCTCCCCGCCCCAGCTCTCCACCATCCTCCGCGTGATCGCGAGCCCGAGCCCACTGCCGCTCGTCCTCGTCGAAAAATGTGGCTCGAAGATCTTCGGCAGCACGTCCTCGGCGATGCCGCTGCCATCATCCTCGACGTCGATCCGCACTCGCCCGGAACCGTCTTCGCGCGCAACCTTGTACACGGTCGCCGTCACGGTGCGCGCATCGGCGAGACGCGCATTCTCGAACAAATTGAGCAGCACCTCGCGCAGCTCGTCCGGCCGAGCGAGAGCCGGGGGCACCTCGCCCTCCACACGGCAGCGCCAGTCGATCTGTCCGTCGCCAAGTGTCTCCAGCGCGACGACGTCCTGCACGATCGCGGCAACGCCGGTCGGTATCGCGGGCGACCGTTCTTCCGGCGCGCCGCCGTAACGGCTGAACGCGCGAGCGATCTCGTCGAGCCGATCGATCTCAGTGAGAATGCGCGAGACATTCTGTTCGAGCACCGTGTCGAATTCCGGCCGCCCGTATGCACGGCGCAGATGCTGCACGCCCAGGCGAATCGGCGTGAGTGGATTCTTGATCTCGTGCGCGACCTGTCGCGCCATCTCGCCCCACGCGAGCACACGCTGTGCGCGCGCCAGCTCAGTCACGTCATCCAGCGTGAGCACGGCGCCGCCGCGTTCGAGTCGCGTGAGCTGGCCGCGCAGCGTTCGTCCGTTGCGTTCGATCTCGAAGCCGCCGGCCTCCTGACCACTTCGCAGAAAGCCCGCGACCCGCGCCGCCACCGCCGGCACCCGCAGGTCCCTCACCAGCTCGCCCGGCGCAGGGACCTCGCCGAGCAGCGCCTCGGCGCGCGGGTTCGCGAGAATCACTCTGCCTGCCTCATCGACGGCGATGACACCGCTCGCAACGGTGCGCAGCACGGCATCGGTACGCCGCTGCGCCTCCACGAGCGCCGCACGACTCTCGCCGAGATCGTGCGCCATTGCGCGGAAGGCGCTGAAGACGGGGAGAAATTCGCTCACCGCATTCGCATCGAGCGGGAGCACGCTCTCACCGCGCGCGACCGCACGCGCCGCTTCGCGCAACGCGGCGATGGGCCGAGCAAGCTGGCGCGCGGCGCCGGCGCTCAACCAGAGCGCCGCCGCCGCGCCGAGCGCCGTCGCGAAGAGCACCAGCACTCCGAGATCGCGACGGCGTCGCTCGAGCAGCACATCGTCCACGCGTGCCGGAGCGGCGAGCACGATCGCTCCCCGGGATCCCGGTAGCACACGATAGCCGAGCATCCCCGTCGCTCCGCCGAGCGGCTCAGGCATCGTCGCACTCACCTCTTCGCCAACGTTGATCGCGAGCGCGACATCGGGTCGAAGCAGATGGCCCATCGGCGCGAGGTCAGCGAATGTCGAATCGCTCGCCGCCACGAGAACACCCGACCGATACACCAGCAGCTTCGTGTCCAGTCGCCGCGCCTCATCATGCAGCACGTTCGGCTGTGTGGGATCTCCAGCGAAGGCGCGCATCGTCTCCGTGACCAGGAGCCGGCGCGACGCCTGCGCGTCGTCGACGAGCTGATGCCACGACCAAAAAGCGAACGCCGCCGCCGGAACGAGAAAAAAGAGGAAGAGCGCGATCGAAAGTCGAGCGCGATAGCTGCGAATGTTGCGGCGCTGCAGTCGCAGCCATCTGCCGACGCGTCCATCGGCGAGCGCGCCCACCAGCCAGACGAGCGCGACGACGCCGAGGTCCACGAGAACTAGCAATCCGCCGCGTGGAATGAGCGTATCGAGCCCGCGCAGATCAACTTCGACGTGCGCACGCGTCGGGCCATTCCGCCCGAGCAACGGCCAATCGCCGTGCAGCTCGGTGCCGACGCGCCGCCAGCGAATCGCGTCACGCTGCTCCAGAGAATCTCCCAGGACCTGCACGCTGTACAACGGCTCGTTGCTCGCCGAAGCCGCAAGCCCGTACCATCGTGCGTACGCATCGCTGCCGATCAGGCGAGTTCTCGGCGCAACGATAATCGTGGCGGCGCCACCGATCATCGGCACGGCAATTACGCGAACGCCGTAGACGCCAGCATTCGTCGCAATCTCCACAGATTTGTCCTGTGCCTGCGCCGCGACCGCGGCCATCCCCACCGTATCGAACGCCACACTGAAGGGCGCCGATCCGAACACGGCGAGGAGCCGCGGTCCCTGCCAGGCCATTAGCGCAACCGGGTAGCCGGACGACGCGAGATCCGACGTGACGTACCGCTCCAGCAGCTCCTGGGGGGTTCGCGGAAGCCCCTTGCCCTGCATGCGCGCCGCGAGCCGCTCGCCGAGCGTGATGGCGTAGGCGTCCGGTGCGTTCAGGCCGCGCACATCGCGCTCGGCCAGTTCCACGCGGCCACGCGACGCGCGGCCCCACACCACGGTCGTCGCTGCGAGCGCCGCGACGGTCGCGCACGAGAGGAGCGATCGACGAGACCGGCGCGCGAGTACGACCGCCGCAACCGCGATCGCCCAGAGGACGGTGTACCACTGCGGCCACTGTCCCGGCGCTTGCCACACCAGCGGAGCGAGAATGGCGGCGAGCAGTGCGAGCGCAGGCCCACCCCAGATTGGCGCGCCGCGCCGGCCACCGAGCGCGCGCCGGCCCGCCCAACCTGCAAGGACGAGGAGCGCCGTCGCCGCCAGACAGAGCGGCACATTCCAGATGAGCCAGAGCGATCCGCTCGCACCTTCGGCCGGCGGCCTGATTCCTCCAGCCAGCGCACGCACCGCGAAGGGACCGGTGGCTATCGTCAGTGCGGCAACTGCCACGGCCAGCACGCGCGGCATCCGCTCACCGATGCGGCGCTTGGCCAACAGCACGAGAAGCAGCAGCGTCGCCGAAGTGAGCCCGAGCGCGGCGGCATTCGCCGTGTACGCGTGGCCCGCGTCGAGGAAATAGACCGATGCGTCGAACAACCGGGATCGCGTGGAGAACTCGCTGAGCCGGATCACGGCGAGGCATCGCAGCACCACGAGCGCGCCGCCAACGATCGACAGCACGCCCCCGTCGCGGCGAGCGACGGCCACGAGGAATGCCACGAGCGCGAGGAGCAGCGCGATGCCCGCGCGCACGCGGGATCGCTCCAGCAAGCGGAATCGTACCTCTTCCTCCGACGGCACGAGCGCGCGCGCCAGGAAGAGCGGCCGGCTGCCATCCACGTAGCGCAGCTCATCGTCGCGCGCGCTATCCGTTGGAGGGACGATGGCGAATCCCTCCGCGACCTCACCGCTCGCGAGCCGCTGAGCCAATCCTCGCGTGAGATGGTCGGCCGGAGAATATGCGTACAGCAGCGACGCCGCGATCGTGCGAACAGGTCCGCTGTCGTCCACGACGTAGAGCGTCAGACCGAATGGGGTCTGCACCACGCCGCTCGACGCGCCGAGCTGGCGTGGATCGGCATGCAGCGTGCCTGCCCACGCACGCAGCGAGTCCCCATGGAAGACGAGGGTGGCGCGGTGCTCGGTGTCTCGGAGGTCGTGTTCGAGCGATGCCTTGGCTGCGGCCGGTTCCGAAGGCACCGCACGAGCGCGCCGCGCGATGTCTCGCAGCGCGCGCAGCTCCTCGTCGACGCGATGCTTCAGCCGAACTCGCTGTGCGGCGGCTTCCGCGCTTCCCACTTCGGTCGGGGCGCGGGAAAAGCGCGCGAACCGCCACTGTGCGCGGCCGCCCACCGCGCTCACGATGGCGAGCGAGCCGACAGCGACCGCGAGCGACAACCGGCCCGAGGCCGGCGCATACCGGTACAGTGCGACAGCGCCGGCCGCGGTGGCAATCAGGCAGCCCGCGAGATAACCTACGCGTGGCTCGGCGAGCCAACCGCTCGCGGCGAGTAGCGCAACGGCGATGGCCGCCGGCGCGAGTAGCGCGCGCGCACCCGCAGTCGGCAGGAACCGCTTCTCCGTGTCGTTCAGAATGACCTACCCCGCGCTCGAGACAGGCAAAACACCGGCGTCAGACACGCTTACGCCGCGCCGCATCAAGGAGATGCGCCCCGACGAGATCGCCGAGACGCTCGCACACGACGCGCGGCTGATCGTTCCCGTGGGAACCTGTGAACAACACGGCCGCCATCTGCCTCTCGGCGTGGACACCCTCATCGCCGAGCATCTGTGCGACGATCTGTCGGCGGAGTTCAAGGTACTTCGCGCGCCAACCATCGAGTACGGCGTCAACGTCGACACCGAGCGCGGGTTTCCTGGAAACGCGTCGGTCCGCAAGAAGACGTTGCACCGAATGCTCAATGACCTGCTCGACACGTGGGAGTCCACCGGGGTGAAGGAATTCATTCTACTCACGGCGCACGAGCATGATCCACATCAGGAGGCGCTGGCTACGGTCATTACCACGAAGGCCAGAGTGCGGGTGGTGGATATCTTCGCCATGGACCTCCAGCCCTTCCTCGAGGGCCAGTCCGAGCCGATGCACGGCGACGAGGTGGATACTTCACTGATGTTGTATCTCGCACCCCACCTCGTGCGGATGGACCTGGCCGAGGACTATATGATGTCGCGCGACGAGCTCCGGCGATACCGCCGCGGCTGGCTCCGCATTCCGCAGGGCAGCTCCGGGTCCATCGGCCGCCCGTCGCTCGCCACGGCCGCCAAGGGTGCCGCGATCTACGCGCACATCCGTGAAAAAGTGCGCGCGCGAGTGTTCATTGCGCCGGGCCCGGACGACACCGCCTGAGGCGGTGACGGGTCTGATTGTCTGACTAGCCTCTTGAAACCTCCGCGCCATAGTCCCGTACGGCACTGTGACCTCAACACACAGGAATTTTCCTCCAATGCGTACTTTGGTGTTCGCGCTCGCCGTTGCCGCCGTTGCCCCAGTCGTTGGGGCCCAGAGCGGAACGGTCCCCACCAGCGCAGTGCTCACCCTGGACGACGCCATCACGCTCGCCCGGCGCAACAACCCCGTGTACCTCTCGCAATCCAACGCGCGCCGCACGGCAGATGCCGCGATTCGGAGCGCGAAAGGCGCCCTGCTGCCATCCGCTGACGCCTCGTTCAGCAGCCGCTACCAGCAGGCCGGCCAGCAGGTCTTCAGCGGCCAGTCGTTCAGTAACAGCTCGGCCACGCTCCAGTCCGGCTACAACATCGGTCTGAACTATCGCGTCAACAAATCGACCTTTCTCACGCCGAGGGCCGCCCAGGCCAACCGCGATGCGGTCGAGGCAGACATCACCGGCTCCGCCGAGCTGCTGCGCTCCACGGTCACGCAGCAGTATCTGAGCGTGCTGCAGGCGCAGGCTCGCTCCGCGCTTCAGGATACGCTCGTCAAAACGGCGCAGGGCCAGCTCGATCTCGCCAACGCGAAGGTGGCCGTGGGCTCGGGCACCTCGCTCGACATCCGCCGCGCCGAGGTGGGACTCGGGCAGGCGCAGGTCGCCCTGCTTCGCGAGCGCAACAACGTGGAGATTGAGAAGCTTCGCCTCTACCAACAGATGGGTGTCGCTCAGCCGGAGAATGTGCAGCTGGTCACGGATTTTCCAATCATCGCGCCGAACTTCAATCTCGCCACCCTGCTCGACGACGCACGTCGCCAGAATCCGGCCATCGTCGCGCTGCGCGCGCGCGATCGCTCGGCCGATCTGAACGTGCAGGTCGCCAAGTCTGCCTACACGCCGACGCTCTCCCTCAGTACCGGAGTGGGCGGCAATTCCTACCAGTACACGAACAGCGATTATCTGGTGAACCTTGCGCAGTCACAGGTGCTCGGTGCGCAGACCGGCTGCTTCCAGCAGGATTCCATCCGCACGCGCGTCGGCCTGCCGAGCACGGGCTGCAACGGACCGAGGTATGAGTTCACGTCGGCGCAAGCCGATGCCATTCGGGCGGGGAACAGTCAGTTCCCCTTCAGCTTCCAGCGTTCGCCGATCGCACTCAGTGCGACGATCTCTCTCCCCATCTTCGACAACTTCGGCCGCGAAGAGCGTGTGCAGCAGGCGCAGGTGGACAAAGACGACGCGCTCTATAACGTCAAGGCGAAGGATCTGGCGCTGACCGCCGACGTCACGCAGGCCTATCGCACCCTGCAGACGGCGATTCAGACCGTTGCGCTGCAGGAGCAGACCGCGTTGAAGGCGAAGGAGGAGCTCTCCTTCGCCGAGGAGCGGTACAAGGTTGGTGCCTCCACATTCCTCGACGTCGTCACGTCGCGTGGCAGCTACGAGCAGGCGCTGATCGACCGGGTGAACGCAGTTTACGACTACCATAAAGCCTTCGCCGCGCTGGAAAACGCGGTCGGGCATCCTCTCCGTTAGTACTTCCCCACCGAGAATCCTACTATGAGCAAGCGCGTGAAATTTTCCGTGTTCGGCGGGGTGATCCTCGTCCTGGTGGCGGTCGGCGCCCTGACCGCCGCGAAGCGGGGCAACAAAACGGTCGAAGTCCGCACCGAGCTGGTGCAGGCTCGCGATCTCGTCGCCTCCGTCACGGCCAGCGGCCAGGTGCGGCCGCAAACCAAGGTGGACCTGAGCTCGGACATCTCCGGCAAGATCGTCAAGCTGGCCGTGAAGGAAGGGCAGATGGTCACCAAAGGCCAGTTCCTCCTCCAGATCGACGCCCAGCAGGCCGAGGCGGCCGTGCAGCGCGTGCAGGCGCAAGTCGCGTCGAGCCGGGCGCAGATGGCGCAGGCGAACGCCAACCTGGCGCAGGCGCAGAAGAGTCTGGAGCGCACGGGAGCGATCAAGAAGACGAACCCGCAGCTCATCTCCGACGAGCAGATGGAGCAGCTCCGTACCACGGTGGACGTGAACAAGGCGATGTACGAGTCGTCGCGCCACTCGGTGGACCAGTCGACCGCGTCGCTGCGCGATGCCCAGAGTGCGCTCAGCAAGACGTCCATCTACGCGCCGATGTCGGGCCGCGTGACCCGCCTCGTCGTCGAGAACGGCGAGACAGCCATCCAGGGCACGATGAACAAGGACGCCGCGACGCTGTTGACGATCGCTGACATGAGCGTGCTCGAGACCAAGGTGAAGGTCGACGAAACCGACGTCGCGCGCATCGCGCTCGGCGACTCGGCCGTCATCCAGATCGACGCCTTCCCGGACACGACCTTCATCGGCCGCGTCACGAAGATCTCGAACAGCGCCGTGACGGGTGCCACGGCGAGTACCGGCGCCGATCAGGCGGTGGACTACGAAGTCACGATCCAGCTCGTCAACACACCGGCGGAAACCCGGCCGGACTTCTCTGCCACGGCCAAGATCATCACGGACACCCGGAAACAGGCCCTCTCGATTCCGATCATCGCCCTCACGGTCCGAGAGAACGAGGCGCTCACCAAGGGTGACACCGCGGTCGGCCTCGGGAAGGCGCGTCCGAAGAAGGAAGTGGGCAAGAAGGACGTCGAAGGGGTCTTCGTGGTGTCCAAGGACAACAAAGTGACCTTCCGGCCCGTAAAGGTAGGGATCGCGGGTGAGAAGCACTTTGAGGTGCTCAGTGGCCTCAAGGCGGGTGACAAGATCGTCGCCGGCACCTACCAGGCGATCCGCGAGCTCAAGGACGGCGCGGTGGTTCGCGAAACGAAGGTAGACCCGAAGAAGCCGGCAACGGCAACCAAATCGTGAGCAACGAAACAATTGAAGCGCCGCTCGGCATGACAGCCGAGCGGCAGGCGGTGGTCGCCGCCCAGGGGGCGGCCCCCGACAAGGAGTGGATCATCGTCACGCGCGGCATCAAGCGCGAGTACGACATGGGCGGTGAGATCGTGCGCGCACTGCGGGGCATCGATCTCGCCATTCAGCGCAACGAGTATGTCGCCATCATGGGCCCGTCCGGCTCCGGCAAGTCCACGCTGATGAACGTCATCGGCTGCCTCGACACGCCGAACGCCGGCGAGTACTGGCTGAATGGCACGCAGGTCTCGAAGATGAGCGACGACGAGCTCGCGCGCGTGCGGAACAAGGAGATCGGATTCGTCTTCCAGACGTTCAACCTCCTGCCCCGCGCCACGGCGCTGCACAACGTGGAGCTTCCCCTCGTGTATGCGGGCGTCAGCGGCGACGAGCGGAAGCACCGCGCGAAGGAGGCCCTGGCGCGCGTGCAGCTGGACAATCGCATGGACCATCGTCCGAACGAGTTGTCGGGCGGTCAGCGGCAGCGCGTCGCCATCGCACGCGCGCTCGTCAATAACCCGTCCATTCTCCTGGCCGACGAGCCGACCGGTAACCTCGACTCGAATACGTCCGAAGAGATCATGCGCGTGTTCGAGAGTCTGGCCAATCAGGGCCAGACGGTCATCATGGTCACGCACGAACCCGAAATCGCTTCACACGCCCGCCGTGTCGTCGTGCTTCGCGACGGATTGATCGCGAGCGATGATCGCCGGTCATCGTTCGTCGAGAAGCTCGGCATAAGCGCTCCCGCGCTCTAAACCACTGTCGGACAGTCTGACAGTCTGACCCGTTCGCCGCTACGCGGCTCCTCGTCTGACTGTCAGACCGTCCGACCTAGAGGTTTCCCAGTGCCATTTCTCGAAGCGGTCCGCCTAGCCCTCCAAACGATCTGGGTGCAGAAGCTGAAGAGCTTTTTCACCCTGCTCGGCGTCATGATCGGTGTCACCTTCCTCATCGCCGTCGTTTCGATCATCGGCGGGATGAACCGCTACATGAGCGACGAGCTCGTGGGGAAGATCATCGCGATCAACTCGTTCGAGCTGCGCCAGCGGCCCAGCATCAACATCGGCGACAACTCCGAAGAGCATCGGCGCGAGCTTCGGCGCCGCCCACCCATCCGAGAGGCGGACATCGAGCCCGTGACGGCGGTTCTCCCGCCGGACGTGCGGTGGGCCGCGGTGGGAATCGGCTTCCTGCCCGCTGAATCGAAGTATCAGCTCCGGCCGAAGCCCGTGCGGGTGTACACGGTCACCAGCGACTACTTCGACATCAAGCGAATGGCGCCGGTGAAGGGCCGGCTCTTCAGCCCGCAGGAGTACGCGCACGGCTCCAACGTGATCGTCATCGGTCAGGATGTGGCGACGTACTACTTCGCGGGCCTGGAGCCCATCGGCCGCGAACTGATCGTGAAGGGCCTTCCCTACTCCGTCGTCGGCATCATGGAGAGCCAGGGCAGCGTGTTCGGCCAGTCGTTCGACCAGTTCATCATCGCGCCGCACACCTCTCCGCTCAATCGCCTGGTGAACCCGCACGGCGTGATCAACTCGGTCATGATCCAGACGCCGAGCAGCGGGGGAATGATCTCGACGATGGAGAACGTGCGCGAGGTCATGCGCGTGCGGCACCACCTGCGCCCGAACCAGAAAGACGACTTCGAGCTCCAGACGTCCGACTCCGCCCTCGAGTTCTGGAACAAGATCAAAGGCTATCTCGTCATGGCGGGGGTGGCGCTGCCTGCCATCGGGCTCATCGTGGGCGCGATCGTCATCATGAACATCATGCTGGTGGCCGTCGCGGAGCGCACACGCGAGATCGGCATCCGCAAGGCGCTCGGCGCCAGGCGGCGTGACATCATGTCGCAGTTTCTCGTCGAGAGCGCGACGCTCAGCACCGTCGGCGCCGCGCTCGGCGTCGCAACCGGATTCGGCTTCGCGAAGATCATCTCGCTGATGAGCCCACTCCCCGCGGCGGTGGAGCTCTGGTCCGTGATCGTCGGCATCTCGATCGGTGCCGGCGTCGGCATCGTTGCCGGTGTGTACCCGGCGAGCCGCGCCTCGCGACTGGATCCCATCACCGCCCTGCGGCAGGAGTAGAAGATGGCCATGTCCATGCTGCAGCAGCGGCTTTTCGGCATGCGCGAGGGCGTGACGATCGCGATCGACTCCATCCGCGCCAACAAGGTTCGCGCCGGCCTGACGATTCTCGGAATCGCCGTCGGCGTGTTCGTCGTTGTCGTGATCTCGGCCGCCATTCACGGCATCAACGACAGCGTCGCGAAGGATTTCGAGAGCGCCGGGCCGACGACTTTTTTTCTCTCGCGCTACCCGATCAGTTTCGAGGCGTGCGATGGAACCGAGAATACCTGCAAGTACCGGCGAAATCCACCGCTCGCGCTGGCTGACGTTTCGGCGATCGAGCAGCTTCCGTCCGTTCGAACGGTCGGCGCGCAGCTCCAGACGTCGCGAAACGCCTCGTATCGCGACAAGCGAATCAGCGGAGTCTCCATCGTCGGCTACACCGGCAACTGGCAGCAGATTGACGGCGGGGGTGATCTGTATCCTGGCCGGAACTTCACGGCGAGCGAGGCGAAGGCCGGCGATCGGGTGGTGATCGTGAACGAGGAAATGGCGAAGCAGCTCTTCGGCGAGTCCGATCCGATCGACAAGACGGTCAACATCGCAAACGAGCCATTCCTCGTCCTCGGCGTCTATCACTACAAGGCGAGCTTCCTCGGCGGCGGCGACAGCCCCAAAGGCATCATCCCCATCGAGGCGGCTCGGAAACACCTGGGAGCGACGTACAACGAGATCGGCGTGTCGGTCATCCCGGCCACCGGTTCGACTCGTGCGCAGACGATCGACGACGTGATCGCCGCGATGCGCGGTCGGCACGGACTGCGCCCCGCGGCAGACAACGACTTCGCGATCATCACCCAGGATCAGCTCTTCGAGATCTACAACAAGATCTTCGGGGCGTTCTTCCTCGTGATGGTCGTCTTGTCCGCGGTCGGGTTGATCGTCGGCGGGGTCGGCGTCATCGCGATCATGATGATCTCCGTGACGGAGCGTACCCGGGAGATCGGCGTCCGGAAGGCGCTCGGCGCGACCCGCGGGACGATTCTCTGGCAGTTTCTCGTCGAAGCGGTGACCCTCACGGGCGTAGGCGCCGTGATCGGGCTCGTACTCGGCGCACTCGTCTCTTTCGCGATCAAGTCGATGACCCCAATCGCGGCCAGCGTCCCGCCCATGGCCGTGGTGGCCGCGCTGCTGTCGAGCTGCTTCACGGGAGTGCTGTTCGGGATGCTGCCGGCCGCTAAAGCCGCGAAGCTGGATCCGGTTACCGCCCTACGGTACGAGTGAAGGCCGGGTCAGACAGTCTGACACTTTTCAGGCACGCGGAGCGTAGTTGAAGGAACCAACTCCCGGCCTTACCACAATGCCTTTCCTCGACGCTGTCCGACTCGCGCTCCAGCAGATCTGGGTGCAGAAGCTGAAGAGCTTTTTCACCCTGCTCGGCGTGATGATCGGAGTCACATTTCTGATCGCCGTTGTATCGATCGTCGGCGGCATGAGCCGCTACATGACCGACGAGCTCATCGGCAAGATCATGGCGATCAATTCGTTCGAGCTGCGCAACCGTCCGAACATCAATATCGGCGATCACGGGGACGACTACTGGCGCGAGCTGCGCCGCCGTCCGCGCATCAAGGAGTCCGATGTCGAGCCTGTGGTGGCGGCTCTGCCCGACGGGGTGAAGTACGCCGTCATCGGCAACGACAACCTCTCGGCCGAGTCGAAGTACATCTCGAAGCCGCGGACGGTACAGACGTACACGGTGACCGAGGACTACTTCGACATCAAGAAGATGGCGCCTGTACGCGGCCGCCTTTTCTCGCCGCAGGAGTACGAGCGGGGAATGCCGGTCATCGTCATTGGACAGGACGTCGCCGACTACTTCTTTCCGGCGCTCGATCCGATCAACCGCCAGCTCACGATTCGCGGCATCCCCTACACCGTCGTCGCTCTGATGGAGAAGCAGGGGAGCGCGTTCGGCATCTCGTTCGACAAGTTCATCATCGCGCCACACAGATCGGCGCTCAATCGCTACGTGAACGCGCACGGCGTCATCGACGCGGTCATGATTCAGACGCCCAGCCGTGAGGGCATGCTCGAGACGATGGAGGCGGTGCGGCAGGTCATGCGCGCGCGCCACGGCCTGCGTCCGAACCAGAAGGACAACTTTGAGCTCGAGACCTCCGATTCGGCGCTCGAGTTCTGGAACAAGATCAAGGGGTATCTGGTCATGGCCGGCATCGCGCTCCCCGCGATCGGCCTCGTCGTCGGCGCCATCGTCATCATGAACATCATGCTCGTGGCCGTCGCCGAGCGCACGCGCGAGATCGGCATTCGAAAGGCACTCGGCGCGAAGCGGCGCGACATCATGTCACAGTTTCTCGTCGAGAGCGCGACGCTCAGCACGGTCGGCGCCGCACTCGGCGTCATCACGGGATTTGCCTTTGCGAAATTGATCGCCGCGCTGACGCCCTTGCCCGCGGCGGTCGAGCTCTGGTCCGTCCTCGTCGGAATCTCAATCGGCGCCGGCGTGGGCATCGTTGCGGGCGTCTATCCGGCCAGCCGTGCGTCGCGGCTCGATCCCATCACCGCGCTGCGCCAGGAGTAGCAGATGTCCGTTCTATCGCAGCGGCTCCTCGGGATGGGCGAAGGCGTGACCATCGCGCTCGATTCCATCAAGGCGAACAAGGTGCGCGCCGGTCTGACCATCCTCGGAATCGCCGTCGGCGTCTTCGTCGTGGTCGTCATCTCGGCGGCCATTCACGGCATCAACAACAGCGTCGCCAAGGACCTCGAGAGCAGCGGGCCGACGACGTTTTTCGTCTCGCGTTTTCCGATCACATTCGAGGCGTGCGACGGCACCGATGACACGTGCAAATGGTTCCGCAATCCGGCGCTCACGCTGACCGACATGGAGGCGATCGACCGGCTCTCGACGGTTCGCACCGCCGGCGCACGACTCGACCTCGGCGTCCCGGTCGCATACAAGGACAAGCGGCTGACGGGAATCCAGGTGATCGGATTCACCGGCAACTGGCAGCAGATCGACGGCGGCGGAGACATCTATCCGGGGCGGAACTTCACAGCCGCTGAAGCGAAGTCGGGCGATCGTGTCGTCGTGATCAACGACGTACTGGCGACTCAGCTCTTCGGCGACTCCGACCCGCTCGACAAGCAGGTAGAGCTCAACGGGCAGCCGTTCCGCGTGCTCGGCATCTACCACTACGAGGCGAGCTTTCTCTCCGGCGGAAACAAGGGCCGCGCGATCATTCCGATCGGGTCCGCTCGCAAAGCGCTGAAGGCCCGGATGAATAATCTCGGGCTCGCCGTCATTCCCGCCGCCACGTCGTCGCGTGCCGAAGCGATCGACGACGTGATCGCGACGATGCGCGCTCGCCGCGGCCTGCGGCCCGGCAGCGAGAACAGCTTTGCCATCATCACACAGGATCAGCTCTTCGACATCTACAACAAGGTCTTCGGCGTCTTCTTCCTCGTCATGGTCGTCCTCTCGGCCGTGGGACTGATCGTGGGCGGTGTTGGCGTCATCGCGATCATGATGATCTCCGTCACGGAGCGGACTCGCGAGATCGGCGTGCGGAAGGCACTCGGCGCCACCCGCGGCACGATTCTCTGGCAGTTCCTCGTCGAGGCGGTCACCCTCACGGGAATCGGCGCGGTGATCGGCCTGGTACTCGGGATGCTGATGGCGTTCCTCATCAAGTCGATGACCCCGATCGCCGCCAGTGTCCCGCCGATGGCCGTGGTGGCCGCGCTGCTGACGAGCGCATTCACCGGTGTGTTGTTCGGAATGATTCCGGCGGCGCGCGCGGCCAAACTGGATCCCGTTACCGCTTTACGTTACGAGTAGCCGTATATTCGATCCATGCTCGCCCACACGACAGTCAGTATTCTCGCCATCGCCGCGCACCGCGACGACGTCGAGCTCACCTGCGGCGGCACGTTGATCAAAGCCGCGAAGCTCGGCCAACGAACGGCCATCCTGGACCTCACGCAGGGTGAGACGGGAACGCGTGGGTCCGCCGCACTACGCGGAGCCGAGGCGGACAAGGCCGCCGAGTTGCTCGGCGTGAGCGCGCGCGAGACCCTCGGCCTTCCCGACGCCGGCATCGAGAACACACCAGCGACGCGCGAAGCACTCGCGCGCGTCATTCGGCGCTTCGCGCCACGCGTCGTGATCGCGCCCGCGCTCGAGGGGCGACATCCGGATCACCGCATCACCGCCCAGCTCGTGCGCGACGCATGCTTCGTCGCGGGACTCGCGAAGGTGGCGCCAGAGGTGCCGAAGCATCGGACGCACAAGATCGTGCACACGCTCGCATACCGGCAGGACTTCGTCCGGCCGACGTTCGTCGTCGACATCAGCGACGAGTTCGAGCAGAAAATGAACGCCGTGCGGTGCTACGCGTCGCAGTTCGATGGTGCGACACAGGCGGGCGAGGTCTATCCGACCGGCGAGCCGCTGTATGACGTCATCACGCACTACGCGGCGACATACGGCTCACTCATTCGGACACGGTACGGCGAGCCTTTCTTCACCACCGAGATGATGCGCGTCGATGATCTCGGCGCGCTCGAGGTTTCGACATTTTGAGCGACGGCGCCAGCGGCGTTTGTTGACGTTCGGAGCGGCGACCACCACCGTCAGATGAGAGCTTGCGGCTGTGGACTCGGCGGTGGCCGTAGTTTTCAGTTGGCCTCCGGATGGGGGAAATCGTTACCTTTGTCGCGTATGCCTGATCCCATCTATCTCGATCACGCCGCCACCACACCAGTGCGCGACGAGGTGCTCGAGGCAATGCTGCCGTTCTTCGGCGCACGCTTCGGCAACCCGTCCAGTGTGCATCGGTGGGGTCGCGAAGCGCGCACCGCCCTCGATGAGGCGCATGAGCGTGTCGCACGATGTCTCGGCGCCTCGGCAGACGAGGTCGTCTTCACGTCCTGCGGTACCGAGGCCGACAACATGGCGCTGCTGGGGGTCTGGCGCGCGCGGCGCGCTCAGGGTCGCTCAGCCGTCGTCACGACACCGATCGAGCACAAGGCAGTGCTCGCCGCGGCGCATCAGGCGAAGAAGGAAGGCGGCGAGGAGCGTCTTCTCGCGATGACCACCGATGGCCTCGTGGACGACGCATCGTTCGATGCGCTGGTGGACGAGAAGGTCGCGATCTGTTCGGTGATGTGGGTGAACAACGAGATCGGCGTGCTGCAGCCGGTCCCTGCCCTCGCGGCACGCGCCAAGGCGAAGGGTGTGGTCTTCCACACCGACGCCGTGCAGGCATTCGGAAAGGTCCTCGTCGACGCGAGGACCACGGCGTTCGACGTCCTCTCGCTCTCGGGCCACAAGATCGGCGCACCGAAGGGCATTGGTGCGCTGTATGTGCGACGCGGAACGCCGATCGAGCCGTTGATGTTCGGCGGCACGCAGGATCGCGGACGTCGCCCCGGCACGGAGAACGTTGCGATGGCGGTTGGACTCGCGCGCGCCGCGGAGCTGGCCGTCGCCGAGCGCGAGCACGAGTGGACGACGCTCGCCGCGTTGCGCGATCGGCTCGAGGCGGCGTTGCTGGAGCGCATTCCCGACGCGGTGATTCACGGACGTGGCGCGCCACGCGCACCGCATATTCTGAACATCTCGGTGCCGGGCACGGACAGCGAGTCGCTGCTCATGGCGCTCGACCTGCGCGGCATCGCCTGCTCGGCCGGCTCGGCATGCCAGAGTGGAAGCATTTCTCCGTCGCACGTGCTGGCCGCGATCGGTGTACCGGCGGATCTCGCGACCTCGGCAATTCGCATGAGTCTCGGCTGCCTCACTACCGACGCATGCGTCGATCGTGTGGCCGACGTGTTCCCCATGCTCGTCGAGAAGGCGCGCCGTCTCACGATGGCGTGACAAGCCTGATGCGCGAGCGCGTGCTGGTCGCAATGAGTGGCGGCGTGGATTCGTCCGTCGCCGCGGCGTTGCTCGTGAAGCAGGGGTACGACGTCGTCGGGGCGACGATGAAGCTGTTCTGCCACGGCGAAGATCTGCCCGACCGGCCGTGCTGCTCGCTCGACAGCGTGAACGACGCGCGCCGCATCTGCGAGCAGCTCGGCGTGCCGCACTACGTGCTCAATCTCGAGAGCGCCTTCGGGCGCGACGTGGTGCAGGACTTCGTCGCGGAGTACGCGCGCGGCCGCACGCCCATTCCCTGCGTGCGCTGCAATACCTTCACGAAGTTCCGCGATCTGCTGAAGAAAGCCGACGTGATCGACGCGCGATGGATCGCGACGGGGCACTACGCGCAGATGCGCGACGGCGTGCTGCATCGTGGCCTGGATCCGGCGAAGGACCAATCGTACTTCCTCTGGGGCATCGAGCGCCGCGTGGTGTCGCGCATGCTCCTGCCGGTTGGCGCGCAGACGAAGGCGGAGACGCGCGCCGTTGCGCACGAACTCGGGCTGGAGCTGATCGCCGAGAAGGCCGAGAGTCAGGACATCTGCTTCGTGCCCGATGGCGATCACATGAAGATCATCGCGCGCGAGCTTGGCGCCGACGCACCGTCGCTGCGTCCGGGCCCATTCGTGCGCCGCGACGGCACAGTGCTGGGCGAGCACGACGGCTTCGCACGGTACACGGTCGGCCAACGGCGCGGACTGCCGGGCGGCTTTCGCGAGCCGATGTTCGTGGTCGAGATCAGGCCATCGTCACGAGAAGTGGTGATCGGGCCGCGCGACGAGCTGCTCGGGCGCGGCGTGGTGGCGCGCGAGGTGAACTGGCTCGTCTCGCCGCCGTCGGTTGGAGACGAGGTCGAGGTGCAGATTCGGCATCATGCCGCTCCGGCGCGAGGAGTGCTGGTGCGCTCCGAGCCGGACGAGGTGGAGATCGCGCTGGACGAGCCGGTCTCGGCGATCTCGCCGGGGCAGTCGCTGGTGCTGTACGCCGGGTCGATTGTGCTCGGTGGGGGAGTGATCGAGCGGGCGCGGAGGGGGTTGCCGATACTGGCCGCGAGAGAACGACAGTACGGAACTCCAGAACTTCAGTGATGCGTACCTGATTGGTTTGGTACGGGTATCACGGCGCTGGCAAACCGGTTTGTCAGCCGAAGACGTCGCGACGTGATGTTGTGCGTCAATTGTCGAGTGTATACAATTACGCATCCTCAACCGGAGACCGTCCCTCGTGAATTCACGCTTCCTGCTCGCCGCGAGTGCGTTCTGTCTGCTTGCGACGACGTTTGTGCAGTCCGCCGAGGCACAGCAGAGGGATTCCGCGAAAGTTCCTGTCACTCGCGGCGCACGCTTCGTCGGACAGATCAACAGCATCACGACGACGAGGCCGGTGACGACCGCCGACGTGCGGCTGATGTGGGTGGACAGCGCGCATACCGAAAAGGACGCGTCCGGCAAGGAGTCGAGCGAGTTCTTTATCGACACCACGAGATCGCGCGTCGGGATCACCAATGACTCAGGCGCATTTGCGATCAACAATGTCCCTGCCGGTCACTACCTCATCAACGTGCGTCGCATTGGTTTCGAGCCCATCCAGGCGCTGCTGACGATGGGCGCGTCGATGATCGAGATGGAACTTGCGATGACGCAGGTCCTCCCGATGCTTCCCGAGGTCAGGATCACCGACTCCGCCGTCAATGTCGTCACGGAGCGCCTGAACCGCGTCGGGTTCGTGTCGCGCTCGAGAATGGGGACCTCAGGTCGCTTCATCGGCCGCGCCGAGATTCTGCGCCGCCGGCCGATCCAAATCACCGACATTCTCAGCGGATACGGCGTCAGCCGGAACTCGATATTCTCGCTCGATCGCATGGAAACGGATTGGGATAACCTGAGTACCTATCCCGCCGAGCTCGTGATTGGCGTGGAGATCTACCGGCGACGTGGTTCGCTTCCGACCGAGTTCGATCACACACGCGGCGGTGTCCTCGCGCTTGGCCCCGGTGGATCGGGCGGTATTGCTCCCACGACCGTCCTCATCTGGACCTACATCCCTTAGCGGAGGCGTTGCCGATCTTGACCGCGCAGGTGCGAGGAGATACGTGAGACGTACCGTGGTACCATCGACCCTCGAGCTTCTTCGTTTGTTTTCGGGCGCGAGTGCGTTGGTTCGATGATACGTCGCCGTGTATCGAGGGTCGAGGGTCGAGGGTACAGAGGTACCAGAGTACTGCCGGGAATCCTACTCGAACGCGAAACGCGTGGAGTCGCGCCGGCGACACGTTACGTCTTCATCGCCTCCGCGAACTTCCGCATCGCCTCCTCCTGCTCGGGCGTCAACTTCTCCGGCACCGTGACCTCCACCTCGACAATCAAGTCGCCCTTCGCCCCGTCCTTCTCGATCCCGTGTCCACGCACCCGGAAGCGCTTTCCGTTCTGCGTGCCCGGCGGGATCTTGATCGAGACCTTGGTGCCGTCGAGCGTCTTGACGTTGATCTTCTTGCCGAGCGTCGCGTCGGCGATGCTGATCTTCACCGGCGCGATGAGATCCAGCCCTTCGCGCTTGTAGAAGCGGTCGGACTTCACGTTGAAGGTGATCAGCAGATCACCCGGCGGGCCGCCCTTCGCGCCTCGGGCACCCTGCCCCTTGAGGCGAATCTTCGTGCCCGTGTCGACGCCGGGCGGAACGGTGATCTGTACGGTTTTTCGCGTGCGCACTTCGCCCGCGCCGGCGCAGGCAGGGCAGCGCTCCGTCGGCACCTGCCCGCGGCCAAGACAGACGGGACAGGGGCGCTGCACGGCAAAGCCGCCCTGACCAAAGCTGATCGTCCCGCGACCGTTACATTCGGTACAGGTCACGAGCTTTGCGCCCGGCGCGGCGCCGCTGCCGCGACAGGTCGCGCACTCCTCGTTCAGGTCGAGCTCGACGGAGACCTTGCCGCCCATCGCAGCGGTTCGAAACGGGACTTCCAGCGATGCTTCGACGTCGTTGCCGCGCTGCGGTCCACGGTTGCGCGCGTTCTGCGCGCCGCCGCGCGCGCCGCCGCCGAACATCGAACTGAACAGGTCGCCGAGTCCGCCGAGTCCGACGTCGCCGAAGTCTTCCATGTTGATGGTGCCGCCGGCGCCTGGCCGCCCACCGCCGCCGTACGATCCGCCAGGACGTCCGCCGCGCGATGCGCCCCCACCGCCGAAGCCGCCGAACGCACCGAGCCGGCGCAGCTCATCGTACTGCTTCCGCTTCCCGGCGTCGCCCAGCGTCGTATACGCCTCCGAGATCGCCTTGAACGTGTCGGCGGCCTTGGGATCGTTCGGGTTCTTGTCCGGGTGGTGCTTCGACGCGAGACTGCGGTACTTCTTCTTGATCTCGGCCTGCGTAGCGGACGCCGGTACGCCGAGGACGGCGTAGTAGTCTTGCTGGGGAGTCATGGCAGACCTTACGCGGTCAGCCGTTCCATTGCTTCACGACCACGCGCGCCGGACGCAGCAGCTGTCCGTTGAACACGTAGCCCACCTGGAACGTTCGCGCGACCAGGTGATCTTCTTCCGGCGTCGTCGCGGGCTCGGTCATCACCGCTTCGTGCAGCGCCGGGTCGAACGGATGGCCCGCCGGGTTGATGACCTCGAGCCCATGACCGGCCAGCGTCTTCGCCAGTTTCTTCTCCACCATCGCGACGCCGTCGACGAGCGTCTGCGCGTCGGTCGCCGCGGGGTCCACGTGCGCGAAGCGGCCGATGTCGTCGAGGGGTTCGATCAACCCCTTGAGCATGTCGGCCTGGCCGTGCCGGTGCGCATCCTGGCGCTCCTTCGTCGTGCGTCTGCGGTAGTTGTCGTACTCCGCGGCGAGGCGCAGATACTTCTCGTGCTGCTCTTCGAGCTGTTGCTGCACGCCTTCGCTCTCGCCGCCGAGTATCTCGGCGTCGGACGGGTCGGCTGGCTGTTCGGGAAGGACGGAGTCGGGCGGAAGTTGATCGGCGTCTGACATTCGCGTTGGTCCAGGGTACGGCTGAAATCTACCTTGGCCGCGTGCGCCGCGGGCAAGCCGGGAGAACTGCAAGAGCGGTACTAGGGCCGTGGTAGCTTGTGCAAACGCGTGTTGGATGATCCAGCGTGGTGCGACTGATCCCACCGACTCAAGCGCGACTAGAATCATACGAATCTAGAAGCATTGAATCGACCCACGGTCTGGCACGGTGCACCAGATCCCAACCCTCACGGAGCAATTCGTTCAATTCACCGAATTCAAGTGAGCAGACGCCGTCGCAGCATCTCGAGCGCCGCCTGCGCGGAGCGGTGCCGCACCTCGGCGCGATCACCCACCATGACGTAGCGCCGCGACTGCACCTCGCCGCAAAAATCCAGCGCGATCCACACCGTGCCTACCGGCTTCTCCTCCGTGCCGCCGCCTGGTCCGGCGACGCCGGTGATCGCAAGCGCGGCATCGACGCCGATGGCGGTCTTCACTCCGGCTGCCATGGCGCGCGCGACAGGATCGCTGACTGCGCCATGTTCGCGCAGCATCGCCTCGGGTACACCGAGCAGCGACCGCTTCACCGCGTCGTCGTACGCGATGACGCCGCCTCGTACGACGTCGCTGCTCCCGGGTATCGCCGTGAGTCGCGCGCCGAGCATGCCGCCCGTGCAGCTCTCGGCGACACCGATGCTCAGTCCGAGCGAGCGAGAGAGCTCGAGCACCACCTCGGCGAGATCGGCGGCGTCCTCTCCGTACACCGCGTCCGCGACGACCGTGCGCAGACGAGCCGCAGCATTCGCGAGCCGCGCATCGGCATCGTCTGATGTCGCGTCGCGCACGGTGAGACGAAGATCGGTGCCGTCGGCATTCGGCAGATAGGCGAGCCCGACGTCGCCGACACCACCATCAATCGTCGCGACGAGGTCGGCGATGTGCGACTCGCCAATTCCAGTCGTGCGCAAGGTACGCGACCGCACGACTCGGCCCCCGTCGCCGAGCCGTTCACGGACGAGCGGCAACAGCGTGTCCGCGAGCATGCCACGCATCTCTCGCGGTACACCCGGCAGCATCGCGACCCAGCGCCCGCGATCGTCCTCCAGCCAGATGCCCGGCGCCGAACCGTGATTGTTCGCGAGCTTGCGTGCGCCGGATGGTAGCATGGCCTGCTGCCGGTTCGACTCCGGCATCGGCCGCTGAAAGCGCGTGCGCCACCGTTCCTGCATCCAGGCGAGATGCTCCTCGTCGAGCACCATCTCGCGACCGAAAAGCGCCGCGATGGACGGCTTGGTGAGGTCGTCGCTCGTGGGTCCGAGCCCGCCGGTCGTGATCACCGCGCCGGTGCGGTCCAATGCCTCGCGCACCGCTGTCGCGATCGACTCGGCAGTGTCACCGCAGGTCGTTCGCCGCTCGATCGCGACACCCTCGGCAGCGAGAGTCCGCGCGAGATGTGCGGCGTTGGTGTCGATCGTGTAGCCGAGGAGGAGCTCGTCACCGATGGTGACGACTTCGATCTTCATCGAGGCTCGAAAGTGATGGATTAGTGTCTGACAGGCGGACAGTCTGACCCGCTCGCCACTTCGCGGCTGCTCGTCTGACAGCGGGTCGAACTGCTGGTCCGACGGTCAGACCCGAGTCGGCGCGCCGATGAACACGCGCCGATAGCTCCGCAAATAGAGGCCGAGCGAGTAGAGCGTGAGCGCCACGGAGCCCGTCATGGCCGCAACGCCGGCGAGACCGTTGAAGTTAGCGAACACATTCCAGAGTGCATTGTCCCAGCCATGCGTCGCGGCAAGTGTGGCGGTCCAGAACCAGCAATACGCGCAGCCGATCCAGACCAACTGAAGGGCCGTCTTCCACTTCGCCGGTCCGATGGCGGCGATGACGACTCCTCTCCGCGCGGCGATCTGGCGGAAGAGAGTCATGAACAGCTCGCGGCCGAGCACGACGGCGAGCACCCACCAGGTGAGCGGGACGTCGCCGAACGGCGTTCGGAACGGAAGCTCGTTGTTGAGCGCCTTCGCTGGCCAGCTGTCGGTCGCGTGCGCGACAGGACGCATGAGCACGAACATCGGGATGCAGGTCGCGAGGAGCAGAAGCTTGTCGGCGAGCGGATCCAGCAGGCGTCCGAGATCCGTCTCCTGCTTGCGCGAGCGCGCGAGCTGTCCGTCCACGTAGTCCGTGACGGCGGCGATCGTGAAGAGGATGAACGCCGTGAGCCGCAACGTCGACGACGGCACGAGCGGCAACCACGCGATGAGCGGCGTGATGGCGATGCGGCCTGCAGTGACGGCGTTGGGAAGGTTCACGCTCTTGCGCGTCGGGGTTATGCGAGTGACTTGAGCACGAGCTTGCTGACGCCGCGCAGCGTCTCGAACACGCCGTCGCCGGTCATGGCGACCGCCTCGAAGTACGGTGCGCGCTCGATCCACTCGCCGGTGGGAAGCTGTTCGATGAGAAATTCGCCGGCGTGGAAGGGATCGGGCGTGACACGCTGCCTGGACGGCTCGGTGATCTCCCAGCCTGGGTTGAGCGCAGCCTGCAGCTCCTTGATCGGCGCGGCGTTTGGCAGATCCCGTTTGTTGTACTGAATGATGAACGGCATCTTCGTCAGATCATAGCCGTACTCCGCCATGTTGTCGTACAGGTTCTGCATCGCCTCCTGATTCGCTTCCATGCGCTCGACCTGCGAGTCCGCCACGAAGACGAGTCCGTCCACCCCCTTGAGGATGAGCTTGCGACTCGCGTTGTAGTAGACCTGGCCCGGCACCGTGTAGAGATGGAAGCGGGTCTTGAATCCGCGAATCGTCCCGAGGTCCACCGGAAGGAAGTCGAAAAACAGCGTGCGCTCGGTTTCGGTCGCGAGCGAGATGAGCTTGCCGCGAGTATCGGGCTGCACCTTGCCGTACACGTGCTCGAGATTCGTCGTCTTGCCGCCGAGTCCCGAGCCGTAGTACACGATTTTGCAGTTGATCTCGCGTGACGCGTAGTTGATCATCGACATGGCTGTCTTCTCCTCTACTGGAACAGCTTGTCGATTTCATCGTCGGCGCCGGCGAGAAAGCCGGGAGCGCCGCCCTGCGCCGACGTCGGACGCGCGAACACCTGCTGGAACAGTCTGGTCAACTCGTCAACGGTCAGCTTCATCTTCAGTCGCACGAGCCCCAGGGTCGTCCGGTTGTCGAACAGCACGACGAGGATCACGCGGCGCGCGACGTCGGCCAGATACATCGATTCCTTCTCGCCCTGATGGAACAGCGAGTTGAAGTCTGATTCACCAATCAATTTCGCCAACTGATCGTTGGCGCTGAAGTCCGCCGCCGTGAGCGTGGCGAATGCCGTCGGGTCGAACTTCGGCTGCTCGCCCACCGTCGCCACGAGCTGACCACTGCGATCCACGAGCATCGTGCAGCGCGCGCTGCTCTCGTAGAGGAAGCGGTTGAGCGACTCGGTGATGGCGGCGAAGTCGTCTTCGGTGAACGACCAGCTCGCGGCGCCTACGGGCATGAGGATCTCGGCCTAGTCGAGGTAAGCTTCCATGCGGCGCAGCAGGTGCTGGCCGCGCTTGCGTAGCGCGGGACGCGCTTCCCACTTCACATAGTCCTGCAGCAACCGCGCAGTTTCCACCCCCGGCTGTCCGCCAAGGTATCCGAGGGCGGCGAGACGATGCACCGGCGACCGGCTGAAAAGATCACGACGACTTCGCTGAAGCTGCGCCGCCCACAGCACGAGACCAGCCGCGAAACCACCGAGAAAGCCGATGCCGGCAAGCCGCGTCCGCTCCGTCGCGCTCACATTGCCCTCCGCGCCGACAATGCCTGCGCGATGGTCACGCCATCCGCGTACTCCAGATCGCCGCCCACGGGAAGCCCCCGGGCGATTCGCGTGATGCTGAGCGGAAAGGTCGTGAGCTGCCGTTGCACGTACAAGGCGGTTGCCTCGCCCTCCAAACTTGGGTTCGTCGCCAGGATCACCTCGCGTATCCCGCCGCTCTCGATTCGCCGGACGAGTTGCGAGATCGTCAGATCGTCCGGCGTCACGCCGTCGAGCGGAGAAAGCCGCCCGCCCAACACATGATACTGTCCGCGATACTCACCCGCTCGTTCGATCGCGCCGATGTCCGCTGCTTCCTCGACCACACAGATGAGCGCCGCGTCACGCCGAGGATCGCGACAGATGACGCAGAGCTCGTCCTCCGTGAGATTGAAGCACAGCGAACAGGGACGCACCTTGTCCGACAACGTCCGGAGCGCGTCCGCAAGGCGGCGACTCTGCTCCGGTGGCTGTTTGAGCAGATGATACGTGAGCCGGAGCGCCGTCTTGCGCCCGATGCCGGGCAGCCTGGCCAGCTCTCCGGTGAGATCGTCGATCGCTGACATTCAAGCGCCGAACTAGAAGGGAAGCTTGAACGGCAGGTTGAGCCCGCCGGTCAACTTTCCCATCTCGCGCTGCGCGATTTCCTGCGCCTTTTTCTGCGCCTCGGTGACGGCGACGAGGAGGAGATCCTCCAGCATCTCGACATCCGACGCGTTCACCACATTCGGATCGATCTTGATCGACCGGACCGTCCCCTGCCCGTTCGCCTCGACAGTCACCATGCCGCCCCCCGCAGACGCCGTGACGGACTCCTGCTGGAGATCATTCTGCATCGTCTGAAACTTGCCCTGCATCTCCTGCGCTTGCTGCAGGAGCTTCATGAAGTCAGCCATTCTATCTGCTACCGGTCAGAAGACATAAGCTATGCCGCGTCGCTGTGCCGTGGCAAGCGACGACGGCGTGGGTTGCGCTAGTCGGCGAGGTCCAGATCGAGTGCGTCGATCGCCTGGTCGAGCACCGGATCCTTGCGTCGCATCGCGGTGAGCCGCTCGGCGCGCACCATCTCGTCGGTGAGACGAGTGGGAGGAGCGGAGGATCCGGCGACGGCTCGAATGATCACGCGATGCACGCCCGGAAACAGGGTGCGAAGCGATCGGGTAACGTCCTTCTCGTCCTTGCCCAGCGCCTGTTCGTAGATCGGATTCGCCTCGTCGAGCGCGACCGTCACCTCGCCCTTTCCATTGACAGCCACGGGCGCTGAATGCTCCAGCGCCGTGGCCGCCAGACTGTTGCCTGCCGCCCGCATGACGGCCACGAGCTCGCCCCAGCGCTCGACGAGGTGATTGACGTCGGGAATCCCGGCGTCTGTCCCGCGTGCAGTCGCCTGGCTCGCGGGAGACGGCGGAGACGCAACCGGGCGCGTCGGCGCGGCAGGCGCGGATGGCCGAGGCGACGCGGACGATTGCGATAGGGGCGGGCTGCGATCGGCGTCGCGGACGACAGTTCGCCAATCCGCCGCGGACACATCAGCGGCGCGGGGCGCGTCGGCCCGCTGCTCGGTAGGCCGGGCCGGCGGCGGCGCGGCCCGGCGCGGCGCCGGCTCGTCGACCGGTACTCCGCCGCCTCCGCTTCCGATTCCACGCAACACCGCCTCGAGCGACACCGTGCGGTCCAGCAGGGCGAAGCGCACCAGCAGCGCTTCCAGAAGGAGCTGCTGCTGTCCGCTCTTCCGAAAGCGCGGCTCCAGCTCGGTGAGCGCCGAGAGCATGCGCAGCAGATCGCCCGTTGAGAAGGCTTCTTTCCGGGCGACGACTGCGTCACGCATCCGCTTGCTCGTCTCGGGGGCGGACCCGCCGAGGGTCACGGCGAGCTGCGCCCGCACTACGTCGGCAAAGCCGGTGAGAAACTGCCCGAAGTCGATCCCCGCGTCGGCCAGTCGGCCGACGAATGCGAAGACGTCGCCAGCTCGGCGCTCGGCGAGTAGATCGAGCAGGCCGATGAACTCGTCCTCAGGGACGAGACCGAGTGCGTCGCGCACGCGCTCGGGGGCGATGTCGCCATCGCCCATGGAGAGCACCTGATCGGTGAGCGAGAACGCGTCGCGCATGGAGCCGTCCGCGGCGCGGGCGATCATCGCGAGCGCGTCGGGGTGCGCGCTCACCCCCTCCGCGCCAAGCACCTTTTCGAGCCGAAGGCGGATCTCGGCGGGGCCGATGCGCTTGAAGTCGAAGCGCTGCAGGCGGCTGAGGACCGGAGCGGCCGCCTGCGCGATCTTCTGTGGCTCGGTGGTCGCGAAGACGAACACGACGCGCGGGGGCGGCTCCTCGAGAATCTTGAGCAGCGCGTTCCACGCCTCGCGGGTGAGCATGTGCGCTTCG
>Ga0209014_10000076_pt1 | contig 48095 bp, 41 predicted proteins | sample BarGraNGADG00212_FD_184491 | JGI IMG/M metagenome (GOLD analysis project Ga0209014, IMG submission 184491) | Arctic peat soil microbial communities from Barrow, Alaska - Barrow Graham LP Ref core NGADG0002-212 (SPAdes) (version 2) | ecosystem: Environmental > Terrestrial > Soil > Wetlands >...
CAGGAGCATCCGGGCGGCGGCTGCCGCATGGGCTCGGACCCGGCGACGAGCGTCGTGGACAAGTGGGGGCGCGCGCACGACCACGAAAACCTGTTCGTGGCCGGCGCCCCGACGCACGTGACCGCGAGCTGCTGCAACGGGACGCTCACGTTCGTCGCGATGGGGCTGCGCACCGCGTCCAAGGTGGGAGAGGCGTTTCCCCCTGCGGCGCCGCGCTGACACCCTGGCGAGGGGACGGTTCTTTTTTCGGCCTGGGGAGTACCATGTAGCTATGCCGAACCGCGCCGCTCGCCCGTTGGTCCTGATGCTGGTGCTCGTCGCGTCTGCTCCGGCGGCTGCGCGCGCGCAGGTTCTCCGCGATCCCGGTGCGGTCGGAGCGACGTCGTCGGACCCGAGTTCGCCGGCCGGCGTGTACTCCGTGCGGCGTGCGCAGTCCGAGTTCGAGCTCCTGCATCTCGACAGCCTGCCCAGGGCGAGGAGCGGCCGTCCCGAGCAGTGTAACGAAGTGGTCGGCAGCATCTGCTACTGGTACGACGAGAAGACACCGCCGCCGCCGGAACCGCTGTCGATCAAGCGGGCGCGCGACACGCTCATCTCCATGCTCGACTCGGCCGCGGTCCACGCGCCGTCCGACCGGTGGGCGGTCGAGCAGCGCGTCCGGTACCTCGCCGACGCCGGCCGCCTCGACAGCGCGCTCGCCGCCGCGAAAGAGTGCAGGGTCGGCGGCTGGTGGTGCGACATTCTCGGCGGATTCGCGCTGCACCTGCTCGGCAGGTACGACGCGGCCGACAGTGCCTACTCGCACGCGCTCGCGCAGATGCTGCCGAAGGATCGTTGCGACTGGCGCAGCATCGAACTGCTCATCGACGACGACACGCGCCAGCAATACCGGCGATTCCCGTGCGGCGATCCGGAGCGCGACGCGTTCGAGAACCGCGCCTGGTTCTTCGCGCGGACGCTCTATTCGCTCGACGGCAACGACTCGCGCACCGAGCACTACGCGCGCAAGACGATGGAGATGATGCTCCGCGACGCGCCGGGCGTCATGGTCACCGATTCGCAGGAGGACGACCTCGAACTGATGCTGCGGTTCGGCTGGCCGCGCGCGTGGGGCGTGAGCACCACGCGCAGCTCGACCCGGGGCGGCTTCTCGATGGGCATGCCGCGCCGCGGGCCGGAGCGGGGTCAGGTACTGCGCGACGTCACGAGCTACGAACCGGTTCCGGCCTACCGGTACGTGCCGCCGGGATTCGTGCTGAACAATCCGGCGCTCTCCGATTCGTCGAACTGGCGCCTGCAGCTTCCGCCTGTGATCGGACGTTACGCGCCGGCCTATGCGGTCTCGCTCACGCCGCTCGAGCACCAGAAGGCGATGTTCAAGCGCGGCGACACCGCGCTCGTCGTGATGGCGTACGACGCGCACGTCACGAAGCAGCTCGCCGGCGGGCGGCTCACGGCGGCGCTCGTCGTCGCGCCGAACGAGAAGCCGGCCGACTACGGCAAGATCGTGCACGATGCGCCGGCGACCGGCGTGCTGATCGCGAGGGCGCCGTGGGGCCCGCTCCTCATGAGTGCCGAAGTCTACGCGCCCGAGAAGCGGGCGGTGGCACGCGCCCGGTACGGCGTGAACCCGCCGTTCGCCGTCGGCACGCGCGTCACGCTCTCCGACCTGCTCTTCTACAAGCCGTACGGCACTTTCCCGGGATCCGTCGAACAGGCCGCGCCTCACGCCGTTCCCACCGAACGTCTCCGCGCCGACGAAAAACTCGGCGTGTACTGGGAATCGTACGGCACCGATCCGAACGGCGAGAAAATGAAAGTCTCACTGACCGTGGTGCGTGAAGTAGAGGAGAGCGGATTCCTCAAACGGCAGGCGAAGGCGCTCAAGCTCGTGCACGAGGCGACGCCGGTGATCGTCTCGGTCGAGGATCTTTCGGCGCGGGGATCGGGCACCTCGCCGCGCGCGCTCGAACTGGACATCCATACACTGACGAAGGGATCCTACATCGTCCAGCTGGAGATCGAGGTGGCGGGACAGTATGTTGTGAGGGCGGAACATCGAATAGAAATCATCGCCCCATGAAACCGTTCGCCAAACCCGGATTCACGCTCGTCGAGCTGCTGATCGTCGTCGTGATCATCGGAATTCTCGCGATGATCGCGATTCCGAAATTTCAGGACGTAAAGGGCAAGGCGAACACCGCCGTAATGAAGACCGACCTGAGCAATCTCTCGACGGCCGAAGAGGGATATCTGTTCGACCACGACAGCTACACGGCGTCGCTGAGCGCGATCAACTACAACGCGTCGCCGGGTGTGACCGTGACGGTGAGCGCCGCGACCGCTTCAGGATGGTCCGCGAGCGCAACGAATCCGCAGTCGGCTCCGGTGACGTGCGCGTTTTTCCACGGCAATGTGCCTGCGCTCGCGCCCGCGACGATCGAAGGTGTGATCGGCTGCAAATGATCCGGCGATGACCGGACCTCGAGAAGATTGGGATACGGACCAATGTTTGGCCGTTAGTGAGTCAATGCGTACACGATGAAGTTGACCCCCATCTTGTACGCCTCGTTCGACGCCTCGACCGGCTGAAATCCCGTCGCCGAGAACTCCCAGAAATTCGACACATCGGTGTTGAAATTGATCATCACCATCAGCCGCTTCTTGGGATCGTTGTCCTGATATATCCCGCGAAAGATCGGACGCGTGCGATCGTAGTACTGCGGCACGATGTCGAACGAGTTGATGTCGAAGAACGAGTGGAAGATGGGATTGGCCGGCGTGAGGTCCACCACGCGCCCCTCGGGGAGCACCCGCTTCATCTGTTGCGTGAACGTCGCCCATCCCTGGAAGCCGTCGCGCCCGTCGTCGCGGAAGTCGTCGAAGATGATGAAGCCGCCCTTCCTCAGGTACGCGCGCAGACACTCGGCCTCCTTGTCGCTCATCCCCCAGTAGTCGGCCTCGGCCATGTAGGCGACCGGATACTTGAACAATTGCGGGTCGTCCGGCGCGATCACGGTGCTCTTGTAGAGCAGCGGATGCAGCGCGCTGATTTCGCCCAGGATCCGCATGAGGTTCAGCTCGGAGTTCGGATATCCGTGCGCCCACGCGGGCAGGCCGCGATAGTAGAAGCCGGAGGGGCTGTTCGTGGTGAAGCTGAGCCGCACGAGCGTGAAGCGGCCATCGTACGGGATCTTCTCGATGACCGGGTCGACCCGGAAGCCGGGATTGAATCCGCGCCCCCGCTGTGCGAGGAGCGGCGCGCCGAAGAGCATCAGCGCGAACAGGATCCGGCTAGCTTTCATTCCTGAATCATACCTCCGCCCGGAGCAATCGTGCCAACTCCCCTGCGCCGCGCCATCCCGCTCGCGTCTCTCGCAGCCGCTGCCGCGCTCTCGATCGGTGCCGCCCGCGCAGAACACCGCCGCGACAACGGCCTCGCGCGCACGCCGCCCATGGGATGGAACAGCTGGAACCACTTCGGCTGCAATGTGAGCGCGAAACTCATTCGCGACGTGGCCGACGCCATGGCGGCGAGCGGCATGCGCGACGCGGGATACCAGTACGTCACGATCGACGACTGCTGGCAGGTCTCACGGGATGCGGGAGGCGTGATCGTCGCGGATTCGGCGCGATTCCCCGGCGGCATCAAGCCCGTCGCGGATTACGTGCACTCCAAGGGACTCAAGTTCGGCATCTACACCGACGCCGGCCGCCGCACCTGCGAGGGCCGGCCCGGCAGCTACGGCTATGAGGATCTCGACGCGAAGAGCTACGCACAGTGGGGCGTGGACTACGTGAAGATCGACTGGTGCAACGCCGAGGGACTCGACGCGCCCGCGCAGTACGCGAAACTGCGCGATGCCCTGCTCAAGAGCGGACGCCCGATCGTCTTCAGCATTTGCGAGTGGGGGAGCAACCGGCCTTGGGAATGGGCGCCCGCGGTCGGAAATCTCTGGCGCACGACCGGCGACATCCAGGATCGATGGAACAGCGTGCTGACCATCGTGAATCTCTCATCGCAGTTCTGGCACGTGGCGAAACCCGGCGCGTGGAACGATCCGGACATGCTCGAGGTGGGGAACGGCGGCATGACGCGCGACGAGTACCGCGCACACTTCAGTCTCTGGGCGATGATGGCGGCGCCGCTGACGGCTGGAAACGATGTGCGCACGATGGTGGATTCCACACGGGAGGCCGCGGCGACGCGCGACATCCTGCTCAACAAGGACGTGATCGCGGTCGACCAGGATTCGCTCGGCGTGCAGGGGATGATCGTCGGGAGCAGCCCGCCGGACCTTCAGGTGTGGGTGAAGCCGCTCGCCGACGGATCGCGCGCGGTGCTCCTCTTCAACAGGGCCTCCGTGCCGTCGCCAATGACGGCCGACTGGGGACGCGTCGGGCTGAAGACGAAGCAGGCGCGCGTGCGCGACCTCTGGACGCACAGGGATTCGAGCGGTGTCGCAGATCGCTACACGGCGACCGTGCCGTCGCACGGCGTGGTGATGCTGCGGGTGTGGCCGACCGGCAACTGACCAAGGGAACAATCGGAAGACGCGGCCACTCTTAACGTCCGTCCGTTGTCTCCGTCTAGACGCAGCACGTTCCCGTGCGTGCGCTGAACTTCTCGAGGATGCCCTTGATGAACCGGTACCGCGCGCCCATCGTCCGTTTCGTTCTCGCTGCGACGCTGGCCGGCGCGGCTGCGTGCGACAGCGGCAAGGTGACCTCCTCCGCCATCGGCACGAAACTCGTTCTCAATCCGTGCAGCACGTCCGGCACGCTGACGCTCGCCCCGGCGACCGCGGCGCGCATCGACTGCAGTGCGGGCGGGACGACGCTGACCCTCGCGGGAAACGGTGCGAGTTACCTGATCGTCCCGCAATTTCCGACGGACCAGGCGGCAAATCAGTTCGTGGACTATCAGCTGTTCACGGGCAACGTTGCGGCCGCGTCGGCGTCGATGAGCCGGCTCGCCTCGGCGCGCCTGAGCGTGCGCGCGGCGGGGCTCGCCGGCGGCATCGCTCCGAAGGGCCGCAACCTGACGGCGCAGCGCGCGGCCGAGAAGGCGCTGCGCGCGCGTGCCGCGGCGCGATCGCGGGTATCGCTCCTGAACGCGTCGGCCAGCCGGCAGCGCAGCGCCACGATTGGCGCGGCGGTCGCGCCGCCCGCCGTCGGCACGCTGCGCGCCTTCCACGTCGCGTCGAGCTTCACGGCGAACGTGTGGTCCACGGTCGGCGCGCGGCTCGCCTACGCCGGCACGAACGTCCTGATCTACATCGACACGCTCGCGCCGGCGAACGGGTTCACGCCCGCCCAGCTCTCGGCGTTCGGCGTCCTCTTCGACCAGACGCTCTATCCGATCGACACGGCGGCGTTCGGGCCGCCCACCGACCTCGACAACAACGGCCGCGTGATCATGCTGATGTCGCCCACGGTGAACGCCGACACGCCGATGGCGACGTGCAACGCGTCCGGCTTCGTGGCCGGTTTCTTCGATTCGGGTGACTTCGACGGGCCGAGCGACCCGAACTCCAATCAGGGTGAGATTTTCTACTCGATCGTCCCGGACCCGCTCGGCCAGTTCAGTTGCACGCACACCGTCGGCGACGTGGGCTTCGACGTCCCCGGCACGTTCATGCACGAAATGCAGCATCTCATCAACTTTTCGCAGCACGTGGTGGTCAGCGGCGGCGCCCAGTCATCGAGCTGGCTCGACGAAGGGATGAGCATCGTCGCCGAGGAACTCGGCTCGCTGTACTACGAGAAGAAGTACACGTGCCCCGGCCCGCAGTGCACTGGCGGCGCGGGGCAGATGTTCCCCGACTCCTCGCAAGGATTCGTGAACGACTTCCTGTTCGACTCGTATCAATACGCGCTCATGCCGGATACGGCGACCATCACGCTCAGCACCGACGACCAGGGCGGATTCTCGTGGCGCGGCGGCGCCTGGCTCTTTGCGCGCTGGCTGGGCGACCAGGTGGGCAGCAGCGTATACAGACAACTTGAACGCGGACCCGCCAACGCCATCACCGACGTGCAGCAGGTAACGGGACAGACGTTTCCGGCACTCTTCGCCAACTTCGGGCTCTCGCTCTACACCGACAGCCTGCCGGGCTTGCCGCGCAGCACGGCGCCGGCCGCGAACCGATTCGTGAGCCGCAACATGAAGCAGCTGTGGGCGCGGGCGTTCGCCACCGCGGGGCCGAGCGCGAGCTTTCCGTACCAGAACCCGGTGCAGCTTTTTCCGATCAGCACCGACACCTCGACGTCGGTGCTGCTGCCGGGCACGATGACGTTCTTCCGTCTCGACACGCCGGCCGGCGCCGCCACCGTCACGATTCGGTTCGCTGCTCCGGGCGGGGCTGCGTTCTCACCCGTGCTCCATCCGCAGCTTGCCGTGTTCCGCTTGCCCGCAGGCCAATAGCGCTGGGAGGCGTCTGTCGCTGGCGCCGATCTCCGGGTGACCGGCGTCGCCGGCGTTCACCGCGATTGCTTGAGGAAACGCTCCGCGACCTGCTCGAGCCGGTCGTCGCCTTCCGCGCGCGCTCTCTCGAGCTTGCGCTCGACGAACGCCCGGAGCCGCGGCTCGCCCCACGCGTAGCCGGTGGCCTCCTCCGCCTCGAGCACTTCGCTCACACGCGCGCCCTCGAGCAGCGCGGAGGCGGCGGCTTCGTCGTACGACGGGTCGTCGCGCGGCGGCAGCGCCCAGTTGCGGCGAGGCTTCGGCGCTTCGTGATCTTCCTTGGTGAATGCGCGCGACATTGCTTCGACCGGCCGAATGAGGAGGGGCGTGGAGACGATTATAGTATATCTATCTCTTGCCTCTGGTGATATTGAATCGTGCCCGGACTTTTTGACGAGCTGAAACTGCGAGGCCTCACGCTGCGGAACCGCATCGCCGTGTCGCCCATGTGCCAGTACTCCTGCACCGACGGACTCGCGAACGACTGGCACTTCGTGCATCTCGGGAGCCGCGCGGTGGGCGGCGCCGCGCTCGTGTTCGCCGAGGCGACGGCGGTGACGCCGGACGGGCGCATCTCGCCGCAGGACCTCGGCATATGGAACGACGCGCAGGCCGATGCGCTGGCGCGGACCGTGTCGTTCATCGATGCGCAGGGCGCGGCGGCGGGAATCCAGCTCGCGCACGCGGGCCGGAAGGCTTCCACGTTCCGGCCCTGGGACGGCAGCGGCGCGGTGCCGGTGCCGGCAGGCGGCTGGGCGCGCGTGGACGCTCCGAGCGCGATTCCATTTTCGGCCGATTACCTCGTGCCGCACGCGATGACGGAGGCCGAGATCGCCGGCGTGGTCGAGGCGTTCGCGGCGGCGGCGCGGCGCGCGCTCGCGGCGGGATTCCGCGTGATCGAACTGCACGCCGCGCACGGCTACCTGCTGCACGAGTTTCTCTCGCCGCTGAGCAATACGCGCACCGATCGCTATGGCGGCGCGTTCGAGAACCGGACGCGCTTCGTGCGCGAGGTGGCGGCTGCGGTTCGTCGGGTGTGGCCGGACTCGCATCCGTTGTTCGCGCGCATCTCGGCGACCGACTGGACCGACGGCGGATGGGACCTGCCGCAGTCGATCGAACTCGCTCGCGCGCTGAAGGAGTGCGGCGTGGATTTGATCGACGCATCGTCGGGCGGGAACGTCGCGACGGCCAAGATTCCGCTGGGGCCGGGGTATCAGACGCCATTCGCCGAAGCGATCAGGCGGGAGGCGGGCATCGCGACGGGCGCCGTCGGGTTGATCACGGATGCCGTGCAGGCAGAGCACGTGATTCGCACCGGGCAGGCGGACATCGTGCTGCTCGCGCGCGAGATGCTGCGGGATCCGTACTGGCCGCTGCGGGCGGCTCAGGAGCTGGGCGCTACGGTCAGCTGGCCTGCGCAATACCTCCGCGCCGGTCCCAAGGGGGCGCCGCAACGGCAGACGTGAGTGGGGAGTGGCGAGATGGATGCGGAATGCGGGATTTCGACCCGATGCAGAATGCAGAAGAGGAATGCGGAATGCGGGAGAAGAATCGAGTGTTGAGACGGATTCGGAATGCGGGTTGAGTGGCGAGAAAGAGAAAGGGCGCGACAACTTCGGTCGCGCCCTTCTCATTTCTCCCCGCTAACTCGCCGCTCCCCTCTCCACCCAGCATTCCGCATTCCTCTTCTGCATTCTGCATCGGGTCGAAATCCCGCATTCCGCATCCATCTCGCCACTCCCCACCCCCATCCAGTCTCCCATCTCGCTCCTGCAGTTACCGCTCGCGAGCACGCGGATCCGCCCTGACGGCAAACATCTGCGTATAGCTCTTCCCGTTCACCGTGAGTTTCGCCGTGAACGTCCCCGTCAATTTTGGCGCGCCACCGCCGCGGCCTCCTCCGCCACCACCGCGCCCGCCTCGCCCTCCGCCGGGAACGACAGGGACCGCATCCCACACCACCCGATGCATGCCGGCGCTTGCGGAGAACGGCTCCGGCGGCGTGCGCCAGAGCGGCGACGTGTTCGGAATACCACCGCCGCCGCGACCGCCCTGCGCCGCGGGCTGGCTCGAGGCATCGGTCGAGAATGTGCGCACGCTCGTTCCCGCGGCGTCAAGAATCTCGAGCGTGAGCGTACCCGTCGCCGCCGACCTGAGGTAGAAGTCGATCATCGCGCCGTTCGGCGGATTCAGCGCCTGCGGTTCGTCCTTCTGGAGCGGCGTTCCGTTGTCGCCGCCCTGCAGCACGTTGATCGCGTCGGCCGGCTTGAAGAGATGTGCGTCGGCCGTCAGCACCGCGTTGTTCACCTGGCGCAGCGGGCTGATGTCGTCGATCACCCAGAAGCCGCGGCCGTGCGTGGCGACGACGAGATCGTTTTCATAGAACTCGAAGTCGCGCACCGACGTCGCCGGCATGTTCAGCTGCAGCGGCTGCCAGCTGTCGCCGTCGTCGAGCGAGACGAACGCGCCGCGCTCGGTGCCGGCGACCAGCAGCCCCTGACGCTTTGGATCTTCCTTCACGACGTGCACGTACACACCGGCCGGAAGGCCGTTCGAGATTCGCTGCCACGTCTTGCCCATGTCGCGCGTGCGATACACGTACGGCTCGAAATCCTGCAGCTGGTGGCGGTCGACGCTGGCGTACGCGGCGTTGAAATCGAAGTGCGACGCTTCGACCGTCGTCACACGGCTCCATGCGGTGAGCACGGACGGCGTCACGTTCTGCCAGCTCTTCCCGTCGTTCGTCGTGACGTGAACGAGCCCGTCGTCCGTGCCGGCCCAGACCATCGGGACCAGCAGCGGTGACGGCGAGAGCGTGTAGACCACGCCGCGATTTCCGTTGCGATCCGTGTCCGCGGCAGCCGCCGCATCGAGAGTCGACGGCACGCCCGGCGCGGGACGCGTGAGGTCGCCGCTGATCTGCGTCCAGTTTCGCGCGCCGTCGGTGGTCTTGAAGACGAACTGGTTCGAGTAGTACATCGCTCGCGGGTCGGCGCGCGAGATCACGAGCGGCTGCGTCCAGTCGGTGCGCGCGGGCTCGGTCAGGCGCGCCCCGGTGGTACCCGGCACCGGCGTGTTGAGCTCGAGGTCGAAGGCGCCACCCGTACCGCCGTACACGATCCCGGGATGCAGCGGATCGCCCGCCGTGTAGCCGCTCTCGCCGCCCGCGCCGATCGGCTCCCAGTCGCGCATCGAGATTTCTCCAAACTTGCCGCGGCTGCAGACGGCCACCGCGCCGCTGTCCTGCTGCGCACCCGTCACCCAGTACGGGAAGCGATAGTCGACGCTCACGTGATAGATCTGCGCGATCGGCTGGTTGATCCACGAACTCCACGTCACCTCGCGCGGGTCTTCCGTCTTCGCGTTGCGCGTGATGATCGCGCCTTGGTCGCTCGCGACGATCATGGTGTTCGGATCGTCAGGCGAGACCCATGCCTGATGGTAGTCGTCGCCGCCCGGCGAACCGCGCAGCGGAACCCATGTCCTGCCACCGTCCTTCGTGCGATTGACAACGACGTTGGGCACGTAGACGACGTCCGGATCCCTGGGATCCACGGTCACGTGCTCGAAGTACCAGCCGCGTCCGCTGAGCGCCGGATCGGACGACATCTTCGTCCACGTCGCGCCGCCGTCGTCGGAGCGGAAGAATCCGCCCTGTACCGGCTGCGCCGCGGTGCCTCCGCGTCCGCCACCGCCGCCCGCAGGTGCCGCCGGTGCGGGCGCTGACGCATCGGGCTCCAGGCAGTCGACCACCGCGTACACGCGGCGCGGATTGCCGGCGGACACCGCGATCCCCGTCTTGCCAATTCCCGACTTCGGAAGCCCGGCCGTCAGCTGCTTCCACGTGTTGCCGCCGTCGGTCGACTTGAAAATGCCGCCGCCCGGTCCGTTCGAAGGACGATATGTGTACCACGGAGGCCGCCGCGTATTCCAGAGTCCCGCGTAGATCACGCTCGAGTTCGTCGGATCGATCACGACTTCGACCGCGCCGATGTTCTCATCCTTGTAGAGCACCTTCTTCCAGCTCTTGCCGCCGTCCGTCGAGCGGAACACTCCGCGCTCCGCGCTCGGCGCGTACAGATGCCCGATCGCCGCGACGAACACGATGTTCGGATCCTTCGGATCCACCGCGATGCGGCCGATGTGCTGTGTGTCGTCGAGACCGATGTGCGACCAGCTCTTGCCGGCGTCGGTGGACTTGTACATCCCGTTGCCGTAACCCATCGAGTCGCGCAGCGTGCATTCGCCGCTGCCGACGTACACGACGTCGGGCGCGGAGGGCGCGACCGCGATCGCGCCGATCGAAGCCACGGGCTGCGAATCGAACACCGGCGTCCACACGCGCCCCGCGTCGATCGACTTCCACACGCCGCCGTTCACCGCGCCGAAATAGAATTCGTTCGGCCTCCCCGGCACGCCGCTCGCCGCATCCACGCGCCCGCCGCGGAACGGCCCGAGCATTCGCCAGCGCAGGCCGGACGTGAGATTCGCGAGCTGCTGCGCCGAGATCGCCGTGAGGTCGCGATGCACGCCGAGCGCGCGATCGAGCGCCGCGCCATTCACCGTCTCGGCGTTCAGCGCGCGCTGAAAGCCCGGCCCGACGACGGAGAGCGCGCCGGCCTGGCCGGCAAGGAGAAGAAAATCGCGACGGGAGAAGACGGAATCGTCAGGCGACTTGGGCACGAAGAACTCCGGATGAAGTGAGCGAATCTCCTAATGCTACGTCGCGCGCGCTGAAGAGGTGAGAGGCGAGTCAGCAACGGGTGACGCGTGAGGGGCGACTTGGCGAAGGGCGACGGGCGACGTGTGCGGAGACGAAGTCCCCCTCACTGCTCACTCGTCGCCCTTCGCCAAATTGCCTCTCACGCGTCGCTCGTCGCCGTTCGAAGCCTCCCAACTCACTTCTGCTTTCTCTCCGGAGGAATCACGAGCATCCCCCCAGCGTACGGCGCGAACGCCGCGCCCCACCCAACCCCCACCACCTCGACCGTCAGCTTCTCCCCATCCACGTGCACCACCAGATAGTGATGCGGATTCCCCGTCGAGTCGACGCCCGGCTTTACGAGATGATCCACGGACACGTGAGCCGCCGCTCCCGCCGCGAGATACGACGTGAGATCCGGCTCCGCCGAATACGAATAGAGCGGCGCTCCGCCTCCCCCGCTCACGACCTCGTCCATCCGGTGCGCGCCACTCCGGTCGCGATAACGCTCCACCCAGTGCTCGAACAGATGCTCATGTCCCGCGAGCAGCAGCCTCACGTGATGCTTCCGGAAGAGCGGCATGTATAGCTGCCGCAGCGCCGCAGTGGACGACTCGACGGTCAATCCCCCGTGCGGACCGGACGAGAACACCGGGTGGTGAAAGACCATCACGATGTTCACGTATCGCTTGCGATCGAGCGAATCGAGCTGAGATCGCACCCATCGGTACTGGGTGAAGTCGCCGGCGATGTTCGAGTCGAACTCGACCACGAACGTGTTGCCGTAGCCGAACGCGTAGGTGGGATAGCCGTTCAATCGCCGCATGGAACCCTGCGGCGGAATCAGGTTCCTGTGCGCGGTGAGGAGGTTGGCAAGCCCGATCGCCCGCTGCGGATTCTGCAGGTCCTGCGCGCCGGTGACGTCGTGATTTCCCGCCGCGAAGAAATACGGAAGTCCGGTCGCCGTGATCCGGTTGATCAGCGGCACGAAACTCACGTTGAGCTGATCGATCCGCTGTCCGTTCGCCACCGCGTCGCCGCTCGACACCACGAAGCGGACGGGATCGGGTCCCGTCGCGAGCGACGCGGCCTTCGCGAGCAGCGATTCCACGACGAGCCCGTGCACCTCCTGCGGCAGCGTTCCGTCGTGCCAGTTGCGGGTGTCGCCGTACGCGATGAACGAGAATCTCTTGATCCTCGCGGTCGCCTTTTCGGCGGGAAGCGGCTCGCGGGGTCCGCTGATCGCGATGACGCTGAGCGCGCTGTCGGGTCGCGACTGCGCTGGCGCCTGCGCGGCCGCCGTCACCGCCAGTGCGACAGCGAGAACCCTAGGAAACACGTCGCGTGCTCCGCGGGCTACTTCTGTCCCACCATCGACTGTATCTGCTTCACCGCGTAATCGACCTTCATGTCGAAGATCTTGCGGCCAAGCTCCTTCGTCGACTGCCGTGCATCGCCCTGGATCCCGTTGGGATGCTCTCGGTCCTGCACGGCTGTGGGTATCTGGTCCGGGCGCACCCAGCCGAGGTCGAGGCCGAGGTAGAGCATCTCCGAGGTGTCGGGAATTCCGGCGTGCGAGCTCACCGGCATGTTCTGCGACTTGAGGTAGTCGTCGAAGGCGGCGTTCGCGGTCTTGTACACCTGGTCGCAGAAGTACACGTGCTTTCCCTCAGGCGCGTAGACCGAATCGAGCTTCCTCGCGACGACCACGTAGGCGTTCGGCTGCCCACCGCCATGGTCGCCCATGATGACCACATTGGTGAATCCGGTCTTGATCGCCTGCTGGGCGATGCGCTCGAGAATCGCGCTGAGCAGCTCGGTCGTGAGACCGATCGTGCCGGGAAGCGCCGCGTTCGCCTCGTTCGGCGTGTAGGGGAGCACCGGCAGCGCGATGGCATTGCCAAGCGTCAGCGCGATCGCCCTGACCGTCGCCTTCCCCATCAGCGTGTGGCCGCCGTTCACGTTCTGCGGACCGCGCTGCTCCGTGCCGCCCGTGTACACGAGCGCAGTCGTCTTGCCGCCCTCGATGGCCGCCTTTACCTCCGGCCAGGTCATCATCTCGAACTCGACCAGCGGCCCCGTGCCTGCGGAAGGCGAACCCGCGGCGGGCGCCTGCGCGGCGGGCGCCTGTGCAGCGAGATTCGCGACCGAGAACACCATCAGCGGAACTGCCCGGATGAGGCGGTGCATCAATAATTCCTCCTGTGGGAATCGGCCGGCGACAGAAGTCAAGTTCGTCGGATCGGTTCCTCGCGACAAGTCATCACGCTCCCCCACTACCGGAACACCCTGCCCTCCCATAGGTATGAGTGCACGCCAGTGTGTGCTTCTCCGCACGAGGCGTCCCCGCGTGAGGGCTTTGACGCGTGGGAGCACCTGACACGGTTTCCCCTGGAGTTTTTCTTCGTGCGTTTCGCGACTCTTGCCGCTCGCAGTTTTCTGATCATTGGTGCCGTCGTGACGGCCTCGTGCCATCACGACCTCACGAACACCACGCCGGTCGCCTCCGTGTTCCTCGTGCCGACGAACATATCCCTGCTCGTGGGCGACACGGTGACCATCACGGCCTCCGAGTCGGACATCAACGGCATCGTGCTCACGGGACGCTCGGTGACGTGGAGCAGCAGCGACACGACCATCGCGGTGGTGAACAGCGGGGGCTTGGTCACCGCGCGCAAGGTCGGCAGCGTGAACATCAACGCGACGAGTGGCACCGCCGTGGGCACCGCGAAGCTCGCCGTCGTCGCCGCGCTCCCGCCGTCGATCTCCTCGATCACGGTCGCGCCCACGCCGGCGTTCGTCGTCGTGCACGGAACGCAGCAGCTCACCGCGACCGTCCGCGACGCGGCCGGCAACGTCGTTCCGAACCTCACCGTCATCTGGCAGAGCAACAACGCCGCCTTTGCGACCGTGAGCAGCACCGGACTCGTCACCGGAGTCGCCGTCGGATCGGCCGTCATCAGCGCCAGCATCGGCGGCTACCTCGGCACGTCGAACGTCACCGTCCAGACGAGCATCACGCTCGGACCTTCCTCCGTCGCGGTCGCTCCTTCGTCGGCGACCATCGGCATCGGCCGCGCCGTGCAGTTCACCGCGACGGCGACCGACTCGACCGGCAACACGTATCCCAACGCGACCGCCACGTGGAAGAGCAGCAACGCGGCCGTCGTCACGATCTCCTCCACCGGTCTCGCGACCGGCGTCTCCGCCGGCGTCGCAACAATCACAGGCTCGGCGTTCGGCGGCTCGGGCACCGCGACCGTGACGATCCAGGTGCTGCACCTCATCGCCGTGAGCGCGGGCGATCTCCACTCGTGCGGCCTCCAGACCGACGGCAGCGCCTGGTGCTGGGGCGGCGACCAGGCAGACCAGCTCGGCGACAGCACGCAGACGAACAGTACCACGCCCGTCGTGACGAAGGGCGGCCTCAAGTTCGCGTCGCTCAGCTCCGGATACGCGCACAACTGCGGGCTGACCGCTGCGAGCGTGGCATTCTGCTGGGGCGACAACCTGAGCGGTGAACTCGGCGACGGAACCTTCGCGCACCGCTCGCTGCCGGTCGCCGTCGGCGGCGGTCTCACCTTCTCGTCGATCAGCGCAGGACAGGACCACACGTGCGGCCTCACCGCCGCCGGCGCCGCATGGTGCTGGGGCAACAACCTCAGCGGCCAGCTCGGCAACGGCCTGACCGCGAACAGCTCGTCGCCGGTCCCCGTGGGGGGCGGCATCGCCTTCGCGACGATCAGCGCCGGATACCAGAATACCTGCGGCGTCGCGACGAACGGAGCTGCGTGGTGCTGGGGGGACAACACGCGCGGCCAGCTCGGCAGCGGCACGCTGAACTCCAGCGCGACCCCGGTGAAGGTGACGTCGGCCACCGCGTTCGTCTCCATCAGCGCCGGCTTCCAGCACGCCTGCGGCATCACGGCCGCCGGCGGCGCATTCTGCTGGGGCAGCAACGATCAGGGCCAGCTCGGCACCGGCGACACGCAGAACCACTCCCTCCCGGTCGCGGTCTCCGGCGGCATCAGCTTCGCGACGGTCGGCGCGGGTGGACTCTATACCTGCGGACTCGCCGCGAGCGGCGCCGCGTTCTGCTGGGGCGACAACATCTGGGGCGAGCTCGGCAGCGGCGTCACCAGTCCGACGAGCAACGCGCCCGTCGCGGTGGCGGGTGGACTTACGTTCCGCACGCTCAGCACCGGCAACTATCACTCCTGCGCGATGGCCGGCGGCAACGTGGCCTACTGCTGGGGTGACGGCGGAGAGGGCCAGCTCGGCAACGGCTCGACCAACCTGAGCGCCTCGCCGGTCAAGGTCATTTACCAACCCTAGCGCGCACCGGACGACTATGCCCGAAGGGCCGGAGATCGACACCGACAAGCTTCGCGAAACGATCGACGAAGAGATCGAGCGTTCGGGGAGCAGCATGCTGCGCTGGGTGTCGCTGACCACGGCGCTGCTCGCCGCGGTTGCGGCCGTCGCGTCGCTGCGCGCGGGCGACACCGTGAACGAGGCGCTCGCGCTGAAATCCGACGCCACGCGCATCCAGGCGCAGGCCTCGGACCAGTGGACCTACTATCAAGCGAAGGGCATCAAGGGCGCCGTAGCGCGCGCCTCAGCGATCACCTGGAGGGCCGCCGGCCGCCCCGTTCCTCCGGATCTGGAGGAGACCGCGAGCCGCTATGACGCCGAGCAGAAGGAGATTCAGGTGAAGGCGAAAGAACTCGAATCCGAGCGCGACGCGAAGGAGCACGAGGCCGCCGGGCTGCTCGAGAAGCACCATCACTACGCCGGCGCGGTCGCGCTCTTTCAAGTGGCGATCGCGCTCGGAGCCGTCTCCGCGCTCACCCGCGTGAAGCTCGTGTGGTACGGGTCGCTCGTGCTCGGCGCGACCGGGCTCGTGATGTTCGCGATACCCCTCGTCAGCGCGGGGTGATCGGCGACTGACGGACCGAGCGCGGGAAGCCAGCCCTAGCGCGGCTGGAACTGTGCGTTAAGATGACAGGAAGCTGACAACCAGGAGCTTCCTGCAATGTTTCGTCATCGTAGCGTCACGTTCGTCGCCCTTTTCCTCGCCAGCGCCGTCGCGAGGGCGCAGACGATCGCCGGCACCGTTCAAAGTACCGGTCGGGCCGTCGTCGGGGCGTCCGTCCGACTCGTCGAACTGGATCGCGTGCAGCGCACGGGCGCACATGGCGATTTCACCTTCGCCGGCGTCCCGAAGGGGAGCTACACGGTCTTCGTCAGCTCGGGCGGCTACGCGTCGTCATCGAAGACCATCGAGGTGAGCGGCGCCACGGCATCGGCCACCTTCGACCTGAAGCGTTCGGCGGTCGCGCTGCAGGAGATCGTGGTGTCCGCCAGCCCTCTGCCTCGTGCGATCACCGATCAATACCAGTCCGTCGACTCGAAATCGCAGGTGGATTTCCTCAACGGCACCGGCACGAGTTTCGCCGAGAAGCTTTCGGATCTTCCCGGTGTGAGCGTTCGCGGCAACGGATCCGCGCCTTCGCGTCCGATCCTGCGCGGGCTCACCGACAACGAAGTGCTGGTCATCGAAAACGGCCTGCGCATGGGCGACATCGCCACGTACGATCCGGCGCACGCGACTCCGCTCGAGGCGCTGGGCGTCGCGCAGGTGGATGTCGTGCGCGGTCCGTCCGCGATCCTCTACGGTCCGAACACGCTGGGCGGCCTGGTGAACGTGATCACGAACATCGTTCCGGCGATTTCGGATCATGCGTTTTCCGGCACGCTGAATCTCGAGGGCAACTCGGTGAGCGGTGAGTACTCCGGCTTCGCCAGGAACGTGTGGAGCGGCGGGAACTCCGCGTTCAGCGTCTCGGCCGGCGCACTGAAGGCGGGCGACATCGGCATTCCGGCGGGCAGCTACACGGATCCCGGCAGCGGCGCCGCATTCAACCTCAAGGCGATGCCGCAGACCGACCAGAAGAGCAGCGAGGCGGGACTCGGCTACGCGCACCAGGGCGACTTCGGGATGTGGGGCCTCGGCGTGAAGCACTTCGAGATGAACTACGGCATTCCCGGTGTTCCGCCGAATGCGGACTGGGCCAACGTGCCGCCGGCCACGTCGCGCATCTCACAACAGCGGAACACCCTCGAGTGGCGCAGCCTGTTCAACGCGGGCGGCTCGTTCGTCCGGCAGGTAAAGCTGAACGCCAGTTACAACGACTACGGGCATTCGGAGTTTCCGACCGCGCAGGACGCGAGCGGCATATCCGATCCGCAGTCCAACCACTTTCAGAAGCGCGCGTTCAACGGCGTGCTGCAGTTTCAGCAGCGGCGCCGGGGTGACGTTGACGGCGCGTTCGGCCTCTGGGCGAACGTCGAGGATCTCACGATCGACGGCGACCAGCCGCTCGGGCCCAACTCGCTCACGACCGGCCTCGCGGGATACCTGTACGAGGAGCTGCACGCCTCGCCGGCCACGAGCTTCAGTGCCGCGGCCCGCTTCGACTACAACAACATCCAGACACGGCCGTTCTCGGGTTCCACCGATCCGGTCTTCCAGACGATCAACTCGGCGCGGACCGCCAACGCGTTCACGGCGTCGGTCGGCGCGATGCATCAGTTCAGCCCCGAAGTGACGGGCTCGCTGAATCTCGCGCGATCGTTCCGTGCGCCCACCGTCCAGGAACTGTTCGCCAACGGACTCGACGCTGCGAGCGGCACCTATTCGGTCGGCACCGCGAGCCTCGGGCCCGAGACGGGATTCGGCGTCGACGCGTCGTTGAAGGGAGAGTTCTCGAACGTCTCGTTCGAGGTCTCACCGTATCTCAACTACATCAACAGCTACATCTACGGGTTCCTGCGCGGCGACACGATCCAGGATTTTCCGGTCCGCCAGTTCGCCGCGACGAACGCGCGCCTCATGGGGTTCGAGGCGAGCCTCACCGTTCAGCCGTGGGAGTACGTCGCCATCAGGGCGAGCTCCGACTACGTCAACGCGGAGGACACGCGGAACAGCGTGCCGCTCCCGTTCACCCCGCCGCTCCGAGGCCTTCTGCGCGGCACGTACCAGGACAGCAGGTGGATGGGAATGGTCGAAATGCGCATGGCGTCGTCGCAAACGCGTCTGGGCGAGGGCGACACGCCCACCTCAGGGTACACCGTGATGAACCTCGGCTTCGGGGTGCGTTCCACGCAGCAGGGTATGGTGCACAATATCAGCCTCCACTGCGACAACGTCTTCAACACCATGTATCGCGACAACCTCTCGGTGGTGAAGGATTTCATTCCCCAGCCAGCGCGCGGATTCCGCCTGAATTACGAGCTGATCTACTAAGAGCGCGTTTCAATACCGGGTTAGACGGTCTCTGACAATCGAAGCAACACCGGAACGGCGAATGTTAGGGGCCGAGAGCTGAAGGGAGGATGGTGTCCACGGAACCCGGAGCTTCTCACTTCGGGCTTCTTGTTGCCGACCATCGCCAGCTGCAGGTCCATGGAATCGTGCGCGATGTCTATGGCGACCTGCACCTTCGCCAGCGTCGCGATCTCGTCCCTGCCTAGCGATGCAGCGGCTCCCTGCGCGCGCGTTGCCGGCGGTGCACCGACGAACGTCACGAAGAGAACGGTGTAGCAAAAGGAACAACCGCGCACGCTGGCCTCCGATGTCCGGATGGAACGCGGCCTCACGGTGCGGCCATGGGGCGCAGGATCATATTCAGCGGTAGGCTGGCGGGGGTCAAGGAGTTGTACGGGCTGTGTTGTACGGGCTGGAGCCGGGTGGTACCGGGTCGTATCGGATCGCACCCGGCGCGCTTGCCGATTGCTCTACCCGCTCCGACATTCCCGGTCACGGCGCGGCGTGGATCCGGCCTCGGATCCACACTTTCCATATCTCCTGTGCGAGGTCGCATGCGACGGATTTCGATCTTGCTGGCGAGCGCAGGCGCACTTGCTTGCAGCGGCGGAAACGGTGGCACCACGCAGCCGCCGCCCCCGGCTCCCGCTATCTCGCTGTCGTCAGCAACCGCGACCTTTTCCGGCACGGCCGGCGCCGCCAGTCCGGCGGCGCAGGCGGTCACCGTCACGAACAGCGGGACGGGGACGCTGAGCGGCCTTGCGGTGGGCACGATCGCGTACGGCGGTGGTCTCACCGGCGGCTGGCTCTCGGCGAGCTTGAGCGCCGCCACGGCGCCGGCGACTCTGACGCTCACGCCCACAACCGGATCGCTGCCTGCGGGGACCTACACGGCAATGGTGCCGATCACGGCGACCGTTTCGAGCGTGTCCAATAGTCCACAGTCGGTGAGTTTGTCGCTCACCATCACACCGGGTGTCGCAGCCAAGCTCGCATTCACCACGCAGCCAGCCGCAGGGAACTCGACAGCACCCCTTCCGTCGTTCGCGGTCTCGGTGGAGGATGCGGCCGGAAACGTGATCACGTCTTCGCACGCAATCGTCACGGTCGCGCTCGGCACGGCTTCGGGTAGCGCGTCACTCGGCGGCACTCTCACGGTCACGGCGTTCAACGGTGCGGCGACGTTCGGCTCGGTTCAGGTGAACGCGGCGGGCACGGGCTTCACGCTCGTCGCCTCGTCGGCCGGGCTGGCAAGCGCGACGAGCGCGGCCTTCACCGTGACGGCGGGCGCAGTCCCGAGCGTGACGCTGGCGGCGGCGGGTCAGTCGAGCGTGTTCCTCAACTCGCCGAACTTCATCGCCGGCCTCGCCGTGCAAGCAGGCCAGCAATATCTGATCGCCGTGGTGAACACGGATCCATCGTACACGCAGATCGAGGGTTTTTCACTGACCGGCACATTCGGCACGGCGCTCAGCGCGCGTCGCGTGACTGGCGGAGTACCCGGCCTTGCGCCTCCAGCGGCATCGGTACGCGCGAGCGCACCAGCTGCCCAGCCGACGCTCGCGCTCAGCGGCCAGCTGCCTGTCTCAATGGCGACGTTCGGCCGGATGACGCAGAACCACATGGCCATCCTCGAAGCGAACAAGACGATCTTCCAGCAGGCCGGCAATCCGACGGCGGCGTGGGCGGCTGCACGCGGACAGGACGTGCGCAACACGGGACTCAGCGCGGCATTTTCCGCGACGACCGGCACGCTGAACAAGTTGTATGTGCGGAACTCGCTCTCGGGTGGGTGTAGCGCAGTCGACTCGATCGTAGCGCGAACCGTGGCGATCGGGCAGCACGTGGTGGTCCTCGCCGACACCAACACAGCGAAGTGGCCGAACGCGTTTCGGCCGGACACCTCGTACTATCAGACCTTCGCCAACGAGTACGATCAGATCACCTGGCCGCATTTGCTCGCCAACATCGGCAATCCGCTCATGTACGACGCGCAGCTCACATCGGCTGGAAAAGTGGCCGTCGTCATCACGCCGACCCTCAACAATCTCGCCGGCCTGACGGGTGGCGGAGTCGTTGCGGCGTTCGTGAACATGTGCGATTTCTTTCCGAACCGCTCCGCGAGTATCGGCAACGGCTTCAGCAACCAGACCGAGGCGTTCTATTCCTTTGTGCCCAGCGCGAGCGGATTCTCGGTCGCGACGTGGGAGGCAGGGCTGCGCGCCACCGCGGCGCACGAGACCAAGCACATCATTTCGATCTCTCAGCGAATCATCAACAACAGCCCGAGCTTCGAGCAGATCTGGCTCGAGGAAGGACTGGCGCAGGAATCCTCAGAAATCTGGGAGCGGAACTTCAGTCAGGCGACCTGGATGGGAAATGCAAACTTTTTCCAGACGGTTGCGTGCGAGATCAGTCTCGGCCCGAACGCGCCGTGCGACCTCGCCAACAACAAGCCATTTGCACTGACTTCGAGCCACCTCCCGTTCTTCTTCCAGTATCTCGTTACGGAAAGCACGTCGAACGGTGAAGGTCTCGGACTCGACTCGCCTTCCAATTACGGCGCGGGGTGGGCCTTCGCGCGCTGGGCCACCGATCAGTACGCGGCTGGAAACGAGGGCGCCTTCGTGAAGTCGCTGATCAACGAGCCCACGCTGACCGGCCTGGCGAATCTCAGCTTGCACACGGGTCAATCCGTTCCACTCCTGCTGACGTACTTCAACGTGGCGGCGGCCATCTTCCAGACGCCGGCGTACACCGCGGCGGATCCTCGCACGACGATTCCGAGCTTCAACTTCGCCAACATCGACAGCATCGGACAGCGCGGTCTCACATGCAGCAAGCCGTGCGGGATCTTCTCGGCGAATGGCAGTCCCTCTCCCACGTATCCGGTTTCACCGATCGCGGTCTCGACGGGCACGTTCACGAACGTAGTGAACAGTGTTCCTGGAACATCGGCGTCGTACTTCCTGCTGAACGCAACGAGCACGGGCGTCGAGACCCTGAACTTGCTGACCGCAGGCGGAGCAACGCTCTCGACGACGAGCGGATTCCGCGTGGCGATCCTGCGGGTGCAGTAATGCGGCTTGCTCGCGCTTTGCGCGTGGCCCTCGCGCTCGCCGGCGCGGCGCTCGCGGCATGTCATCGTGCCGGCGCGCGCATGCCGGAGGCAGAGCGCGGCTCGACCAGGATCGACTCGATCGAAGGCGTCGTCCGCGTCGTCGGACTCGATGCGCTGCCGATGGTCACGCTGGCGATGGACGACGCGACTCCTTCGGTCGCGCTCGACGGGCCGGCGTCGCTGCGCCGAGTGGATGGGCTGCGCATCGCGGCCGTCGGAGAGCGAGCTGGTGTGAGACTCACCGTCCGGCGATTCGTCGTGCTCGCGGCAAACGGAGTGCACGCGACTGACGGCGTGCTCGCCAAGGATGGAGATGCGACCGTGCTCGTCACCGGCGACGGGGTGCGGCATCGACTCGTCAACGCGCCCCCGCTACTGCGCGACAATCCGGGACACCGCGCGTGGGTTTCGGGGCCACTCGACCGCGAGCCGGTCGCCTTCGGCATCATCGAGTAGCGCGCGCGACCATTTTCCGGCCGGTCTAGCCGCCCCCGCACCCGCGGGCCATTTTGGACTCGACCGCCGAGGATGCGCGCACCCCACGCAGGGTGCCCGTTCCCCCACTGCGAACCGGATTCTTCGATGACTGACGTTCGCCTGCGCGCCCGATCCGTTTCCGAACTCGTCGATGCGGCGTTCGCGCTGTACCGCCGCGACAGCAGCCAGTACATCCTCGTCATGGCGGTCGCCACGATCCCGCAGCTCGTGTCCCGGCTCTTCCTGCGGAGCGACGGGACGATGGGCCTCGGCGTCGGCCTGTTCGCGCTGGTCACCGGGCTGATCTCCTCGCTCACGTTCATGATCGGCAGCGCGGCGATCATGAAGCTCGGATCGGAGGTGTACCTCGGAGAGCAGGCGGATTTCAGCCACGCCGTCGGCAGCGTCATCCCCAAAGTATTCGCGCTCCTCTGGGCGGGATTCTTGAAGGCGATCCTGTACGCGATCGGGTTCCTCGTCTTCTTCGTCGGCGAGTTCTACGTCGCCGCGCGCTTCTTCGCCGTCGCCGCCGTGATCGTCCTCGAGGACGGCGCGGTTGGTGAGGCCTTTTCGCGCTCGTCGGCGCTCTCCAACGGGCGAAAGCGGCACATCCTGAACACGCTGCTGCTCGTCTGGATCATCTATTTTCTGTTGAGCGTGGGCGTATCGCTCGTGGCGAACATCATGGGGAGCACGGTCGTGACCATCGTCTTGACGACCGCGTTCCAGATCGTCGCGTATCCGATCATCGGGCTGACCGACATGCTGCTGTACTACGATTGCCGCATCCGCGGTGAGGGATTCGACATCGAACGGATGGCCGCTTCGATGGACGGCGATCGGGGTTCCGCGTCCGGCGCATCCGGCGCGGCGGGCGCGACGACGTAGCGACCGACAACGTGACGCTTCTGCAGGGCGCGGTGGGGCAGTCGTGGCCGGTCCCCGCGGTGCACGACACGGTCGCGGCGATCGCGCGCCAGGCGGCGTACGAGAGGACGATCGGCCAGAGTGCGCTGCAGCGCATCTGGAGCGTCATCGGCCGTGCGCTGAACGCGCTGTTCCAGTTCTTCCGCGGATCCGAGACCGGGCGCCACGTCACCGTCGCGCTCGTCGTGCTGATCGTCGCGGCCATCGCGATTCACTTCATTCTCGCGACGCTCGCGGCCCGCAACGATGTGGTCGCAGCCGACGCGAATCCCGCCCGCGTCCGCGCCGCCGACGCGTGGCGCGATGCCGAGCGTCTCGCCGCCGCCGGCCAGTTCACCGATGCCTCGCACGCACTGCTTGCCGCGCTCCTCTCGGCGTTCGCGCAGCGCGGCGAAGTGCGGCTCCACGCGTCGAAGACGGCGGGCGATTACGCGCGAGAACTTGCCCGGCGCGGCTCGCCGGCGCGCGGCGCGTTTCAGGAGTTCCGGCGCCGGTACGACGCCGTGATCTTCGGCGTCGGCACGTGCACCGCGGACGAATACGCGGCGCTGTTGCGCGACGCCGCACCGATCCTCTCGCGGGCAGGGGTCGCGTGACGTCACCGCGTTTGCCGGATGCCGGCGGGCTCCCGTGGTACGCGCGGCCCGCCATCGTGCTGCCGATCGTCGCCGTGCTGATCGTCATCTCGGCACTCGTCACGCCGCAGCCGACCGTCGGGCGCGGCGGCGACTCACGGCTCTCCACGTACTCCGCGGCCCCGATGGGCGGCAAGCTGTTCTTCGAAATGGCGCAGCGCCTCGGATGGAGCGTCGAGCAGCACCGCACGGCGGACTGGCCGGCCGACACCGACGCGATCATCGCGGAGCTCGATCCGGTGGTGCCGCTCCGCGTCACCGATGTTCACGCGTTGCTCGAGCGCGTTCGGCACGGCGGCGCGCTGCTGGTGATGCTGGGCCGCGGCTCGAGCCTCATCGCGGATTCGCTGCACCTCACGACCGGCGCGGACCGCACGCGGACGAGACACCCTGGCAGCGACGTCGCCGGCTGCGCCCCGGACCAGCGCGACCCGTTCAACCGGCGGTTCCTCTACACACTGTGGCCCGGCGACCAGGTGTCGTTGACCACGATCGCGTGGAAAGGGCCGCCGCCGGACTCCGTCACGCGGATCGTCGAGACGGACGCGATGACGAGCGCCGAGGGGATGCGCCCCCGCGCCGCCGCCGTCGGTTTCGCCTACGGCCGCGGCCGGATCGTCGCCGGCGCGGATCCCGACTTGCTGCGCAACGATGCCATTCGTGTGTGCAAGTACGGCCTCGACGTCACGGCAGTGCGAATGCTCGAGTACCTCGGCGACCGCGGCGACGGCATGGCTTTTCATTCGCGGCGCATCGTGTTCGACGAATATCATCAGGGATACGGCGAGCAGCGGGGGACGATGGGCGCGATCGCCGCGTATCTCGTCGGTGCGGCCTCCGGACGCCTGCTCTTGCAGATGCTCGCCGCAGGTCTCGTCCTGCTCCTGGCGGTGGCGCCTCGCCTCATTCCTCCGCACGATCCCGAGCGCATCGAGCGGCGCTCGCCGCTCGAACACGTCGACGCGCTGGGCCGCGCGTACGCGCAGGTCGGCGCCACACGATCGGCCACCGCGCGCCTCGTGCGCGGCGTGCGGCGCAGGCTTGCGGGCGGTGCGATCCGTCCGGGTGTGGACGCCTCCGACGACGTGTTCCTCGATCGCGCGCACCGCGACGCGCCGCAGCTCGCCAGCGACATCGCACTCATCAGGAAGGCCTTGCATTCGCCGCTCTCCCGCCGCGAGTTCGCCTCCGTCGGCGCGGCGCTCGAACAGCTCGAACTCTCTCTCACCCGGATCTGACATGAGCCTCTCCATCGAACAGGGCGCGGAGCTTCTTCGCCAGGTGCGCGCGTCGGTCGCCACGCGTATCGTCGGCCAGGACGCCGCCATCGACGACGCGCTCGTCGCGTTCATCGCACGCGGGCACCTCCTGATCGAGGGCGTTCCCGGCACCGCGAAGACGCTGCTCGTCCGCACCCTCTCCAGCGCGCTCGGCCTGCGTTTCACGCGCATCCAGTTCACGCCCGACCTCATGCCGTCGGACGTCACGGGTGTGTCCATGCAGCGCGATCCCGCGCGCGGGTTCGAGTTCCAGCCCGGTCCGGTCTTCACGCAGATCCTTCTCGGCGACGAGATCAACCGCGCGCCGGCAAAGACGCAGTCCGCCCTGCTCGAGGCGATGGGCGAGCGCCAGGTCACCGTGGATGGAACGTCGCGCCCGCTCGATCCTCTCTTCACGGTGTTCGCGACGCAGAATCCCGTGGAGCACGAAGGAACGTATCCGCTCCCTGAAGCGCAGCTCGACCGGTTCCTGCTCAAGACGCTGATCAACTATCCGTCGAAGGACGCGGAGCTCGAGATGCTCGCGCACCACGAGGCCGGGTTCGATCCGGAGCGAGCCGCGGATGCGATGGTGCCACCGGTGCTCGACGCCGCGCGGGCCGCCGAGCTCCGCGGGCTCATCGACGGCGTGCGCGTGGCACCCGAGATCCGCGAGTACATCGCGGCGATCACGAGAGCCACGCGCGACGAAGCGGCGATCTCGCTCGGCGCGTCGCCGCGCGCGAGCGTGTCGCTCATGCGCGCCGCGCGCGCCGCGGCCGTGCTCGAGGGACGCGCCTACGCGACGCCGGACGACGTGAAAGACCGCGTTCCCTCCGCCCTGCGCCATCGCGTGACGCTCTCGCCGGAGCTCGAGGTGGAAGGGCGATCGGTGGACGACGTGCTCGCGGCGATCCTCCTGCGGATCGAGGCGCCCAAGTGACATCCGCGGGCAGCGTGCGTTCGCTCGTTGCCTCCGCCAGGCCGCGCATTCGCTTCTCGCCGGAGCGGCGCCTCGCACTGCTCGTCGCGGTCTCGTCGCTCCTCTGGCTGCTGCCGGGGCGCGCCGGCGCGATCGCGGCCGGCACCGCCCTCAGCCTGGTCGCACTCTGTACCGCGATCGACGTCGCGCTGCTGCCCCCGAGGCGCGCGCTCACCGTCACACGCGAGCTCCCGGAGACCGTCGGCATCGGAGACGCGGTCGAGGGCACGTATACCATCGAGTCGCACTGGCCGCGCACGCTCGTCGTGAATCTCATGGATCGCCTCTCGCCGCTCGTGTCCGGAGGGGCCGGCGCGACCGTTGCGACGCTCGATCCGTTCGCGACGCGCGCGCTCCCCTTTCGGGTCACCGGCGAGACCCGCGGCCGCGCGCCGCTCGGTCCCGTCGGGGCGCGCGTCCGCACGCGCCTCGGCCTGGTGGGGGCGCGCTTCCTCTTCAGCGCCGACGACTCGATCCTGGTGATCCCGTCGCTCTCCGGCGTCCGGCGTTTCCGGATGCTCGCGATGCAGCATCGCCTCGCGACCGCGGGCGTGCGTTCGCTGCGGCGCCGGGGAGAGGGCTTCGCCTTCGCGAACCTGCGCGAATACGCGATCGGCGACGATCCGCGCCGCATCGACTGGAAGGCCACGGCGCGGCGTGCGCAGCTGATCACGCGCGAGTACACGATCGAGCGTTCGCAGACCGTCATTACACTCATCGATGCGGGGCGCAGCATGACGCAGCTCGCCGCGACGCGCTCGCGATTCGAGCACGCGCTCTCGTCGGCGCTCATCCTCACGGACATCGCCGCGAACGCCGGCGACCGCGTCGGAACGCTCGTGTTCGACGACGAGATCCGCGCGTACGTCCCGGCACGACCCGGGCGGGGCGCCCTTAAGGCGATCCGCGACGCGTTCGTTCCTCTTCAGGCGACGTCACGTGAGCCCGATTACGCCGGCGCCTTTCGCTACCTCGCCGCGCACCAGCGCAAGCGAGCACTGATCGTGTTCATCACCGACGTCATCGATCCGCGCGCGTCGCAGGCGCTCATCGCGCACGTGGCGCGCAGCGCCGCGCGCCATCTCGCCGTGGTGGTCGCGCTGCGCAACGACGCCATCTTCGCGGCGGCGCTGCCGCGCGCGGTCGGCGGCCCCGGCGTGCTCTACGAGAGCGCCGCCGCCGAGGAGCTGATACTCGCGCGGGAAGAGGCGCTGCAGCGGATGCGCCGCGCGGGCGTCTCCGTGATCGACGTCTCGCCGCAGGCGATGACGGCGAGCGTGATCAATCGTTATCTCGAGATCAAGTCGCGGGGCGCGCTGTAGGCGCTCCTGCGCCGCCCGTGACGCCGCGGACGTACGCGTACAGGAAGATCGCCGTCAGGGCCGACACCCCCAGCTTCCATTCGAGCGGCCACCACGGAATGGGCGACACCATGCCCTCGAGCGTTCCCGCGATGAGCAGCAGCAGCGCCGCGCCGGCGACGAGCTTGATCGCGCGGCGCCCGTTCTCGATCAGCGCGCGCCGTCGGGTGCGCTCGCCAGGAATCAGCAGTGCGGCCGCGAGGAGGAATCCGGCGCCTCCCGAAATGCAGATCGCCGTGAGTTCGAGCACGCCGTGCGGCGCGACGAACGCGAGCAGGAGCGACGCGATCCCCTTCGACCCGTAAAGGCCGAACACCGCGCCTAAACTGATGCCGTTCGAGACCAGCAGGTACACGGTGAGCAGTCCCGCGGTCACGCCGAATGCGAACGCGGCGATGGCGACCTGCACGTTGTTCGTGACGATCGAGGTCGCCATGACCGGGCGGAACAGCTGCGGGTCCTCGATGTAGCCATCACCGCTCTTCGCGCGGCGCACGCCGTTCTCGGCGCGGTCGAGCATTCCCGGCGGCAGGAACGCCTCCGCCACCGAAGGATCGCGCAGCACCGCCGTGCCGGCGATCGCCGCGGGACCGAACAGCAGCGCGGCGGCGAGGAGTATCGGCAGCGCCGACGCGCGAATCTCGGCGGGCACATCGACGAGCATGAAGCGCGCGATGTCCTGCGGGCGGATCGCGCGGCGGCGGTAGAGCAGGTTGTGCGCGCCCGCGACGAGCCGGTTGAGGTAGAACACTTCGTCCACCTCGCCTCCCTTCGACGCGGTCCTGAGCCGCGCGAGATCGGAGGCAAGATCCCGGTACTCGGCCACGAACTCGCGCACGCCGTCCTCGCCCAAGCCCTTGAGCCCCTTTCGCTGCGCCTCGGCGAGCTTCGCGGCGAAGCCGGCCCACCGCTTCGATTCGCGCGCGACGATCGCGTGACGCTCGCGCGCGGCGCCGGTGTCGTGGCGCGACGCCGAACCGGCCGCGCGCGCCGCGCGCTCCGCGTTGTACAGCCGCCCGAGCCGCCCGGCCGGTGTTGCGCCGGTGTACTCCGCCAGCGCGGGCGCGAGCCGCTGCGCGAGCTGGGCCGCGATCAGCGCGCGGCGTTCCGGATCGAGGTCGCGCTGGCGCTGCGAGAAGCGCTCGAGAAGATCGAACTCCGCGGCGGAGAGCGCCGCGTGCAGGCGCGGAGGCTGCGCGGTGTCCGAGAATCCGCCCGCAGGCTCCGCGACCGCAGGCTGGCGGACGAAGTCCTCCTTCACCACGATCGTTCCCGCGGCCATGTCGCCGAGCCGTTTGCCCGACTTCGAGATCAGCACGCTCAGCATGCCGACGCCGTACAGCACGATCGGCTGCATGTCCACGATGCGCATGAGGTTGCGCACGGCCGACGCGCCGAACGTCACGGAGTATCCGCCGTCCCGTACGACTCGCAGCCGCTGCAGCCGCTTGCCCGGAGTCCGCCCATCCGCGAGCGCCTCGAACAGCACGTAGTACCCCCACAGCACCGCGAACTGGATCAGCACGATCATGGAGATCGCGAGCGAGGCGGACGCATTTCGGACCAGCCCGCCGGTCTTCGCAAAGAATACCGTGATCCCGATGTCGGCCGCGAGAACGGCGATAAAGCAGATCGTGTAGTCGATGATCGCGGCGTACGCGCGCGAGCCCACGCCCGCGATCGTGTACGAGAGCACGACCAGCTCCGGCGTCTCGACTTCCACGGTGTTCGACAGGCGGGCGGGTGCGGGTGCGGTCATGTTCGGGAAGCTGGGCCGGTGTGCGCACACCGGCAAGCGCCCGCGCTTCTGCCCCTATCGCTCATAGATCCTGGCCGCGGTGCTGAATCCGGATACGGCGGCGGCTCGTGCACGTTAAGTTCACCGGCATGCACACATCCGACGCCATCAAGGGACGCCGTTCGGTCAAGCGCTTCGCGGAGCGCGCCGTTTCGCGGGAAGAAATCGAGACGCTGCTCGCCGCCGCGACACTTGCACCGAACCACAAGCTCACGCAGCCGTGGCGCTTTTACGTCCTCGGTCCGGAGGCGCGCTACGCATACGGGCTCGCACTCGGCGCACGCAAGGCGAAGAAGATCGCGGATGCCACGGCTGGTGCGGCGTTGCGCGAGACCGTCGGCGCGGAGCATCGCGCGCTTCCCGGCATGATCGCGGTGGCGGTCATGAACCACGACAATCCGGAAACGAGGGAGGAAGACTACGCGGCGGCGATGATGGCCGTGCAGAACATCGCGCTCACCGCGGTTGCGCTCGGTCTCGGCACGCACATGAAGACCGGGTCGGTGATGAGTGATCCCGCGGCGCGCGCGGCGGTCGGACTGCCCGACGACCAGCGCATCGTGGCGATCGTCAACGTCGGCGTGCCTGCGGAAGACGTGCCGGCGAAAAAGCGTGAGCCGGCCTCGGCGTTCACTACCTGGGTGCCGTGACGCCCGCGCTGAGGTAGTCGATCGCCTGCGCGGCGGTGTAACCCGGATGGCTGGAAAGGAAGCCCGCCATCTGAAGCAGATCGTCACCGCTCGTGACGAGCGGCATCTCCTCCTCGCCCGTCGCCGCTCGCCACTGCGCCAGGCCCACGTTCGCCGCCAGCCCGTTGCAGAGGCAGCGACGGCCTTCCGTGTCAGCCGGGTCGCCGCCCTTGGCGATGTACGCATCGACCGGCTCCGAAGGACAGCGGTACACCGTGCGACCCTCGGGCGTACGCACCGCCACACGAAGGTAGCCGAGGTCGCAGATTCGCTCCCTCGCCGTGGCCTGGGCCGCATCGCCCGGAAGCTCGACGACCTTGAACGGGTAACCCGTCGGCGACGCGCGCGGGTCCGTGTGCAGTTTGGCCGTGCCGGACACGACGCCCTCGAGCACGCGCGCCCTGAGCGCCGGATCGAGACCGGACTCGGCGCAATACGCGAACAGCGTCCCCACCTGGATGCCGGCCGCGCCCGACTCGAGAGCGTCTCGAAGGCCCTCGGGCGAACCCCTGCCGCCGGCGAGCCAGAACGGGAGTCCCAGCTCGCGCATCTTCCCGAGATCCACCACGTCACGTTCGCCGTAGATCGGCTCGCCTTCATCGCTCAGCTGAAGGGCGCCGCGCGGGGGCGCGTTGTGCCCGCCGGCCGTGGGACCCTCGACGATGAATCCATCCACGCGCCCGTTCGATTTCCGTGCGAGCGTCATCGCGAGCGAGGCGGCCGACACCACGGGAAGAAACGCCGGGCGACGCAACGGCGTCGCCATCAGACTCGGCGGGGCGAGCGTCGAGGGATCGAACTCGACGTACTCCGCTACGTCGCGCGGGAGGCCTTCCACATCGAAGCGTAGGCGAGCCGGCCGATGCTCGGCCAATGCGTCGAGCACGCCTGGCATCTCGCGCGGAATGCCGGCTCCCATGATGACGACGGCGACTCCCGCCAGCATCGCACCATAAAGCGACGGCATGTTCGGAAGCTGAATCTTCGTCAGGAGATTCAACCCGATCGGAGACGAGTGCCCTTCCTTCGCAAGCCAAATCTCGACAAAGTTCGCGAGCACGGTCACGCGCTGGCGCGCGACGCTTACCGACTGCTTGTACATCGGTAGAAGTTTGTAAGGCACGCCGGGTGCACGCCCGGATGGATTGAAATAGCGCCGCAAGATCTCTTCACCGACTCCCGGAATCGGAAACTCCGCGATCGCACGGCGCAGGTGCCCACCGCGATCTCCGTCCTGAAGCCGCCGGACCATGACGGTATCGAGCAGCGTTCCCGAGACGACGCCGAGCTGGCCGGCGCGGGCGACGGCGTTGGCGAGCCGCCAGTCGGACACGGCAACGCCCATGCCGCCCTGGATTATCCGGGGAAGGGTGGAAAAAGTCATCGTTAATCTTAACCGGCCAGGCATCTGCCTTGTGTCAGGGATTACCTTATGCCGGCAGCGTGCTGATAGCTTGCCGTAGCCGCGTGCACCGTATCGATAAAGAACACCGGGGCCATGCCAAACCTATACTACGCCAACGTCACGATACACGTTCTCGCCGCCATGCTCTGGCTCGGCGGGATGTTCTTCCTCGGCGTCGTCGGCGCGCCTCTGCTGCGAGCGATCGAGCCACCGGAACTCAGGCAGCGTCTCTTCCAGGCGATCGGTGAGCGTTTTCGGGGCGTCGGCTGGTGGGCGATCGGCGTGCTCCTCGTCACTGGTGTCGTCAACCTGCACTACCGCGGCTGGCTGCACTGGGACGGCGTGCTTGGGTCCGCACCGTTTTGGCGCACCTCCGCCGGGCACGCTCTCGCCGCGAAGCTCTCGGCAGTCACGATCATGATCGTTGTCGCCGCCGTGCACGACTTCATCCAGGGACCCCGCGCCGCACGGGCCGCGCCGGGGTCGGCGGAGGCGATTCTCCGCCGCCGCCACGCCGCGCTGCTCGCTCGCGTCAACGCGATCGTCGGCGTGCTGCTGGTCGCGGCCGCCGTGCGACTCGTTCGAGGAGGTTAGCCGATGCACTCGCTCGTCCGCAGGTACATCAAGACGGCAATCGCATTCCTGTTCGTCGGACTGGCGATCGGTGGTTGGATGATCGTTCGCCGAGAGCTTCTGCAGGGCGGGGCGACATCCTATCAGGTCAGCGCGCACACGCACGCGATCTTCGTCGGCTTCGTGATGATGATGATCCTCGGTGTCGCGCTCTGGCTCTTTCCGAGACCCGACAAGAACGACGAGCGCTATCGTCCTGCGCTCGCGGAGACAGCCTACTGGCTGCTCGTCATCGGAACGTCGTCGCGAATCGCCGGCGAGCTGATCCGGCACGATTCAAGCGCGCGCTGGCTCCGCGTGATGATCGTCGTCAGCGGCCTCATGCAGATCGTCGCGCTCGCCGTCTACTTCTATACGATGTGGTCGCGCATCAGGGCGCTCGGCAGCCAGGCTCGTGAGTCCCGCGGCGAGCGCTTCTGAAAAGACATCAGCCGCCTCGGCGGAGCGACTGTAGGGGCACGGGCGGCGCCGCGGCTCGCGCCGGGAGCGGCGCGTCGACGGTGCGCCACACCTGAAGTACGAAGATGAGCGCGCCGATCGTCGTGATCGTTCCGCCGGTGCTCAGCACGATTGTGCCCGACGGGAGTCCTGAGGCGCGCAGCCAGAATCCCGCCACCATTACGCACAGCCCCGCGTTCGCCAGCCACCAGTGCCAGCGCGCCGCGCGAGCGCTCCAGAGCGGACGGCCGGAGAATCGCGGCAGGACATGATATGCGACGCCGCTGATGAACATCGTCACGAATCCGAGCAGCATCACGTGCACGTGCATGGCGCGATACACGGTCCACGCCGGCACGATCGCCATCGACATTCCGAGGATGACGCCCACCGCGAGCCAGGCGACACTTGCCTTGACGAACGCCTTGACGAACCAGTCCATCGTGTGTTCCTCGTTGGTGATTCAGAATCCTGCTTTCAGCTGCAGGTAAGCCCAGTGACGCCACGCGCCGTTCACGCCGAGCGCCAACGCCTGGGCAGCGGGTCCCGCCCGAAACGCCGTGTAGCCGAGTTCGACGGTCGCCGCGGCCGAAATCCGAACCGGAACGATCGCATCGCCTTCCCACCCGATCTCGGCGTGGTCGCCTGCCTGCGGTGAGAAATGGTGCAGTTCGAACTTGAGCGTCGTCCTCGGCGGAAGCACGATGGCCATCCTCGCGAGCGCGTCGACGAGGCCGCGGTCGTCGGTGCGCGCGGCGGGATCGAAAAGGAGATCCATGAGCCCGTAGTATTGATGGTTCGTCGCGAACATCGTGTTGAACGCGCCGTACGTGCCGTCGGTCGCTTTCGCGTCGCCGGAAAGCACGTCGACGCCGATCGCTCCGGTCACCCGGCGTCCATCGGCCTCCGGCCGCGTGAGCTTCGCGCCCAGCAGCCAGGCGCTCACGTCCTGGTTCACGACGGGCGACGTGCTTGCTGCCTGGTATTGCTGGTTGCCGGTCTGCCACGCCGCTTCGAGCTCGAAGCCGATGGCACGATTCGCTCCCTGCCGCAGCCGCGAGTCGAACGTCGCCCGATTCGACTCCGAGTACGTTCGATAGTGCGAGCCTGCATCATAGAGCGCCGTCGCGTCGAGCGACCCGCTCGCGATGATGCGGGTCGCGAACAGCCCGGCGACGGCGTGGTCGGGCAGCGGAGCCGATGTCGCGCCGGGCGTCGTCGCGCCGAACTTGCGTCCGCGTTCTTCGACGGTCGCGGCGAACAGGGTCGCGGTCCACTGCTCCGCCCCAAGCTTGCTTCCGCGGGGCGTGAGCAGCAGGCGGGCGCCATCGAACGAGCGCCCGGTGTTCGTCCAGTCCGCCGCGCCGACGAGGCGCTCGTTTCCGAAGATGACTTCCTGCCGCCCTACGCGCACGAGGAAATCGCGCGGACCCCAGCCGCCGCCGAGCTCGAGGTAGCCCTGATGGAGCTCGATCATGTCCGGATTGGTCGCGGAGGCATTCCCTTCCGCTCCGAACACCCGGCTATCCTGCACCTGCGCGACGATTCGAACTCCGTGCGTGGGTTCGGCGCGAATGCCGAGCCGGGAGCGAAGGTAGGAGTAGAAATCGGTCGCGAGCGCGCCGCCCGGCCAGTCTCCCTCCGAACGCGACCGGATTTCGCCGAAGACGGTGACCGGAATCGTGGTCGTCGCCGTTTGCGCGCGCGCCGCGCGCGGTGTCGTGGCTCCGCCAAGCGCGATCGCGAGCGCGAGCGGTGCGAATATTTTCCGCAATGAAGTCATGGTGAGGTTCGAGTCGTGTGTAGGGCTACGCCGGCCCGCTCGCCGCGCAGCGAAAGCCCAGTGTGCGGGCGGTCGAGCGCTCGGTCAGTGCGGAGCGAAAAGCTTCCCGCAGCAGCGCCGGATAGTTCGACGGATCGGACGCGCCCATCGCGGCGCCCGCGCAATTCGTCATCTCCTCGGTCTTGAAGTCGCGGGTCCATTCCCACGCCGAGCCGTGGAGACCCTCGATTCCGTAGACGTTCCGGAATCCGAGCCCAACCGGCGGCGGCGCGCTCGCGGTTCGCGACGCATACATCGCGAGCAGGCGGCTCATGAACGCCCCGTCATGCGATGCGTCCCGGCTCACGTCGCTCGCCACTGCGACATACTCCCACTCGTCCGTCGTCGGGAGTCGCTTGCCCTGCGCCTCGCAGTACGCGGAGGCCGCGTGCCATGAGACGGAGGTCACCGGCCGGCGCAGGTCGGTGGAGTCGCCCGGATCGATCGCCCCGCGCCAGTCGGACAGGTACGTTGCGTCGGCCCGCTTTGCGTCCACTCTACCGCGCTGCCATTCCGGATGCGTGTGCACGAAGGCGAGATACTCCCCGCGCGTCACTGCGTGCGCGTCCATCCGGAAGGCCGCCACATGCATGCGCTGGCCGGCGGCCATTCCACGAAGCGGCAGGTAATCGCCCGCCGGGACACGCACCATCCCTGTGAGGAGCGCAGCGAACGCGCCGAGCGCACGGAGTGCCGGCGCGGCGTTCATTTCGCCGGAGTCCCCGTGAGGCCCGACTGCACCTCAGCGATGATCTTCTTGTTTTCGGGCCCCGAGATGGTGAGAATCCCGAGCGTGCCCTTGTTGAACGCGCGGAAGATCGCGTGATCGACGAGGACGAAATCACCCGGCACCGTGGCCCCGAACTCGACCACCGCGGAGCCGCCGGCGGGAATGAGCGTGGTCTGGACGTTGTGTTCCGCGTTCGTGCTGCCACCCTCGCCGTACACGTTTTCGAAGATTTGGCCGATCACGTGAAAGCTCGAGGTGAGGTTCGGACCCGCGTTTCCAACGAACATCCGCACCCGGTCGCCGACCTTGGCCTTGAGTGCGCCGCCTCCCGTTATTGCGCCGACACCGCCGTTGAACACGACATAAGTGGGCCGCTCGTCGATGCCCTTCTCCATGTCGAGTGTCTGCACGCCGTGCTCACCGTACTTCCCCTTGGTGTAGAACTCGCTCTGCATCACGTAGAACTCCTTGTCCACGCTCGGCAGGCCGCCCTTCGGCTCCACCAGGATCAAGCCGTACATGCCGTTGGCGATGTGCATCGGCACCGGCGACATGGCGCAGTGATACATGAACAGGCCGGGATTCATCGCGGAGAACGTGAAGACCGATTCGTGACCGGGGAGCGTGAGTGAGGCCTTGGCGCCACCGCCCGGCCCCGTCACTGCATGCAGGTCGATGTTGTGCGGCATCGTGCTCGACGCGTCGTTCTTGAGATGAAGCTCGACGAGATCGCCTTCGCGAACGCGGATGAACGAACCCGGCACTTCCCCGCCGAACGTCCATGCCGCGTACTGGACGCTGTCCGCGAGCCGAAGCGTCTTCTCGATCACTTCGAGGTTCACGATCACCTTGGTCGGATGCGTGCGAGTGATCGGCGGCGGCACATTGGGCGCGTGCGTGAGCACCGCGACCTCCTGTCCGCTGACGTCGTCGCTCGGATGACGAAGCTGGATGATCCTGCGCCCTTCTTCTTCGCGGGCCGACGCTTCATTGCACGCCTGGATGACGAGCGGGATTCCGATGATGAGCACGGCGCCGACGAGGGCGGTGCGCCAGCCGGGCCGGCGAGACGTGAGTGAATTGATATCAGGCGACATTGAGGGACTCCGGAGCGTTGTGGATGGCATGTGGAGCGACGCGGCCTTCGAGCAGGTCCGCGATCGTGGTGTTGAGGAACGGCAAACGTCGCGCGCCGACGACTGCCTGCCACGCGGCGTGCGCGCGGCACGGACAGGAGGGATCGCACGGTCCGTTACCGAGCATGCAGCGCGAATTGAGCGGCACGGTATCGAACAAGTCGATGACCCGGCCAAGCGTGATCTGTCTGGCGGGCACCGCGAGAGTGAACCCGCCCGTCGGGCCGCGCGCGCTCGTGATGAGCCCTGCCTTCGCCACGGCGTTGAGCACTTTCGCCATGTAATTGCGCGGCGCACCGGTGGCGTCCGCTATTTCATCGGCGCGGAGCGCGCGGACGGTCTCCGGTCTGGCGATCAGGAGCATGGCGCGGAGCGCGTAGTCGGCGGTGAGTGATATCACCGTCAGCCTCCGGAAGACATTTGCGAGTTTCTCATATGCATATGAGTATCTCGGATGCAACGCTTCGTGTCCGTCGGACAATCCTTGAATGTTTGTCGGGTTATCCCCGGTGAGGGTTTTCCCTACCGTGGCGAGACCGGTCCGCGATCGTTCGCGGGAAGAATACGCTCCTCGTCGTCGTGCAGCATCCGCAGTGCCGGGGTCTCGAGGTCGTCGAACTGACCCCGATTCGCCGCCCACACGAACGCTCCGACGGCCACCGCGACGATGAGCAGCGCGACCGGCACCACGATGTAGAGCACGCTCATGCGGGACTCTCCACGAACGTCCGCGCGTGCCACGAACTCAGCACCACGGTCAGCGAACTCGCCGGCATGAGAATCGCCGCCACGAGCGGATTGATCGACCCGGTCATCGCGAGCGCCGCGCCGGCAAGATTGTACGCGAGCGAGAACGCGAGGTTGCGCTTGATCACACCCATCGTGCGCTCCGCGCCGCGCACGAGCTCCACGAGCGGTGCGAGCCCCGGCCTCGTCAGGTAGATATCCGCGGCCGAGAGACAGGCCTCCGCCCCGCCATGCACGCCGATCCCGACCGAAGCGGCCGCGATCGCCGCGGCGTCGTTCACGCCGTCGCCCACCATCACAACCGGCCCGTCCTCCTCATCCCTCACCTTCTCGACCATGTGCAGTTTGTCCTCCGGCGACATGCCGCCTTCGCAGTCGCGCGCGGGCAGGTCGAGCTCGCGGCCGATCGCCGCGACCACCGCCCCCGCATCGCCCGAAAGCACCGACACGTGCCATCCGCGTGAGCGGAGGCGCGCGACGGATCTCGCGGCGTCGCCGCGAATCGGATCGCCGAGTCCCGCCGCCGCGACGATCCTGCCGTCCACCGCGACGAGGACCGGCGTGAGCGACGCATCCATGCGCGATGTCATGGCGCCGACGCTCCCGAGCGCGCGCGCCTTGACGAACGCCGGCGAGCCGACGATCACGCGATGTCCGGCGACGTTGCCGGCGATGCCGCCGCCGACGACATGGGTCGTCTCGCAGGCGCGCGGCACTTCCGCCTCCGGCCACGCCGCACGGAAACCCGCGGCGAGCGGATGGGTCGATTCCGCCTCGAGCGCGAGCACCAGCGGCTGCACCCACTCCGGTCCGCACCACTGCACCAGCGCGGTACGCGACTCGGTGATCGTGCCGGTCTTGTCGAGAAAGAGGCGGCCCGGCCTCGCGAGCGACTCGAGCGCGTCCCCGCCCTTCACGAAGATCCCGCGGCGCGCCGCGCGAGCGATCGCCGCGGAAACCGCGAGCGGCGTCGACAGCGCCAGCGCGCACGGACACGTCACGATGAGCAGCGCGATCGCGTTGTCCATCGCGCGCGCCGGATCGCGCGAGCGCCACACCACGAACGTCACCACGGCGAGCGCCAGCACGCCGCCGACGAACCACGGGGCCATCCGGTTCGCCGCCTGCACGACAGGCGCGCGACGGCGCCCGCTCTCCTCCACCTGACGAAGAATCTTCGCGACACGGCTCGACTCGCCCGGCTGCTCGACGCGCACGCGGATCGGCGACGTGACGTTCACGGTCCCGGCGTACACCTTCATGCCCACACCCACCGACTCCGGCCGCGACTCGCCCGTGAGCAGCGCCATGTCGAGCTGCGATCTCCCGTCCGCGACCACCCCATCGGCGGCGAGGGTCTCGCCCGGGCGCACCTCGATGATCGTCCCCGGCAGCAGCGCCTCCGCAGGAACCTCGTGCATCGCACCGGCGCCGTCGATGACGCGCGCCGTCGTCGGCGTCAGCGAGAACAGCAGCTCGGCGCCGTCCGCCGCGGCGCGCTGCCCGCGCTGCTGCACGTAGCGACCCACGAGCAGCAGGAACACGAGCACGGCGAGCCCGTCGAAGTAGATCGGACCGGAGTCGCGAATGGTATTGATCGCGCCTTGCACGTATCCGGCCGCGAGACCGAGCGCGATCGGGACATCCATATGAAGAGTGCGCGCCCGAAGCGCCGACCACGCGCCGGCGAAAAACACGCGGCCCGGCCAGAGAATCGTGGGCGTGACGAGCGCGAAGCTCACCCACCGGAAGAAGAGCTGCCACTCATGCTCCATCCCGCCGGCCCACCCGGCGTAGAGCGCGGCAGCCGCGAGCATCAGGTTGCCGGCGATCGCGCCGGACACGCCGATGCGCACGAGCATCGCGCGATCTTCCTTGCGACGCATCGCGTCCCGGCGAACGCCGCGATACGGATGCGGCGCGTACCCGAGCGAGTCCAGCATCCGCGCGACACTCGACAACGTCACGGCGTTCGCGTCCCACGTGATTCGCGCCAGCGAGCGGCGCACCTCGAGTTCCGCGCGCGCGACGCCATCGAGGAGGAACGGCACCCGCTCGACGAGCCAGACGCACGACGCGCAGTGCACGCCCTCGATGTACAGCTCGACCTCGCTGAGCCCGTTCCCCGCGTCGCGCACGTACAACTCCTCGAATGACGTGTGGTCGAACTCCTCGTACGTGCGCTGCGTGGAGCGAACGGCCGCTTCGCGCTTCTCGCCGAGCCGGTAGTACTGGCCCAGCCCATGCTCGTGGATGATCCGGTACGCCACGCGGCATCCCGCGCAACAGAACTGCGAGGCCGCACCAGGCTCGACGAATCCTGCCGGCACGTCGAGCCCGCAGTGCACACAGTGCACGCTCGTCATGGCGTCGCCGCGTTCGCGTGCATCGGCCCCGCCATGTGCATCGCCGGCGCGTGCACCCGCCCCGCGATCGAGAGCAGCCCCAGCACGAGCACGAGCGCGGCGGCCGCGAGCGGCAGTCTTCGCGCGAACGGCCCGAGCACCCGCTGCGCACCGAATCCGACGGCGAGGAACATCGGCACGGTGCCGATCCAGAATGCGATCATCACTCCCGCGCCGGCGATCGCGCTCCCGGTTCCGCCCGCCATCACGACGAATGTGTAGAGCCAGCCGCACGGCAGGAGCGTGGTGAGCAGTCCGGTGAGCGCCGCGCGCGCGACCGGCGGTTCGTCGCGCATCGCGACCAGCGCCGAGCCGAGCCGCTTCTGCAGCCACTCGGGCACGAGCGTGCCGCTCACGCGTACGCCGAGCGACGCGCCGATCATCCCGAGCGCCCACACCACCATGAGCACGCCGGCGAGCACCGCCGCGCCGCGACCCATTCCCGCGAGCCGTCCCAGGTCGTCGACGCGCGCGCCGATCGCACCCGCCACGAGTCCGAGGGTCACGTACGAGATGAGGCGCCCGCCGTTGTACGCGAGGTGCGCCGGAAGACTCGAAAGTCCGCGCGGTGCACCGGTTCCGGCGTAGGCGCAGACGAACCCGCCGCACATCGCCGCACAGTGGATGCTTCCCACCAGGCTGGCGAGCAGCACTCCGGCGAGCAGGATCACGAACCCGCGGCGGAAACCGCCTCGACGCGCGACGTCGACGTGAACCGGACGTCACCTCGCGTCACCTCGAAGCGAAGTTCCCAGACGCCGCCGTGATGCACGGGCAGCCTCCCCCCGTAACCGCCCCGCTCGGGTACGAGCGTCGTGTCCGAAATCTCACCAGCACGCGCATTGTAGAACGCAACCACCTTCACCGTCGCACCGGAGATCGCCGCGCCCGTGGAGTCGGTGAGCGTGACGCGCAACTCGGCGCCATCGCGCCCGGTGAAGGCCGCGAGCGATGGCGTGACATGCCAGCCCAGCGCACGGTTCTCGCGCGCCTGCGCCATCGTGCTGTCCCATGCGACGGCCTTGCGGTAGTAATCGGGCTCGATCGCGATCCCGTGATCGTCGTTCGCGACGTAGTAGATCGCGAAGTTCGCGCCGACGGTGAGCGTGAGAATCGCCACGATCGCGATGGGCCACCATGCGCCGCGCTTCACGATCGCGGCTCCTTCTTCGATTCGTGCGGCGGACTCGCGGCGTCCGGGTGCTCCGGCCCGACGAGGCGGTACGTGACGGCGTCGGTGTAACCGGCACCGTCGGCGATGCGAACCGTGACCCGGTGCTCGCCGTCGTGAAACTCCGCCGCCGGAAGCATCACGAACACGTCCATGATCGCCGTTCGGCCCGGCCCGACCGGGATCGGATTCTGCGGCGCGATCATCGCGCCGGGCTCGACGCCCTCGAGCGAGACCGCATATTCGTGCGATTGCGGATCGCGGTTGGTGATCTTGATGCGCAGCTGGTTCGCCACGCGTCCGTCGGCCTCCACCGCGAACGGCGCGCCCAGTCCCCGCATGACGGTGATGTCGGCCGGCGTCCTCAGGATGAGCGCAACGAGGAAGCCGCCGAACGCGAGCGAGAGCGCGGCCGGGTAGAGCACGACGCGCGGGCGCAAGCGGCGCACGCGCTCGCCCTCGAGCGCTGCGCGCGACGAATAGCGGATCAATCCCGGCGGCTTGCCCACGCGGGACATGATCGCATCGCACGCGTCCGCGCACTGCGTGCAGTGTATGCACTCCATCTGCAGGCCGTCGCGTATATCGATGCCGGTGGGACAGGTGAGGACGCACGCGCCACAGTCGATGCAGTCGCCGGCGCCTTCCACGCGCTCCTTGCCGCGGCCGCGCGGCTCGCCGCGATTCCCGTCGTAGGCGACGATCAGCGACTGGCGGTCGAGCAGCACCGACTGCCACCGCCCGTACGGGCAGGCCACGAGACAGGTCTGCTCGCGGAACCAGGTGAAGTCCACCATGATCGCCGCCGTCGTGAACGCCATCACCAGGAACGACGTCGGATGCTCGACCGGAGAGCGGCGCACCCACATCACGAGACGATCGATCCCGACGAAGTACGCCAGGAACGTGTGCGCGAGGAAGAGCGACAGCACGAGGTACACCGCGTACTTCGCGAGCCGCCTCGGATGCAGCTGTCCCCGCGCGTGCTCGCGGTCGAACCGCATCGAACCGCTCCGGCCGCCCTCGAACAGGCGCTCGATCGGCCGGAAAACGAATTCCATGTACACCGTTTGCGGACAGGCCCATCCGCACCAGACGCGCCCGGCGAGCGCCGTCATCAGGAAGATTCCGATGAGGATGCTGAGCACGAGCAGCATCAGCAGCAGCGTGTCGGTCGGGAAGAACGTCGAGCCGAGAATCGTGAACCGGCGAAGCGGCAGGTCGAGCAGGACGAGCGGCATTCCGTTCATCCGCAGGTACGGGATGATGAAGAAGATCACCATCAGCGCGTACGCGACGGCACGCCGGCGCACCCAGAACTTTCCGGGCGACAGCTTCGGACGGATCCACCGGCGGGATCCGTCCTCGTTCATCGTCGGGAGAACGCGGCCGACCGCGACCGGCGCCGTCATTTTTCGCGCGGCACCAGCACGCCCTGCGGCGGCTTCGGGTTCGGCGGGTTCGAGCCGTGCAGCGTGAACACGTACGCCGCCACGTCCGTCACCTGATCCGGCTTCAGCATCTTGCCCCAGTTCGGCATGCCCTTGTCGAGCACACCGACCGTGATGGTGTGATGGATTTCGTTGATCTTGCCGCCGTGGAGCCAGTAGTCATCCGTGAGGTTCGGCCCGATCAGGCCGCCCGCGTCGGGGCGATGGCACGGCGAACAGGTCGTGACGAACAGCTGTTTCCCCGCGACCAGCGCTTTCGAGTCGTGCGTCAGCGCGAGCAGTGACGCCTCGCTCGCCTCCACCTCGGGTGGATGGAGACGCGCGGCCTCGGCGAGCGACGCGTTGTACTCCGCGATGCGTCCGGGCCCGCGCAGCACGTTGCCGGGAATGAGCCCGTACACCGCCGCGAACGCGATGCACGCCCAAAAGATCCACACCCACCAGCGCGGCAGCGGATTGTCGAATTCCTGGATGCCGTCGTAACTGTGATCGAGCAGGCGGTCCTGTTCCGAGGTTGGTGTGTTCATGTCAGGATTCGCGCTCCAGCAAGGAGGTCGGTGGAACGACGTCTTCTTCGAGCGGCAGGCGGGCGGCATGATCCAGCGTTGACTGGCGCGCCGTCAGCAGCTGCGTGACGATCGATCCGAACGCGATGAGAAAAAGGACGAGCGCGATCTCGGCGAACACGTGCAGGCCGGATGCGCCCACGACGTCGGCGAGCGGATTCATGGAGCCCTCCCGCTCGCGACGGCCGGCGCGACCCGCGTCGCGTCGCGGCCGAGCCGCTGGAGGTACGCGATGAGCGCGACGATTTCCTTGTCCTGCAATCCGGCGGGACCGCCCTGCTGCGCGATCGTGTCGGCGACCATCGCCGCCTGCGCGTGCGCCATCTTCGGCGCGTTGCCGTCGATGACGGCGTCGCCGTACGGGACGCCGAGCATCGCCATGACATCGACTCGCCGCTGGATCCCCGCGAAATCGAGGTCGTGCGTCAGCAGGTGCGGATACGCCGGCATGATCGACTTCGCCGTGATCGACCGCGGGTCCTGCATGTGGCGCACGTGCCAGAGGTCTGGATACTTCGCTCCTTCACGCGCGAGATCCGGGCCGATGCGCCGCGAACCCCACAGGAACGGATGGTCGTACACCGACTCGCCGGGCTTCGAGTACTCGCCGAACCGCTCGGTTTCCCAGCGGAACGGACGGATCATCTGCGAGTGGCAGTTGAAGCACCCCTCGCGGAGGTAGAGGTCGCGGCCCGCGAGCTCGAGCGGCGTGTACGGCTTCACCGATGCGATGGTCGGGATGTTCGACCTGATCAGGAAGGTCGGGAGAATCTCGAACAGCGACGCCACCGCGATCGCCACGAGCACCCACACGCTGAAGTACAGCCAGCGTCCCTCCCACATGCGATGCCACCCCATGTCCATGAAGTGCGCGATCACGCCGGCGCGCCGCGGCTCTGCATAAGTCGGCGTCTTCGATTCGCGAACGAGCGGCGCCGCCTGAATGACCGGCACGTCGTACACCGCCGGACGGCGGCGCCAGGTCATCAGGATGTTCCACCCGAACAGCAGCATGCCGACGATGTACAGTCCGCCGCCGGCGGCGCGCATCCACCACATCGGGAGAAGCTTGACGACGGTCTCGATGAAATCGGGATACGCGAGGCGTCCCGTTTCGTCGAAGGCGCGCCACATGAGCCCCTGCGTCACGCCCGCGCTGTAGATCGCAACCACGTACAGGAGGATGCCGAAGCTCGCAATCCAGAAGTGCGCCTCCGCCAGCTTCTTGCTGTAGAGCTGCGTCTGGAAGAGCCGCGGCAGCAGCCAGTAGATCACACCGAACGTCATGAATCCGTTCCACCCGAGCGTGCCGGTGTGGACGTGCGCGATGATCCAGTCGGTGTAGTGCGCGAGCGCGTTCACGCTCTTGATCGAGAGCATCGGCCCCTCGAACGTCGACATCCCGTACGCCGTGATAGCGACGACGAAGAACTTCAGCACCGGCTCGTCCACCACCTTCTGCCACGCGCCGCGCAGCGTGAGCAGGCCGTTGATCATGCCGCCCCACGACGGCATCCAGAGCATCACCGAGAACACCATGCCGAGCGTCGACGCCCATTCGGGAAGCGCGGTGTAGTGGAGGTGGTGTGGACCTGCCCAGATGTACAGGAAGATCAGCGACCAGAAATGCAGGATCGACAGCCTGTATGAATAGACCGGTCGCTCGGCCGCCTTCGGCATGAAGTAGTACATCATGCCGAGGAAGGGCGTGGTCAGGAAGAACGCGACGGCGTTGTGGCCGTACCACCACTGCATGAACGCGTCCTGCGCACCGGCATAGATCGAGTAACTCTTCAGGAATCCCGCCGGAATGGCGAGGTTGTTGAAGATGTGCAGGACCGCGACGGTGATGATGCTGGCGATGTAGAACCAGAGCGCCACATAGAGGTGCCGCTCGCGCCGCTTCTTCAGCGTGCCGAAGAAGTTCACCGCGAACGCGATCCATACCACCGCGATCGCGATGTCGATCGGCCACTCGAGCTCCGCGTATTCCTTCGCCTGCGTGTACCCGAGCGGGAGCGTGATCGCGGCGGCGACGATGATCAGCTGCCATCCCCAGAAGTGGAAGCGGCCGAGTCCGTCGGAAAACATCCGCGCCTTGCAGAGCCGCTGCGTGGAGTAGTAGCAGCCGGTGAAGAACGCGTTGCCGGCGAAGGCGAAGATCACGGCGTTCGTGTGCAGCGGCCGCAGTCGCCCGAACGAGAACCACGACGCGAGGTTCAGCGAGGGTTCAACGAGCTGAAGCGCGATGACCAGGCCGACGAGCATCCCGACGAGTCCCCACACGAACGTGGCGACCATGAACTTTCGTACGATGTCGTCGTCGTACGCGAACGAGTCGAGTGCGGATGGCGCGGCTGGCGCGGAGGCCGGCGGACGGGGAACGGCGATGCTCCCGCCCAGGGCGTCAGCTGCACCGTCGATGGGCGTCATCGATGAGGCTCCGGAAAGTGGTGGAACTGCGATGGTCGCGAGTCAGTCGTCCGTCTGGAGTACAAAGTGCGGGTCTGCGTGGTCCGCGCCCACGACCGCGCTGTCGAGCACCTTCAGCGATCCCACCGGCTCGAACCGCGCCTGGAAGAAACGCAGGTATTCCGGCTCCGACGTGAAGCGCAGGCCGTGCACGCGGTCACGCGCGGCGTACAGCGCCAGGACGCTTTCGGCCACGACGTCCATGTGGGCCTGGGTGTACACGCGGCGCGGAATCGTGAGCCGCACGAGCTCGAGCCGCGGGAAACGGTTTTCCCCCGTCTTCGGGTCGCGCCCCGCGCTCACCGCGCCCCGCTCCATCGCCCGCACGCCGCCCTCGACGTAGAGCGCCGCCGCGAGCGCCTGCGCCGGAAACTGGTCGCGCGGCAGATGGGAGAGCATCGCCGCCGCATCGATGAACACGGCATGGCCGCCGATCGGCAACACGATCGGCACGCCGCCCTCGCGCAGTTGCTCTCCGAGGTAGTACACCTGCCCGATGCGGCTGCGGATGTAATCCTCCTCGATGGACTCGCGGATGCCGATGGCCATCGCCTCGAGGTCGCGCCCGGCGAGCCCGCCGTAGGTGTGGAGTCCCTCGTACACGACCACGAGGTTGCGCGCGCGCTCGCCGAGCGACGGATCGCGGAGCCCAAGCCAGCCGCCGATGTTCACGAGCGAGTCCTTCTTGCCGCTCATCGTCGCGCCGTCGGAGAGGTCGCACATCAGGCGCAGGATTTCGGCGACCGTGCGATCGCGCATCTCCGGCTCGCGCTGCTGGACGAACCACGCGTTCTCCACGGCGCGCGTCGCGTCGAGCATCACCTTGATGCCGCGCGCATGGCAGTATTCGTTCACGGCGCGGAGGTTCGCGACGCTCACGGGCTGCCCGCCCGCAAGGTTCACCGTCAGCGCCACGCAGATGTACGGGACGCGTTCCGCTCCCACCTCCCGCACCAGCGCGTCGAGCTTGGCGAGGTCCACGTTCCCCTTGAACGGGTGCTCCGACGCCGGGTCGTGCGCCTCGTCGATGATCACGTCGTGGAACGCGCCGCCCGCCAGCTCCTGGTGCAGCCGCGTCGTCGTGAAATACATGTTGCCGGGAATGTGGTCCCCGGGCTTGATGAGGATTTGCGAGAGAATGTTCTCGGCGCCGCGCCCCTGGTGCGTGGGGATCAGCTCCGGATAGCCGTAGACGTCGCGGACGGCCTTCTCGAGATGGTAGAAGTTTCGCGAGCCGGCATACGCCTCGTCGCCCATCATCATCCCGGCCCACTGGCGATCGCTCATCGCGTTCGTGCCCGAATCGGTGAGCAGGTCGATGTAGACGTCCTCGGACTTGATGAGGAACGTGTTGAAACCGGCCTCGCGGATGTGACGCTCGCGCTCCGCGCGCGTGGTCATGTGAATCGGCTCGACGACCTTGATCTTCCAGGGCTCGGCCCAGCTGCGATGGCGCATCATTTCCATTCTCCCGGCGCGTTCGACGCCCGACTTGGTTCGTAACCGCGAAGGTTGCGTTCGCCGCGACTGCCGCGGTATCAGGACGCCGCCAGCAGTCTGTAAGGGAATCCCTCATATATGTCGGGGATCGACCCGCAGATGACGGCATCGACGATAGATAGAATTCAACTTGATGAACATCCTTCTCCTCGCCCCGGAGATTCCGGACACGTTCTGGAGCTTCAAGCACGCGCTGAAGTTCATCCGGCGGCGCGCGTCAACGCCGCCACTCGGGCTTCTCACGGTGGCCGCGATGCTCCCGGCGGAATGGCAGAAACGGCTGGTGGACCTCAACGTCACAAGGCTCACCGACGCGGACCTCGCATGGGCCGATTATGCCTTCGTTGGCGGGATGGTCGTGCAGCGCAAGTCGGCACGCGAGGTGATCGCGCGCTGCAAGGCCGCCGGCGTGCCCGTCGTCGCCGGGGGCCCGCTCTTTAGTGTGGAGCACGAGTCGTTTCCTGAGGTGGATCACTTCGTGCTCAACGAGGCCGAGCTCACCCTTCCGTCCTTCCTCGCCGACCTCAGGAATGGACACCCCCGACGGCTGTACTCCAGCGGCGACCATGCCGACTTGCACCAGACGCCGGTCCCGCTCTGGGAGCTGGTGAACTTCAAGCACTACGCGTCGATGGGCGTGCAGTTCAGCCGCGGCTGTCCCTACGACTGCGAGTTCTGCAACGTGACGGCGATGCTCGGCCACAGGCCGCGGACGAAGACGACGGCGCAGATGATCGCGGAGCTCGACCGGCTCCACGAACTCGGCTGGCGCGGCTCCGTGTTCTTCGTGGACGACAACCTCATCGGGAACAAGCGCCTTCTCAAGAGCGAACTGCTCCCGGCGCTCATCGTGTGGCAGCATCGCAAACGCCGCATGCCGTTCAACTCGCAGGTCTCGATGAACCTCGCGGACGACGCCGAACTGATGCGGCTGATGGCCGCCGCCGGATTCGACAACGTCTTCGTGGGAATCGAGACGCCCGACGAAGCGGCGCTCGCGGCGTGCAACAAGAAGCAGAACCTCGGCCGCGACCTCGTCGCCGACGTCAAGCGCATCCAGCGCGCCGGCATCGAGGTCAATGCCGGGTTCATCGTCGGCTTCGACGGCGACACGCTTTCCACGTTTCAGCGGCAGATCGACTTCATTCAGCGGAGCGGCATCGTGACGGCGATGGTCGGGATGCTGCAGGCGCCCCCCGGCACCCGGCTCTATGCGCGGATGGCGCGTGAGGGTCGTCTCCTGGGAGATATGACGGGCGACAACGTGGACGGCACGACGAATCTCATCCCGAGCATGGGACTCGAGATGTTGAACGAGCACTACCGCGCGTTGCTCAGCCATATCTACGCGCCCAAGCAGTACTATCGCCGCGTGCGAACTTTTCTCCGCGAATTCAAGACGCCCGAGGTGCGGCAACGCGTGGACTTCCAGCGGTTGCTGGCGCTGGGGCGCTCAGCGCTGCGACTCGGAATCATCGGGCGCGAGCGGTTCCAATATTGGCGCCTGCTGGCATGGACGGTGTTCGTGAGGCCCAGACTGCTGCCGCGCGCCGTGACGCTCGCGATCTATGGCTATCACTTCAGGCGTGTGGCCGAGCATCAGGCGCGGCCGTAGGAGTCATAGAGGGCGACGGGTGACGAGAGCGCGAAGAGGGACCGGCGACGAGTGAGGAGTCCGCGAAGAGGGACCAGCGACGCGTGAGGGGCGATCTGGCGAAGAGGCACGAGCGTCGCGTTGTGTTACCACGAATCGAATTTCCGCCCGCCTTTCGTCCGGAGCCGCGTGAGCAACCCGAGCAGCATTCGGCGTATGCGAGCAAGCCTCTCGATACGATCGTCAACGCCGGCGTGTTCCGCCGCCGACCGACC
>Ga0209014_10000079_pt1 | contig 47678 bp, 44 predicted proteins | sample BarGraNGADG00212_FD_184491 | JGI IMG/M metagenome (GOLD analysis project Ga0209014, IMG submission 184491) | Arctic peat soil microbial communities from Barrow, Alaska - Barrow Graham LP Ref core NGADG0002-212 (SPAdes) (version 2) | ecosystem: Environmental > Terrestrial > Soil > Wetlands >...
CCTAGAGCACGTCTCACAAACCAATGCTGAAGGGTGTGGTGAGGGAATGCAGAGGGGCGAGATGAATGCGGGATGCGGAAGGTCACCCCCGATGCAGAATGCAGAGGAGGAATGCGGGATTCGGGAGAAGAGGGGAGAGGCGAGTTGGAGGTGGAACCCGGGAGCAGAACTGAGTGGGGAGGATGGCGAAGCCGTTTCCGGATGCCGCATTCCTCTTCTGCATTCTGCATTGGCTCGAACTTCCGCATTCCGCATTCCTCTTCTGCATTCTGCATCGGGGTGAACTTCCGCATCCCGCATTCATCTCGCCCCTCCCCACTCTTCCACTCAAAGGCGCCGGGTTTGCGAGATGGCCTCTAGGCGCCGTCAGGTCAGTCGTGCGCCGCCGATGTGTCTCATCATCCAAAGACAATGGAAAAAGTCACGGCGCGCTGCCGGAGATCTCCCGTTCGGCGGTGATCTCCATCTCGCGTTCCTTCGACACGAAAAAGTGCTTGATCCAACCCCCGAAATCGTCGAGATAGCTGTACGCCACCGGCACCACCACGAGCGTGAGCATCGTCGACGTGATGAGTCCGCCGATCACGGCGCGGGCCATCGGCGCGCGGAACTCGCCACCTTCGCCCAGGGCCAGCGCGATCGGCAGCATGCCGGCGATCATCGCCAGCGTCGTCATCATGATGGGCCGGAGCCGCACCGCGCCCGCCTCGATGAGTGCCGTGAAGCGGTCCGTCCCCTGCCGGCGTCGTTCGTTCGCATTGTCCACGAGCAGGATCGCGTTCTTCGTCACCAGCCCCATGAGCATGATCACGCCGATCATGCTCATGATGTTGAGCGTGGTATGCGTGAGCAGCAGTGCGAGCAGCACGCCCACCAGCGAGAGCGGGAGCGAGAGCATGATCGCCAGCGGCTGCGTGAACGACTCGAACTGCGACGCGAGAATCAGGAAGATCAGGATGACCGCGAGCAGGATGGCCTCGACGACGTAGCCGCCCGTCTCCGCGAGCAGCTCCGTCTGCCCTCCGAGATTGGTCGAGTAACCCGGCGGCATCGGAATCGCCGCCAGCTTCGTCCGGATCGCCGCCGACGCCTCCGACAGCGAGATGTCGGGTGACGTATTGCCCGAGATGCTGACCACGCGCTCCAGCCGCATGCGGTCGATCTGCGACGGTGCGCTGGCGATGCTGATGTGCGCGACGTCTCCGAGACTGGCGGACGTCACGCCGTTCGGCCCCACCCTGGCGGTCGGCACCGGCAGTGCGCTCACGTCGGCGATCGATCTGCGCAACTCGGGCGCGAGCTGTACGCGCACGTCGCGCTCCTCGCCGGTCGGATCCTCCCAGCGCGTGACCACCTCTCCGGCGAAGAGCGGACGGATCGTCGACGAGATGGCGCCGATGTCGAGCCCCACCTGGTTGGCCGCGTCGCGATCCACCTCGACGCGCAGTTCCGGCTTCGGATCTCCGAGCGACGACTTCACGTCGACGACCCCCGGGATGGTCCGTACCTGGGCCAGGATCAACTGCGAAATCCGCTGCAGCTCGCCGATGTCGGGGCCGCGAAGTTCCACCTGCAGCGGTGCCTGTGTGCCACCCGGGCCTGAATTCTCCATTGCGTACGTGCGCACGCCGTAGATCGGAGCGAGACGCGCACGCGCCACCATCATCATCTGCTTCTGCGAGATCGAACGCTCCCCAGGCGGCGTGAGGCGCACGTAGATCTCACCCGCACGCACCGAGCCGGTCGGGCCCGCGCCTATCGTCGTATATGTGTAGGCGACGCCATCCATCGCGCGCAGCGTCGCTCCCACCTGCTCGGCCTTCACCCGTGTCTGGGCCAGGCTCGATCCTTCGGGCGTCTCGAATTGCACGGTGAACTCGCTGTTGTCCGAATCCGGATTGAACGACCCCCCGATGAAGGGCACCAGCGCCAGGGCCGCCACCAGGCTCAGCACCGCCACGACGATCGTCATCCTCCGGTGCCCGAGCGCCCACCGGATGATTTCGCGGTAGCCCATACTCGCGGTATCGAACCAGCGGTTGAACCGCCCGAGCGTGCGCGTGATCAGGTTGCCGTGCGAGGCGCCGGTGTGCGGATTCACGCCCCACCACGCGCTCAGCATCGGTGTGAGCGTGAACGACACGAACAGCGACACGAGCACGGCCCACGCCACGGTAAGGCCGAAGGCGTAGAAGAAGCGCCCGATGATGCCGCCCATGAACGCCACCGGCACGAACACCGCGACGATGGATAGCGTCGTGGCCATCACGGCGAGGATGATCTCCCGCGTGCCGTTGCCAGCCGCCGTGAAGTGGTCTTCCTTCATCTCGCGGTGGCGCACGATGTTCTCCACCACCACGATCGCGTCGTCGATCAGGATGCCGATCGAGAGCGAGAGTGCCATCAGCGTGACCATGTTGAGCGTGAAGCCGAGCGCGCGCATCAGGATGAACGACGAGATCACCGACACCGGGAGCGAGAGCGCCGTGATCGCAGTGGCCTTCCAGTCGTTCAGAAAGAGCATCACGATGATCACGGTGAGCAGGGCGCCGAGCAGCAGCTCCCTGATCACGTCGCGCACGGAGTTGCGGATCAGGACCGAGTTGTCGCGTACGATCTGCAACTGCGTGCCCGCCGGAAGATCGGCCTGCAACTTGCCGATCACCGTCTTCACGCCATCGGCCACGGCCACGGTGTTGGCGCCCGACACCTTGATGAGGTCGATGCCGATCGTGCGGCGGGCGTCGACGAGGGCGAGCGAGCGCTCTTCTTCCGTGGCATCGTCCACGCGGGCCACGTCGGAGAGCCGCACGGTGAGTCCCGCGCGCGTGGTAATGATCACGTTGTCGAACTGGTGCGGGTCGACGATGCGCCCGGTGACGCGCACCAGTTGTTCCCCCGCGCCCCGCTCCACCCGTCCCGCCGGCACCTCCATGTTCTGCCGCTGCAACGCCGCGGAAATCTGCGGCACCGTTACCCCCAGCGCTTCCATGCGCGCGGGCTGGAGGTACACGCGCACCTCGCGCTTGAGCCCGCCCGAGAGCCGAACCTCGCCGACGCCCGGCACCGACTCGAGCCGCCGCCGGATCGTCTCGTCGGCCAATGCGGTGAGTCGCACGAGCGGCACGTTCGGGTTCGAGAGTGCCAGCGAGATGATCGGCATGGCGCTCAGGTCGAGCTTCTGCACCACCGGCGGGTCCACTCCCACCGGCAAGTCGCGGCGGATGCCGTCGATCTTCGAGCGCAGATCCTGCGCGGCCACGTCCACCGGGCGCGTAAGTTCGAACTCCACGGTGACCTGCGAAACGCCCTCGAGCGAGACCGACGTGATCTTCTTCACCTGCTCGACGGGATTGAACGCCTCCTCCAGGCGCCGCGTGACCTCGCGCTCGATCGTCTCGGCGCTCGCACCCGGGTACGTGGTCTGCACCGTCACGATGGGCATGTCTACGGCCGGAAACTGGTCGATCGGCAGGCGACGATAGCTGAAGAAGCCGAGCACGATCAGCGCCGCCATCACCATCGCGGTGAAGACGGGGCGCCGGATCGCGAGGCCGCTCAGGCCGCCCGCAGGAGCGCTGGTGGGCATCCTACTTCTCCCTGGCCTCGGTGATCTTCGTCCCGTCGGCGATCTCGACACCGGACGTGACGATCACTCGCTCCCCGGTTTTGAGGCCGCTGGTGACGGCGACCATGCCGGTGTCGTCGTCGCGCGCTCCAGGAACCACGACGCGGCGGTGAACGACGTTGCCGATAACGACCAGCACGTAGCTCTCCTTCTCGCCGGTGCGTATCGCGGCGAACGGCACGACGACCGCGCGCGTGGCGGCGCCCGTGTGGATGCGACCGTGCGCGAACTGGCCGGCGACGATCCGGCCGGTCGCGTTCGGCAGCCGCACGAACACGCCCACCTGACGCGTCGCGGCATTGGCGACGGGATCCACCCGCGCCACCGTGCCGCTGAATTCCCGGCCGGGCATCGCATCGAGCGTGAAGGTCACGTTCAGCCCGCTGCGCACGCGTGCGGCGTCGATCGCGCCCACCTGTCCCTTGAGTTCCAGCGTGCGCGTGTCGACGATCGTCATCAACGGATCCTCGGTCTTCACCGATTCGCCGTCTTCCACGTTCCGCTCGCTGACCCAGCCGTCGAGCGGGGACCGGATGCTCGTGCGCGCGGCGGCCTCGCCGGCACTCGCTTCAATCGCCCGGGCGGCAGCCGCCTGCGCGACGGCGGCGTCGTAGCCGGCCTCCGCTGTCTTGAGATCGATCTCCGACGTGGCGCCCACCGCGAAGAGCCGCCTGCCCGCCTCGCGCCGCTGCCTGGCGACGGCGAGCGCCGCGTCGGCACTGGCGACGTTGGCCCGCGCACCCTCCGCCTGGCTCGTGACGCCCTGTGCCTCGACGCGAGCCAGCGCTTCACCACGGCTCACCTTGCTGCCGCGGTCCACGCGAAGGTCGCGAATGGTGCCGGCCACCTGGGCGCGCAAGCGCACGACGTCGGCCGGGTCGAGCGCCCCGCTCACGACGACCGTCGCGCCGATCTCGGCGGTCGTCGCGGCGACGACGTCGGCGGCGCTGAGCAGCACGGCCGGCGGCGCGCTCGCCGCCTCGTTGGCCTTGGAGTCACCGCACGCGACAACCACGGCGGCGCAGAGCAGTGAGCACACGTTCCGGACGGAACGGCGCCAGGATGTCGGAAGCGAGATCATGATCAGCGGGCCTGGGAGAGTGCAGCGGAGGGAGACTTCACGAGTGCCTGGCTCTGCGCTTGCCGACGGCGGTGCGTACGCTGACCGTCGGACGAAGGCTGTGAAGAAAGAGTTCGATGGTGGAGTCCACCATCCGGTCGTTGTCGAACGGGTCGAGTTCCTCGAGCCCCATGCCGCCGCGCCACAGTTGCTGGAGGACCAGCCCGGAGGTAAACACGCGCGCCGCCACCTCGGCGTCGGCGTCCTGACGGAACTCGCCCGTCGCCTTGCCGCTCTCGATCAGCTTGGCGATGAGCGTCCATCCTTCGACGAGATTCTTCTGGACCGCGCGCGCGAAGAGCTTGGGCGCGTCGGCGTGCAATTCATGGAAGACGACGTACAACAGCCGCCGCCATTCGTCATCCGGCTCACAGAAGCCCTTGCGCATCAACATGCGCAGTTTCGCCGACACCGGCCCCGCGACGCCGTCCATGAGCGCTTCGAGTTCGGCGAAGATCTCCCGGTCGTGGCGCGCGACCAGCTTGATGAGGAGCGCTTCCTTGCTGTCGAAGTAGTAGTAGATCGTCCCCTTCGTGACGCCGGCGGCGGCAGCGACATCCTCCATTCGGCTGGCGCTGTAGCCACGGGCCGCGAAGACGCGGAGCGCGGCGTCGAGGATCTCGCTCGGGCGCTCGTCGGGGCGTCGCTCCCACCTGGGGTTCGGCGGGCGCTGTTTCATCCATCTGTTCTTGAACGTCACGTCAGATGTCTTCTGTGCGATCGGCCAGTAAGTTACCGAGATGACTCGCTGCACGGTACGCGCGAAAGCGCCTCTGCCGGCGGCGATATGGATATATTTATCCCGTTGGTATAATACGCCGCGTCGGCCCACGCGTCAATCGTCGCCGAACGCCCAGGGCCGCGCCTACGGCCGACCGTCGCCCCGGGGGCTCTTCATTTCCTGACGCGACGGTGCGGATAGCCTGACAGACATGGCGCGGGCGCCTCCTCATCTTGGCTGCAGATGGAGGATATACCGTGAGGCGATTGTTGCGTGACCAGGAGCCCGCGCGAGGGCTCGGCGAACGAGGTGGGATGACCAGGGTTCTCGAATTCCGGCCGGCTGACGCTGCGGAAAGTTCTTCGCGGCCGCGGTCGCCTTCGGATGAGCGCGCGCTCACTCGCGCCCGGCGTGTCATGGCCGACGCGTTCGGCGCGCCTGCTGAGCGCGGGTTCGCCGTGCGCTACTGGACCGGCGATGAGGAGCCCGCGCCGCCGGTGCTGGATCGGGGATTCCGCCTGGTCATTCGGTCGCCGGACGCATTGCGAAGGATGCTGCTGCCACCCTCCGAACTTGCCTTCGCGGAGGCGTTCATCAGCGGCGACGTCGATGTCGAAGGCGATCTGCTCGCGGCGGTCGAGCTCGGCGCATCATTTCCGGCGCGCTTCCACTCCATCGCCAGGATGATTCATCTCACCCGGCAAGCGCTGGGCCTCCCGCGTGCCCGCCGGCCCGGGGGTCGTGCGATGCGTGCTCGCGCGCGGACACGCGGAGGGTTCGACGATCGTGATCGGGCGGCCTCCGCCATCCGGCATCACTACGACGTCGGCAACGATTTCTATGCCCTGTGGCTGGACCCCGAGCGCGTGTACTCGTGCGCGTATTTCGCAGCCCCGGACCAGTCTTTGGAGGAAGCCCAGTACGCAAAGCTGGACTTGATTTGCAGGAAGCTCCATCTGGCGCCGGGCGAGCGCCTGCTCGACATCGGGTGCGGCTGGGGCGGCCTCATCCGGCACGCGGTGCGTTACTATGGCGTCGAGGCGCTCGGCGTCACGCTGAGCCAGGCGCAGGCCGACTATGCGCAGGAACGCATTGAACGGGAGGGCCTGGGCGATCGCTGCCGCGTGGAAATTCGCGACTATCGGGATCTCCACCGCGAGGGACCGTTCGACAAGGTCGCGAGCGTCGGAATGTTTCAACACGTGGGACGCGCACGTATGCCCTCATACTTTCGCACCGTGTTCGACCTCACGCGGCCAGGCGGACTCTTCCTCAATCACGGCATCGTCGACCTCGAGCAAGCGCGCGACCGGTCGTTCGGCTCCCGCGTGCGCGGATGGCTCTGGCGCGAGGATGAGTTCATCGATCGCTACGTCTTTCCGGATGGCGAGTTCGTGTCGCTCGCGTACGCGTCCGGCCTTGCGGAGAAGGCCGGCTTCGAGACCCGCGACGTGGGGAACCTGCGCGAGCACTATGCGCTCACGCTGGCGCACTGGGTGCGCCGGCTCGAAGCACACGAGGCGGAGGCGATTCGCCTCGTCGGGGAGACGACGTATCGCATCTGGCGCCTGTATCTGACGGCCGCCGAGCAGAAGTTCAGGTGCGGGCGGGCCTCGATCGTGCAGATGGTGCTGGCGCGACGTGATGGCAGTGGCCAGTGCGTGCCTCCACTCACGCGGGAACGGCACCCACACCTCAGGATAGTTCGCTCCGCTGCATCGTGTTCTATCGCTGGCTAGCCGTCTTCGTCCTCCTCTTTCACTTCGCGTTCCTTGCGTTCGTACTGCTGGGAGCGCTGCTGGTCGTGCGCTGGCCAAGAGTGGCCTGGGCACACGTGCCGATGGCGGCGTGGGGGATCTTCGTGGAGTTCGCCGGCCGCGTGTGCCCACTCACGCCTCTCGAGAATTCCCTGCGCGCACGCGCGGGGGAGCAAGCATACGCCAGCGGATTCATCGCGCACTACCTGACCGCGGCGATCTACCCTGCCGGACTCACGCGTGCAGTCGAGATCGCGCTTGGCACGCTCGCCCTGCTGTGCAATGCCGCGCTGTATGCGTGGATCGTGAAACGCCGTCGCACGGAGGATCGGTGACCGCTTCTCTTGCTGGATCGCTGGTGTTTGCGGGCTCGGCGAACTACGCCCTCGCCGCCGACGTCGCGCGCGAGCTGGGCGTGGAACTCGGCGCGTGCACGATCGACCGGTTCCCCGATGGCGAGGTATCCATACGGATAGATACTTCGGTTCGAGGCCGCGATGTCTTCGTGGTGCAGCCCACCTCGCCGCCGGTGAACGAGCACCTGATGGAGTTGCTGACGTTCGCCGACGCGTGCCGGCGCGCAGACGCGCGACGGATCACGGCGCTGGTCCCGTATTTCGGGTACGCGCGCTCCGACAAGAGGCAGGGCGCGCGCTCACCGGTCACCGCGCGTGCGGTTGCCGACATGATGCAGGCCGTCGGGATCGGCCGCGTGGTCACGGTCGATGCCCACACGCCGCAGATCGAGGGATTCTTCCACATCCCGATCGACGACCTTTCCGCGGCGCCTCCGCTTTGCGCCGCGCTCGGCACGCGACTCACCGACGACACGGTGATCGTTTCGCCGGATCTCGGCGGAGCACGCCGCGCCGCCGACTACGCTGACCGGCTCGGAAGGCCGGCGGTCGTCTGTGTGAAGCGACGCACCGGCGGCGCCAGCGTGGCCGTCACGCAGGTGATCGGCGACGTGCGGAGCCGGCGATGCATCATCGTGGACGATATGATCACGACGGGTGCCACCGTCGCGGAGTGTGCACGGGCGCTGCGGGAGCTGGGCGCGCTCGAAGGGCTGACGGTCGTGGCGTCGCACGGCGTCTTTGCGCCGGGCGCACTGGCGCGGTTGCAGGCGGCGGGCGTCGGCGAGGTGGTGGTCACCGATTCCATCGCTGGACCGGCGGAGGGTTCGTCCCGCGTGACACGCGTACACATCGCACCGTTGCTCGCGAAGGTCGTTCGGCATCTCGCCGAAAGCGCCTGCTCGCCGGTGATGTGCTGACTCCTGTAGGCGCGTTCGGCAGAATCGGCCGGCGCTCGCGCGGAGGCAGAGCGCATTTCCCCTACGGCGCTTCATCCGCCGCCCGACAGACAGCCGCCCACGCGGTCACAAGATTTGGTTAGTTGCGCTGTGCCGAGCGACCGAGCCCCGGGATCCGGTGGTTCGGCCAGCAGCCGACTGATCACTGACGCTCGATTGTGCGAGCAGGAGTGAACGATGCGGTCCGATCTCGAGCTGTTGAAGGATGTGACGGAGGAGTTGAAATTCGAGCCGAGCGTCGACGAGAAGGAAATCGGCGTCGGTGTAAAGAGCGGCGTCGTGACCCTCACTGGGAATGTCCCGAGCTTCGCCGAGAAGTTCGCCGCCGAGCGCGCGGTGGAGCGCGTGAGCGGCGTTCGGGCGGTGGCCGACGACCTGCAGGTCAAGCTGAGGCCGGCGAATTCACGCAGCGACACCGACGTCGCGTTGGCTGCGGTCAACGTCCTCAAGTGGGACATGGAAGTGCCGGATGACAAGATCAAGGTCAAGGTCGTGAACGGCTGGGTGACGCTCGAGGGCCACGCGGAGTGGCACTTCCAGAAGGCGGCGGCGGAGCGCGCGGTGCGTTTCCTCACAGGCGTGAAGGGCGTGACGAGCCTGATCGCCATTAGCCCGAAGGTCTCGCCGACCGACGTGATGAAGCGGATCGAAGATGCCATCAAGCGGAGTGCGGAACTCGACGCAAAGCGCGTCTTCGTCGAGGCGGAGGGGAGCAAGGTGACGCTGCGCGGCACGGTCCGCTCATGGGCCGAGCGTGACGAGGCAGAGCGAGCGGCATGGGCGGTCAGAGGCGTGAGCGATGTGGAGGACAGGATCACCATCAGCGCGTGAGGAACGGGGCGTCACCAGACTCGCGGGAGGCACCATGAGCGACCATGATTTCAACGAGGCGGTCTTCGACAGCCGGGGCATCGCAGTCTTGGACGATGAGGACAAGGCGCGCCTCCTGACGACCTTCCTGGGCGGCCCGGATGCCACTACGCTCGCGTTGCACTACGTGCGCGCATCGTCGGACGGCCAGGCTCCCGCATACCTCTTCGATGACGAATCAGGCATGGTGTACATCCTCGACTGAGAGCGGACGGCCGCGCCGCGACCGACCTTGAGTGTTCATCATTCACTGAGGAGAAAAGAACCATGATCGCCAAGGACCTTATGACCGCGAACCCATTCGTCGTCGCCGCGTCGGCCAGCCTGCAGGATGCGGCGGAGCTCATGCACAAGCATGATGTGGGGATGATTCCTGTCGTGCGCGACCTGCAGACGCGCACTTTCGAGGGTGTGATCACCGATCGGGACATCGCAATCCGGTGCGTCGCAAACGGGCGCTCGTCGGACGGCTTCGTGGCAGCCTACATGACGAAGGAACCGCTCGCCACGGTACGGCCCGAGTCGCCGGTCGACGAGATCGTGCAGTTGATGGAGCGGGCACGCGTGCGGCGAATTCCCGTCGTCGACGGGTCGAACCGCGTGGTCGGCATCGTCGCGTTGGCCGACATCGTGCGCGGGCTGGGCAAGCGGGAACCCGGTACGGTGGAGGAAGTTCTTGAGAGGGTATCGGCGGCATCGCACGCGTTGACGTAGGGGCCGGCTGCACGATCCAGGCGCGACGCACGGGAGACCCAGTCGCCGGCGCGTCGCGCATCTTCAGCGCGTGCATCGCATCGGCACTATCTCTGCAGAAGAGATTCGAGTTCGTCGAGCAGCCCTACCTGTCCCGACACGATTCTTCGCCGCCCCTCGCCGAGGTCGAACCACGCTGCGCGGTCGACCTCCGGAAACTCGCGTTGCTCTCCGGAGCGCGGCGGCCATTCCATGGAGAACATGCCGCTCACCATTGCTGCAGGATCGGAGTCTCCCTCCAACGCCCAGGCATGCACGATCTTGCCGCTGCGCTGCGTACGAGGGGCGAGTGGGATGAACGTGCCGCCTATGGAGAAGCCCGTCTCTTCGTGAAACTCGCGCCTCGCCGCGGCGAGCGGCTCCTCCCCGTCTTCGATCTCCCCTTTCGGGATTGACCAGACACCGAGGTCTTTCTTCGCCCAGAGCGGTCCGCCAGGGTGCACGAGGAGGACCTCCAACGAACCAGTGGAGCGACGGTAGAGCAGGAGCCCGGCGCTGATTTTCGGCATGGGGTTACCTCATCGCAACGGAGTGCGAACCCCCGCCATCAGCCCCGGTGCGACGTGATTGCCCGATGCCACCGTATTGGCGCTCGCGATAAGCGCGGCGAAGAAGGAAACCCGTGGACTCATCCATTCACTCAGGAGACGGGCTCTCACTCCGATGCGCGTCTCGTCACGACGAGCGAACGAGTTCACGCACCCTGCGGCGCCTGAGGTCGTGTCGACGGGATCCCGCAGGAAATGACCGCATCCGACACTGACTGAGGCAATGGCGCCGGCTCCGCCTTCGAGCCGCCACTCACCTCTGCGCAGGATGTCCGTCATCGCCATGACTCCGCCCTCAATCGAACTTTCGACCGAGCTTACGCGTACGCCGCCGACCGTCGCGCGGGCGAGCACCTGTATCACGCTCATGTCGATGCCCCATCGCGTAGGTCCTCGGGCTGGAAGCACGAGACCGAGGCCGATCGTGGCGCCGTCGAGCACCGATCCGCGCTCCGTTCGAAACTGCGTGCCCAACATTCCGGTGACCTCCAGGCCACCCGGCGCAGCCTGCGCGCACAGTCGCGCACCGAGCATGAGAACCATCAGCGAACCAACCCGCATGTGATGCATCGTTCACCTCACGGAATCCTCTTGATCGCTGCCTCGCCCTCACTATACCGCGGCGTTCAGCGCACGAAGTCGGGGGAATGCCGTCTCCTCACTCCGTGCGCCTCCTTGTTCGGACGCTGTCAGCCATACCCCGACGGAGGCTTCCATTGCCCCTGATTCCCGATCACCAGTTCCGCCCAGACGTTGTGTGAGGGGGTCCGGATGCCGCAAACGAAAAGCCGCAAACCTGATTCGCACGGCCCTGCGCCGCCACAGCGAAGCTGGCTCCAATGGTCGCTTGTCGTCGTTGCGCTCGCGCTCATTTTCCTTCCGGGAATAGTCGATCGCGGTGGCGGCAACAGCCGAATTCCGTACAGCACGTTCGTGCAACTGCTCGATTCCGGCCGCATCTCACGTGTCGAGGTCGGCGACTCGTACCTTCGCGGTACGCTCAAGTCTCGCTCCGCGGAGGGCAACTCCGAGGTCGTGACCAATCGCGTCGACGCTGCCATCGCGGACGAGTTGCGCAAGCGCGGTGTCGAATTTTCGGGCAAGCCACGGAGCAGCGCACTCGATACGCTGCTTGCGTGGCTGCTTCCGCTGCTGTTCCTGCTCCCGCTCTGGTGGTTCCTGTCGCGGCGACTGATGGGACAGCAGGCGGCGGCACCGTTCAGCATCGTCCGGAGCCGTGCGAAGGTCTACGTCGAGCCCGATACCAAGGTCACGTTCGACGATGTCGCCGGCATCGACGAAGCGAAGGCAGAGCTTCGCGAGATCGTCGCATTCCTGCGCGATCCGGCGAGCTTCGGCCGTCTCGGCGCGCGCGTGCCGAAAGGGGTCCTGCTGGTGGGGCCGCCCGGGACGGGAAAAACGCTGCTGGCCAAGGCCGTGGCCGGCGAGGCTTCGGTGCCCTTCATTTCGATCAACGGTTCGGAGTTCGTCGAACTCTACGTCGGCGTCGGTGCCGCGCGGGTGCGCGACCTGTTCGAGCGCGCACGTCAGACGGCACCGTGCATCATCTTCATCGACGAGATCGATGCGCTCGGACGTGCGCGCGGCGCCAGCACGCTCAGCGGCGCGAACGACGAGAAGGAGCAGACGCTGAATCAGCTTCTCGCAGAGCTCGACGGTTTCAGCCCCGAGGGCGGTGTCATTCTCCTCGCCGCAACGAACCGGCCCGAAATCCTCGACCCGGCACTCCTCCGCGCGGGACGCTTCGACCGCCAGATCCTCGTGGACCGGCCCGACCGCATCGGCCGACTGCAGATCCTGGCGGTGCACGTCAGGAAGATTCGCCTCGCGCCCGAATTGCAGCTCGACCAGGTCGCCTCGCTCACGCCGGGATTCACCGGTGCGGACATCGCGAACCTGGTGAACGAGGCGGCGCTCGCCGCCACTCGTCGCGGCGGCGACGCCGTTACCGTCGAGGACTTCACGGTGGCCGTCGAGAGGATCGTGGCCGGTCTCGCAAAGAAGAGCCGGGTCCTCAGTCCACGCGAGCGCGAGATCACCGCGTATCACGAGATGGGGCATGCGATCGTCGCGCTGGCCACGCCTGGCGCCGATCCGGTGCAGAAGGTCTCGATCATTCCTCACGGACTCGGCGCGCTCGGCTTCACCCTGCAACTGCCGGTGGACGAGCACTACATAGAAGCACAGGGTGCACTCGAGACGAAGCTCACCGTGGCGCTGGGCGGGCGAGCGGCCGAGCTGTCCGTGTTTGGTGAGTTGTCCACCGGCGCAGCCGATGACCTGGTGCGCGCGACCGAACTGGCGCGCGAGATGGTGATGCGATTCGGCATGGACGAGATTGTCGGGAACGTCGTCTACCGCGACCAGCCCGGCGTCGTCCCGCCCGAGTCCCGTCTCGTGAGCGAACAGACGTCGCGCGAGATCGAGGTGGCGGTGCGCACGCTCCTCCAGCGGGCGCTCGACCGTGCCGCCGGGGTCCTGTCGCGCAACCGCGCCGCGCTGGACCAAGGCGCGCATCTCCTCATCGAGCGGGAGACGCTCACGCGCGACGAACTTCCCCGCGTCACGGCGGTCGCGTTGGCGCAACCGCACGCGCAGCCCGCATGATCGGCCGCGCCGCACCGGGCTGACTGGCGATGCCGACGGCCCTCGAGGTCAGTCACCTGAGCGTCTCGTTCGGTGTCGCCGAGGTGTTCAAGGACGTGAGCTTCACGGTGGAGCGCGGGAACGCGGTCGCGATCATCGGGCCGAACGGATCCGGCAAGACCGTGATGTTCCGCGCGCTGATCGGCGCGATCCCGGCCGCCGGGACGATTCGTTGGGCGCCGGAGACGACGATCGGCTACGTCCCGCAGAAGCTCGACATCGAGCGCGACCTGCCCCTCACCGGTTTCGACTTCCTCGGCGCGAAGGCCGACATCGCGCGCACGCCGGCCGATGAGTTGCTGCGCGTCCTGCAGCTGGTCGACTTGGCGGCGCCCGTGGCGAAGCAGCAGATCGGAACGCTCTCCGGCGGTCAGTTCCAGCGCCTCCTGCTCGCGTTCGCGCTGATCGGGCGACCGTCCGTCCTCCTGTTCGACGAACCAACCGCTGGAATCGACGAGCCCGGTGAACGGGGAATCTACGCCCTGCTGCGACGGCTACAGCTGGAAGAGAAGATGACCCTGCTGCTGATCTCGCACGACCTGAGCCTCGTGTACGCGCATAGCGATCGCGTGCTGTGCCTCTCGCGATGGCGCACCTGCTTCGGGCCGCCGATGGAGGTGCTTACTCCCGAGCATCTCCAGGAGATGTACGGTGCGCCCATGAGATTCCATTCGCATGACGCCGCCGCTTCGTGAGCTGATGATGCCCGCCGCGATGGCGGTGGCGGCGGGGCTCGTCGGATCCATCGCCGTGATGCGCCGCATGGCGCTGGCTTCCGACGCCCTGTCGCACGTAGCGCTCCCCGGTGTCGCACTCGCGATTCTCCTGCGTTGGAATCCATTGCTGGGCGGATTGGCGGCCCTCGTGCTCGGCACTCTTCTTGTTTGGGCACTCGAGAGCAGGACCCGCATTCCCACCGAAGCCGTCATCGGCGTGATCTTCTCGCTGGCGCTGGCGGTCGGCAGCATGCTTGCGTCGGGCGACGAGTTGATCGACGCATTGTTTGGCGCGCCGTCAAGGGTAGGCGCGGCCGAAATGATCGCCGGCGTGGCGGCAGCCATCCTGGTGATCGTGTTCGTGATGCGGGCGCGCAGCCGCCTGGTCATCGCCCTCGTATCGCCAGACCTCGCGCGCACGTGCGGGATCGGCGTGCAGCGGCTCGACCTCCTCTTTCTCCTCGCGTTCGCACTGACGGTTGCGCTGGGGTTGCGCTATCTCGGGGTGCTGCTGATGGGCTCGCTCGTCATCATCCCTGCGGCGACGTCCATGCGCGTGGCGCGCGGCCTGGGTTCGATGCAGTGGATTGCCGTCGCCATCGCGTTGGCTTCGACGATCGGCGGCGCGCTGCTCGCTCCACGCGTGCATCTGGCAACGGGACCGGTCGTCATTACGATCGCCGCCACGGTCTTCTTCGCGAGTCTGCTGATACGCGGCGTGTGGATGGATGAAGCGGCGCGCGCGCCGGAGAAGTCGGCACAGACACCGGGATAAGTCCGACCGCCGATCGTTGTCGAACGTCGGTCGCGGGCGAAGACCGCGCCGGTCATGGGGTCAGGACAACTTAGAGGAAATCCCGACAGCCCGGCTGAAGTCACCCGACAGCTTCGCGCGGCACGGGGAGGTATCGTTGTCCCGTGGATCAGGGAAGCTCGCCCGCCGCCGTGGCCACTCCCCCCGGCGAAATCGCCGGGAAACCGGCGCGCCACGGCCCGATCGGTCAGGCATCGGGTGTTCGCGCGATTCCCGATATTGCATCGACTCTGGGACTCGCGGGCTCGACGGCGCCGCGCGCCGGCTTCTGGCGGCGCCCGATGGCTTGGATCATCGCGGCGGTCATCGTCATCGGCGCAGCGACGTACTACTTCACGCAGCGCGCTCCGCCGCCGGTGCAGTACAGCACCGCGAATGCGCGCCGGGGCGACCTCGCCGTCACGGTGACCGCGACGGGAACTCTCGCGCCGCTGGATACGGTGATCGTCGGCACCGAGGTCTCGGGCGTCATCGACGCCGTGGCCGTCGATTACAACGATCGCGTCCGTAAGGGAGAGACACTCGCTGTCGTCAATACGGATCTCCTGCGCGCGCAGATCGCGCAGAGCCGGGCGGCGGTCGGAGCGGCCGTTGCGGCGCAGCGCCAGACAGCAGCCACTCTGGCGCAGGTGCGCGACCAGAGCGCGCGCGCCGAGGCGCTGTTCAAGGTGGCCGTGATGTCAGCGCAGGATATCGAGACTGCTCGCGGCGACCTGGGGCGGGCGGTCGCGGCGGATGCGAACGCCAGGGCGCAGAGCGACGTCGCGTCGGCGGCATTGCAGGTGCAGCTCACGACCCTCGAGAAGGCGACGATCCGCGCGCCGATCGACGGCATCGTCCTCGAACGGCAGGTAGAGCCCGGGCGCACGGTCGCGGCGACGTTCCAGACACCGGTGCTGTTCGTGCTGGCCGCCGACCTGCGGCACATGACACTCGCGCTCAACGTCGACGAGGCCGACATCGGTCAGGTCAAGGCCGGCGAGCGCGCAGACTTCACCGTGGATGCCTATCCCGACCACGTGTTTTCGGGTACCGTCCGCACGGTACACAACGCCGCAATTATGGTCGAGGGCGTCGTGACGTACCAGGCGATTCTCGACGTGTCGAACAACGACCTGCTCCTTCGGCCGGGGATGACCGCCACGGCGATGGTGAAGACCAGCACGCTCCACGATGCGCTGCTCGTACCGAACGCCGCACTCCGGTTCACGCCCGCGGAACAACCTGCACCGAGCCAAGGCGGCGCGTCGTCGGCGCACCGCGTCTGGACGCTCAGGAACGGAAGCCCCGCTCCGATCCCGCTCAGCATCGGCCTTTCGGACGGCCTGTGGACGCAGGTGACGGCCGGCACGGTCGAGACGGGAACACCGCTCATCACCGGAATCGCGGTCGGGAAGAACGGGAGCCACGCGGGATCCGCGACGCCTCGCGCGGACTCGAGCCGGTCCGCGATGCCGCCGCGAATGCCCCGTGGCGGCTAGCACGGGAGGAACCGCCGCCGCGCCCCTCCTGGCGCTCACCGCCATCTCGAAGATCTACGGGCAGGGGGACAGCGAGGTCGTCGCGCTGAGCCGCGTCAACCTCCGGATCGACGACGGTGAATTCGTCGCCATCATGGGACCGAGCGGCTCTGGAAAGTCGACGTGCATGAACATCCTCGGCTGCCTCGACATGCCCACGTCGGGATCGTACCTGTTTCGCGGCGTGGAGGTGACGCGGCTTTCGCGCCACCAGCGCGCGCTCCTGCGGAGATACTATCTCGGCTTCGTCTTCCAGGGATTCAACCTGCTGCGCAGGACCACCGCGCTCGAAAACGTTGAGGTGCCGCTGATCTACCGCGGCCTGCCGGTGAAGGAGCGCCACGACCGCGCGCGCGACGCGCTCGCCGCCGTCGGGCTGGGGTCGCGCGAGCACCACATGCCCGAGGAGCTTTCCGGCGGGCAGCAGCAGCGGGTCGCGATCGCACGAGCCATCGTCGCGGAACCGTCACTCGTGCTCGCGGACGAGCCGACGGGGAATCTCGACTCCAAGCTCGGCCGCGAAATCATGGACGTACTGACGGGACTGAATGGCACGCGCGGGATCACGATCGCGATGGTCACGCACGATCCGGGCATGGCCGTGTACGCGCACCGTGCCGTGGAGTTCCTCGACGGCGCGGTGCTCAGCGATCGCGCCACCGAGCCGGCGGGAACCTGACGTGTTCTGGGACGCACTTCTCCTCGCGGCGCGAGCCCTCCGGCGCAACGTCATGCGTTCCGTGCTCACGATCCTCGGCGTGGTGATCGGCGTCGGCGCCGTCATCGCGATGGTCACCCTCGGCAATGGCACCACCGCCCGTGTGACGAGCAGCATTCAGTCGCTGGGGAGCAATCTCCTGATCGCGCAGCCCGGCGCGGCGGCCGGACGCGGCCCGGGCGGCACCGCGGTTCCGGGTCCCGCCTTCACGATCCGTGATCTCACGGCGATCGTGCAGGCAGTGCCGGGGATCGCCGCGGAGGCCCCCGTGGCGAGCGCGCGCGCGCAGACCGTCTTCGGCAACCAGAACTGGCCGACGACCATCACCGGAACGGACAATGGATACTTCGACGTCCGTGAATGGAACGTCCAGACTGGACGTGAGTTCACCGACGCCGAGCTGCGCTCCGGCCGCTCGGTGTGCGTGATCGGAACGACAGTGCGGGACAATCTGTTCCAAGGCCAGGATCCGCTCGGCGCATCGATTCGGGTGAAGGACATCTCCTGTCCGGTGATCGGCGTGCTGGCATCCAAGGGGCAGGCGATGGGCGGCCTCGACCAGGATGACCTCGTGCTCATGCCGTTGAGGGCGGTGCAGCGCCGCCTGAAAGGGAACGAGGACGTGGACCTGCTCCAGATCTCCGTGCAATCGAGCGATCTCATAGATCGGGTCGACAGCGGCGTCACGACGTTGCTTCGCGAGCGCCGGCACATCATTCACGGCAAGCAGGACGATTTTCGCGTGCGCAACCTCGCAGAGGTCGCGAACACCATCGAGGCCACGACGCGCACGCTCACGCTCTTCCTCGGCGCGCTCGCCGCGGTGAGCCTGCTCGTGGGCGGCATTGGCATCATGAACATCATGCTGGTCTCCGTCACCGAGCGGACGCGCGAGATCGGCATCCGGCTCGCGATTGGTGCGACGGAACGTGATGTGCTCACCCAGTTCCTGCTCGAGGCCATCGCGCTGTCGCTGATGGGAGGGATGATCGGCGTGGTGCTCGGCGTGGGCGGATCCTATTTCGCCGTTCCCCTGATGGGTGTGCCGTTCGTCTTCGATGCAGGAATCGTCGTGCTGGCATTCGGCTTCTCCGGCGCGATCGGGATCATTTTTGGCTTCTTCCCGGCCCAGAAGGCCGCTCGGCTCGATCCGATCGAGGCTTTGCGACACGAGTAACACTCGCGCGCAGGGACGAGCGACTGTCGCACGCGCGCCACTACATATTTCGCCGGCATAGATCACCACACCAAACGCGAGGGCATCCCGATGGGCTCATATGGCGCGGCGCAGATGGCCAGCAGTTTCCGGACGGTTCGCACGAACACGATACAGATCGCGGAGGACATCCCGGAGTCCAAGTACGACTTCGTCCCGGCACCGGGAACGTTGTCGGTCGCGGCGCACCTCAAGCACATCGCGATGGCGCCCATGATGTACGAGGACATGCACCGCCACCAGCGCGTCACCACGCTCAAGGGGTACGACTTTCCTGCCGCGGTCGGCCGGGCCAGGGTCGAGGAGGAGAAGCCGCGGTCGAAGGCGGAGATCATCGCGTTGTTGAAGAGCGAGGGAGACCGATTCGCCGCGTGGCTCGAATCGCTGACGCCCGAGTTCCTCGCGGAGACGTACACGGACCCCTCCGGCCAGAACGAGCAAACCCGCCTCGCAAGCCTGCTCAGCCCCAAGGAGCACGAGATGCACCACCGCGGCCAGCTGATGCTGATCGAACGGATTCTCGGAATCGTGCCGCATCTTACCCGGCAGCGCCAAGAGCGGGCGCAGCAGCACGCACGGAGCGCAACCTGACAGCGATTCTCAGCGGTAGCTACGCGCTCGAGCGCGAGTTCGGCGTCGCGCTACCTGCTCGAAGTCGTTCGACTCCGAGAATACGAACCTCGAACCGCTCGCCCCGAGAGACCACTATGCCCCGCCGCCTCCTCGCTCTCCTGCTTCTCGTTCCCGCCGCCCTCGCCGCGCAGCAGCGCCCGGACGCGCTCCAGCTCGACATCGACCGTCGCGCCGCCGCCATCGTCGAGAAACTGACCGCGTGGCGGCACGACATCCACCAGCATCCTGAACTCTCGTTTCAGGAGGTTCGCACCGCCAAGCTGGTGGCCGACCACCTGCGATCGCTCGGACTCGAAGTGCGCACCAACGTCGGTGGCAACGGAGTCGTCGCGGTGTTACGAGGCGGCCGGCCGGGTCCGGTGGTCGGGCTCCGCGCCGAGATGGACGCGCTCCCGGTCACCGAGCAGGTCGACCTGCCGTTCAAGAGCATCGTCCGCACGACGTACAATGGTGTCGAGACCGGCGTCATGCACGCCTGCGGTCACGACATGCACGTCGCAATCTTGATGGGCACGGCCGAAGTGCTCGCGGGAATGAAGGCCGAGTTGCCGGGCACCGTTGTCTTCCTCTTCCAGCCGGCTGAAGAGAGTCCACCGGTGGGAGGCGCGGGTCCGATGATCGCGGACGGGGCAATGGATAATCCCAAGATCGACGCGGTGTTCGGCCTGCACGTCGGCCCCGGACAAATCGGCGCCGTGACCGCGAACATCGGCGCGACGACGTCTACCGCGGACCAGTTTCGCATCGTCGTGCACGGCCGGCAGACGCATGGCGCGTTCCCCTCCGCCGGGGTGGATCCGATCGTCGTCGGATCGCAGATCGTGGTCGGCCTGCAAACCATCATCAGCCGTCAGGTGAACTTGATGACGGCGCCCGCGGTCGTCACGGTCGGCGCATTTCATGGAGGACTCCGCGAGAACATCATCCCCGACAGCGTGTGGATGATCGGCACCGTGCGCACGCTCGACGAGGGAATGCGTTCGCTGATCCACGAACGCATCACGCGCACCGCGCAGGGCATCGCGCAGTCGGGCGGCGCCACGGCCGACGTGACGATCACGCGCGGATACGACGTGACGCGCAACGACACGTCGCTCACCGAGAAGATGCTGCCGACGCTGCGTCGCGTCGCCGGTGCGAAGATGGTGTCCGCTGGCGCGCCCAGCAGTGCCGGCGAGGATTTCTCACGCTTTGCGAACAAGGCGCCGGGGATGTTCATCTTTCTGGGCGTCACGCCGCCGGCACTCGACTGGCATACGGCCGCGACCAATCACTCGCCACTCTTTCAGGCAGACGACAGCGCGATGCCGATCGGCGTGCGGCTCATGGCTGGCATGGCGATCGACTACATGCGGCTAACCCGCGTTCAGTAACCAAGTTCTGCGGCATCGCTCTCGTCCCTGCGCGCAGCACTCCGCACAGCGCCGATCGCGGGACTCGCCCTTCGCGTCGAGTCCCGCGATCGCCATTTCGATCGGCGCGCGCCCTACTGCAGCACCCCCACCGCAATATGCGACGCCTGCCCCGGCCCGTGACACACCGAGTGAGTCTGCGCCTTGAAGTCGCTCGCCTTCGCATCGAAGATGTTCGGCACGTACGTCTGCGGATTCCGGTCGTAAAGCGGGAACCACGTGCTCTGCACCTGTACCATGATCCGGTGCCCCTTGATGAACCGGTAGAGCTGCTCGTGGAGGTCCACGGTGAATGGCGTCACCGTGTTCGCCGGAATCGGCGTCGGCACCGACCAGCTCTTCCAATAACGGCCGCGCATGATGTCGGCGTTCGTCATCAGTTCGTAGCCGCCCCACGTCGGGTTGCCCGGCACACTGTCCGGGTATACATCGATCAGCTTCACCACCCAGTCCGCGTCCGTGCCCGTGGTCTTCGCGAACAGGTGCGCGGTCACGTCGCCGGCGATCACCACATCTTCGGTGAGCACGTCCGAGCGCCACGTCAGCACGTCGGGACGGTTGTCGACGAAGCGCTGGTCTTCCACCAGCCACTGACGCCAGCGAGTTCCGTCCACCGGCCGCGCGATGTACGGGATCGGATGCTTCGGATCCGACACGTATGAGTCACAGCCGGCCGCGGTAGGCGCCTCGAACGAAACCTTCGCGTTCGCTCCGAGATAAATGTTCTTCGGCTTCGCTTCTTTCGGCGGCCAGGCGCTGAACGTGTGCCACTTGCTCTCGCCGCTCTCGAACATGTACGCCTCGGCGAACTTCCCGTCGCCCTTTCCGTGCAAATAGAACGCGAACCAGGGACGCTGGATGTTCTCGCGGAAATACAGGCCGATGCCGTCGCCGAATTTCACCGGGCCGATGTTGTCGCCCGGGCCCGACCACCCGCCGTGGAACCACGGACCGAGCACGATGTGGTTCCAGTTCTTCACGTCCTTCTTCTCGAGCGTGCGGTACTCTTCCTGCGGGCCGTACACGTCCTCCTGGTCCCAGAACCCGCCGACGTTCAGCACCGCGACGTCGGGACTCGTGAGCACCTTCTGCATCGCCTTCGCCTGCCACCACGCATCCCACGCCGGGTGCGTCGAGAAGGCGACCCACGACGCCGTCTTCTCGATGCCGTTCTTTGCGCCGAGTTCCTTCAGGGTGGGGAACTGCATGTACCAGTCGTAGCGGTCGTAGCTGTTGATCGGCACACGCTGATGACTGTCCTTGGTGAGTTCCATGGTCGGCGCGTACTCGAGGCCGAACGACTGCCGGAACGCGCCTTGGTGGAAGAAGTCGTCGCCCATCCACGTGTCCGTCATCGGCGCCTGCGGCGAGATGGCCTTGAGCGCGGGATGCGGATTCACGCCGGCGATCCCCGCGAGCCACCCCGGGTACGACACGCCCATAACGCCGACCTTGCCGCTGTTGTTCGGCACGTTCTTCACGAGCCAGTCAATCGTGTCCCAGGTGTCGGTCGCCTCGTCCACGCCCTTCGGGTTCTTCGGATCGTGCAGCGCGCCGTTCATCACGAACTGGCCGTCGGAGCCGTAACGGCCGCGCACGTCCTCGGTCACGAAGATGTAGCCGTCCTCGGCGAGTTCCTTGTACGATGCGGGGAGCTGCGCGGTGCGGAACGCCCCCGCGGCGCTGTACGGCGTCCGGATCAGCATGATCGGGAGCGGCGTCGCCATGGACCTCGGCACGAGCGCCACCGCGAACAGCTTCACGCCGTCGCGGACGGGGATCGTCAGTTCGCGGCGTTCAAAGGCGTCCTGCGGGTGCAGCGACGCGATCGGGACGAGCGCGCCTGCAGCGGCGAGAACTGGAAAGGCGAATCGAGAGAGGATCCTGCGCACGCTCAGCCTCCGGGAAAGGGAACCCCTCCAAGATACGCCGTTCAGCGCGCGTGCGCTGTGCGACCGGCCGGGTACTCGACTGTCCGGACCACGCTCGCCCGCCTATTTCTTGATGGCGTCGCCGGGTGGGTGCGCCGTCGAGTCAGCGGCTCGCAAGCCGTTCAGGTCACGGAGAGTCTGGCTCCACGCGACGCTGTCCTTTTTCGTACCCCTGCGCATCGTGGTGTCCCGGTAGAACGCCAGGATGTTGGCACGGAGTTCCGGCGTCACGTCCTGGAACTTGTTGCCCGCGATGGAGTGCAGCAGGTGCTCGAAGGTGCCGTTGGCACGCGTGTACTCGCCCGCACGGGTCGGCTTGCCGGTGTCGAGATCGCGGTCCTCGAGATGGAGGTTGTTCGCGCCGAGCTGAACGAGCGACTTGCGATACGCCACCGTGATTGAATCGAAGCCCCGCATGAACAGCAGCTCGGTCTCCGGCGTCGAGGGCATGATGGCGAGACTCCTGAACGGACCGATCTTGGGCATGATGCGGAACAGGAACGACAACACCTTGTCCAAGAAGCTCGGTTTCGAATACTGGTCTCCCCATTCCTTGCTGTACGCCGAGCGGGACAGGTTATAAAGGAACTTGTCGCGTGTCAGGGCGGCCCCGGATTTCGGCGCCTGCGCCTTCACACTGTCCGCTGTCACCGTACTGGCCTGGGCCACGCCCTTCTTCGCCAGATCGCGCTTCGCCGTTTCCCACGCGACTCTGGTCATCGTCGGAATCAGCGTGCTCACGGTATGCCGGTATGTGCCGAGGGAGAGATCGAGGTTGCTGAACAGGCTCGCGAGTTCGATGCCGTAGGTTTCCTTGAACACGCGCTGGAGAAGCGGCTTCGCAACCGAGAAGCCGATGAAATCGTGGTAGTCCTGAGACGCGAAGTGTCCCTGCGCTATCTGCAGCACGTCGAATCCAAACTCGGTCTGGATGTGCGCCGACGGACTTTGCTCGTACGTCACGTTGTTTCCGAATTGGCGCTTCAGCTTGGGATACAGGAGCGGCACGGACAGGTTCGTCGCGATCGGGTGGCCGCCGTTGTCGGCCCAGTAATGGCTGAGCGCGCCAACCGCGAACGCGTATTCCTTGATGTCCTGCGCATCGCGCAGGAGGGCCTCCACAAAATCACCGCTCCGCACATAGTGCGTGAGATCGCTGTAGAACTTGCTGCCGAACGGGTAGTAGCCCATGTCCTGGATGATGGCGCCGCCATAGGCGTATGCGTGCGCCTCACGCAACTCGTCCGCCGTGGCGCCTGGAAACCTCTTCAGCAGGACCGGCGTGATGTCGTGCACCCACATGGAATCGATGATCGCCTCGTGCGTCAGCACCGAGTAGCCGAGCGACATGTTGGGGACCACGCAAATCAGCAGCAGCGCGAACAGAACTTGCGCGCTCCGGTGCGTGGTCTTGCGCTTCTTCGCGCTCGCGTTTGAAGCTGCACTTGTCATCGCCATTTCCACCAAGGCAAACCGCGTGAGCCTGCAGATAAAAAGGTAGGTGCGCGGCGCACTGAAATCCATGCACCAATCAGCCGCTCGCGGGCACGCCCTCGACCAACCTGCGCTTCCGCCAGACGATCACTGCCACGGCGATTCCCGCGAGTGCGTCGATCTGTGGTTCCGTCATGAATATCCTCCGCGCGAGTCATTACGGCTGCGCCGTCGGACGCGCCGGGTTGCTGCCCAACCACTCGAAGCCGTATATGTGCTGGTCTTCGGTCGTCGCGACCGTTGCGCCCCACCCCCTGTGGCGGAGCGACGTGATCCCGTGCACCTCGCGTATGATGTCGATGGCGGTGGAGACCTCGCCGAAGATCGTCGTCACGTGGACGGCCGTGACCTGCGGCAGGCCCGCGGGAACCTTCGTCAGCTGGAGCTCCGCGCGGCGTATCGCGTACGTCTTCGCGTCGAGATACACCGAGCCGTCGACATCGGGTGTGCGAATCTGGACGTCGGCCTGGAAGTCGATGCGAATGAGATCGCCGTCACGCGTGGACTCGAGGCCCGCGTAGCGAAAGCAGTGGTTGTTGAGGAACTCGTAGCCGGCGAAATCGCGAAGCGTCGGAAGGTGCATCATGGTGTGGCCGTCACTGCGGCGCTCGATCATGTCGCCCATCTTGTATTGCCAGCCGTGCGCGTCGCTGCGATAGTCGGCGGTCTCGATCGTCGGGTTCACGCGACTGCTGTCGCCGCGCATCGAATAGTACGTCTGCTCCACCCGGTACCTGAACGGAAACGAATCGGAGAGCAGCTGGTACTGCTCGGCGTTGAGCCTGAGCTGGGCGACGATCGCGGCGAAATCGGGCTCCACGTCGGGATTGGGCCTTCCGGGAGTCGTGCATCTGCCGGCGGCCACCACCCTCACCGTTGCGAGCTGCACGGAAATGTGCGTGAGCTCGATCCGCAGGCGCGGTGGCGCTGCGCCCGCCGGTACATCCACGTTGATCTCGACCGGGGTGTAGCCGATGTGGACCGCGCGTATGCGATACCGCCCCGGCGCCAGTGAGGAGAACGCGAACACGCCGCCGTCGGAGGTGAATGTCTGACGCTCCGCCCCGAGCACGGTGACCATCGAGTGACCGAGCGGAGTGCCCGCCTCGCGGCTCACCACATCGCCGATGAGCAGCGTGGATGTTCCCTGTGCGCCGGCGATTCGCACGGCACCGAAGATCATGGCGACGACGACCGAACGTCCGACCCTCGATGCCGTGAAGCACATATGCGTACGTCCCGATCCCGTGTTCGATCTTCCCACTGCGGGCGACGTCGCGCGCAAGCGATCCCGAGAACTTATATCGATGTCGTGCGACATGCCGCGGTCCCCTGGCTTGTCCACTAGACCCGGTCTGCGGCTCCTCTGCTTCCGTTCCCCGTGCTGGTAACACAAGTTCATCAGGTGCGATTCCATTCCTGGTTTCCGAGGTGCGACCGATGATAACACTCGTCCGACGCGCGGCCACAATCGCCGCACTCCTCCCGCTCGCCATGGCGCCCGCCGCCGGCCAGCGCGTCCAGATCAAGCTCGATCCTTCCGTCGCCAGCGGCTCGCTGACCGGCCGCGTGTTCGTATTCCTTTCCAAGAACGAAACGCGAGAACCGCGGCTTCAAGGCGGCTCGTACGGCGGCAGCGTTCCGTTCTTCGGCCTCGACGTTTCGGCCCTGAAGCCGGGCGCCGCGGCAACGATCGATGCGAAGGTCCTCGGCTATCCGTACGACAACCTGTCGAAAGTGCCGGCCGGCGACTACTACGCGCAGGCCCTGCTCAACGTCTACACCGAGTTCAAGCGCGCCGACGGCCACACCATCTGGGTCCACAACGACCAGTGGGAAGGGCAGCACTTCAACACATCGCCGGGCAATCTCGTGAGCGAAGTGGTCAAGGTGCACTTCGATCCGAAGGTGAACGCGCCCATCACGCTGACGCTCTCGCGCACGCTGCCCGCGGTCACGGTGCCACCCGATACGCGATGGGTAAAGCGTGTCAAGATCCGCAGCGAGCTGTTGTCGAAATTCTGGGGCCGCCCCATGTACATCGGCGCGACGATGCTCCTGCCGAAGGGATTCGACGAAGAACCGTCACGCCGCTACCCGGCGATCTACGACCAGGGTCACTTCGGTCTCGGCGCGCCGTTCGGATTCTCCGAAGACTCTGCCGCCGGTGGCCGCGGTGGCCGCGGCGGCCGTGGCGGCACCGTCGAGAATCCGTTCGCGGAGCTGCCGACGACCGCGCGCGAGTCGGGCTACGCGTTCGCCCAGCGGTGGAAGAGCGACGACTTTCCCCGCTACGTCGCCATCACCTGGCAGCACCCCACGCCGTATTACGACGACTCGTATGCGGTCAACTCGGTGAACAACGGCCCGTACCAGGAGGCGCTCCTCACCGAGCTCGTGCCGCTGCTCGAAAAACAGTTCCGTCTCGAATCGGGGGCGCACGCGCGTTTCCTCACGGGAGGCTCGACGGGCGGATGGGAGTGCGTCGCGCTGCAGGTCCAGCGGCCGGACTTCTTCGGCGGCGCCTGGTGCTTGTATCCCGACCCGGTGGATTTCCGCCGCAATCAGCTCGTGGACATCTACAACGACTCCAACGCGTTCGTGCCGAACGGCGACACGCCGCCGATTCCCGAGCGCTACATGATGCGGACGCCGGAAGGACAGCCGCAGGTGACGCAGCGCGAGATGAGCCGGCTCGAAGCGGTGCTCGGCAGCCACGCGCGGAGCGGCCAGCAGTTCGATGCCTGGGACGCCGCGTACGGACCGATCGGAGCCGATGGCTATCCCGTGCGCCTCTGGGATCGCCGCACCGGGACGATCGACAAGACGGCCGCCGCGTACTGGCGCGACAAAGGATACGACCTCACCTGGTACATGAAGAAGAACTGGTCGCGCATCGGGCCGCAGCTGGCCGGCAAGATGCACGTCTACGTCGGCGACATGGACAACCACTACCTGAACCTCGGCGTCTACCTCATGGAGCTCGAGGCGTCGAAGCTCTCAGGACCCAAGGCGAACTTCACCTTCGACTACGGCCGGCCGATGAAGCCGCACGGGTGGCAGCCGTTCACGAGCGCGCATCTCGTGGAGTTGATGGACCAGTTCCGGGCGGAGCATCGCGTGCAGCCGTAGCGCGAGTCACCGGAACGAAACCCTCATGCAACGCTCATCGAATCACTATGGTGCCGGGTCGCTGACTTCCTGCATCGTGACGGCATGACGGCTCTTGTGCGTCGCGGTTTCATGGTCGCTCTCGCGGCAACAAACTCTGTGGCGTTGGCACAGTCGCTGCCGCCGGTTAGACCGCTCGGCCCAGTGCTCGGCAGATCGACCGAGCCGCTCGCGGCCGTTTCGCAGGTCAGGGCGCTCCCCGGCGGCCGTGTGATCGTGAACGACAACACCGGCCGGCGGTTGGCGATGTTCGACTCGACGCTCTCGCTGCTGTCGGTCATAGCCGATACCACGGGCGCCACCGCTCACGCGTACGGATCGGTGCTCGGCGGACTGATCGCGTATCGTGCCGATTCTTCGTTGTTCGTCGATCCGAGCGCGCTTTCGATGTACGTGATCGACGCCAATGGCAGGATCGTGCGCACGCTCGCCGTGCCGCAGCCGCGCGAGGTCAACTTCCTGATCGGCGGTCCGTACGGCACGCCGGGGCTCGATCCGCGGGGGCGCCTCGTCTACAAGGCGCGCGTCGGTGGAAGCATGACGATCATAGCGGCACCTGTCTCGGGTCAGCCGCCGCCGCCCGACGTTCCCGATTCCGGAATGGTGGTGCGATTCGATCTCTCCGCCCGAACGGTCGATACGGTCGCGAAATTCGTGGTCCCGACACTCGTGCTTCACAGGTCGGTGGCCGAGAATCACTGGGTCACGTTCACGAGGATCGTCAATCCGCTTCCGTGGACCGACGACTGGGCACTCCTCGCGGACGGAACGGTCGCGATCGTGCACGGGCGGGAGTATCGCGTCGATTACTACGACGCGAGCGGCACGATGACGTCGTCAACCAAGCTGCCGTTCGACTGGCAGAAGCTGAACGATGCGGACAAGGTCGCGATTGTCGATTCGACGCGAGCCGCCATCGACGCGGCGGATTCGGCGGCGGGGCGGCCCACCGCCGCGCAGCGAGCGGCAGACTCCATTCGGACCGTTCGACGCATGGCGGCGCCGGAAATGACGATCGCGCCGAGAAACGGTACTTCGGGCGGCCTCATGGCGAACAACACATCGCTGACGCAGGTCGTCGCGCTCAGCGAACTGCCCGACTATCGACCGCCGTTCCGTCTTGCCGCCGCGCGCGGCGATCTCGACGGCAATCTCTGGATTCGCACGACGAAGATGGTGAATGGCGGCGCCGTTTACGACGTGATCGATCGGCGGGGCCTGCTGATTGATCGGATTCAGGTGCCGCCAGGCCGGGTCATCGCGGGGTTCGGTCCCGGCGGCGTGGTGTACATGGGCGTTTTGGACGGCGCGATCGCGAGGATCGAGCGCGCGCGGGCTCGCTAACGCTCAGGCGGAATCGACTCCGAGGGCCGCGCGCCCGTTTTCCCGGCTTCGCCGCGCGCCGCGGGAAGCGCCGCATCCTGAGGCAGGCGCGCCAGCCGCACCATGTGCAGCTGCACGCTGTCCGCGACGTTCGGTATCCGCAGCGTCGCCACATCGAAGCCGCGCCTGGTCACCATGACGAACAGCATCGCGCCCGCGCGGACCGGCACCGTGGTGAACCCGATCTGCGAGGTCCGCTGCACGCGGTTGGCGATGAGATCGTGCACGACTGCCGAGTCGACCGCCGTTCCGGTCCAGTCATCCACGACGATGATGCCGAGGCTGTGCCAGACGGGCTTCATCGGCATTCCCGAGAGCCGGGTCGGTTCCGATGTGCCCTCGATCGTGTCGGCCCCCGGGTGCCAGACGGCTCCGATTCCGTGTCCGACGAGCGTCGCGATGATCGCCACGTGGATCGCGACGGCGATGACAGCGGCGGCTCCCATGCCGTCCGCGTGCCAGGGCTTCCTGGTCGGAGCGGCTCGCATGCGTTTCGGTGACGACTCGAGCTCGATCCGCTAGCGGATGCGCGCCACGCCGTTGCCGGGTAACGGGAATCGCACGAACACCGCGGGGTCGTGCCCCGGAACGATGAGCCGCGGGCTCGCCGCGATCCGCGTCATCCGCTCCTGCGCCGCGAGGTTCGACGCGGCGTCGAGCGTCTGCGAAATCGGCACGTGCTTCTCGAGGTTCTCGTACAGGTACATGTTGTCCGAGGCGAGCACGACGATGCCAGAAGTGGTGCTCACTCCGGCGTACTGCGACTGGAAGGTGTGCTTGCCGCCGATGTAGACGGTGATGCCGGGGATGATCTCGCGCGCGTCGCCGTCCACCAGGTTGACGCGGCCAGCGAGTTTCATGTTGTGGAGCATCGTCGCATCGGCGGTGTCGATCGCGTTCGCGAGACGCTTGCCGGTGGAATCGATGTGGTGCTCGTACTCCTCCTTCTGGATCCAAATCCTCGCGTTCGGGAAGAGATCGGCGCCATCGAGATGGTCCCAGTGCACGTGCGAGATGATGATATCCGTGACCGCCTCGCGTCGCACGCCGAAACGCTCGAGCGCTGCGGCGGGTGTGACGTAGCCCGCGGGTTTCCAGCGCTGGATCAAGTCTTCGCGCTTGAATCCCGCGTCCAGGAGCACGATGCGCCCGTCCGGACCCTTCATGAGCCAGATGGTCATGGCGATGTCGAGGCGGCGCGACGTGTCGGCGCCGGCGATGAGGCCCGAGACCCTGAACGGGATCGACGCGTACCGGATCGCGTAGACCTCGTACGCAGGCGCGGGCTCGTTCGGCTTCGCGCCGAGCGAGACAGCGGCGGCGGTCAGGGCGAGCCAGCGGATAGTGCGGCGCATGTCTGATTTCCCGGGTCGAAGGTCAACCACCTGCTCACCCGATCACGCCGGCGGGTCTTTCTGCCGCATGCGGGTGACGGCTGTGACAATGCCAAGACCCAGCATGATCACGCAGATGATGAGGATGTACGTGGTCGAGACATGAGCCACGGAGAGCCCCCACGCGATGCCCCCGATGACGACGGCGATGCCGACGAGATAGATCCAGAAGTTCATGCCTGAACGGTAGCGCTCTCGAACTCCGCCGTGAAGTGCCGCAGGTATTTCGCCTGCTTGACGATCTTCACGCCCCGCACTTCATGGGCCCGCGCCTTCAACTCGCAAATCGCCTCCGCGGCGTAGTCGAAATGGCTCTGGGTATACATGCGCCGGGGGAACGCCAGGCGCACCAGCTCCATGCTGTGGTACGACTCCGTTCCATCGTCGTTGTGCCTGCCGAACATGACCGAGCCGATCTCCACACCGCGGATGCCGGCCTCGAGATACAGTGCGTTGCAGAGGCTCCATGCAGGGTACTGTTCGGCGCTCAGATGCGGCAGAAAATCCTTCGCATCCAGGTATACCGCGTGGCCGCCGGTGGGCTCCACGATGGCGACGCCACCCGCCTTCATCTTCTCGCCCATGTACTCGGCGGTGCGCAGGCGGTAGCGGAGATAGTCCTCGTTCAGGCCTTCCTCCATTCCCACCGCCAGCGCTTCGAGATCGCGCCCCGCGAGGCCGCCGTACGTGGGAAAACCCTCGGTGAGAATGAGCAAGGTCTTCGCAGCCTCCACCCAGGTGCCGAGGTTCAGCGCGAGGAAGCCGCCGATGTTCACCATGCCGTCCTTCTTGGCACTCATCGTGCAGCCGTCGGCCAGGCTGAACATTTCCTGGGCGATGGATTTCACGGTGCGGTCCTGCTGGCCTTCCTCGCGCAGCTTGATGAACATGGAATTCTCCGCGTAGCGGCAGACGTCCAGGATCAATGGCTTGCCGTAACGGTTCAGCAGTTCGCGATACGCGCGCAGGTTCGCCAGGCTCACCGGCTGGCCGCCACCGCTGTTGTTGGTGAGCGTCATCATGCCGAAGGGGATTCGGTGCGCTTCGCGTTCGAGCAGATCTGCTACGCGGGCGAGGTCGATGTTGCCCTTGAAGGGATGGTAGGTGCGCGGCTGCAGTCCCTCGGGGATCACCAGATCGATGGCCTCAGCGCCCTGGTATTCCAGGTTGGCGCGGGTGGTGTCGAAGTGGGTGTTGCTGGGGACGAGATCGCCCCTCTTGGTAGCCACGCTGAACAGGATGTGCTCGGCCGCACGGCCCTGATGGGTGGGAATGATGTGCTGGTAACCCGTGAGATCCTTCAGCACCGCTTCCAGCCGGAAAAAGGATCTGGAGCCGGCGTAGCTCTCGTCGCCCTCCATGATGGCGCCCCACTGCTTGGCGCTCATCGCGCCCGTGCCGCTGTCGGTCAGGAAGTCGAGCAGCACACGGTCCGCTGGAAGCTGGAAGACATTCAGCTTGGCCTCTTCGAGCCAGCCTCTCCGCTCTCCGCGCGTGCTGATGCGGATGGGCTCGACCGCCTTGATGCGGAAGGGTTCTATGATGGTGTGGATCATGGGTTGCCTGAGAATGAAAGTTCAGACGGGCATTCCCACGCAAGTTACTTGCGGAACGCGCGCCGAGGATCGTCGGTGGAGTCCGTTTCACACCCGCATTCCGCCCCGCACGCGCCCGTGTTCGTCGCCCCGCGCCCGAACGCGCTCGCGACGCGGCGCACGACCATCCGCGTCAGGTACGCGCTGGCCGCCAGCAGGATCACGGCGACGCTGATGCGGTTGATCCACATGGCGCTCACGCGATGCCACCCAGCCCGATCGCGAGCCCCGCCCGGTATACCACGAATGCGCTGCCCCATGCGAGTGCGAGCATGTACGTGAACTGGAACGCGGCCCACCCGGCGCCGCGCCAGCCGCCCCCGGTCTCGCGCACCGTGACCGCGATTGTACTCGTGCACATCAGCGCAAAGACGTAGAACGCCAGCAGTCCGAATGCCGCCGCGCGCGAGTAGCTCACGCGGCCATCCGCGCCGCGCGCCTCGCGCAATCGCCCGGCGAGGGCTCCGGATTCACCCGTCCCGCGAGAGACGCCGTACATCGTGGCCATCGTCGATACGAATACCTCGCGCGCGGCGAACGACGCTGCCATCGCCACGCCGATCTTCCAGTCGAGGCCGAGCGGCCGCACGGCGGGCTCGACCGCGTGCCCGATGTGGCCGAGCGCCGACTGCGAGAGCTGCACGTCGGCCGCCGCCGCGCCGGTCGCGCGCGGGTAGCTCTCCAGCGCCCACAGCAGCACGGATATCGCGAAGATCACCGTGCCCGCGCGCCGCAGGAACACCGCGACGCGCTGCCACACGGTCGCGGCGAGCACGCGCGCACTCGGCAGCACGTACGGCGGGAGCTCGATGATCAGCGCACGCGTGGCCGAGCGCAGAATCGTCCGGCGGAACAGCATCGCGGATCCCAGCGCGGCGACGGTGCCGAGGAGGTACATCGCGAGCAGGGCGATCCCCTGCAGCGTGAAAAAGCCGGCGACCGCCGTGGCCGGTATGAATGCGGCGATCAGCAGCGCGTACACCGGGAGCCGAGCCGAACAGCTGATGAGCGGCACGACCATCACCGTCGCGAGCCGCTCCTTCGTGTGCTGGATGGTCCGCGTGGCGAGAATCGCGGGCACCGCGCACGCGTAGCCGGAGAGCAGCGGAATGACGCTCTTCCCCTGCAGTCCGAGCGGCCGCATGTAGCGATCCATCACGAACGCCGCGCGCGCGAGGTAGCCGCTGTCCTCGAGCACGCCGATGAACAGGAACAGGATCGCGATCTGCGGCACGAACACGAGCACGCTGCCGACGCCGCCGAGGACCCCGTCCACGAGCAGACTCTGCAGGTCGCCCGCCGGCAGTACGGCGCGCAGGCCGCCGGCGCCGGCATTGAGGATCGCCTGCATGCCGTCGGCGAGCGGGTGCGCGACCGTGAAGAGGGCCTGAAACGCCAGCGCCATCACGGCGAGAAAGATCAGCGGACCCCATGCGCCGTGGAGGAGCACGGCATCCACGCGGTCACTCATCGAGCGGCCGGTGCGCGGCGCGCGCGTGACCGTGCGCGCCATGACGGACGCGATCCAGCGATACCGCGCGCCGGGGCCGCCTGCCGCATCGAGTGGGCGTTCGTGCATCCACGACTTCGGCAGTTGCACCGCGCGCGCGATCGCGTGGCGGAGTCGCTCGATGCCCTCGCCGGTCGTCGCGACGGCCGGCACTACCACCGCGCCCAGGGTGTGAATCAGCTCCACGACATCGATCGACATGCCCGCGGCGGCGAGCCGGTCGCTGCGATTCAACACGAGCACCGCCGGCAGGCCGAGTTCCAGCACTTGTGTGGCGAGAAACAGGTGACGCTCGAGATTCTCGGCGTCGAGCACCACGACGATGACGTCCACCGGCTCGATGCCGCGCGCGCGACCGTGCACGACGTCGAGTGCGATGGCCTCGTCGGGGGAGTCGGGCGAAAGGCTGTACGTGCCGGGCAGGTCGAGCACCGTCACGCTCGCGCCGTCGCGGACGTACGAACCCTCCACGCGCTCGACGGTCACGCCCGGATAATTGGCGACACGCTGCCGGCGCCCGGTCAGCGCGTTGAACAGCGTGCTCTTGCCGCAGTTCGGATTGCCGACGAGCGCCACGCGCAGCGGACGCGCGGCCGGCCGCTCGACGTCGCCACGGATCGCGGTCACCGGCGCGGCGAGCGCGGTCACGCCGCCACCAGCCGCACGAGAATTGCGGCGGCGATCGCGTCGTTGAGCGCGAGCCGCGTGCCGCAGACGTCGAGCAGCACGCCGCTGCGACGATCCACGACGCTCACGATTGCGCCCTCGTAGACGCCGAGTGTACTCAGCCGATGCGCGTCGAGTGCCGGGCACGTCACCCGGAGCACCGTGGCGCAAGCTCCCGCCTTGCACGCGGCGAGTGCGCAGTCGCCGGAGCGTTCGACGTCACAGTCGGCGGCACAATCGACAGCACAGGCGACGCGCGCGGGAGCGGCGCGCCCGGCGTTCCACCAGCGCTTCAGTCGCTTCAGAGGCATGCGGTGCTTCCGATCTGACAGGTCGCGAGCCAGCGTCCCAGATTCTCGCCGGTGCGAACGCCGTCAGCCGCGGCGTCGCCGAACGCGACCCCTCGCAGGCCGAATCCCGTGACGGCCAGCCCAGGCATCGTCTCGACGGCCCGCTCTACGGCAGCGACCCGGAGAGCATGCCCGACCTCGTACTGCGGGATCGCGCGCTCGAGCCGCACGACGTGCTCGAACACCGGCGCGGCCGTCAGTCCGTACAACTGCGCGACTTCGCGTCTGGCCAGGATCAGCATCTCGGCTTCATCGAGCGCGCCGATCGACTCATCAACCGCCCCGCCGAACATCGCGCGAACGAGAATGCCTCCCGCCGGTCCCCGTCCCGGGTACAGCGACGTCTCCCAGAGATTGCCGAGCATGCGAAAGCCTTCTCCGCGCGCTATGAGAACGCCGAACCCATCGGGGATACGTTCGCGCGCCGTGGAATCGAAGCCGAGAGCGACGACCGTCACGGGCGGGCAGGGAATCGCAGCCAGTGCATCGGCGGCGGAAGCGTCGAGCGGACGAAACAGTGACGCGGCCACCCAGGGTTCCGTCGCGATGACGACCGCATCCGCCTCGAGCGTCGCGCCGTCCCCTTCGATGGATACGGTCCAGCCGATGTCCGCGCGATCGATCCGCCGCACGGTCGCTCCGCAACGCACACGAAATCCGCCGTTCTCCGCGAGCTGCCGCGGCAGGCTCTGCATTCCGCCGCGCAGTGACGTGAGCGGTCCCGCACTCGTGCGCCCGCGACGCGCGATCAGCCCGCGAATGAGCGAGCCATGCTCCCGCTCGAGTCGCGCCATTTTCGGAAACGCGGACGCGAGAGACAGTTTCCGCGCGTCTCCGGCAAAAATCCCGAGCGTCATCGGCGATACGAGGCGGTCGGCGGCTTCTCTGCCGAGCCGGCGCGCGGCGAACGCCCAGACGGTTTCGTCGTCGGTGCGGCGCGAACGCGGGATGAAGGGCTCCACGCCGAGACGCAGGAGTCCGCCGAACGACATGATGCCCGACCGCGCGAACCCCAGCGGCGACGTCTTGATCTCACGCAGGCGGCCCGCACGGAAGAGAAACCGTCGCTTCGCACGTGCGCTCGCAAGCACCGCGTCATTCTCCAGCCCGCTCGCGCGAAGCAGCGAGTCGAGCTCGGGGCGGCCACCGAGAAAGCCTGACGGCCCACCTTCGACCATCCAGCCGTCGCGCACGATGGTGCGGGCCTTTCCTCCAACTTCGCTTCCGCGCTCCAGCACAAGGACGTCGAGCGCCACGCCGGCGCGCGCGGCGGCGCAGCGCGCCGACCACGCCGCGGCCAGTCCCGCGATTCCCCCGCCGACGACGACGAGACGTGCCACGATTACACCGTGCGGCTGAACGCCGGTTTGGAATCGGCGGCATGCTTTTCGCGCTGATAGCGGTCGAAGCACATCGCGAGGTTGCGCACGAACAGTTCCCCGATCGGCGTGGCCTCGATGCCGGCCGGCGATACGCGCACCATCCCTTCGCGCTCGTGCGGCTCGAGCAGCGCGAGATCCTCGGCGAAGTAGCGCGCGAACTCGATACCGTACCGGCGTTCGATCGCGCCGGTGTCGATGCGGAAGTTGCACATCAACTCGTGGATCACGGTGCGCCGCAGTTCGTCGTCGGGCGAGCGTCGCACGCCGCGGACCACGGGCAGCCGCCCCTCCGAAATCGACTGCTCGTACGTCGAGAGTTTCTTCTCGTTCTGCACGTAGCTGCCGCGGACGTCACCGATCGCCGAGATGCCGAGCCCGACCACATCATCACCCGGGATGACGGCGTATCCCTGAAAGTTCCGTCGCAGGCGTCCCTCCCGGCGAGCGATCGCGAGATCGTCGTCGGGGCGCGCGAAGTGGTCCATGCCGATCGGTTCGTATCCGGCGGCGAGGAAGCGCTCCCGGGCGATCGCGAACAGCTGCACCTTCACTGCGGCGGCGGGAAGCTGGTCCTCCTCGATCCGCTTCTGACTGCCTTTCACCCAGGGCACGAAGGCGAAGGAGTAGACCGCGGCGCGGTCGGGACCGAGCGCGATCACCGAGTCGACGGTCCGCTCGAAACTCTCGGGCGTCTGCAGCGGCAGTCCGTAGATCAGGTCCACGTTGATGCCGCGGTATCCCTGCGCGCGGGCGTGATCGACGAGGCGCGCCGTCTGCTCGCGCGTCTGCACGCGGTTGATCGCCTCCTGCACGTCGGGATTGAGATCCTGCACGCCGAACGACACGCGGTTGAAGCCGAGGCCGCCGAGCGCGTCGAGATGGTCGTTCGTCGTGACGCGCGGATCGGCCTCGAAGGCGAGCTCCGCGCCGGGCAGCGGCGTGAAATGCTTCAGCAGGCCGCCGATCAGCCCGTTGAGCTGCTTCGGCGTGTAGTACGTCGGCGTGCCGCCGCCGAGATGGAGCTGCGCGAAACGCCGGCGCTCCGGCAGCCGCTCCGCGAGCAGTTCGATTTCGCGTCCGAGCAGTCCGAGGTAGGGCACGGCCACGTCTTTCCGCGGCGAAATGATCGTGTGGCATCCGCAGAACAGGCAGCGCTCCTCGCAGAACGGCAGGTGCATGTACATCGACAACGGGGCGTCGCCGAGCGCGTTCGCGGCGGCGAGACATTCGAGATAGTCGCCGGTGGTGACTCCCTCGTGAAACTCGACCGCCGTCGGGTAGCTCGTGTAGCGCGGCCCCGGCCGGTCGTAGCGCGAGAGCAGGTCGACGGTGATGGCGCGCTCCACCGGGCGCGCGAGCGGAACGGCCGCGGATTCACTGACGGCGGGATTCATGATGTGTGCTCCGCGTGTACGGCGTCGACGAGCGCCTGCACGCTTTCAATGGGGGCTTCCGGCGTGATGCCATGGCCAAGGTTCACGATGTGGCCGCGCGCGGGGACGGCCGCGAGCAATGCTCGTGCCGCGTCGCGCGTCGGCCCGGGTCCGGCCACGAGAATCGCGGGATCGAGATTGCCTTGCAGGCCTTTGTCGGGACCCACGGCGCGGCGAAGCGCCGCGAGATCCTCGCGCCAGTCCACCGCGAGCGCCTCGCTCGGCAGCTCCGCATACGCCGGAACGAGGTGCGACGCGTCCTGCAGGAAGAGAATTCGCGGGCGGCCCGCGCCGCGCGTCTCCTCGAGGAAGCGCGCGATGTGCGGGCGCACGAGCCGCGTCCACGAGTCACGCGACAGCAAGCCCGCCCACGTGTCGAAGAGCTGCACGGCGTCTGCGCCGGCCTCGAACTGCGCGTGCACGTAGTCGATGATCAAGTCGGTCAGCTTCGTGAGCAGCAGGTTGACCAGAGCTGGATCGCCGGCGGCAAGCGCGCGCAGTGCCGGGAATCCGGGGCTGCCGCGCCCCTGCACGAGGTACGCGGCGATCGACCATGGCGCGCCCGCGAACCCGAGCAGCGCGCGCTGGCCGCGGAGCTCCTTCTTCACCATCCGCAGGGCGCTCATCACCGACGGCGCGATCTCGTCGCGCGACGGTGTGCGAAGCGCCGCGATGTCCGCCGCGGTGCGCACCGGACGCGACAGCACCGGGCCGGGCGCGAATTTCACTTCAAGGCCCAGCGCCGCGACCGGACTCATGAGATCGGCGAAGATGATCGCGGCGTCGAGCGGAAAGCGTGCGAGCGGCTGCAGCGTGACCTGTGCGGCGAGCTCGGCGTTGCCGGACAGTTCTTCGAACGTGTGACGTTCGCGGAGCGCCCGGTACTCCGGCAGATAGCGGCCGGCCTGCCGCATCACCCACAGCGGGCGGCGGGCCGTCGGCTGGCAGGCGATGGCGTCGAGAAAGAGTTCTCGGCCGGAGGCGACGACGGATGTGGTGGCGCTCATGGTTCCGGCTCCGCGGTGGCGGTGAACCGATAGCCCACGCCCCGAACAGTGTGAATGAATTGCGGCCGTTCCGGATTCGGCTCGAACCGTTTGCGCAGCCGCACGATGAAATTGTCGATCGTGCGCGAGGAGGGGAGCACTTCGTCGCCCCACACCTTCTCGAGGATGTCGTCGCGCCACAGCACTTCGCCTTCCCGTTCAGCGAGGACCTTGAGGATCATCGCCTCCTTCTGCGTCAGCACTTGCTCGGTGCCGTCGGCGGAATGACCGCGGAAGGTGCGGAAATCGAACTCGTTTCCGCCGAACCGGAGCACGGGCTCGAGCGCCGTCATCTCGTCATAGCGTGCGCGACGGCGAAGGATCGCCGTCACGCGCAGCAACAGCTCGCGCAGCTGGAAGGGCTTTGCGAGATAGTCGTCGCCTCCGGCCTCGAGTCCGCGGATACGGTCCTGCCCCCCGCTGCGCGCGGAAAGGAACAACACCGGGGTGTCGCGGCCCTCGGCGCGCATGCGTTCACACACGGTGAAGCCGTCGGTGCCGGGCAGCATCACGTCGAGAATCACGAGTCCGAATTCCTCGGCGCGAATTTTCGCGAGCGCGTGCAAACCGTCGGCCGCCACCTCGACGGCATAGCCCTCGGCCTCGAGGTTCTCGCGAATGCCGCGGGCGAGGTTGAGCTCGTCGTCGACGACCAGGATGCGCGAGGTCATGATTCGCTCGCGGCCGTGCGCGAGGCCGGCCAGCGCACCTCGAACCGTGCGCCGTGGCCGGGTCCGTCGCTCGATGCCGTGACGACGGCGCCGTCCATCTCGGCGCATCGGCGCACGAGGAACAGGCCAAGGCCGGTGCCGGGAAGTCGCTCGTGACCGTTGGCCTCGATGCGATGGAATTTCTGGAAGAGACCACGCGCTTCGTTCATGGCGAAACCGATGCCGGTGTCATCCACGTGAATGGTGACGCCCTGAGCATCCTGCGCGCCGCGCACGATCACCGTGCCGGCGCTCGGACGCGAGGCCTTGATGCCGTTGTGAATGAGGTTTCGGGCAATCGTGCGAACGCCCTCGCGGTCCGCATCGACCGTGAGGCCGTCGTCAATCATCAACAAAACCCGGACGCCGCAGTCATCGGCGAGCGGGCGCAGTTCGTCGGCGACCGACGCGAACAGCGGCCGCAGGTCGACCGGCTCCCGGGACACGCGAACGCTCTCGCGCGAGAGGCGCGAGGCGTCGAGTACGTTCGCGATCATCTGGTCGAGGCGGCCGATATCGGATAGCAGCCGCTGCACGAGCTCGGCGCGATGTGGCGGTGCCGGATCCCGCATGGCGATGGTTTCGGCCGACAGCCGCAAGCTCGCGAGCGGGCTCTTGAGTTCGTGCGAAGCCGCCGCCAGGAAGTCCTCCTGCTGACGGCGAAGCGAGTGCTCCTCGCGCAGCGCCGCATAGACGACGGCCATCGCCGCGATCAGCACCAGCAGGAAGAACGACCCCTCCCACGCGTATCGATTGAGCCGGTGGAAGCGATCGGCGTCGAGCTGCGCCAGCATCGCCGCCGACACGCGTGGCACGCCGTCGGGTCCGAGGTCGATCTCCGTCTGCGAAGCGCGGATCTGCGACCACGGGACTCCCGCACGCAGCAGCGCGGCGGACGAGCGTGCCTGTTCCTCGAACGCGGCGCGGCGATGATCGCGCACGGTCTCGGTGTACCGGTACTCATCCGCCATCCAATAGGCGAGCTGTGCGCTGCACGCGAGCAGCAGGACGATGAATCCGATCTGCATGGCCCGCACGGTGCGCTGCGAGGTTCTCGCCGTCACGCGGCGCCGCCCGAGGCCGCGAACGCGGCGGCCAGCGCGTCGCGCAGCCGCTCGAGGTGCGCGGGAGTGTGCGCGAGCGAAAGGAACCCGGCTTCGAACGCCGACGGCGCCAGCGCGATGCCGCCGTCGAGCAGCGCATGGAAGAGCGGACGATAACGCTCGGCGGCGGCGGGATCGATTGCCTCGGCCGATCGCGGCGCGGCGCCGTCCTGCAGCGACATCCAGAAGAGCGATCCCGCGCGCACCAATTGCGCACTGTACGGCGCGCGCGCCAGCACCGGCGTGAGGAGCTGTTCGAGCTGCCGGCCCGTCTCGTCCAGCCGCCGCCAGCCGTTCTCGCGCTCGAGCGTGCGCAGCGCCGCGAGTCCGGCGGCCATCGCCACGGCGTTTCCCGAGAGCGTGCCCGCCTGATAGACGCCGCCGAGCGGCGCGAGGTGCCGCATGAGGTCGCGACGGCCGCCGAACGCGCCCACGGGCAGTCCGCCCCCGATGATCTTGCCGAACGTCGCGAGATCCGGCGTGATGCCGAAGAGTTCCGCGGCCCCGCCACGCGCGAGCCTGAACCCGCTGATCACTTCATCGAAGATCAGGATCGTTCCGGCGCGCGCGGTCTCGCGCCGCAGCGTCGCGAGGAACTCGGGACGCTGGAGCAGCAGCCCGTTGTTCGCCGGCACCGGCTCGATGATCACGGCGGCGATCTTGTCGCCGTCGCGCCGCAGGAGATCGGTGAGCCGCTGCTCGTCGTCGAGGGGCAGCACGATCGTCTCCCGAATGAACGCCTCGGGCACGCCGGCCGACGACGGACGGCCGAACGTCACGAGGCCCGAGCCGGCCGCGACGAGCAGGTGATCCGCGTGCCCGTGGTAGCAGCCCGAGAACTTGATGATGCGATCGCGCCCGGTCGCTCCGCGGGCCACGCGAATTGCGCTCATCGTGGCCTCGGTGCCCGACGACACGAAGCGCACCTGTTCGAGTCCGGGATAGCTCGAGGTCAGGTACTCGGCGAGCTCAATTTCCTGCTCGCACGGCGCGCCGAAACTCGTGCCGCGCGCCGCCGTCTCCGTGATCGCGCGCAGGATTTCCGGATGCGCGTGTCCGAGGATGAGAGGACCCCACGAGCAGACGAAGTCGATGTAGCGTTTGCCGTCGACGTCCTCGAACTCGGCGCCCGCACCGGAGCGCAGCACCAGTGGCGTGCCGCCCACGGCGCGGAACGCGCGGACGGGCGAGCTCACGCCCCCCGGCATCACGCGCTCGGCGCGCGCCATCAGCGCGGTGGATTTCGGCCCGGCGCTCAGAGCCAGCTCCCGGCCAGCGCCGCGCGGGCGTGGTACGTGATGATGAGGTTCGCGCCCGCGCGAACCATTGCGTGCAGGTTCTCGCGCACGACCGCCGCCTCGTCGAGCCAGCCGCGCTCGGCTGCCGCCTTCACGGCCGAATACTCGCCCGACACGTTGTAGGCGGCCAGGGGAAGGGTCGTCATTTCGCGCACGCGCCGGATCACGTCGAGATACGCGAGCGCGGGTTTCACCATCAGCATGTCGGCTCCCTCCGCCTCATCGAGCATCGCCTCGCGTCCGGCCTCCGCGGAGTTGCGCGAATCCATCTGATAGCTGCGGCGGTCGCCGTCGTGCGGGGCCGAATCGGCCGCGTCGCGGAATGGACCGTAGTAGGCCGATGCATACTTCACCGCGTAGGACATGATCCCGGTCTCCGAGTGACCGTCGGCGTCGAGCGCGTCGCGCAGCGCCGCGACGCGGCCGTCCATCATGTCCGACGGAGCGACGAGATCCGCGCCGGCTTCGGCGTGCGCGAGGGCCATCGCCGCGAGCGGCGCCAGCGAGCGATCGTTGTCGACTTCGCCGCCGACGAGCACGCCACAGTGTCCGTGATCGGTGTACGCGCACAGACACACATCGGTCATGATCACGAGGTCCTGCCCGAACGCGCTACGCAGCGCTCTCACGGCGCGCGGCACCGCGGCGTCCGGATCGTGCGCGCTGCTGCCGGTCGCATCCTTCGCACCGGCCGGCGGCGTGCCGAACAGCAGGACGGACTTGATGCCGAGTTTGTGGTCCGATTCGACGGCACGCAGCAGATCGTCCACGCCGGTGCGGTAGATGTCCGGCATCGAAACAATGGGTTCGTTCGCTTTCGCGACGGGGAGCACGAAGTGCGGCATCACGAGCTGGCGCGCGAGCACGCTCGTCTCCGCGACGAGGTCGCGCAACGCGGGGCTGCGCCGAAGTCGTCGCGGACGAATTCGCCCGGGAGCCGCGATCCGTGCTTCGGTTGCCGCATTCCATTCACTCATTGCATGGCCTCCACGAGCGATTCGAAATCGGGGTGTATCGCTTCACCGCTGACGGAGAGTCCGGCGGCGGTGGCGGCGGCGCTCGTCGTGGGTCCGATCGTGAAAATGCGCGCGCCGGACGGAAACGATGCCTGGTTGAGCAGTCCTCTCACGGCCGACGGGCTCGCGAGCAGCACGTCGCCGATTCCTTCCACGGCCAGGTCCATGGGCGCGGAGGTCGGCGACGCCGGGACGGTTCGATATACGTCGATTCGCGTGACCAGTGCGCCGGCGCGTTCGAGCGCGTCCTCGGCGTCGGTGCGTCCTCCTTCCGCGGCGGCCACGACGATGCGTGTCGATGCCGACGCGGAGGAGAACGCCTCCGCGAGCAACTCTTCACCGAGCGCTCGTGAAGTGCCGCCTCGCGCGACGAACGGCGTGAGGCCAAGTGATGCGCGCACGGCGGCGGCGGTGCTGTCCCCCACCGCGGCGACCCGGATCGCAGCGGGCAACGGTCCCGCGAGCAGGGCCACGGCTTCGGCGCCTCGAGCCGACATGACGCAGAGCCAATCCGCGTCGCGCAGTGCGGCCGCGAGGCGCGAACGCGTTTCCGCATCGTCGAGCGTCTCCGTACGAATGCACGGGAGGATCACGGGTTCGGCGCCGAGGGCGGCGAGTCTCTCCGCCCACACACTGGAATCCTCAAGTGCGCGGGTGACGAGCACGCGCCGCCCGGATAGCGAAGCGGCGATCATGCGTGCACTCCGCGAGACAGTTCGTCCCACGCGACGCTCGCAACCGCCTGCGGATCCTCCCCGACGGCGACACTGCGGGCGACGGATCCGTCCTCGAGGCCCAGTGCCGCGACCAGCGTGAGCGTTCCATCGCTCGCGACGCTGCACCATGCGCCGAACGGAAGCGTGCAGCCGCCCTCCGCGAGATACAGCGCGGCGCGTTCGGCCTGAATCGCGCGACGGCACGATCGATCGTCGAGCGGAGCGACGACGGCACGAACCGCGAGGTCGCTCTCCCTGACTTGCACGGCGATGGCGCCCTGCGATGGAGCGGGGACGAACACCGCCGGATCGAGCCGCACCGTCGTGATGTCGTCGCCGAGCGTGAGGCGATGCTCGCCATCCGCCCGTGCGAGCCTGGCGAGGCCGGCCGCGGCGAGTACGATGGCGTCGAATCGTCCCTCGGAAAGGGAGCGAACGCGCGTGGGCACATTGCCGCGCAAGAGACCAAGCACCAGATCGGGACGCGCGTCGAGCAGCAACGCGCGGCGACGGGTTGCCGACGTTCCGACACGCGCGCCGTCTGCGAGCGGCAGGCCGCCGCGCTCTACGGCGACCGCGTCGCGCCGCACGAGCAGGACGTCCGCGACGTCGACGCGTTCCGGGACCGCCGCGATCACAAGGCCCTGCGGCATTCTCGACGGAACGTCCTTGTACGAGTGCACGGCCGCGTCGATGGCGCCCTCGAGCAGCGCCGACTCGAGTTCGCGCACGAACACACCGAACGATCCCACGTCGGTGAACGCGCGGTCGGTGACGCGATCGCCCACTGTCGAGATGACCACCAACTCAGGATCGTGGCCGAGCGCGCGGAGGCGTGCTGCGACATCCGTGCTCTGCGCCAGCGCGAGCGCCGACCCTCTGGTGCCAATGCGCAGCCTCATGGCTCGATCATCTCCGGCTCGAGCACCTCGGCGCCCGCGCGATCGCCCGCGGTCGTGAGTGAATCGCGCATCGCCGGATCGCTGCTCTCGAAGAATGCCTCGACCGCCGACGGTCCGACCGTGAAGGCCAAGTCGCGCAGGCCGATCGACGGCACGTGCGCGAGGCGGTTCGCCAGCGTCTCGGCCCAGCGTCGCAGCATCTCGCGGTCGGCCTCGGCGAGCCCCGGCAGCGATTTGGCGAGCAGCCGGTCGACACCTTCCATCGCGGTGCGACGGTAACTGAGCCGGAGTTGCGCGATGGCGGGCCCGACGAGACGCTCAGCCGTCTGTTTTCGGAATTCGACCACCGCGTCATCGATCACGGCGCGTGCGTCCGCGAAATCGAGCAGCAGGCGATCCCTGTCTTCAGCCGCTTCCTCGCTGATGCGGTCCATCCCGATGCGCGTGATGCCGGTCGCATCGGCCACTTCGGGCGCCACGTTCGGCGGGACGCCGAGGTCGATTATGAGCGGCAGCTCGCCCGACGGCGTCCGCGCGGCGATGCGTTCGAGTTCGGCGCGGCCGAGCACCGGCTCTTTCGCGCCCGTCGCCAGCACCAGCGCCTCGACGGCGTCCGGCGCCGCGCGGAATGCGTCGAGTTCCCGTGCTTCGCCGGAAATCTCGCGCGCGAGCTCCTCAGCCCGGCTCAATGTGCGGTTGACGACGATCACGCGAATGCCGTGCGCGGCGAGCGCGCGCGCACATTGTTCGGTCATGGTCGACACTCCGATCACGGCGACGGCACCTTGCGTGCGCAGCGCGCGTTCGGCGGCGTGGCGCTCGGCGATCTCGGAGAGCGAGACGGTGCCGATTCTGCCTTCCGTCATGGGCTTCACTCGCTTGGCGACCCGCAGCGCCTCCGTGAACACGCGTTCGAGCCGCGGACCCACCGTGCCCGCCGCCTGCGCATCCGCCAGCGCATCCCGGATCTGCCCCGCGATCTCGCTTTCGCCGACTCGTGCGGAGTCGAGGCCGGAGGCGACGACGAACAGGTGCTCGGCTGCGCCCTCGCCGTGCCACGCGCGCATGGCGTGTTCGGCTTCGCCGGCGTGCGCCTCGCGGCCGGTCAGCGCCTCGAACACGCGCCGCCGGCACGCATCGAACGACACGTTTCCGTCGGTGGCGAACGCGACTTCAACGCGTCCGCAGGTCGCGAGATAAACGAGTTCCTGCACGCCGGCGAGATCGCGCAACATCGGCAACCGTTCGACCCGCGATTCGCGGGGAATCGTCAGTTCCGCCAGCAGCGAGCTGCGGCGCTGTCGCCAGCAAAGTCCCACGACGCCTATTCGATGCATGGACTCCCATTCCTTCCCAGAGAGTTGCGTGCGACCACTGGGAGGGATCGTAAGGTCCGCGTCGACGCGCGTGTCACAGGCGAGTCATGGCGCGCGAAGTTCCGGCTATCTCGGACGCCTTTGTAGGGATTTCGCCTACGGGCCGTCAAACGCCGGCCAATCGAACGAGGCTGTCGATCATTGATGGATGGTCCTCGACCGTCCCGACGAGAATCAGCTCCTCGCCTCCCGCCGCGAGAAAGCTATCGCGTCCCCGAATGCCGATCTCCTCGAGCGTCTCAAGCCCATGCGTCAGGAACCCCGGTGTCGCCACGGCGAGTCTTCGCGTCCCGCCGCGCGCGAGATCCTCGATGACCTTCGCCGTCGCCGGCGTCAGCCAGGGCTCAGGCCCGAACTTCGACTGATATGCAATCGTGGCGTTGGACGTCGGCCAGTCGATCGTCACGAGTAGCGCTGCAGCCGTTTCCTCGCAGTCGCGAGTGTACTGACGCCGTTCGCGGCGGTCGTAGCGGGCCGGAATTCCGTGGAACGAGATGACGAGATGCTCCGGATGCGCGTCGCACGCGTTCAGTGTCTCCCGCCAGCGGGCAGCGAGCGCGGCGATATAGCCATCGTCGGCCGGCGCGATGAGCGCCTCGCGATAGCGATGTCCGATGCCCGCGCTCTCGGCTGCTTCGCGCGCACGCCAGAAGGCCGTGCCCGTCGTCGCATCCGTTCGATGCGGAAACAGCGGCACGACGATCACGGGGCCTTCGTTCTCGAGCGCGATGCGCTGCATTTCAGAGTGGAGCGACGGCTCCCCGTACCGATACGCCGAGCTCACCGTGAACGCGCCGTTGGCGCGCGCGCGCACCGCTCCGACCATTCGTTCCGTCGCGACGCGCAGCGGCGAACCAGCCGCGGTCCACACGAGTCCGTATGCCTCGGCGACGCGATCAGGGCGTGAACGAAGGACGACCTTCTCGAGGATGGGACGCCAGATCCATCGCGGCAGGTCGACCACGGCGGGATCGCTCAGGAACTCGCTGAGGAACGCACGAACCGACTCGGGCGTCGGCGCATCCGGCGTCCCGAGATTGACGAGCAACAAATGTGGTCGTGCGGAACGCGCCATCGCGGTAGGTGCTGCCAAAGGGATTAACCAAACAATATCCGCCGTTGGGACGCTGCATATTGTTAGTTGTCCCTACGTAGTCCTACGAATTGCCAGGCGCGCGGCCAGCCTGGGGTTTTCGGGCCCGCGCCAACGTCACGGGCCCGCGGCAACCCCACGCGCAGAGCGCGAGCGATGGCGCAATTGTGCAAGCGAGGAGGTGGCGTCGCATTCGGTGAAAGAGATATGCTTGACGGGTGCTCGGCAAGAGTTTCAGGGCCACACCCGTTTCCGGAGTCCACATGGCATCACAATTCACGCATCGATTCGGCGCCGTCGCTGCGATCGCGGCGCTCGTCGTCGTCGCAGCGGCCGCCACTCCGCCTCGGGCGGCAAGCCATCCGAGCGCGGCGTCACGCGACATCACGTTCTCCGACACGCGGCTCAAGAACGGCCTGCGCGTCATCATCGCCGAGGATCATCACGCGCCGGTCTACTCGATCGCCGTGAGCTACAACGTCGGCTCGCGCAACGAACGGCGCGGCCGCACGGGATTCGCCCATCTCTTCGAGCACATGATGTTCAAGGGATCGGAGAACGTCGGGCCGGGTGAGCACTTCATGCTCATCTTCAATAACGGCGGCAACATGAACGGCACCACCAACAAGGACCGCACGCTGTACTTCGAATCGCTTCCAACGAATCAACTCGACCTCGGTCTCTACCTCGAAGCCGACCGCATGCGCTCGCTCGTGATCAACAAGGAGAATCTCGACAACCAGCGCAACGCAGTGCAGGAGGAACGGCGGCTCGCGGTCGACAACAATCCGTACGGCCACACGTACGAGGCGATCGACTCGCTCGCGTACGACAACTTCTCGTATCAGCACTCGGTGATCGGCTCGATGGCCGACCTGAGCGCGGCGTCGGTCGAAGACGTGCAGGCCTTCTTCCGGACGTACTACGCGCCGAACAACGCGGTCATCGCGATCACCGGCGACGTGAAGACGGCGGATTGCCTCGCGAAGGTGAAGCAGTATTTCGAGCCGATCCCGCGACAGCCCGACCCCGAGCCGGTGGACATGGCTGAGAGGCCGCGGACCGCCGAGCGACGACTCATGATGGACGATCCGCTCGCGCGACTCACGCGCGTCGACATCGCCTACAACGTGCCGCCCTCTTCAGACGCGGACGACGCAGCGCTTCAGGTGCTCGCGACCGTGCTCGGCAGCGGCCGGAGCTCGCGGTTCTACGAGGCCGTCGTGCACCAGGCACAGCTCGCCAGCGGCGTATTCGCGAACAAGCAGGAGACGCGAGGCCCCGGCCTGTTTCAGGTGAGTTCGACGCTCAACCCCGGAAAGACGACCGCTGAACTCGAGAAGGTGATTTACGCGGAGATCGAGAAGGTGAAAGCCGCGCCGCCCGCCGACTGGGAAGTCGAGAAGGCGCGCGCCACGGTGAAGCGCGGCGCAGTCGCGGCGCTCCAGAGTTCGCTTCAGCGGGCGGCCGTGATGTCGCAGGATGCGCTGTTCTACAATGAGCCGGGTCGCATCAACACTGCCGTGTCGCGATTCGCAGCGGTCACGCCGGCAGACGTGCAGCGCGTCGCCCGAAAATATCTGAATGCCGAGAATCGCTCGGTGATCATCACCACCCCCAAGGCGGCAGCCGGCCGCGGAGGCAACTGATGTCTTCGCGACCGAACCAACACGCGATGCTCGCGCTCGCGCTCGTGCTCGC
>Ga0209014_10000080_pt1 | contig 47471 bp, 35 predicted proteins | sample BarGraNGADG00212_FD_184491 | JGI IMG/M metagenome (GOLD analysis project Ga0209014, IMG submission 184491) | Arctic peat soil microbial communities from Barrow, Alaska - Barrow Graham LP Ref core NGADG0002-212 (SPAdes) (version 2) | ecosystem: Environmental > Terrestrial > Soil > Wetlands >...
TGAGACATATTCAGTCGTGCGGAGATCAGCTCCAGATATTCTTCTTTTTGCCAATATTGGTGCAGTTCAATTAAATTACGGCTATACTATTGACACTTGCCGAAGAGCAGTTGAGATGCTCGAAGCGAACGCGCTTTGTCTCCACCTTAACCCCCTCCAGGAGGCTGTCCAAGTTGGCGGTGATACAAATTTTGCCGACCTTGCGAAGAAAATAGAGGGAATCTGCCGGAAAATTAAAGTACCAGTTATCGTTAAAGAAGTTGGCTGGGGGATTTCTGAAAACACCGCAAAACGATTATCTGATTGTGGAGTAGCTGCAATTGACGTAGCTGGTGCCGGAGGAACGAGTTGGTCGCAAGTTGAAATGTACCGGGCGCCCGACGAGTTTACGCGTATACTTGCCGGCTCATTTCTCGAGTGGGGTATCCCAACAGTAGAATCCATCCTCAATGTTAAGCGAGTTGCTTCAAAAACCCTGATATTCGCGAGTGGAGGTTTAAAGAATGGATTGGATATTACCAAATGCATCGCTTTGGGAGCAACCCTTGGAGGAATGGCAGCGCAATTTTTGAAAGCGGCTGCTTTGAGCACTGAAAAAACCATTGAATTAATTAAACTCGTTAAAAAGCAAATTGAGGTTTCCATGTTTGTAAGCGGATCAAGTACTCTGAAAGATTTAGAGGTCTCGAAGCTGGTGTTTCAAAATTAATAATATTTGTTAAATATTTTCTACATTCTTCTTCGTTCAATAAATCTCCCTCCCTAACCTCCAATTTGGCATGTAAATAGAAAAATATATCTAATTTTATGGAGTAATATATAAATACTTGGTATTGAGAATACATTGGCTATGCGCATTTCATAATTATTGATTTCAAACCACCAGAAAAAACAACTTTTGGAGTATTACTATGAGCTTGAAAGAACTATCTGCATTAATGCGTCCGGAGATCGAAAATGAGCTCCGAAAACAAGTTGCCAGGTTAGACAAGCCGCGCACCAGTCCCCTTCACGGAATGCTTTCTTACCACCTCGGCTGGACGGGAGAAGGATCGGGACCAGATGCTCAGGGGAAACGTATCCGGCCACTTCTATTGCTGCTGACCAGCGCGGCCTGTAAAGCAGATTGGAAGAATGCTCTTCCGGCCGCGGCAGCAATCGAACTTGTTCACAACTTTTCTCTAGTCCATGATGATATCCAGGATAACTCGAGTAAACGCCGTGGACGGGATACCGTGTGGGTTAAATGGGGAATCGCCCAGGGGATTAATGCTGGAGATTCGCTGTTTGTACTCTCCAATCAAGCCATTCTAGAACTTCTGCCCATTGTTCCCGCGGAGGTGGTTGTTGAGGCTGCAAGAATTCTTCACGATACCTGTCTTGATCTGACACGCGGACAATATCTCGACATATCATACGAACAGCGCACCGATCTGACCCTGGAAGACTATTGGTCAATGGTCGGTTGCAAGACAGCAGCACTTTTAACAGCATGCTGTTCCCTGGGGGCATTAATAAGCGGAGCGGATAAAGCAACCCAGGAGGCTTATCGAGATTTTGGACATTACCTTGGCCTTGCCTTCCAAGTTCAAGATGATTATCTCGGAATATGGGGAGATGCGATACTAACCGGAAAATCCGCAGATTCAGATCTTATATCGAGAAAGAAATCCCTGCCGGTGCTATTTGGATTAGGAAAGAACGCTCAGTTTGCAAAGCGATGGATGAATGGCCCAATAAACAATGAGAATGTCCCCGCTATTGCAGGTCTTTTAGCTGCTGAGGGGGCGCGCCTTTTTACTCAAGAAACTGCAGACCAAATGACCGACCTTGCAATTGCTTCTTTGCGAAGGGCAGATCCAAAGGGTGACGCCGGACAGGCATTATATGAATTGGCAAATAACCTACTAATCAGGGAAGCTTGAACTCCAGATGCCAGCGGCCACATTCAATATTCTGGTATAATTTTTAAAGCACGCGGGTGTAGTTCAGTGGTAGAACGCTTGCTTCCCAAGCAAGATATCGTGGGTTCGAGTCCCATCACCCGCTCAAAGGGACCAATTGTGGTCAATCTGACTACATAATTCCAGCACCCGCCTATTTGGCGGGTCTTCTTTTCCCTTTACTTCATAGAATTTACTTAATCATTGCGGGTCCTCCCATGAAATAATTTCCACGGTGCCTCTGTATTTACACGGGTATTCACCTATCCAGGCAGATAGGTGAATACCCACCGACCGATAGGGTTGCAAACCGCAGTGACTATCTACAATGTACATATGGGTAACAATCACTTTCGATGTAAGGAGAGGATCATGAAAATCAGGTTCGTAGAATTAACATCAATTATGATGCTGTTGTCGTCCTGCCAACCGGCAGTCGTCACGACAATTCCGCAGCCTACCCAACCGCCAGCACAGCCCACCCAGCCCTCCAGCGAAGTGGCACCTGGTATAAGCCTTGATTATTCAACAGTGGCGAATAATGTGACAATCGAAACCGTGGCTGCGCAACCCGGCACTGCTGAAGGGCCCTACTGAGAAGCCGCTCCGCAATACCGACTGCTGACACTGGAAGGTTACCCGGTTGCCAACTCCCTCCGGAAGCCTCAGATCTTCATCTACCCAGCCGGCGACCTGGCCAACGCTAATCAAAATATGGGCAATATCGCTACTGACCTTCAAGTTCTTTTGCAAACCAAGCAAACCGGGGTCCAGCTGCCCTTCCTGCCACTGCTTAGCGAGGCGCAAGCACTGCATGCACAGGTACAATTCCTAAATATTAAGAACGGCAATGGTGTGCGCTTTTTGACCCAATTAACCCAGGGTATGACGCTGATCAATAATTCCGAATTGTTTTATACGTTCCAAGGCATGACCAGCGATGGCAACTACTATATCGCCGCCATACTGCCTGTATCCAACCCTGAACTGTCAACTGATTTCAATGTCAGCGGAGAACAATCCAATACGCAGGATGATTACCGGACCTACCTTTCCAATGCAATTACCCTGCTGAACGAGCAGCCCGCCAACGCTTATACTCCGGACCTAGACATTCTGGATGCGCTGATCCGATCAATTGAAATCAAGTAGCTCACGTTGATTTCCAAGAATACTTTGATAATTATGAATATAGACCGTCCAAATGGACGGTCTATATTCATTGTGAGAACTAATTTTGTGTTTTTTTACATATACAATATTACATTTTCAGGCCATCATACTGCCAATTTCGATGAGGCTCTTGACAACATCTTCGGGCAAGACCGTAGGAGGAACGCCTAATGCCTTGCAGGTCAAAATTTTATGAGCAGTTACTTCCACGGCATCAGTCATATCGGCAGCGCGTCGGAGGCTGCTTCCAGCAACTACAAGCCCATGGTTTTGCATAATCGCAGCGATTCCGGTTGCGCCGATAGCCCTAGCAACCTCATCGCCAAGTTCATTTGTACCAGGCATAATGAAAGGCACCACAGGGACGTCCCCAAGAAAAGCCGCTTCTGTGGAAATAGGCAGGAAGTGAGTTCCCGTCATGCCCATGAGAGTGGCCTGGGGAGCATGGGTGTGAATGACTGCGGTTACTTCAGGTCGATTTTTATAGATGGAACAGTGGACGCGGCGCTCACTGGAAGCCGTATATTCAGTATCACCGACGATCTTCCCTTCCAAATCGATGCGGACCATCATATCGGGCTTGAGGTCACCTTTGAATATGGCACTTGGGGTAATCCAAATTTCGTTTGGATTGTCGTCACACCTGGCGCTGATATTTCCACCGGTCGCAGTAATCATTCCCTTGGCATATAACTCGTTTGTTACCATAAGGATATCGTCACGGATATCCCCGACCTTGATCGTTGCTGGCACTTGTGGAACAGGAGCTTGAATGTTTTGAGTGGCTGCTGTGGCGGCAAGTGAATAATCTACAGGAATGGGAGTGGAAATAGCGGTCAGATCGCCCGGGTCACCTATTTTCTTTCGGGCATCAGCATATAAGCGAGACATATTATTTTGAATGCGAATAAAAGCCATAGCTTTGCCCGTGTCACCGCTGAAGGATAACTTGCCTGTGGTTGCCGCCTTGGTCGCATTGACTCGACCGGTGAACATACCATCGAGAACATCAGCGACCATTTTGAGTTTGACATCCGGCTCGCGGGGAGGGTTATCCAACCCGGCTGCCACCTTTCCATCAACAAAACTCAAGAAGAAGGACAGGTCCATATCCTTGATTGTGAACAAGAAAACCACATTCTTGCCTTTTGCAAAATTTATCATTTCATTATCAGTGGTGATGTAAGAAGTGAACTCCTTCAAGATGGAGACCATCTTCTCCCGACCAGCACTGCTTGTTCTTGTTTTTATCACTTGCGTTGGCTGCGGCACTACTGGTGCTGGCGTTAGGGTGATGGGCGCCACAGAGGTCGGTTGGACAGGGCCTAAATGGGTCAAGTCACCAGGGTCCCCGACCTTATTGCGCGCATCTGTATACAGGCGGTTCATATTCCCTTGAATTCTGATGAAAGCCATCGCTTTCCCAGTGTCACCGCTAAATGAAAGTTTTCCGGTTGTGGCAGCCTTGGTAGCATTTACACGCCCGGTAAACATTCCATCAAGCACATCTGCACTCATTTTAAGCTTGACATCGGGTTCCCGAGCCGGTTTTTCCATGCCAGCTCCAACTTTGCCATCCACGAAACTTAAATAAAATGACTGGTTGATATCCTTGACGGTGAATAAGAAGATCACATTCTTGCCTCTGGCAAAACCAATCATGTCCTTGTCTGTCACAATGCGTCCTGTGAAGTCCTGCAAGATTTCTACTAACTTTTCTTTTGAATTATCCACGTCGATTGTTGCCATGTCTTTTACCTTTCCAATTACGGAGACTGTTTGAGTATCAGCAGCGGGAATAGTCCCTTTGTCAGTATCAGGAAGCTGATCAATTGACTTTTGGCTGTGAGCGGTGATTTCCAAGTCCGTGGCTCCTGGACCAGGAGTGTGGGCACGTTCCTTCAATGAGGTTTCGTTTGTCGCCCGCAATCCTGTCCAATTGAAGGAAGACAAGGTGGCAGTGTTCAAAATGTATTTAGGATTCATCCCCATCAGCAGCAATTTCAGTTCATTGGTGATTATCTCGCCCTGATGGGACGCCACTTCAAGGGTGTTACCTCCCAGGTGAGGGGTGGCAATGACATTAGGGAATTTAAGTAATGGATCATCCGCAGCCGGCGGTTCAATCGTGAATACGTCAGTGGCAAATCCTCCAAGCTTACCGGCCTCGAGAGCACCCATTATTGCTTCCAGGTCTACGAGAGCTGCCCTGGCAGTATTAACCAGCAACACGCCCGGCTTCATCTGTGCAAGCGCCTGGGAGTTGATCATGCTGCGGGTTCCATCCGTGACCGGCGCATGCAGCGTGATGAAATCACACTCAGATAACAAATGTTCGAATGAAACTTTTTCGGCTCCCATTATGACAGCCTGCTCAGCACTCAGAAATGGATCGAAAAGCAAGGTGCGTGATCCGAACGGAAGGACTCTTTGAATTACCTTGCGACCTATAGCACCTCCACCGACTACTCCAATGGTTTTATGCCACAATTCAATTCCAAGAAATTCTTCATGTGCCTGCCCCATTCGGCCCAAATCTCCCGCTTCACCTCCCTCCTGATGAAGAAAGGCAGATGCCGGCTGAAGTTTTCGTGCCAACATCAGCATTAAAGCCACTGCAAGATCAGCAACCGCATCAGCATTTCGAGCCGGAGTGTTCGTAACCGGAACACCGGCATATGTGCATGCTTCAATATCAATATTGACCGGATTACCACGGCAGACAACAATCATCCTTAAATCGGGCAGGTTAAGGAGAGCTTCAGCATCTACGATATCCACCTCTGTGACGAAGACCTGGTAGCCTTTAAGAGTGTGAACCAAGTCGTCCCCAGTGAGTAGAATGCCTTCGGTGCGATAAGGTTTATAAGTAACATCGCCAATCTCGCGCAATTGACGCAATGCAGATTCATCCACTTCGGCGCTGATGTAAATGTTTGGACGGAATGCTGCCGATGCCACTCCTTTCCCCTCAGAAGTAGTTATATTTGCCATCATTGCAGAAGTAATATTACTCGCGGCAACCATGTCAGCAGGGCGACGCTCCTGACGCAAAGACTGCCAATCCGCATACAAAGCCTGATATGAAGATGACGCCTCTCCAGGCTGATGAGAGCGGGATATACGCACTAGTTTTTTGGCCCCTGTCACCAGGTCAGGAAACAGGCCTGCACCCACGCCCGCGCAAATGGCAGCTCCCAAGGCGGTCGCTTCCACCGACGCGGCTACGTGCAAATTACAACCGGTAACATCGCTAATAATTTCCGTCCAGAGCGGGCTACGAGTGATCCCACCACAAATATATATATCGGTTGGTTTGTTACCTGCAATTTGATTAATTTGCTCAACATTGGCACGCACAGCATATGCCATCCCTTCCAGTACGGCACGAGATACATCAGCCCGCCCCTCGTCTCCCATGCGGGCAATCACTGAAGAGAATGTCAAGTTATCCACGGGAGGTTCCAATGCCGAAGCATTAAAGACTGAAGCTCCAATGGTTGAATGGATGCCATGTGCGCCTGGAGTGGAGGCGGCCGCTTCAGCGGATAACCTGGCCACTGGATTTGAAGAATCACCATACATCAAGTGTGCCATCCATTCAAGGGTAGACCCCATTTGTCCAGCGTTACTTTCCAAAACATATAGTCCCGGAATAACGTGCAACCCAGTCCATATGCGCATTTCGGTATCAATGATGGGTTTGTCAACGGTCATCTGGACCGGAGTGGTTGTCCCGGCGACGACACCAATTTGGCCTGCGGAAACGATACCTGCTCCTAGCAAGCCCAATTGTGTATCAGGTCCACCGACCCCAACCGGGATACCTGGAACAAGCCCAAGGTTGTAGGCAGCTTCCTTAGTGAGTTTTCCTAATTTACTACCAGCCTGTTTCAGCCCTGGGAATATTTTCTCTGGCAGCCCCAAGGATTTAATTAGAGCACCCGCCCATTTCCGATTTTTTATGTCGAAAAGCAGGCTTTCAGCAGATTGGGCAGGTTCGGCTGCCACCTCACCAGTGAGCATATAACCAATCCAATCACTAATACTCAAAGCGGCATAAATCTCTTTAAATTGGTCAGGGTGGTTCTCTTTTAACCACATTAATCGCGCAGCCATAAATATCGGGCTTGGGGCGTGCCCCGTTAGCTTGTACAGTTCCTCTCCACGGTCCACTGCCAGCCCCATTCCCTGATCCACTGCCCGAGAGTCACGGTTGGGTGTGGCAAGAAGCACTTTCCCCTTCCTATCAATGGCAACCAACCCGTGCCGCATGCTGGTGCCAGCGACTCCCGCGACCTCAGTTGGGCCGGCCCCGATCTTCTTGAGAGCCTCCTTAGCAGTTTCGCCTAACACACGCCAAACTGCATTTGTATTCAGCATGAAGGCAAAACTTCCGGCCGCCGGTTCGGGTGGCAGGATCCATCCATGAAAGATGCTTACTGTTTCGCCGGTTTCAATGTCCACAAGCAAACAGCGGCCACCTCCCCCTCCCACATCGAGTCCCATAAGATATTTTTTTGTCATACATTCTCCTTCATCATTCATACCGCTGGTATAAATGTGTATCTTATTTATTGAGAGAGTACAATCAACCGAAAACAATATATCTTAATGGATACACGCAAACCAGCTAATTTGCAATGCCTACCTCCCGTCCAATAGCATGGATAATGTGATATTCATAAAATTCTCCTTACCTAAATATGAATGAATTTCTTATTCCAATAATTCCACAACCATCTCATCTGTAGATTGCGATAATGGGAGCCCTGTTTTAGAGTTAATCCCAAGGGTATCAAAATATGCCTTTGCCATGGCTTCCATGTCCAAAGTGCGGTTGGCCACCGGGCCGGTGGATTGAGGAGGGTCTCCTCGTTCACGAGCGGGAAGAGTAAACTGGGGCGGCAATCCATGCTTGGCATTGAACGCGTGTCTTAATATCTGGATTTGTTTCCCGATTTGGAAAAAACCAAATTTGTCCACTTCCCACCCCGTTGCAGCATTCAACCATTCAAGAAATGGGGGCTTCCCCATCATCAAAGAAAATTGGCAAAGCCCAAGGGAATCGAACGCTCGATAGAGGGGCATGGCTATTGCCTGAGTAGCACCCTTACCAGCAAAATCGTAGCGCGCGGCAGGATGATGTCCAAGCAATTCAAAATATGGGATAAATGCAGCTACCGAGGCACAACCAGAATTTGTTGAGGTATGACGACCAGGGGCAGGGTCGAATGCATAACCGGCAGCAACTCCTGGTTCATAAAGTCCGCGATGCATGCCTAGCTCCTGCCCGCCTGCATGAACGGCCGCAACCCAACCATTGACCGGGATTCGTTGGGCAGCTTTTTGAACGCCATCGGCAAGCCATTCGCCCAATCCTGGCATCCTGCCTGCGATTCGCTTCGTCAATTCAAGAACGACATTACCATCGCCCCAGACGAGCGGTAATTCATTTTCCAATCCCTTAGGCAACCAGCCTTTCTCGGCACATTCGAGAGCAAAAGCGACCACTGCCCCAGTAGAAATGGAATCCAATCCTTCCATATTGCAAATATGGTTACACATTATTATTACAGACAAATCACTGACCATTGTCAACGGGCCGAAAGCTGCCAGTGTTTCATACTCCGGCTTGTGACTCAATTCGTTGCCCGGTATCGTTACCAAACCTCCGCATGCAACCGGGCATGACTGGCACGCGAATGGACGAACCTGGGTCCGAACTACAGCCTGATCGCTCAAGCCCTCAGAGAGTTTTATAGGGAAATCGCGGTAGCCCACACCAGTCCAGTTATGGACCGGAGTGTCACCCAGCTCCAACGATACAGCAGTTCCAGCAGAAGTACCATAACGCCGGTAAGAGTCGACAATCATCTCTACAGGCCCGGAACTTAACTTCGTGCGAAAACGACGAAAAATCGGTAATATATGAGACATCAGGGCCGGAATTCGTGCGGAAAAACCGGAAGGTTTACGGCGAAAAATGGAGAGATAATTTTCAGTAACAGATTTAAAAGCTTTCGGATCTGACAAAGGAGGGCGAGATTTACCTCGGGCGACCACAGCTTTAAGGTTTTTTGATCCCATGACTGCGCCCAAACCACATCGCGCAGCCAGCCTTCCCTCGTGGTTAACAATGCCCGCCAGGAGAGAAAGTTTCTCCCCCGACGGGCCAATGCAAGCAACACGAGCGTCCGGTGAAGTGTCTTTACGGAGAGCGGTCTCCACTTGACGCACATTCATCCCCCAATATTTAGAAGCTTCACGGATTTCAATTTTTCCATTGTCAATAAAGATATATGCCGGCCGATCAGATTTCCCGGTGATGAATAATCCATCCAAGCCTGCCCCCCGCAATGCAACCCCAAAATCACCGCCGCAATTTGATTCCCCCCAGGCACCAGTTAAGGGAGAGCGGGCAACAACCATAAACCTTCCGCTAAATTGAGCCCCAGACCCGGTTAAGAGACCGGGTAGAAACCCCAGGATATTTCCTTTTCCGAGTGGCTCTGTGCCAGCTGGCATACGCTCGTAGAGGTAATGGATCCCCAACCCATAACCGCCCAAATATTGACGATAGATCTCGTCCGAAGGCTCTTCTGCTTCAATCTTTCCGGTGGAGAGATCGATCCAAATGATTCTCCTCCAGTAACCATAAGGCATGGCAATCTCCTGGCTTATTTAAGCTGCAGCCGAGTCCGATGTACGACAGATTTGAACCGATCTCCACGATGGGTAGATTGAGTAAATTCGATCGGGGTCTTATCTGCCAAATAACTCATGCGCGTTACCAAAACTACTGGTACGCCTTCACTGATATTTAATTCTTTGGCTTCGTATGGACCGGCGACGGATAGTTCTATGGTATCGGTCGCATAATTAGGAACCAATCCATAACGTTCGGAGAGTAAATGGTAAATACTTTGATTATCCAAACTAATGCTTGCAAGGTCAGGACACCGACCTTGTGGATAGAAAGAGGTCTCCAAAGACATGGTTTCCTCTTTCATCAGGCGCTTTCTTGAAATCCGTACCACGAGGGTGTCAGGAGCGAGGTTTAATTTATCAGCAACATCGCCGGATGCAGGTTCAACAACTTGAGCAAAGACCATCGCCCCGGCTTGCACACCCACCTGTCCTAGAATTTCCGTGTAACTCATTAGAGGAAAAATGGAACTCTCCAAAGTTGCTTTGGGAGCAGCTACAAATGTCCCCTTACCTCTTTGGCGTGTGACTAAGCCTTCATTCGAAAGCTGGGTCAATGCCTGCCGGGCGGTCATGCGTGATACTCCGCACACGGCACAAATTTCCATCTCGGTTGGAAGAATATCTCCCGGATTCAATTGACCACTGCTTATCAACTGACGAAGTTGTTCGCGAATCTGATAATAGAATGGGATGGGACTATGCGGATCAACCCGAAGTGACATCCGTTGCTCCAGTATTGTATATACATTATATCTTATAATCCCTATTGACCCCCTCTCCATCCCAGCTAATTTATTTCCGGAAGAAGTTAGATACGAAGAACCATACGTTTGCCGGCCGTTCAGCCAACCGCCGCATAAAATAAGGATACCAATGAGTACCGTATGGAACGTAAACCCTCACCGGGTAACCTTCCCTTACCAGCTGCTGCTGCAAATCACGCCGAATTCCAAACAGCATTTGGAATTCAATCGAATTCTTAGGGAGACCAACTTTATCGGCATAAACCTTGGCAAACTCCAAGCGCTTTGGATCATGCGATCCGATGGCTGGGATTGGAGGAATATGCCCATCTGTGCTGACGGTGGGGCAACCAGCGCTCTTGGCACCATCTATCATGATTTGGGTGAGCAAATCAAAATTTGCGTCGACATCCGCCTTCCGCGGGAATGCCAAATCGGCAGGTTCCTTATAAGCTCCTTTTACCAGTCTAAAGGAAGCACCGTCACCAAGCAAATCGCGGGTATCTTTTTCAGTTCGATATAGGTACGATTGGACGACGATACCGGTTTTCTGGAAACCTTTCTTGCGCATTTCCCGATACATGTGTATTGTCCGATCTGTATAGGGAGTATCTTCCATATCGATGCGGACGAAATTTTGGTACTGTTTTGCCCGGTCTAATATCCGCTCCAGGTTCTGAGAGCACAAAATCTCATCCAGGGCCAGGCCGATCTGGGTCAGCTTGACAGAAACATTTGCACGCACACCACTAGTCTTGATTTGATCCAACAATTCAACGATATCATCAGCTGCCTTAATGGCATCTTCCCGCGTAGCAGTGCTTTCCCCGAGGTGATCGAGTGTGACATTGATCCCATTTCCGTTAAGATCGTGCACGGCGGAAATCGCATCAGCAATCGTGTTTCCCGCTACGAAACGGCTGGCTGCCCGCCAGGCAAATTTCCAACTACTGACTACCCTCTGCGCCCAGGCAGCCTTTGAAAGGTATATTAAAAATGATCGCAGCATGGTAACCTCATTTGTGGTTTTATTAACTAGTGCGGTTCGATTGTAGCACAACTGCCCACAGCGAGTGTGTTATACTTTTTATCCGTATTGCATGACGAATATCACTAATTGAAATTCCAGGAGGAAGTGTGAGATTGCGAGGTTCTTCCCTCTTCCTGCGAGGCGTATCACTGGTATTCATACTCCTTGCGGCAGTGGTGACCATCATACAGGTAGTTCAATATAGCGTTTCAAGGTACAACTATCCGCCTGATATGACCATCGGTAACGTCCCGGTCGGTGGGCTGGACCCTCAGGCAGCGGCGCAAAGGCTATTCCAGGTTTATGCACTCCCGATAGAAATCCACTACGGGGAAGCGGTTATTGACCTGGATCCCACACTCATCGGATTTCAACTAAATACCGACAGCATGCTGGCCGCAGCAGACCTGCAACGCACTGGAGCATCTTTTTGGGGGGGATTTTGGGACTATGTTTGGAATCGTCGTTCACCTACGCGCCAAATCCCGCTTGTTTCTTCCTATTCTGAACCTCGCCTGCGTGCTTACCTGCAGGATGAAATCTCCGCGCGCTACGACATGCCTCCAACACCTTCCCAACCAATCCCGGGCACGGTAACTTTCACTCCAAGCACACCCGGGCGAACGATGGATATTGATCGGGCTGTTGCACTTATCGAGGCTGCCCTGCAATCCCCAGGCGATCGGACTGTCATCCTTTCATCCCAAAATTCAATAGCTGGACGTCCATCAATCGACACATTAAATATCCTGCTCAAGCAACTGATAGACCAGAGTGGTTTTGGCGGCCTGGTAGACCTATATTTCCTGGACTTGCAGACCCAGGATAATATTCACTTTGCATACCGGGGGGGACAAGATATCCCGGTAAACCCAGATGCAGCCTTTTCAGCGAACAGCACAATAAAAATTCCCATCATGGTTTCCACGTTCCTCCATTTTAACAACAAAATCACCCCTGAACTCGATACCGATTTGAAAGGGATGTTTACCCATTCATCCAATTCTGAGGCAGACAACTTAATGGCAAGCCTGGATCCAGGACGCGGTCCGCTGGTTGTTACCGAAATGATGCAAGCTCTCGGACTAAAAAATACCTTCATTGCCATGTACTTCGCTCCAGGATCCATTCCACTTCAGCACTACGTCACACCAGCAAATTCCCGCCTGGATATCAACACAGACCCGGATCCTTTTAACCAAACCACTCCATCAGAAATGGGTTTCCTGCTCGAAGATATTTATACTTGTGCGCAAGCCGGAGGTGGTTCACTTGTGGCAGCCTTCCCGGGTCAAGTGAACCAAGCTGCCTGCCAGCAGATGATCCAATACCTGGAAGAAGATAAACTTGGTTCATTAATCCAGGGAAGCCTTCCTGAAGGGACGATCGTTGCTCATAAACATGGCTGGGATAATTTTGAAAACCAATTTAGCGATGCTGCCATCGTATATACTCCTGGAGGTAATTACGTATTAACAATTTATACCTACGATCCAGTCCAATTCGAATGGAATGTAACTTCAGGATTGTTTGGTGACTTATCCAGGGCAATATATAACTATTTCAACCTACCAACGCAATAAATGCCAGCCCCGCCGCCATAGTGCTGGCGGGGCTTTTTCTACACAACGCCTTCATATGGATAAAGGTACGCTACAGTGGTAATCAGTATATAATCAAGCCATGAGTCAAACCTTAAGCCTCTTCCGTCTCCAACAGGTTGACAGCCAAATAGATCTCGTACACACAAGGCTGCAAGCCATCCAGAAGATATTGGAAGATGATGGAGAGTTAAGTTTGGCTAAAGAGAAGGCTGATTCTACCCACTCGCACTATCAAGCCGCCGACAAAGAATTGAAACTAGCAGAATTGGAGGCGCAGAATCAAAGAATTAAAATTGAGCAAACTGAGGCGAGTTTGTACACAGGGAAAGGACACAGCCCCAAGGAATTACAAGATCTCCAAAATGATGTGGCAGCACTCAAACGTCATATGGTGATATTAGAGGATGTCCAACTTGAAGCCATGATGAACATGGAAACAACCATTGCATCAAATGAATCCGCCCAGGCAGAATTGCGTGCAGCACAAAACCATGCAGACGAACAAAACCGGGGTCTGCAGGAGGAGCAAGGTTCACTTCAAAAAGAACTTGAAAAACTATTATCAGAACGATCCGCGGCTGCTGACCCAATTCCACAAGACGCACTTAGCAAGTACAACCAATTACGCCTGCAGCGACGCGGTTTGGCAGTGGCGGCTATCAAGGACAACTCATGTTCCGCATGCGGTTCTGGAATAACCGCAGCGCAGATGCAGTCTTCACGCGCTTCGGGGCAAGTTGAATTCTGCCCATCATGTGGGCGCATTCTTTACGGAAGTTAAGCCTTGCAACGGTGACGAATGTTTTTCCGACTTCCCACCATAGAACCGTTTTCTTTTTTGCTAGGTTTGATCCTCGCTTCATTAGCCTGGTGGATAATCTCAATTCTTCGTCCTTCTTTCGACCAAATTCGAGATACCATCCGGGCTAATAAAGCAAAGCAAAAAGATGTTCTTAGCAAGTCAGAAGGAGTCGAAGAGAGATACCTTCAAAGAGTATTACTTCATGCACAAGGTCTCCATCTGGCGGCACCCCTTTTTTCCCTTGATGAAATCATCGAACCGCCTACTCTACTGGCTCCACCTGTACGGGTTGAACCCGGAACACCAATCATTATCGAAGACATTGTCGAAGCCACCATTCCATATGTCCCGAGTTGGCCCGACCTGGGGGCAATCTATAATGCTCCACGAATTACCCTTCTCCAAGCTCTATCTGGAAATTCCGATATTGTTCTGACAGGATCAGCCGGGATTGGAAAATCGGTGGCAATGGCTCACCTGGCTTCCCAACTGGCACGTAAAAACCCGGCACCTGGTTTACCCCAAGGCACAATCCCATTTCTAGTCCATGTAGCAGACCTTGACCTTCCAGTAAATAAAAGCGAACCTCTCAATTCAATAATTAATCTGGCAGAGGAAAAAGCCTCCATCCGCGACCAAGCAAAGATCCCTGAATTTGTCCGGAACGCTTTTTCAGATGGCCGCGCATTGCTCTTGGTTGATGGCGCTGATGAGTTGACACCAGATGGTTTAATAAGTGCGATTGAATTTATTAAAGCGATCAAACGGGGATTCCCTAAAACTCGAATTGTAACGTCTGCATCCAATGAATATTTAGATGGACTGGTTACACTAAACTTCATCCCTCTTGTAGTATCACCGTGGAATTCCGAGCAGCGAAAGAGATTCTTAGAAAAATGGGGTAATTTATGGACTAACTTTGTAGCTGTTGAAGCCTGGGCTCAAACAAGCGATCAAGTAGACCCACTGTTAATCAACGGATGGTTGAACCCAGAAAACAACATGGTAACTCCAATGGAATTGACCCTTGAAGCATGGGGTGCGTATGCTGGTGATATGAAAGGTCCCCGACCACTCGATGCCATCAACGCACATTTAAATCGTTTATCCACTGAAAATATCCCTAGGGAAGCTATTGAGATGCTTGCCTTAAAAGTCACTTTGAGTGCCGAACCCATTTTCGATGATCATTCGGCACGCGAGTGGATTAAATCATTTGAGCCACAAGAAACTGTTAGTGTTCCCGAACCTGGTGATGATTCAAACAGCTCGAAAATTGAAAGAATTCAAGCGCCCTCTTCCGGCATAATTGCCAAAATGGTCGAAGGTGGAGTTTTAATACAACATCGAGGCAATCGCTTAAAGTTCCTTCACCCCATATTTTGCGGGTATCTCGCCGGAAATTCTCTATCCAGACTTAAATCGGAATCCCTTGAAGATCAACCTCGTTCTCAATGTAAAAACCTTGCACTTCACTACCTGGCTGCTTTTGGTGATGTAAGCTCACAGGTTGAAAAATATCTATCAACGATGGATCGTCCACTTTCCCGGAACCTCCTCACGCCAGCAAGATGGCTGCGGGATGCACCAATAAAATCAAACTGGCGTGGAAGTGTGCTGGCTGCCCTTGTTAAACTTTTGCAGCAAACTGGACAACCGCTAGGGTTACGCGGACAGGCTCTATGCGCCTTACTCCAAAGCGGAGAACAAAGCGTTGCAGGACCTTTCCGGCAAATGCTAGAGGGACAAGATACAGAGCTGCTGCTGCTTGCTGCCCTCGGATCTGGAGCACTTCGGGATACAAAGGCTGTTGAATTGCTCTCCAAATTATTGAATAATCAGAGTCCAAACGTCCGAAGGGCGGCGTGCCTGGCCCTAGTAAATATTAGTACAACTCCTGCCATGGACAGTGTGGCTTCCGCACTACTCCATGGTGACGAAAACCTTCGCCGCGCAGCGGCAGAGGCACTTGCCAACCACCCAAGAGAGGGTCACGGAATGCTGAAAGAAGGGGCGGAAATGAAGGATGACTTATTAGTCCGCCGATCGGTTGTTTATGGCCTGGGCAGAATCCGGGAACCATGGGCAATAGATATAGTAAACCGCCTGGAAGCCGAAGACGATCAATGGGCGGTCAGAAATGCGGCAACGGAAATTAACGAATACCGCCAGCAGGTTGACCCGCATATTCCACAGAGATTGCCCCCGCCAACCGAATCTCCCTGGATCATCGCTTTTGCTGGAAAACAAGGATTGGGTGTCTCCCCCGACAAGCCGCCCATTGATCTTTTGCTGTTGGCTCTTAAATCCGGGACAGAAGAAGAAAGACTTGCCTCGCTCGCATACTTGCGCATTATGCCGGTGGAAGGGGTATTTGGTGCACTTTTTCAAGCCATGTATGGGAGCGAGCCTGTCCTGCGGGAAGCAATCTTCCAAAATTTGTCAGAGATGGCGGCGCGTGGCGTAGAAGTTCCAGACCCTGTTCAATTTGGGGTTGGCAACTAAACCGTTATTTGATTAATTTATTTGTCGAGTCGGCTACTCACGATTTTGTACCTTTTGAATTCCTTCCCTGTTGTTTTAACTGCCATTTTTGCATTGACAAACCAATCTGTCTTTTATAAATTTGGAGGTTGGAAGAATAAATATGGGTGAGACCAACAACGTGATGACTATCGCGGTGATCGGAGGAACGGGAAAAGAAGGAAAAGGTCTCGTCTACCGATGGGCGAAATTTGGATATCGCTTACTTATAGGGTCACGCTCCCAGCAAAAAGCCGAACTGGCCGCAAATGAATTGCTCGATTTGCTTGGGGGAAAAGCGTGGATAGAGGGAACTTCGTACCAGGATGCGGTTCTGCGCTCTGATATCGTAGCACTGACTGTCCCATATTCTGCCCACCGCGAGGCTCTTGAATCCATTAAGGATGCGATGAAAGGGAAAATACTGATTGATGTAACAGTTCCTCTTGTACCACCCCGTGTGACGAGGGTTATGATGCCACCAGCTGGAAGTGCCGCGCAGGAAGCCTTCGAAATTCTCGGGGAGGGATCCCAGGTGACCTCAGCATTTCAAAATATATCAAGCGAATATTTACTACAGGATGAACAAGTTGAATGTGATGTGCTTGTTGCTGGGACAAGTAAGGAAGCGCGTTCTGAAACTCTTAAACTTGTCAAAGCAGCCGGTCTGACCGGTTGGGATGCAGGTCCGATTGAGAATTCTGCTGTAGTGGAAGGTTTAACCAGTATTTTGATTGGCATCAACAAGCAATTTGGGAGCAAATCAGCTGGTATCCGAGTTACTGGAGTTAAGCCAGCGGCCAGGAATTCATGACACTAACTATCACGCCCCTTCCACAAATTCCCCTGATTTTCCCGGGTGATAATCTGGCTGATTTGCTTATTACTTCCCTTCAAACAGCACGGATAACGCTCGAGGATGGAGACATTCTGGTTGTAACGCAAAAAATTGTCAGTAAAGCCGAGGGCAGACTGGTAAATCTTGCTACTATTACTCCTTCTAAAGAAGCTCTTGAACTGGCAAAAAAAAGCGAAAAGGACCCTCGTTTGGTGGAAATAATTCTTCAAGAGAGCAACGAGGTTCTCCGGGTCCGTCCAGGTACAATCATTGTGGAACACAAACTTGGTTTTATTTGTGCAAGTGCCGGCATTGATCATTCCAACGTGCGGGTGGAGGGCGGTACCCCCGAAAATTGGGTATCGTTACTACCTGAAAATCCTGACAATTCAGCCCTTGAAATTCGACGGAGAATTAAAGTCAGTACGGGTGCTCGTATAGGCGTATTGATCATCGACTCACATGGGCGCGCCTGGCGACTTGGTACAATTGGAACGGCGATTGGCATTTCAGGTCTCCCAGCTATCGTTGATGAGCGCGGCTGGCAAGACTTGTATGGGTACAGGCTCAAGATCACCATGGTCGCGGCTGCAGATGAGTTGGCAGGCGCTGCTGCACTTGTCATGGGTGAGGCTGCAGAAGGAATCCCCGCTGTCCACGTACGCGGTTTTCCTCATCCGTTGCGAGAAGGATCATTAAAGGAATTGATAAGACCAAAAGGAAATGACCTGTTCCGATAATCAGATCTCCCGAAAATCGTTATCAAATTCCATCAATCCAGCCATATTATTATTTCAATAAGCACGCTTCTTGTTTAAATAATAAAGGAGTTACATAGTTTATGAAAAATATTCCTGAAACCCATATCGATTTGTTGAAAGACGAGAATAAAGCGTTTCTATATCTTACAACCTTGATGCCGGATGGTTCACCCCAAGTGACCCCGGTCTGGTTCAATACAGATGGTGAGTATATCCTGATCAACACGGCGAAGGGGCGCATTAAGGACAAAAACATGCGCGCGCGACCAAAGGTTGCTCTTTGCATCCAGGACCCAACCAACCCCTACCGCTATATTCAGGTCCATGGGAAGGTAGTGGAATATACTACCGATGGTGCCGACGATCACATTGATAAATTGACTCTAAAATATCGTGGGATTCCCAAATATCCATCCCGCCAGCCAGGTGAGCAGCGCGTCAAATACAAAATCCAGATCGACAAAGTTGACGCGCACGGATGAAAATTGCGGCTCTCGCCGGGGGTGTCGGCGGGGCGAAATTGGTCGATGGCCTCGCTCAAATACTTCCGCCCGAAGACTTGTCAATCATCGTTAACACGGGAGACGATTTTGAGCACCTCGGTTTATTCATTTGTCCGGATCTCGACACTGTTTGCTACACCCTGGCAGGCCTGGCTAACGGGGACACGGGATGGGGTCGTCGGGAAGAAACATTCAACCTTTTAGAAAATCTTCAAAAACTTGGCGGCCCGGGTTGGTTCCAGCTGGGCGATAAGGATGCGGGTACCCACCTTGAACGCACCCGGCGTTTAAATGGAGGGCAAATTTTAAGCCAAATCACGGCCGAATTTTGCCGCGCCTGGGGTGTGCGTCAAACAATCATTCCGATGACCGACCAAACAGTTCACACAATGGTGGATACTATTGAATATGGCGAATTAGCCTTTCAAGATTATTTTGTCCAGCGGAAATGCATTCCGAGGGTAAAAGGGTTTCGATTCGACGGAATAGAATTTGCCAACCCTGCTCCAGGAGTCCTGGAAGCCATCAACAAGGCTGATGCGGTAGTTATTTGCCCTTCCAACCCATGGGTTAGTATAGACACGATCCTTAGGATACCCGGAGTAAGCCCGGCTCTTTCAACTAAAACCGTCGTTGCTGTCTCCCCCATCATAGGCGGTCGAACTGTCAAGGGACCGGCTGCAAAAATGTTTTTAGAATTAGGTCTGCTCCCTTCAGCTTTAACCGTTGCCGAGCATTATGGCGATCTTCTTTCCGGGTTTATCCTTGATAATGTTGATTCAGATCTTGCAGATTTATTTTCCATCCCCACAGTATTCGCGAATATCTTCATGAAAACTCACGAGGATCGCAGAAATTTAGCCCAAGATGTGCTACACTTGATTAGAGCACTATGACTATTTGGGCAATCGTCCCTGTAAAACCATTGCGGAGAGGCAAATCGCGGTTAGCTGGTATGCTATCCGAAGATCAGCGGACAAGATTAAATCGGTACCTTCTAGAACATGTTCTCACAATTTTAAAAGAAATACCAGAGATAGAGCACACCTTGGTAGTGAGCCGCGATCCTGCGGCATTAGCACTTACACGTGATATGGGCGGGCGCACAGTCCTTGAAGACGGCGCCCCCCTGTTTAATACTGCAATCAAGCGTGCTACGATTGTCGCCAAGGCACAAGGTGCACATGCAGTCCTTGTCCTTCCAGCGGATCTACCGCTTATCAAACCAGCAGACATCAAAAATATTTTAAAGCGTGGAAAAAAAACTCCGGTGGTTGTCATTGCTCCTGACCGGCGACATGATGGTACTAACGGATTATTTATTAATCCTGCCGGGTTGATCGAATATGGATACGGACCAGGCTCTTTTCATATTCATAGTGAACGAGCGATCCAGGCAGGTGCCACACTGGTTGTCATAGAGTCTCGAAACATCTCTCTAGATTTAGATTTACCAGAGGACCTGGAAGCACTGGGGGGGTTGAATAAACTTGGGCTGGCATAAATACCTTGACATAATTGTTTAAACAGGCACCCATGGGCGTGCCTGTACTTTTTTAAAATGCTATAATTACGACAACTTGTCAGACATCTAAACTCATAGCCGCGATTAGAAATAGAAACATGCAGAGGTGCTCCTTGGAAAACAAGAAAGATTTCAGGCAATTTATGACCCCCGCTCAACTTCAATCAGAATTATTACGCTGTGAATATTGCGAGGAAAAGCCCTGTATGGAAGCTTGCCCTGCCCATTGTTCTCCCGCAGATTTCATTATGGCAGCCCGAATAGGGAAACCATCTGACATTCGTCGCTCAGCGGGAGAAATCATGCATGCGAATCCGCTGGGAGGAATCTGCGGAATGGTTTGCCCTGATACGCTCTGCATGTCAGCTTGTACACGAAAATTATTCGATGGAGCAATTAACATCCCACTTGTACAAGCGACCATCATAAACATGGCAAAAACCATGGGAGGCATACCGGAATTTTCCATTCCAACACCAAGCGGAAAAAAGGTAGCCATCATCGGCAGCGGACCCGCCGGGCTGGGAGCTGCAGCCGCTTTAGCCCAAATGGGCCATCAAGTTGAAATCCTGGAAGCCACTGATAAACTCGGTGGGATGGTTAATCTGATTCCCCATCATCGTTTGGATAAAATGGTGATCGACACAGATATTAAGTTCGTCCTCTCGCTGGGAAATATTAAAACAAAAACGGGAATTAAAGTTAGTGACCCAAAAGCACTCCTAGACAATGGTTATGACGCGGTGTGTGTGGCGACGGGGCTTTGGAAACCCATGACCCTTGGAATAGAGAATGAAGACCTGGCGATCTCCATGGTTGACCTTCTTGCCCACCCTCAAAAATATCAATTCGCTGGACGGGTGGCGATAATTGGCGGTGGCGCGACTGCAGTCGACTGCGCCATTACTGCCAGGCAGATCGGTGCAAAGCACGTCGAGCTATTCATGCTTGAAAAGCTCTCGGAAATGCCTCTTACTGCACGGGAACGCAAGGAGTTATTGGACTTTGATATCGAAATAAATTGTCGAATTCGAACCACCAAAATTCTCAAAGAAGGAGAAACAATCTCGGGGCTCCAGACTGTAAAAGTGGAACTTCTAGCCGGAAATTTATTCAGTCCGGCAAATGTTCGCAATTTACCGGAAACAGAGGCCATCCGGACGGGGTTCAACGCAATCGTTGTGTCAATTGGAATGCGTTCAGAATTTAAACAGGAGCTACTTAAGGGCCTTTTTTACGCAGGAGACGTTATTACGGGTCCAAAAACGGTTGTTCAGGCAGTTGCTTCCGGTAAAAATGCTGCAATTGAAATTGATGCATATCTCAAGGGTGAAAACAAACCTGTTATCAAACAACTAACTAAATCCTACTATCTCCTGCCTGGCTTCAGGCGGTTACCAGTTACTCTCGAAACTGAGTTCTTTGGACGCCCAATAATCTCTCCCTACCTGATCTCTGCTTCCCCTTCCACGGACGGAGTGCAGCAAATGACGCGAGCGTATAAAGCTGGCTGGGCAGGGGGGGTAATGAAGACAGCCTTTGACAACCTTCCAATTCACATCCCTGGCGAGTATATGTTCGCTTTCAGTCCATTAACCTATGGAAATTCAGATAACGTATCAGGACACCCCCTCGACCGCGTCTGCCGAGAAGTGGAACAACTGGTAAGGGAGTGGCCTGACAGGTTGACAATGGCATCGACAGGTGGCCCAGTAACCGGTCAGGATGAACACGACGCAACCAGCTGGCAATCCAATACAAGGAAACTGGAAGCTGCCGGAGCCATGGCTATAGAATATTCCTTATCCTGCCCGCAAGGTGGTGACGGGACCGAGGGAGCAATCGTTTCCCAAAACGCAGCCTTGACGGCAAAAATCATTGACTGGATTATGGAGGTAGGCGACCCAGACATTCCAAAATTATTCAAGCTTTCAGCAGCAGTGACTTCCATTGTCCCTATTTTGCGGGCAATTCGTAAAGTGTTAGATAAATATCCGAAAAAGAAAGCTGGCATAACGTTGGCCAATTCTTTCCCCACACTTGCATTCCGCCCAAGCGAATCACGTCCTTGGGATGAAGGTGTGGTTGTTGGAATGAGTGGTGAAGGCGTTACTCCCATTTCATACCTGACGTTAGCCCAGGCGGTGCCGGAAGGGATCGAAATATCCGGGAATGGTGGTCCGATGAATTATAAGGCGGCGATGGACTTCCTTGCCCTTGGAGTAAAAACCGTTCAGTTTTGTACAATTGTCATGAAGCAAGGCTACGGCATCGTGGCTGACCTAGAATCTGGAACTTCTTTTATGATGCAAGAACGCGGTCTTCACTCCATGAAAGATCTCATCGGAATTGCACAACCAAACCCCATCACTGACTTCATGGCCCTAACGCCTATTAAGAATATTTCTGAAGCCGATCCAAGCTTGTGCGTATCGTGCGGTAACTGTGCCCGGTGCCCATATCTTGCAATTCATTTGGATGAAAAAGGTTTTCCCTATACCGATCCGGCGAATTGCATCGGTTGTACAATTTGCGCAAAGAAATGCTTCACAGGTGCCATCAAAATGCGCGTCCGCAGCACTGAGGAACTTTCTCTTCTTATCGAACAATAGGAGGCGAATAATGGTCACTCGTTTCGAGAATGGAATTGTTGTCACAATGGGAGAAAATAACCGCGTCATTTGGAATGCGACAGTTGTGACTGATGGACAACTTGTAGCTGCGGTGGGTGATTCCGCTGTAATGAAAAACCGCTATCCGGATGCCAAATCCATAGATTGTGAAGGTCAAATCATCCTTCCTGGTTTCATGTGTGCTCACCACCATTTTTATTCAACAATGGCGCGGGGTATGTCCATCCCCGGCGAGCCTGCAGCAAACTTTGTGGAGATTCTCGAAAGACTTTGGTGGAAAGTTGACCGCGCACTGCTTGAAGAGGATATCCTCCTTTCCGCACAAATCCCTCTTATCGACTGTATCCGCAATGGAACGACTACCGTGATAGACCACCACGCGTCACCCACAATGCGGGATGGATCGCTTGATTTAATCGAAAAAGCCGTGCGCCAAGCAGGTATTCGGGCTTCCCTGTGCTATGAAGTGTCTGATCGAAACAAATTGGGAGGTGGGATAGAAGAGAATGCGCGGTTCATAAAAAAAACCGGCAAAGGAGATGGTCAGATTGCAGCCATGATGGGGATGCACGCATCATTTACATTATCAGATGCAACCATCGAAAAATGCGTCGACATTTCCAAAGAGGCGGGCGTCGGTTGTCATATCCATGTAGCGGAAGATGCCACCGATCGCGAGGACGCACTCGCAAAATACAAAATGCCCACAGTGAAACGACTGGACAAGTTGAACGTGACTGGTGATAAATCCATCTTTGTCCATTGCGTTCATGTTGATGATTCTGAGTTGGATCTGATCGCAGCGACAAATACAGCAGTAGTTCACAATCCCGAATCGAATATGAACAATGCAGTAGGGGTAACACCTGTTCTAAAAATGATGAAGAAAGGTGTGTTGGTCGGACTTGGTTCTGACGGGATGGGTTCGGATATGCTTGCCCAAATGCGCTGCGCCTACCTTCTCCATCGCCTCGCAAACCACGACCCGAGGGTGGCATTCATGGAGGCTCCTCAACTTCTTTTACAAAATAATGCCCGAATTGCCGAACGCCAGTTTGGTGTGCGACTGGGAGAAATTGCTGAGGGGTGCCCAGCCGACCTGGCCATCCTCGATTACAACCCCCCCACTCCCCTTAACGATTCAAATTTCCTTGGGCATTTAATTTTCGGTTTAGTGGATGCTACTGTAGATACAACGGTCTGCAAAGGCCAAATCTTGATGAGGCACAAGGAAATCCTCAGCATGGACGAAGAGCGAATTGCAGCTCGCTCGCGTGAAATTGCTCCATTGATGTGGGACCGCCTTCAGAAACTTTTATAGTCAGCGGGAGACAAAGTCTCCATTGTTCATGTCTATAAGGGAATTCACCCTCATTTATTTATTGGTGCAAGGAGTATGTAACTTATGAAACGGGTCGCTCTTTATCTACAAGATGCTCATGAACTTCGCGATGGGCTCGACTGCGTTCGTTATGCAGAAAGCCAGGGATTTGAAGCCGTTTGGCAGGCGGAATCTCGACTGGTTCGAGATGCGATTGTACCCATGGCAGCCTATGCGGCTGTAACAGAACGAATCAAGGTTGGCTCTGCGGTCATCAATAACTGGACCCGCAACATCGGTTTGCTGGCTGCCACCTTCCTAACCCTGGATGACCTAGCGCCCGATCGAATCATATGTGGCATCGGTGCATGGTGGGATCCCCTGGCGAAGGACGTGGGTATCAAACGTATCAAACCACTTACAGCCATGCACGAAACCATCGTAGTTCTTCGTCGTCTACTCAATATGGAGCGGGTCACTTTTGATGGCGAGTTCATCCATGTCAGCAATATTGAATTGGATGTCGTTCACGGCCGTCGAGAACCACGTAATGTTCCAATCATGATCGGCGCAACCGGAGATCAGATGATGGAATTATGCGGAGAAATTGCAGATGGAGTTGTATTAAATTATTGTGTTCCTCCGGAACATAACGATCATTCCCTCGAGCTTCTCGATAAAGGCGCAAAGAAGTCAGGACGCAAAATGGATGACCTTGAAAGACCACAATTAATTGTCTGCTCAGTAGATAATGATCACGACAAAGCTATAGAAGCCACAAAAATGCTTCTTTGCCAGTATCTCGCCCAGCAGCCGCATATTGCAAAAGAGAGTGGAGTTTCTCAAGAAGTTGTCACGCAAATCCAATCCATTTTAGGCTGGCCGGCCAGTAAAGAAGAAATAGATAAAGCAAAACATTTGGTTCCCGAGGAGCTTGTTCTCCGCATAACAGCTTCAGGGACTCCCACGGAAGCATTATCGAAGGTGCAGGAATATATCAAACATGGTACCACCTGCCCAATTCTGTATTCGGCCGGGGGAGATATTAAACTGTTGATTGATACATTTGCTCAAGGGATATAAGCTACACGAGTTATAATTTACCAATAGTGACACCACATAATTTACGGATGGGAAATAATAACCACATTGTTCTTGTATTACACTGAATTTATTTGGTCAACCTTAACCCCCAATAGGATAAAACCATGGCAAATATTCCTTTGCTGAAAAACGAAAGTGCTCCAGTCAACCAATTGCATATTGAGTATGATCGTCAAAATGCCCTGTTTGAAATTCAACTGCCGATCATCCAGCGTTTCCTCGAAGCACAGGGCAGACAAATTGCTGAGGCGTATTCAGAACGAGCGCAGCGGGTCCGCTTCACACTGCCAGACCGGGTGATTGCCTCAGAAGGGTCAGAACCAATTGAGGTAAAGCAATCATTTCGCGAACAGCATGTTGGGAATATCAGTGACAGAATCGCCCGGCGGGATGTGCATGATACCCTGCGTCAACGCCTGACCGAACTGGAACAGTCAAATGACCAAGCGATCGTTATTGCCGCAAACCTTATTCGTTTCGCTTCAGCAACACATATGGTGCGGAATATGCTCCCTTCTGGGAGGGTGGTGATCTATGTTCCTGTTGAAGAAGATGATATTCCATCTGTTCCGGTTAATAAAGCGATGGAACCCGAATCTGCGATTACCGCTTCTACAGATGCCATAACTGAGGAAGGGGCTGCAGAGAATGGTCGGGGAAATCTCCAAGTCCCGTACGTGCCCGCAGCAAGACGATTCTACCTTCCTCAATGGGTTGCATTTGGTGGGAATGGAGAATTATTAGTTAATTCGACCAAGGAGGCTGAGGCTCATGTAGCTTCAATGCAACATTTCCTGAACGTCCTCTTTTCCGCGAGGTCACTGGCACCCTACATGGTTGCAGAAGATGAATTTGAAAAGAAACGATATGGGATGCTTGGTCAGCTTGTCAACCAGGGACGCGCTTTAGCAAACCACCTTACCAACGAGATTATCAGCCTTATCAAGACGCGAGCCTCTGAACAAAGCCTCAATCGGGGGCTGAGTTTGAGACTACCATATTTTGACGACCAGGAACTTCGAATTAAAACTTACAATTTTGTAGTGATCCCAGCCGGGAGAATCATGTTTGTACCGGCATTTGTAATTCGAGCTGCCCTGGAGGAGCAAGCCAAGATTGCCCAAGATACCCGGTTCAGTGTTTCCACCCGCAGACATTTACTTGCTGAACTCCAAATTCTCGGGGAAGCTTTTAAGTCCGTTGATTTCTAATTTCCTTTTTTTAAGGTAATATGTAAGGTTTTTTTTGGGCGAGTATTTGAAATTCGTCTCCTATTTTTATCCCAATGACATCAGCACCCATTCACAGTCTACGCGTATTGGAAGTTTACCAATCCTTGGAGACTTCTCCCGACGGAATAGATACTTCCGAGGCAGCGTCGCGCCTATCATTATATGGAGATAATGTCCTATCAGAACAACCTCCTCAACCTAAATGGCAAAAATTTCTCGGTCAAGTCCGTCATCCGTTCATAATATTAATGCTGCTGGCGGTAGTTATCAGTTTTTGGCAAAGAGACTGGACGCTGGCTTTTGTAATCCTTTCCCTGACTATTGCCAACAGTGCGTTTTCTTTCTGGCGCGAGTATCGAGCTGAACAAGCAATTGAGAAATTACGTCATCTCTTGCCTGCCTATGCGCATCTCACTCGAAACGGAACGGAAGCACATATCCCCGCGAGCGAGGTGGTCCCAGGCGATGTGTTGATCCTGGCAGAAGGCGATAATATCGCAGCTGATGCCCGTGTTGTCGAGGAGTATGGACTACGAGTAAATAACGCTTCGTTGACAGGAGAAGCTGTTGCAGCCCGAAAAACTGCCGAAGCTTCCATCCTTCCAAATATAAGTGATCTGGAACGTCCCAACCTCATTTTCGCAGGCACATCTGTAGCTTCGGGTACCGGGAAGGCAGTCGTTTATGCAACCGGTATGCTAACTCAATTCGGTCGCATCGCTCACTTAACCCAGTCAGTGCAGGAAGAACCATCCAGATTCCATAAAGAACTTGAGCGTCTTGGAAGAATACTAACCTGGGTTGCGTTGATCATCGGCGGCATTGTCTGGGCACTATCGAATTACGAACCAAATATCAGCAACTTGTATGACAATCCCCTTCTATTGGCTTTGGGAACTATCGTTGCATTGACCCCGGAAGGGTTACCTGCCACTTTAACTCTTTCTTTGGCAATTGCTGTTCAAAGACTGGCCGGACGGGGTGTATTAGCTAAACGACTGAATGTTGTCGAAACGCTGGGAAATGTTTCTGTTATCTGTACAGACAAAAGTGGCACCCTAACTCAAAACCAGATGACGGTACGTGAAGTATGGGTGGCTCGCAAACGGCTCCAAGTCACGGGTGTTGGCTACGAGCCAAAGGGTCAATTTGTTCCATCGCCATCCGGCAGTACGTTTGAAAAGGAGTTGTCAAGGCTTCTTGAAGCAGCAATGTCCTGCAACAATGCCCGCGTTAATCCGCCATCTCCCGAGCATCCCACGTGGACAAGTCTGGGAGACCAGACCGAAGCGGCGCTAAAGGTAGCAGCATTAAAATATAATTTTAATGAAGACAATATTTCGAAGGTATTACCTCGAATCCATGAAATCCCGTTTGATGCAAGGCGTAAACGGATGACAACCATTCACCGGGAACGAGGGAAGGAAATTGCGTTAACAAAAGGAGCCCCCCGCGAGGTTTTAGCGCTCTGTTCCCAAATCATGGTAGCTGGAGAAACTATATCTCTGGACGAAACTCTCCGATCCGAGATTTTGGCGGCGAATGACGACTATGCCCGTCGCGCACTCCGCGTGCTCGCATTCGCCCGGCGTGACCTTCCACCCCGTTCGGGTGCATATACAGCCGAGTCTGTTGAATGTGACCTGACTTTCCTTGGTCTTATGGCCATGATGGATCCACCCCGACCAGAAGTGGAACAGGCAATAAAAGTGTGCCACCAAGCAGGAATCCGCATCGTTATGATCACCGGAGACTATGGTCTCACTGCAGAATCGCTTGCCCGGCGTGTTGGGATGATCACAACACTCAACCCACTCATAGTAACCGGAGCCGAGCTTGATTCTTATAGTGCTGTGGACCTACAGAATTTATTAACTAAAGAGGTCATTTTCGCCCGCATGGCCCCGGATCACAAGCTTCGACTGGTTTCGGCTTACCAAGCTAACGGCGATGTGGTAGCAGTAACTGGTGACGGTGTTAATGATGCACCTGCTTTGCGTAAAGCAGATGTTGGTATCGCAATGGGGGTTATAGGAACAGATGTGGCCAAGGAAGCCGCGGATATAATCCTGACCAATGATAACTTCAGCTCCATTGTCGCAGCCATCGAAGAGGGTCGGGCTGTTTATGACAACATACGCAAATTTATCACATACATCTTTGCCAGTAATATTCCGGAAGTATTACCCTTCTTATTAACTGGGGCGATCGGCATACCACCTGCCTTAACCGTGAGGCAGATATTGGCGATTGACATGGGCACGGATATTCTCCCCGCATTGGCCTTGGGGAGTGAAAACCCCGAGCCGGGTATCATGAACATTCCTCCCCGCTCCTCATCTCAGCTCTTATTAGACCGCGGCCTGTTGACGAGATCATTCCTTTGGCTGGGTTTGATTGAAGCCGGACTATGCTACATCGGATACCTCTGTACGTATCTACTCTCAGGAAATGCCAGCTTATTAAATATTCCATTCGTGAACTCCATCCAATGGCCAAATCTATTAAATATACCCACGGATGTCGGCGGGGTAGCAAGTACTGTTTTTCTGGCTGGCGTTGTCACGGTCCAAGTTGGTAATGCATTCGCTTGCAGGACATCCAAGGCACATACGAGACAACTAGGTTGGGGAAGTAATAGGATACTCCTGGGTGGAGTCGTTTTATCCCTCGTGTTAATTGTTGCACTTGTTTACATTCCGCCATTAGCAAATGCATTTGATAATGAGATTTTCCCCTTCGTAATGTGGGCAGGACTCTTCCTTTATGCGCCCGTGCTCTATACGCTGGAGTGGATTCGAAAAGGAATGCTTCGACGGACAGAAAAGTCTCAAGAAATTCGTCTTCTAGGTTCCGATGAAAGGAGGAAATAAATTATGAAAGTCATAGTTATGGGCTGCGGTCGAATTGGCTCGCAGGTCAGCCAATTGCTTTCCGATCAGGGTCACGAAGTCACGGTCATTGATCATGATTCAAATTCAGAAGGCAGACTTGGACCAAATTTCAAAGGGAGCATTATTAAAGGTCTCGGATTCGATCGAAATATCCTAATGCAAGCAAAAATCGAGCAGGTGGATGCATTCGTAGCAGCAAGCCAATCTGATAATGCCAATATCGTGGCCGCCCGAATCGCTCGTAATATCTTTCATGTTCCGCGCGTAGTAGCGCGCCTTTATGACCCACGTCGGGCAGAAATTTACCAACGATTGGGTTTGACAACAATATCCTCGACCAACTGGGGAGCTGAAAGAATCTTCCAGGTATTGACACACGTTGATATCGACGTATGGAATACCTTTGGGAACGGAGAGGTAGCCCTTGTCCACGTTGAGCTTCCTCCACAAATGAACGGCAGAACCATTATGCAATTGAACGTACCAGGAGAAATCATGGTTGTTTCGATCACGCGAAACGACCATGCGTTTGTGCCTGCCACTGGGACAGAATTTCGGGAAGGTGATTTCGTGCATTTGGTCGTCTTATCCTCAGCGATGGAACGATTGGAAAATTTGCTGGGCATTGAAGGGAGGTAGTTATGTTTGTAATTATTGTTGGCGGCGGTAATATCGGGTCCCACCTAGCTAAAATGCTTCTTGAAGGTGGACATACTGTAAAAGTTATCGATGATCGTCCAGCATTACTTGAAAAACTCCCCAAAGAACTCCCCGCAGAGGTGATCATTTCGGGCGATGGCAGTTCGCCGCTCACACTTGAAAATGCAGGTATTCACAAAGCCAATGTATTGGCAGCTGTAACCGGTTCAGATGAAACCAATTTGGTGGTTACATCCCTTGCGCGATTTGAGTTTAACGTCCCGCGTGTCATTGCCCGTGTCAATAATCCTAAAAACGCCTGGCTTTTTAACCAGGAAATGGGTGTTGATGTTGCCTTGAACCAGGCTGATATCCTGGCCAGGTTGGTGGCCGAAGAAATGTCTTTGGGTGATATGATGACCCTGCTCAAACTGCGGAAAGGTGAGTTTTCCTTGATCGAAGAAAAAGTTCATCCGCTTTCGCCCAGCGTTAATAAAAGCATAAAGGAAATTAATCTTCCAAATGATTCGGTCATTGTGGCAATCATTCGGAAAAATCAGCTTTTCATTCCACATGGTGATTCGATCCTGCTACCTGCAGATGAAGTGCTGGCTCTGGTACATGCCTCCCAACTTAAACAACTCGCAACCCTGCTGGGCCCGAAGGAACCAATTACTCGTGAAATATAAATAGGCTGGCGGTCGGAATTACTGTAATTTAACCACGATTTAGATCGATCCGATTACCATTGGGCAAATTTAGCCTGGATTGATTTCTTTTCATCGACCTGGTTTCCCATCTCCAGGTCGATACTGTTTAATTGTCTGACATTTTGCGCCTATACCGCAGAGTGAGTATAATAAAGAGATTGGTCTGCCAGAGATAAAGATGATGATTAAAGACTACTATCGCCCCCAAACAATCGCTGAGGCACTGAAATTGCTTTCCGAAACCAATTCGCGCCCACTAGGCGGTGGTACAGCGTTAACGCAATTGACAGGTGAGTCCTTTTCTGTGGTTGATTTGCAGTCGCTTGGCCTGGATACAATCACCGAATCTGCCAATCTTCTCGAAATTGGTGCGACCCTAACTTTACAGGGGCTGCTTGAATCCCCATTTTTACCTTCTACCCTGAAAGCGGGGTTGACGCTTGAAGCACCCCTAAATCAACGTAATCGGAGGACTGTTGCGGGCGCGCTTATAACCTGCAATGGACGATCTCCATTTGCAACAATCATGTTGGCATTGGATGCTAAACTTACAGTTCTTGGAAAAGAGACGGCCGTTCATGCACTCGGAGATTTCCTCCTTGCGCAACCCGAGCTTCTTAAATTCAAACTGGTCACCAATATTGAAATACCCTTACAGCTAAAACTCGCCTTTGAGACTGTAGGACGTAGTCCAGCTGATAAGCCCATTATTTGTGCGGCATTGGCTCAGTGGAAATCCGGGCGAACCAGGCTGGCACTGGGCGGATGGGGAAAAGTCCCCACACTGGCATTAGACGGCACTGACGCATCTGGAATTGAAGAGGCAGCACGCACCTGCGCATCGGGGGCAGGTGATGAATGGGCAAGCGCAGAATATCGGAGCGAAATCGCCGCGATTCTTGCTAAAAGGTGCCTGAAAAGTCTTTCCATTGGGATTTTGGAATGACCCGATAATTTTCAAGGATGGAAAGTGTTAAATTATTCATTCGATACTATCATCACTGGAGATTGCCTTGAAATTCTCCCTCAACTTCCTGAGAAGTCTGTGGACCTCGTCTTTGCAGACCCTCCCTATAACTTGCAGCTTTCCAAGGAACTTTGGCGACCAAACCAAACACGAGTGGCTGCAGTTGAGGATGGCTGGGACAAATTTCAAAATTTTGAAGAATATGACAGGTTTACCCGTTTATGGCTCGCTGAATGTCGGAGAATCCTGAAAGATAATGGCACCTTATGGGTAATTGGGACATATCACAACATTTTTCGTGTTGGAACAATCTTACAAGACCTGGGTTTTTGGATTTTAAATGATGTTGTTTGGTTGAAGACGAATCCTATGCCCAATTTCCGTGGTGTGCGATTCACCAATGCGCATGAGACACTTATCTGGGCACAAAAAATAAAAGGGAATAAATACACATTTAATCATCAAGCAATGAAATCGTTGAACGGTGAATTGCAAATGCGCTCTGACTGGGTTTTACCTATCTGCACCGGAAAAGAACGCCTTAGAGCCAACGGTTCAAAGATTCATTCCACTCAGAAACCAGAAGCGCTCCTCTATCGAGTTTTGCTTTCATCGACCAATCCTGGAGATATCGTACTCGATCCTTTCTTTGGATCAGGGACTACCGGTGTTGTCGCCAAGAAATTGGGCCGTCATTATATAGCCATCGAACGCGACAAAGGCTATATTAATATTGCGGCTGAACGGATTGAAGGAATAAATCAAGCTCCAGCCAGTGCACTGGAATTTCCAGAACCGCGGTCCGCACCTCGAGTCCCATTTGGTAAACTCCTCGAGGCAGGACTCCTGACACCTGGACAGGAATTATATTTTGTAAAGGATGAATCAGTCACTGCGACAATCCTGGCGAATGGACAGCTAATTTGCGGCCATTTGAGAGGGTCCATCCATACTCTCGCTAAATCTTTAAGTAACAATGCTCCAGCGAATGGATGGGAATGTTGGCTATACGAAAATCATGGAAAAAAACTATTTATTAATGAATTGCGCCAAATTATCCAAATAGAGAAGGCCAAGGAACATGAAGTTACGACGATCAACCCACAAGATTAACTGGGTGTTATTTGGCATTTTAGGATTGGTTTTCCTGGCGATCGGAGCACTCACTTGGGCTTTTGGCTTAATGGAGTCGGCTCAAAGTTACCGTTCCCCATTAGCTAACATACCACCGACCCCGGGGCAAATTCTTGGTGGCCCAGTTACACGCCGGGTTGTGGTCGTGTTGATAGATGCGTTACGCTATGATACATCCATAAACACCACAATAATGCCCTTCTTAAATAATCTCAGGACCTTGGGGGCATCAGCTACGATGCACAGTCAACCGCCCTCATTCTCTGCCCCAGGTTGGGCAACCATTCTGACGGGGGCCTGGCCGTATATCAACGACAGCCAACTTTTCAACCCACCAGATCCACACAGCGCGCGACCCTTTACCCAAGATGATATATTTGCGGATGCCCAGCGTGCCGGATTAAATACTGCAGTATCCGGTTACGCCTGGTTCCAAGGGCTTCTGGCCAATTCTGGTGTGGATATGGGATTTTATACCGTCGGCGAAGATAAAGCTGCGGATTCCGATGTGGTGAATGCCGCCCTACTCTGGCTAAATGAGGACTACCAATTGATTTTAATTCATCTTGACCAGGTCGATTTCGCCGGACACCATGAAGGAGGGCCGATAAGCCCGAATTGGAACACGGCTGCCACCCGCAGCGATGATTTATTAAGGAATATCGTATCCAACCTGGATTTAGCCCAGGATACGCTAATGGTGATTTCAGACCATGGACAGATCGATCGCGGCGGACACGGGGGACCAGATCCTGTCACACTTATTGAGCCTTTTGTTTTGGCAGGTAAAGGGATTGTTCCTGGTTCTTACGGAAATGTAAATATGACTGATATCGCCCCTACTCTGGCAGCATTACTCGGAACAAGCATCCCTGCCAGCAACCAGGGGCATGTGTTGATCGACATGCTAACCCTCCCTTCCGAGCGAAATGTTTCTATTCAAAATGCTTTAATAATTCAACAAACTCAGTTGCTTAAAGTGTATACAAAAGCCATTGGTTCAAGCATCAACGTTGGAGACGGCGAAATTGTTTCAGCAACCGAAACAGCTTTAAAACAGGCAATTCAAGCCCGCCTGAGTAGTGAACGCATCTGGAGGAATATGCTGGCGGCATTCCTTGCCATTCTTCCGGGCTATATCCTTTTTGTCCGCAAAGATAGGAAGGCTCTCTGGCTTATGGCTGGAGCAATCCTGTATGTCGTGCTTTTTAATCTCCGGTATGCAATTATAGACGGGCGCACATACTCTCTTGCGTCCATTGAAGGAGCCAACTGGCTGATTATTTATACTGGAACAACTGTATTTGTTGCAGGATTAATTGCCTGGTTGGTGCCAATGATTGGATTGCGGGCTTTTGCGGCTGGATCTCATAAGACCATCGTTACTACGCTTGGGTATATATGGTTTGTCATGTACCTCCTAGCTCTGCCCATTCTCCTGAGCCTTGCCATCAATGGGTTGTCAGTTACATGGACACTCCCAGAGTGGAATACCATGTTCATCGGATTACTTTCCCTGATCCAGTGGTTATTCGTTGGTTTGGCTGGTTTATTTTTAACTGGAATCCTGGCGGTCCATGGTCAACTGAAGAGGAAGCACGCTTAGTCAATTCACATTTACCCTCCTTCTTCGGAGGCTAGGGTTCTTAGAGGAAAATTATTATGTATATCAACCTTTCAATCAATAGCGAATCTCAGAGGCTTGAAACACAGCCCACCGAGACATTATTCTCTCTCCTGCGACGATTGGGTTATTACGGAATAAAGTTTGGTGACGAGCAGGGATTGAGTGGCGCAGACACGGTTTTATTGGATGGAAAGCCTATAAATTCAGGGACAATGCTCGCCGTACAAGCAGAAGGCCATTTAATTGTGACCATTGAAGGACTAGGCGAGCATCCCGACCAGGGTTGGAAAAAGACCGAGGGTCTACACCCGCTCCAGCTTGCTTTTATCGAAACAGGTGCCATTCAGTGCGGATACTGTACCCCAGCCCAAATTCTTGCAGCCAAAGCGTTATTGGATAAAAACCCACGTCCGACCGAAGCCCAAATTCGGGAAGGTATCGAGGGTGTATTATGTCGTTGCACTGGTTACCATAAACCTGTCCAAGCAATTCTTCGAGCCGCAGCAGTAATACGTGGAGAGGTTGTGGGTCCGGTGGAAAAAACGAGAATTCTTCAAGTAAAAGAAACGAAATCTTTCCAGCGAGTAGGCAAACCAGACCCTAAAGTCGATGCAATAAAACTGTCCCAGGGAAAACCTGCCTTTACAGCGGATATTTATATACGTGATATGCTGCATGCCAAAGTTTTGCATTCCCCTTATGCGCATGCTCGCATCCAAAAGATTGACACCAGCAAGGCAAAGGCGTTGCCTGGTGTTGCAGCAGTCCTAACCTGGCATGACATACCTCGAGTTGTCTACTCCACTGCCGGCCAATCGGACCCGATACCGGGTCCGCTGGATATGTTTTCCTTGGATAACAAGGTTCGATTTGTGGGTGACCGGGTAGCCTTTGTAGCAGCGGAAACCCCGGAGATTGCTGAGCAAGCTATAAATTTAATCGAGGTTGAATACCAGGAATTGCCAGCGATCCTCAACCCGGAAGATGCAATGAAACCCGGTGCAATCCGGATTCATGATGAACCTGAATATGTAAATTTTGCCGACTCCAATCCCGAAAATAACCTAGCTGCCGAAATTAAGATTGATATTGGTAATGTCGAAAATGGGTTTATTGAAGCTGATAGAATTTTTGAAGGAAATTATTCCGTTCCCAAGGTCCAACAAACAAGCATTGAACCCCACGTTGTCGTGACCTACTGGGATGAAGACGATCGCCTGGTCATCCGCACGAGCACGCAAGTCCCATTTCACGTCCGCCGGCAGTTGGCGCCGGTCCTGGGTCTCCCAATTAAGCGAATACGTGTCATAAAGCCTCGGATCGGTGGAGGGTTTGGTGGTAAACAGGAAGTATTGATCGAAGACGTGGCTGCCCACCTCACCATCGCGACAAAGCGCCCGGTCATGTTTGAATATAGTCGAGAAGAAGAGTTTACTTCAGCCCGCTCGCGACATCCAATGCGAATCCACATGAAAACAGGGGTAATGAAGGATGGGACCATCACGGCCAATGAGATGAGGATCCTTTCAGACACAGGGGCATATGGCTGCCATGCATTGACAGTGACAGGCAATACCGGACAAAAGTCCATGGCTTTATATGTTGGCGATGGAAAATACCGGAAATCACCAAATATTCGCTTTTACGCAGACGTGGTCTATACGAATACTCCGCCTGCCGGAGCATTCCGAGGGTATGGGGTACCGCAGGGATTCTGGCCCGTGGAACGTCACATGGAAAAGATAGCCCGTACTCTCGGAATTGATCCATTCGTGTTCCGCGTGAAGAACGCAATCCGATCCGGTGAATTCCACCCGTTCAGCACTGCCTGGAACGAGGGCCGGGAACCTCACCCAGAAACGGTAAACAGTGTCGGATTGGAGCAGTGCGTTCGCGAAGGCAAAATCGCGATTGGGTGGGATGATAAATATGGCAATGAAAAATGGCACCTGGGATTAATACCCAACTCGGCAACTCGTAAAGGGATTGGAGTTGCCCTCGTCATGCAGGGAACTGCAATCCCATATCTAGATATGGGTGGGGCATCGATAAAAATGAATGAGGATGCCTCGTTTAATTTGTTGATAGGTGCCACTGACCTGGGTACAGGTACCGATACGGTTCTAGCACAAATGGCCGCAGAAATCCTTGGGGTTTCGACAGATGATATCCTCGTTTACGCATCCGACACAGACATCACACCGTTCGATAAAGGCGCTTACGCATCTTCAACGACCTATATATCCGGTACCGCGGTAACCCGTGCATCACAAATGGCAGCTGAACGAATTAAACTTCGTGCGGCAAAAATCCTTAATGCAAACGAGGAAAGGTCATATGGAGCAAACGTTGTAAAACAAGAAGAAATTCTGTTAAGAGATAAATCAGCGTTCGCGCCGGATGGCCGCTCGGTTTCATTAATCGAGATCGCCTTGGACACTCTCCACCATAATGAACAAGAGCAAATCATGGGGATGGGATCTTACGTTTCTCCAGCTGCTCCTCCTCCATTCGCGGCACAGTTTGCTGAAGTAACAATAGATACAGAAACTGGTGCAGTCACTGTTGATAACCTGCTAATGGCAGTGGATAGTGGAGTGATTGTCAATCCACTGACAGCCTCAGGCCAAATCGAAGGCGGTATGGCTCAAGCCCTTGGCTATACGGTATGCGAGGAAATGGTCTATGATGAAAAGGGTCGCGCCCGTGAGCGCGATTTCGGTGATTATCACATTTTCCGATCCAACGAAATGCCTGTATTGACGACCATTTTTGTCGAAACATTCGAGCCAACCCACCCGTTTGGGATAAAGGCAGTGGCAGAAATCCCCATGGATGGAGTTGCGCCTGCAGTAGGAAATGCTATACTGGATGCAATAGGTATTAACATGGATGAAATCCCAATCACTCCAGAAAAGGTCTGGAGAGCCATAAATCCCAGTGACACATCAAGCGTCCAGCATTCTCAAGAAAACGTGACCGTTCCCCTGAATACGGCCCGTTACAAATAATTTTTTACTCTATGGGATGCGTCAAGGACTAGCGTACCCAATCTCGTATGGAATTTAAATGTCAGACAAGATTTATATCATCGGTCACGTAAATCCAGATACAGACACAGTTGCGGCAGCTGTAGGATATGCCTGGCTCCTTCACGAGCGTGATGGTTCTGAAGCCATCGCGGCACGGGCCGGGGCAGTCAACCCACAGACGGGCTGGGTGCTTAAAAAACTAGGGTTGGAAGCTCCGCTGCTATTGAACGATGCTTCCCCGCGGTTTGAATCAATCACCCGTCACTTGGACACTGCGAAACCGGATGCCCCTCTCCAAGAAGCTTGGGTGATCGCCGCCCGAACATGGGGTGTAGCTCCGGTAGTCGATACTGATGGCACCCCCTGCGGGCTTGTCACTGGAACCAGCCTTTTCAGGCTTGTTAATAAGCTGATCGGACCAAATCCAAAACAGCAGGATGTGAGTTTATCGGAAATCCTGGCGGTTCCCTGCCAAGAGGCATGTGATCCCAATGTTCCCAAGTTCCAGTCAAACAGCCGTATTCGTGACTCGCTCCGTCGGATTTTACGTGAGGAAGGCGATGATTTTTTCGTTGTTGATGAAAAAGGACTTTATCTTGGAATTTGCCGGCAGCGGGATGTCCTTAACCCTCCACGAATGAAAGTTATTCTGGTGGACCATAACGAACCGCGCCAGGCAATTGCTCACCTGGAGGAGGCCGAATTGTTGGAAATTCTTGACCACCACCGTTTAGGTAACCCGTCCACCCACATTCCGATCAAATTCAGTGTTGACACGGTTGGCAGCACCAGCACCCTGGTGTCAGAACAGATTGAAGAGGCTGGATTGAGCGCTCCCCCGCAACTTGCAGGGCTGCTGCTTTCAGGACTCCTTGCAGATACGCTCATCCTGACCTCACCTACCACCACCCCGCGGGATAAAAAGGCATCCGAAAGGCTGGGAAGATGGGCTTTCACCCGCGGCAGCGCGCTGGAAGGGGAAACGGTTCTTTCATTTGGAACGCAAGTTTTAGGAGCAAGCGCCGGCTTATCGACTCGGACTTCCGAGGAAATTGTTAATACAGATATGAAACTCTACGAGGCGGGGGGTTTACGGTTCGCCATCGCCCAGGCTGAAGTTACTGACTTGATGCAATTGACCGACCATCTTGCCAACTTGAAGACTGCGTTAACAACATTGCGGGATAGACGCGCATTGGATTTCGCCATGTTGATGGTCACCGATGTAGTTAATGGCTCCAGTCGCTTACTTCTAACTGATGAACCGCCTCAACTCTCCGACCTCCCCTACCCCCCTCAGCCCGATGGTACTCGCCTTGCTGAAGGTGCAGTCTCGCGTAAGAAGCAATTGTTGCCGGTTGTATTAGGGCTGCTTGAAAGGTAATCATGGATAAAATACCCAATACCCAACTTCTAGAAGGGGATCTCCCAACCCGCCGTGCTTCATGGATAAAAATCGTTCCTTTCGCTCAGTCTTTCAATGGCTATGAATATTGGGGATCTGTACAAAAATGCAGAGAGGTTGCCAAACAGGGAGTTGAATTGCATAAAGGGAATAAAGACCTTTGCCAATCCCTGACGGATTTACGGACCTGTCTATTCTTTGAGGCCAGGCGATGGAAGCATCTCGAAAAGAAACCTACCCCGTCAGGCTTAAATTATATTCATGCTCTTATCGAAGCGATTCGCGTGCGAGTCCAGACGAAAGAGCTTAGTTAAGCCTCCTGCTTTTTTTCTAATCCCTACCGATCCCAATGAAATCCATTTTCAGCGCACTTTCAGAACTCGAAGCAACTCATCAGCCTGCCGCTTTATGCACAGTTATCAAAACCAGCGGCTCCACACCGCGCCACAGCACGAGCAAGATGCTGGTTTATTCTAACGGAGAAATACTTGGGACGGTGGGGGGCGGGGAATTGGAAAATCGGGTACGGAAGGAAGCGCTTGATTCCCTGCAAGACGGACAGCCGCGCCTCCTTTCATACAACATGACTGACCCATCCCGGGGAGATGTGGGAGTTTGCGGAGGTCAGGTGGAGGTATTTGTGGAACCTATTTTGCCCCATCAAGTATTAGTCGTTCTCGGAGGAGGGCATGTTGGCAAAGCAGTGGCGCATCTCGCCAAATGGCTTGGTTACCATGTTGTTGTTTCTGACGACCGGCCGGAGTTTTGTACTCCAGAAGCCATCCCAGATGCTGACGAGTTCTATAACGTGCAGATGGCCGAACTACCTTTGCATATAAAGATAACCGAACAGACCACTCTGATCCTTACAACACGAGGCAATAACATTGATGTTGCAGGGCTGCCGGTATTAATGGAAAGCAAAGCGGGATATATTGGCGTCATCGGTTCGCGGAAACGTTGGTCTGAAACTGTAAAGAGTCTTAATGAATTAGGGATTTCCGATGAACAATTAAAAACCATTCACTCCCCCATCGGCTTGGGGATCGGAGCCGAAACACCGGAGGAAATCGCTGTGAGTATCATGGCCGAAGTTCTCATGATGCGAACCAGAGCTTCGGGAAAGCATATGAAAGAACCACGCTAATCGGACTGTTCATTCATGTTTAAATTTTGGAAACAAAAAGGAGAATATTTTTATACTGGGTATTGATTATTGATAAGACTTTTTTGATTTGGAAGCGTAGATTAAAAAGAATAAATAGCTTGTATCATCAACTCGCATCGAATATAATGAATTATCTCAGTAAAAAGGAGAGACAAAATGGCGCGAATCTTTGATGTTATAGAATATTCGAACGAAATGACTGATGAAATCGTTCATAGGTTTCCGGATAATACAACCATTGGTGATTATCGCATCGGCTCCAATGTTATTGTTCGTGATGGACAAACCGCCGTCTTCTTCCGAGATGGACAGGCATTGGATATGTTTGGACCCGGACGGCATGTCATTGCCACAGCCAACATTCCCAAGCTGATCGATTTTATTGGCAAAGCCTTTAATGATCGAACGCCATTTCCATGTGAAGTTTACTTCGTTTCGATGAAGGAATTTGCCAATCGAAAATGGGGCACCCCCCAACCGATTATTGTACGGAACCCAGGGATGGGACTGGGTGTTGCGCTCCTGCAAGGATTCGGTACTTACAGTTTTCAAATGAAAGACCCGCAACAGTTCATCATCCAGATCGTAGGGAAACAAGCTACGTTCAGGATTGACGAAATCGAAGAACGGTTACGGAGCATTCTGCTATCAAAACTCCAGGATACACTCGGCGAATGGGCAGCCAAGTATGCTGTTCCTGAAATGATCGGCAAGACTATTGAACTAGGTGGCTACGTTAGATCCCTCGGAGAAGAGGATTTTAATGCGGTTGGCCTGACCTTAAAATCTTTCTATGTTGGCAACCTTAAACCATCAGATAAATCTGCTGAAGAATTGCGGGCAATGGGTATGCTTGACATGGCTACTTACACCCAGTTGCAAGCAGCAGATGCCATGCGTGACGCGGCATCCAATCCCAGCGGTGGTGCAGGACTTACTGCCGGTATAGGTGCTGGAATGGGAATTGGTAACCTAATGGGACAAGCACTTCAAGGTGGAATGCAGTCGGGGCAGCAGCAACAACAGCCTCCCTCTGGAGGATCTCCTGCTGGTGGAATGATGCCTGAGGTTATGACCCCTGCCGAGGCTGCGGGCTTCTTGAAGGTTTCTGAAGAAGATGTGTTGGCAGCCATCAACGATGGCAGCCTGAAGGCAAAGAAACTCGGCAATGCGTACCGAATCAGCAAAGATTCAGTTGAAGAGTTTTTGAAAGGGTAATGGATTACTTAACATAAGAAAAGAGTCCGGGAGTCCGGACTCTTTTAATTTATATAAATTATCTGTAATATTTGGTGTTACTCTAATTCCGCCAGCACTTCAGTCATCGCGTCCAAAACATCACCGGCAAAGACAGCCATTGTGCTCCCCAATACTACAGCAGCCGCCAACCCAGCCTGAGCATGCACCCATGCTCCCAACCGGGCAGCATCATATGCATCCAGTCCTTGCGCGCGTAGACCCGCAATTATTCCTGCGAGTACGTCCCCTGTTCCCGCATGGGCTAATGCAGGGGTGGCGACTGGAATCGTTGTAGTTCTTCCATCCGGTGAAGCTACAACAGTAAAGGCACCCTTTAAAACAACCACATGCCCCCATTCTGATGCATATTTCACCGCTGTTTCCAATCGGGTTTCCTGTATTTTTTCGATAGACAATTCCGTTAACTCCGACATTTCACCCGGGTGTGGGGTTAGGATGGCAGTTTTTGGTAGCAATTTACTCCAACCGGTTATTTTTGATAGAAGTTTCAATCCATCGGCATCAATAATTAATGGTGGGAGTGACGCAGGTTTCTGCCGCCCTTTCGTCCCTGATGGCTGGACAAACCCCAAGCGAGTGTGTGAAGATTTCGCTGATGCACCACCCAGTAAGGATTCGATAAAATCCCTGGTGGTGTCATCGAGTCCCAATCCAGGACCAATTAGGAGTGAAGTGACGCGTTCCAGATTATTAAAGACGACATCAGCTGCAGCAGAGGAAATCGAACCCATTTCGTGCGGCAAGAGTAACCAAGTTGCTTCAGGGAAATGACCCGCCAGAGAAGTATGTAGTGGAGCAGGTACAGCGAGTGTAACCAACCCGGTTCCGATTCGGTAAGCTGCCTTGCCAGCAAGCAGCGCAGCCCCAGTGTAATTTACCGAACCTGCTACAACAAGGACCGTGCCAAACGTTCCCTTGTGGGCATTTGTCGGACGATCTGGGAGAAGGGACGCTGCAAGTAATTCGCTGCCCACATCATTTTTGACCGTGTTCCATGATTTCAAATCATTTAGAGACCCAATGTCCACCACTCGCAACTCACCAATCAAATCATAGGCTGGAAGTTTCAGTAAGCCTTGTTTTACTGCCGCCAAGGTGACAGTTGCATCAGCACTAATGCATTCCTCAGCAACTCCACCAGAATCGCAGTCAACTCCAGACGGGCAATCGACTGCCACGATTAGCGGCTGCCACTCAATGGTTTTAAGAACATTTTTAATTTTTCCCAGGACTTTACCAATATCGGGTTTCATAGGTAGTTTAAAACCAGTTCCCAACACTCCATCCAGAACTACATCGGCCGTCTCCAGAAATGCGGTTAATTGTTGATATTCGGAATCTTTTTCGGCATGATAAACTTCCCCGTCAGCACCCTCCAACCGTTTAACCAATGGGTCACCGGAAGCCTTACGCTTGATCAGGTAAGCGCGTGCTTTCCAACCTTTTTCAGCTAAATGGGTAAGAGCAACAAGGGTGTCGCCACCATTGTTGCCAGGACCGACAAAACCAAGAACCTGGAGATCTTCCTCATCATCCTGGGCATATGCCAATTGCATAACTTCTCGGGACAAATTGTGACCAGCATTTTCCATCATCATATCGTAGGTAAGCCCATTGGCGTCGGCTTCCTGTTCAATTGAATGCATTTCTGAAATCGAGACAAGTTTCATCGTTAATTTCTCCTTTCCATGGCGCATTATATACTAATATTTCTTTTCTCCAAAAAAACAATGCGAGACTCGAATCAATTCTGAAAATTCCCCTGATAAAATCGCGCCAGCCATATCTTTACGATAATCAGGTACGGATTTTTCATTAATGCGCAATTATTGATGAATAGGACAAATCCCTCTTCTAAATTATCTATTCCAAATATCGTTGATAATCCACTCCATTCCCAGTTCGCTTAGTTTTGATGGGGTTGGTTTGCCTGATTCGCTATCCCATCCCCGAGAGTTATAGTAGGCAGTCAGCATTTCTTCAATAGGAGGGACATATCCAGCTGTGGGTCCGTCGGGCAGCGGTTCAAGAAGAGCTTTCGGGAGGTTGTCGTTTTCCCGTGTCAAGCCCAAACGAATATTGATCGCTCTTTTCAAGGTCCAAGCGCGCTCCCCGATTCGAAGCAGGTCGTTCACTTTGTAATCGTACCCGCAAGCTGCATTTACCAGACCCGCGACCATTTCAGCAGGAACATTTCCAAAAAGACAAAGCACAAGAGCGTCACAGAGGCTGCGCCAATTTTGATGTAGGGCAACATTGGCAGCTTTCTCGGCTCCGGCGTGCCGCTCAAAGAATTGGAGACCCAGGCTGGTATCAGCCTGCCCCCAATCGACCAGGAAATAATCAGATTTATTATGGCAGGCGCCTCGAGGGCTTGTGGCGTAGACCAAAGCCATACCAGAAACACCTCTTGGGTCATGGTATGGAACTTCAAGTCCATTCACCTGGACTGCCTCATCCTCAGCACCAAAATGTGCTCCAAATTGCCGTGAACCTTCGGCCAAAATATTCCCGATTCCCTCCCGACGAGCTGTCAATTGCAATAACCTCGATACCCCCGACATATCTCCCCAATTCAGTGGAAAACCAATATCATTTTCAGAAATAACTCCTTTTTGAAACAAATGATACGCCAGGCCAATAACATTAGAGGCGCTAATCGTGTCCATCCCTTCGCGGTCGCAAATCTCACCCAACCGGACGATTAAAGGCATATCATCATTGAGAAGATTAGGACCGAAGCCAATTAGCGTCTCGTACTCAGGTCCTTTGCGTTTTTGCCCATCTTCCAACCGGACCACCCGCCCGCAAGCCACCACGCAGGCATGGCAGGCACTGACGCCTACCAGAATGGTCTCGGCCATAGCTGACCCGGAAACTTTGTCTACACCTTCGAAAACGCCTTGGTGAAAATATTTCTTTGGTGTTCCCCCGAGATAATCAGCATAATCCGCGACTCCGGCAGTTCCAAGTTCATGCACCACCTGGGTGATTGTATCGTCTTTCAAAAAATGGTTGGAGGCTGATCGAATAGGTCCAAATATTTCTGGCTGGGCCAGAGGTATTTTCTTTGTCCCCTTTAATGCAATTGCTTTTAAATTCTTCGCTCCAGCAACTGCCCCCAAACCAGTCCGTCCGGCCGACCGTCCATGGTCGCAATATAAGCCGGCAAACTTTATCCCATTTTCGCCAGCGGGACCAATGGTCAGGACGTGAGTCCCCGAGATCGAAAGCTCGGTTTTTATAATTGATTGTGATTCATATGTGTCTTTTCCCCAAACAGCATTCGCATCGCGAAATTCCAGCAGGTTGTCTTGCAACCATAGAAAAATTGGTTCTTTAGCCCTCCCGGTGATCCATAACCCATCATATCCGCAAAAACGAAGTTCTGGTCCCCAAAATCCTCCACAATTCGACTCTGCCCAAAGATTGGTCGCAGGCGACTTGCCGCATACAACAAAACGTCCAACCGTCGGACCAGATGTCCCAGAAAGTGGTCCATTAAGGAATAGAAGCGGCGCTTCGGGTCCATAAGGGTCGAGGTCTTTCAGTAAGGTTGAATAAAGCAAGCGAGCACCAAGCGAAGCTCCGCCAAGATAGTCCCGTTCCCATTCCGCAGGAATGATAAAATCTGACGATTCCCTCGTGCTAAGATTCACTTTCAAGATTGGTTGCATGGTTATTCAAGAATTTCTGTTGTAACTTCACGTGCACAGCGGACGAAATCCAATACAGTGGGGACATTCCTCATCATATAAGCCATGCTTCCATGAACCTGCAATTTTCGTGTCAGCATGGCCGACATGGGATCAAGTTCACCCTTCATGATGCGGGAGATATTCGCATATGTTGCTGTCAAAACAAACTTTGGCATTATTGCTGGAAGGGTTTTCATGATTTCAGTTTTTCGGCACGTACCATGCCAAAGATCCAGGTAGTAATATTGTTTCTCAAGCAAGGGACCACTGGGTTCAATAATAACTATCATGTCACCCTCCCATGTTTTGGCAATTTGTGCATAATGTGTATCTGTATTCAATTTATCATTAAGGGCTTGTAACCACTCAGGACTTGGGAATTTGACGGCCATTACACACCTCCGTTTGGAAAAACTTAATTGAATTATATCATTTCAGAATTTGACCTCTTTTATATTTTCAAAAATATCCCCGGTTTCCTCTTGCCTAAATTCGGAAGATGGTCTATGCTTATAACACCAAAGGAGACAGGCTTTAATCCCTGAACTCCAATCTCAGAAACGGCCATATCAAATCACAAAAGGAGAGAAGAGTAATGAATAAATTCGTTTTAGTATTGAGCGTTTTGGTTGTTGCAAGTCTGGCATTAGTAGGCTGTGGAGCGACACCAACAACAACCCCGCCGACTGCGATCCCCGCGACTGTAGTGCCGACCACCCCTCCTGTGGGTGCTCTCCCAGACTTGGGAGGTAAAACCATCACAGTAGCAGTTGAAAATGCTTATCCGCCCTTTAATAGCATTGACACTGCCACAGGGCTGGGTGTAGGTTGGGATTACGATACTGTAACAGAAATCTGCAAGAGAATAAATTGCGTCCCAACATTCAAGCAAGCAGCATGGGATGGAATCTTTCCAGCAATGCAAGCCGGCGAATACGATATGCTGGCTGATGGCGTAACCGTGGATATTGACCGCGCTAAAATTGTGGATTTCTCGACGCCGTATGTTGAAGTAAACCAATATCTTTTGGTTCGCACTGCTGAAACCCGGACAGTCGAACAAATGAAAGCGGATACAAACGCCAAGATTGGCACACAAATTGGAACAACCAACGCGATTGCAGCCACCGCATATTTCACAAATAAGACTATCCAGTCATTTGAAGATTTCGGTGCAGCTGTACTTGCTTTGAAATCAGGTGACATTGATGGCGTTGTCATCGATAATATAGCTGCCGTTGGCTTTATGAATGAGAATCCCGGGGTATTTAAACTGGACGGTCAAATTACCACTGGCGAGAAATTGGCATTTGTATTCCCGAAGAATAGCACCCTGGAAGGTCCAGTAAACGCCGCGCTGGCAGCCATGACTACTGATGGTACTCTGACTCAACTCAACAAAAAATGGGGGCTGATTCCGTAATTGTTTTCCAAGACCGTTTTTGAAATATGCGAGATGGGGGAACGACCCCCCATCTCGCAAAATATATTTCTACCAGGAGTAACAAATGGAATCGTCGTCCAGCCTTTCTAATCCTAGTTTGATACCTGGCGGGTGGAAAATCTCAAAATGGCCCTGGTGGATAATCGTACTTGCACTTATTGGACTGGCGTTCGTTTACTTAATTCTGGCTTCTGCTGATTATCATTCATCTTTTTTATATTTAATTCAGGGGGTTTACACCACCCTGCGTATCACAATCTTTTCGTATTTGATCGCCACGATTATCGGGCTCATGGCTGGCCTGGCCAGGGTTTCGAAAAATGTTATACTTTTTAATATTGCCACCCTATATGTCGAAGTTATCCGGGGAATTCCCCTGGTAGTACTATTGTTATATGTCGCATTTGCGCTTTTCCCGGTTTTTGTTGATTTGGTCAAGGCGTTTGGGGGTTGGGGCCTCGGTGTGATACCCGGTAGTGGAATTTTCCTTTCATTATCAACCTTCTCCATTCGGGCGGTTTCCATGGAAGGTCGCGCGATAATCGCCCTAGGTTTCGGATATGGAGCTTATGAAGCAGAAGTATTTCGCGCCGGTATTCAATCCATTGGGAAGGGACAAACTGAAGCAGCCAGATCGCTTGGGATGACATATATGCAGTCGATGCGCTTCATTATCCTGCCACAGGCCATTCGGCGTGTTTTACCACCACTCGGTAATGACTTTATTGCCTGTCTCAAAGACTCTTCACTTGCAACTGTTCTGGCCGTCGACGAATTGACACAGATGGGACGGATGTTACGCGCCGCAAATTTCCGTGTCCTGGAAGTTTTTAATATCATGGCCTTCTTGTATTTATCGATGACGCTGTTGCTTTCGGGTGCGGTTCACTGGTTGGAACGCAAGATGAAAATCGAAGAATAAAAGACAAAAGCCGCCAAATGGCGGCTTTTGTCCAGATGCGCTGGGGGGGACTTGAACCCCCACGCCTTGCGGCACATGCCCCTCAAGCATGCCTGTCTGCCAGTTCCAGCACCAGCGCGAGCAGG
>Ga0209014_10000086_pt1 | contig 46614 bp, 51 predicted proteins | sample BarGraNGADG00212_FD_184491 | JGI IMG/M metagenome (GOLD analysis project Ga0209014, IMG submission 184491) | Arctic peat soil microbial communities from Barrow, Alaska - Barrow Graham LP Ref core NGADG0002-212 (SPAdes) (version 2) | ecosystem: Environmental > Terrestrial > Soil > Wetlands >...
TCGTGGCCTGCCTCGATCCTGCAAGAGCTCACGACCGGCAACTTCTCGGCCGCCTTCGCCCGGTCCAAGTATGTCAAGCAGCTGCAGACGGACTTCGGCTTCAAAGCGATCGGGAACACCGAGGATGTCTGGGGCGGCAAGCAGCCGAGGTTCGTGCTGATCGTGCGCCGGGACATCGTGGAGAAGCACCCGGACATCGTCCAGCTCGTCGTACAGCAGAACTACGACGCGGTGCAGCAGGCGCTCAAGACCAGCGACTGGAAGCAGCCCGCGCTCGACCTGCTCACCGCGTACAAGACGAAGTACTCAGGCCCTCCGGTGAACGTGGCCCTGCCCAAGGGGATCGACGCTCAGGCGAACCCGGTCTTCCTCCAGGGTGTGTACGACTACATGGTCAAGTGCGGCTAGTTCAAGACCCCATACAAGTACTCGGAGCTGGTGGACCAGAGCTTCTACGACAAGGTCGTGAAGCACGGGGCGGACCCCCGCGGGTTTCCCGCCGATCCAACGCGCATCATGCGTGAGGCCCGTCCCTGTATGCAGGGACGGGCCTCCCTGCATATCCGATCGTGCCTGTGCGTGACCAGCGGCTTGAGTTCGTGCAAGGACAGCGGATTGGCACCGTTCGCGCTACTCTCTCCCGCGCGAGAAAGCTCGCTACGGGATGGGCCAGGGACAGGGGACAACTGTGCGTGCACGAGGGATGGTCACGCTTGGAGTGCTCTTGGCCATGACTACGACGCCTCCCAGCAGGCCCTGACGGTGGGTGACTACAAGCAGCCGCTCCTCGACACGTACACCGAATGGCGACAGAAGTACTTCGGCGCCCCGGTGATCGCGACCGCTGCGAACCTGATCGACGTGGATCCGCAGGCGAGTCCGGTCTTCATGAAGGACGTCGTCTCCTACATGACCAAGGCCGGCTACTTCGTCAAGCCGTACAGCTACTCACAGCTGGTCGATCAGTCGTTCTACAACAAGGTCAAGAAGTAGAGCCCGGCCGTCCGGCTGGCTAGCGCGAGAAGGCCCCGGGATCTCCCGGGGGCCTTCGTGTGTCCGTTGCTCTCAGAGCGAAGAGGCGAGCCGCCTGCCGGTCGGCGTGACGGCCAGGCCGCCGAGAGCGGTCTCGCGCAGCGACGGCGGCAGGCTTCTGCCGACCGAGCCCATCGCCGAGGCGACCTCGTCGAACGGGACCGGGAACTCGACGCCGGCAAGCGCCATCTGGGCGGCGGCGAGAGCCACGCCCGCGGCGGTCGCGTTGCGCGCCACGCACGGGACCTCCACGAGGCCACCGATCGGATCGCACACGAGGCCGAGCAGCCCCTGGAGGGCCAGCGACGCAGCGTGTTCCGCCTGCCCGGGCGTCCCGCCGCCGAGCTCGACCGCCGCCGCCGCAGCCATCGCGGCGCCGGCGCCGATCTCGGCCTGGCAGCCGCTGGCGGCGCCGGAAAGCGATGCCTTGGCGGCGATCACGCCGCCGACGCCGCCGGCGGCTGCCAACGCGAGCGCTACGCGCTCGCGGCCGGCGCCCACGGACTCCGCTACGGCCAACAGCACGCCGGGAAGCACCCCGGACGCGCCGCCGGTGGGGGCTGCGACGATGCGGCCCATCGAGGCGTTGACCTCGGCCACCGCGAGCGCAGCTGCTATGGCACGAGCAAGCGTGTCGCCGGCTAGAGCGTGACTTGCCTCGGCCACCCGGCGGGCGTCACCGCCGACCAACCCCGAGCGCGACCGCGCGTCGCCGCGCAGGCCCGCCTCGACGGAGGCCTCCATGACGTCGAGGGCGTCCAGAAAGCGGGCCAGGACGTCATCGCGGGACGCGCCGGTCTCCTCGCATTCGCGGGCTATGACCGCCTCGCCGAGCGAGCCGCTCGCCATCGCGTCCGCGACCAGGTCCGACATGTGCGAATACGACATTCTTCCTCCGGATCCGTGAGTGCGCGGGGGCGGTGCCCCGGCGTTCTCGATGGTAGCACCGAGCCCCGGGGGCGCAGGCTTGACGCAGGGCGCTGACGCTGTTAGTCTACGGTATCGGTAGGAATTAGCACACACTAAGACTGCAGGTCAGAAGCTTGAACAGCGGGAGGCCTAGGGAATATGGAGCCGGAGATGGCGGAGTGGCGCGAAGAGATCGACGGCAGCGGACCGTGCGCGCGGTGCACGCTGGCCGATGCGCGCGCAGGCGACCGGTTCGTGGTCACGAGCGTGGACGATGAGGGCGCGCGGGTGACGGCGTTGAGGTTCGGCATGTCCGAAGGGGCCTGCGTCGCGTGCATCACTCGCATACCCGCCGGGCCGATCGTGCTGCGGGCCGGACGCCAGGAGATCGCCGTGGGACGCGAGCTCGCGCGCCGCATAGGCGTCCGCGCGGCGACAGCGACGGAGTAGCGAGCGCATGGCCGCCCGCTGGCAGCCCGGGGGCGACACGCCCACCGGGCGGGACTCCATCGTGCTCGTGGGCAACCCGAATGTCGGCAAGTCCGTCGTCTTCCACGCGCTGACCGGAACCTACGTCGACGTCTCGAACTTCCCCGGCACCACAGTCGAGCTGACGCGCGGGCGCTTCGGCGACCTGGACGTCCTGGACACGCCCGGAGTCTACGGCGTCTCCTCCTTCAACGACGAAGAGACGGTCGCGCGCGACGTCATCCTGTTCGCCGGGCGCATCGTCAACGTCGTCGACGCCGTGCACCTCGAGCGGGACCTCTTCCTCACGCTGCAGCTGGCCGACATGGGCATCCCGATGGTCGTGGCGCTCAACATGGCCGACGAGGCGCGGAGCGCGGGCGTGGCGATCGACCGCGACCTTCTCGAGGACCTGCTCGGAGTGCCGGTGATAGAGACCGTCGCGGTGCAGGGCAAGGGCATCAGCGAGCTGAAGGCCGCCCTGGATCGCGCGCGTCCCGGACACCCCGACCCCGAACTGCTCGGACCGCTGGTGGAGGCGCAGGCCCTGGTTCCGGACCGTGCGGAGGCTCTGCTTTTCCTCGAGGGCGACGCGGCGGTCGCGGAACGCCATGGAGTCAGGGCGGGCACGATGCGCGATGAGATCTACACCCGCCGCCGCTCGCGCGTCGACGATCTGGCGGGGCACGTCGTGCGCGAGGAGATCCGCGGAGCGTCGTTCAAAGCGAAGGTCTCCATGTGGATGATGCACCCGCTCACCGGCATACCGATGCTCATCGCGCTTCTGGGCGTGATGTACCTGGTGGTCGGGCAGTGGATAGCCGGGAACCTCGTCGGGTTCCTCCAGGGCTCGATCTTCGAGGGTCAGTGGTACCCGTTCGTCCAAGGGATCGTCGGGCATGCGTTCGCGCCCGGCTCGCCGGTGTTCGAGCTGCTCGCAGGGCAGTTCGGGATACTCACGATGACCCCGGCGACCCTGTTGGGCGTGATCCTGCCGCTCGTGGCCGGCTTCTACTTCCTGCTGTCGCTGCTCGAGGACACAGGCTACCTGCCCAGGATCGCCGCGCTCGCGGACCGGTCCCTGGGCTCGATGGGACTCAACGGCAGGGCGGTGATCCCGCTCATCCTCGGTCTGGGCTGCGTGACGATGGGGACGCTCACCACTCGGATCCTCGGCAGTCGGCGCGAGCGCTTCATCGCGACCACGCTGATGGCGATCGCGGTGCCGTGTTCGGCCCAGCTGGGGATCGTGGCGGCGTTGATGGCGACCGTCCAGCCGATGTACACGGTGGCGTACTTCCTGATCCTGCTCGCCGTGTTCGTGGCGCTCGGGACCGCACTGAACAAGCTCGTTCCCGGCGAGTCGACGAGCCTGCTCATCGACCTGCCCACGCTCCGGCTCCCACGGCTCGACAACATCGCCCGCAAGACGGGCGTCAAGGTATGGGGCTTCATGCGGGAGGTGACGCTGTTCTTCGTCGGAGGGACGCTCTTCCTCGGGCTGCTCAAGGTGACGGGTGTGCTGGCGTGGATCATCATGGCCGCCCAGCCGCTCATCTCCGGATGGCTCGGCCTGCCCCCCGATACCGCGACCGCGTTCGTTATGGGTCTCATACGGCGCGACTTCGGCGCCGCCGGCTTCTTCTCGATGCACCTCGTGGGCTCGCAGATGCTGGTGGCCATGGTGACCATCACGCTGTTCGTGCCGTGTATGGCGAGCGCTCTGGTCGTGCTGAAGGAACGGGGCTGGCGCTATCTCATCGGCCTGTTCGCGGGTTCGCTCGGGTCGGCCTTCCTGCTCGGCGGGATCGTTCACCAGGTGATCCGGCTGTTCGGAGGCGTGTGATGGCTGACAAGGACGTCGAGAGCGGCTCGGGAGACGTGTGTGGCGGCCAGCCGGCCGCGGGCGCGCCGCTCCGCGACGCGCAGCGCCCCTGTCCCGTGTGCGGTCTTGCGGTGGCCATCGGAGAGATCCGGTGCCCCAGATGTCACGCGCTCCTGATCACGTCGTGTTCGGGCGCGTGCGCATCGTGCGGTTCGCGGACCTGTCCGCGCGGCGACGACTTGGCGTAGGCACAGCGGTCAGACGGAGGGGACAGCGCGCACGCTGGCCACGGCGTCGGCTGCGGTGACAACCTCGACCGTGCCCGCGGCCACCGGCTGGTCGGTCTCGATGATCATGAGCGCCCGGGCTCCGCGCCGCTCGCGGGAGACCTCCATGCTCGCGATGTTGACGCCGTGCTGCGCCAGGATGGCGGAGACCGAGGCGATGACCCCCGGCTGGTCGTGGTGCTCGACGACCAGCACAGGAAGCTCGCCGGTGATCGCGACGTCGAAGTCGTCGATGCCGGTGAGTATCACGTCGGCGCCGCCGATCGAGGACCCCTGCACCGTGACCGTCCTGCCGTCGGCGCCGGTCATGCCGATCCGGGCCGTGTTCGGGTGCACCTCGCCCAGGTCGTCGTCGGAGAAGGTGAAGGCCAGCCCGGCCGCTCGCGCCTCAGCGTCCGCGACCCGTATGCGGGGATCGTCCGGGGCGTAGCCGAGCAGGCCCGCCACGAGCGCCAGGTCGGTGCCGTGGCCGCGCCCTGTGGACGCGAACGAGCCGTGCAGCGTGATCCGGGCGGACACGGGCGTCTCGCCGAAGACGGAACGGGCCAGCCGGCCGAGCCGGACGGCGCCTGCGGTGTGAGACGAGCTCGGACCGATCATGACCGGTCCGATCACCTCGAACACGCTGTGCACGCGCGCCACGTCCGTCTCCTTCGAAAGGGTCTCCTGAGCGATTCGGCACGGCAGTTGCGAACCTGCACGTCACACCGGTCGTCATACGGCACGAGTGTAGCGCCGTCCGCGCCTGTACGATGCCGCGAGCTGCGTATATCCTTACACGGGCGCACCCGCGCCAGTTCAGGCAAGCACACAGAAGTGAAGGGATCGGATAACACAATGGCGGAGAACAACACGAACCGCACCGTGATGATCCTGGCAGCGACGGTCGTCGTCCTGCTGGTTGCTTTCGTCGGTGTCGTCATACTCAGTCTCAACGGTAACAACGGCGCTCAGACGGCACAGACCTCGAACACCCCCGCAGCCTCGGCTCCGACCACGACGTCACAGCAGGGCATGTCCTCTTCGAGCATCGGCTTCGATGCCGCGACCGCTACGAAGGTGCCGTCGTCCCAGACGCCGAAGGCGTTCGTGGCCGCCTACTACCAGGCGATCCTGGACAAGAAGTGGGACGTCGCATTCAAGATGCAGCCCGCCGCGAGCCAGCAGGGCCAGACGGTCGCCGCGTTCCAGCAGACGCAGGAGCAGATGTACGGCATGACCGCGTTCAGCATCTTCTCCGACGTCAGCGGCAGCACGGACGCCACGGTCGTCGCTCGTCAGGACCTGGGAACCAACGGCATCTGGAACACGACCTGGACGTTCGTGAAGGCCAACAGCACGTGGCTCGTCGACAAGCGCATCCCGGTGTCCGGTGAGCCCAAGTAGCCGCCTGACCACCAGCGTCATCCGTCGGGGCCCCGACACCGCAACGGTGTCGGGGCCCCGTGCTATCGTCGCAGCCATGACGCACGCGAAGCTCTGCGCGGTCCCCGACGCGCTCGCCGCATACCTCGCGCCGGGGACCGACGCCGAGGTCGCCGCCGCCTATGCGCGTTTGCCCGAGCTGGCCGCCGAAGGCGGCGGCCTCGAGGACGAGATCGCGTACCTCGACCTGGAGACCACCGGGTTCGACCCCAGGAAGGACCGCATCATCGAGGTGGCGGTCCTCGTGGCCCGCGGTGCCGAGGTGATCGCCCGTTACTCGTCGCTCGTCGATCCGGGGCGCTCGGTCCCGCACGACACCACGCTGCTGACCGGCATCGACGAAGAACTGCTTCAAGGCGCCCCGTCGATCGATGTGGTCGTGCGCGAGGTGGTGCAGGTCGTGGGAAGTCGCGACATCGTCGCGCACCACGCTTCCTTCGACCGCACGTTCCTGCTGGACGCCGCAGCGCGCGCGGGCGTCTCGATTCCGAACCGGTGGCTCGATTCTCTCGAGCTCGCGCGCGTGGCGCTCCCGAGACTGCGAAGCCACCGGCTGCGCGACCTCGCGGAGGCGTTCGGCATCGAGGAACCGTTCCACCGTGCCGCGGGCGACGTCGAGGCGATGTTCCGGATATGGCGGATAGCCATCGCCGGGCTGGACGACCTGCCGGTCGGGGTGCTCGGCGCCGTGGTGGGCCTGTCGCCGTCGACGGCGTGGGACCTGCGGGACACCCTGCGCGGGGCCGCGGCGCGATCGCAGGCACGTTCCCTCGACCTGCGGCGCCTGCGGGCCGACTCGACGCGCGGGCACCAGCTTCCGGGGCTCGCCGACGCGGACGAGCGTGAGCTGGTCTGTCCCGATCCCGATGAGGTGCTCGCGCAGTTCGCCGCCGACGGCCTCGTAGGACGGATGTACGAGGGGTTCGAGAGCCGCGAGGAACAGGTCACGATGGCCCAGGCGGTCCTGAACGCCTTCGCCAACCGCCGGCACCTCGCCGTGGAGGCCGGCACAGGCGTCGGCAAGTCGGTCGCCTATCTCGTGCCGGCGGCGACGTTCGCGATGGCGAACGGGCTCGGCGTCGGCGTGGCGACCAAGACGAACACGCTCATGGACCAGCTCGTCCACGCCGAGCTGCCCAAGCTGGCGGCTGCTCTCGGCGGCGAGCTGCGCTACGTCGCGCTGAAGGGCTACGAGCACTATCCCTGTCTGCGGAAGATCGACCGGCAGCTGGAACAGGACGAGCTGGCTGGCGAAGAGGTCGCGAACCTGGCGGCGCTGCTGGCATGGGTGGCTCAGTCGCCGTGGGGCGACCTGGACTCCGTGAACCTGCACTGGACCAGCGACAGCAAGCGCAGGGTGGGCTGCTCCGTGGAGGACTGCACGCGGAAGCGGTGCCGCTTCTACCCGAACCTGTGCTACCTGCACGGCGTGCGCAGGCGCGCGGTGGGAGCGCACATCGTGGTCACGAACCATGCGCTGCTGTTCCGGGACCGCGCGGCCGCCGGGGGCATCCTTCCTCCGTTGCGCTACTGGATCGTGGACGAGGCTCACGCGGCCGAGGCGGAAGCGCGAAAGCAGCTGTCGGTCACGGCCGACCACCGGGTGCTCACCGCCCTGCTCGGCGCCCTCCACACCGAGGGGCGTGGCGGGGCGGTCGACGCGGTCCGTGCGCGCGTGCGCACCCGCGCGCACAAGACCGGCGCGGAGCACCTCGCAGACCGAGTGGAGCAGCTTGCCGCGCGGATGCGCACCGAAGTCGCCACCACCGTCACGATCGCGGGCTCGTTCTTCGACTTCCTCAAGGACCTGCGTGTCGAGGAGGATGGCTACGACTCGGCGGAGCTGCGGGTCACCGCGGAGCTGCGCGACCATACGGAATGGAGCGTCGCCGCGGGCGTGGGCCACTCGCTCGCCCGGCGGCTCGAGGCGATCCTCGGGCTCGGGCGCGACCTGGTCACGGTGCTCGAGGAGGCCGGTGACGAGTTCGTGGACTCCCGCGCGGACCTCGCGGGACTGCTCTCGCGTCTGAGCGAACAGCTGGGCGGGCTCGAGGCGGTCCTGGACGGCGCCGACGAGTCGTTCGTCTACAGCGTGCAGGTCTCGAAGAAGCGCGACGACCGGCGGGACTCCGTGTGCGCTTCGATGCTGGACGTTGGCAGCGCGCTGCTCGAGCGGTTCTATCCCGACACGCACTCCGTTGTGTTCACGTCGGCCACGATGGCCACCGGCAACGACTTCAGCCACTTCGCACGCACCGTCGGGCTCGACAGGCTCGGGGACGGCGCGTGGGACTCGCTGCGGCTCGAGTCGAGCTACGACTTCGACCGGCAGATGGCGGTCTTCGTGCCCAGCGACATGCCCGAGCCCCGGGGCTCCTCCCACCTGCCGGCGCTGGAGCGGCTGCTTCTCGGGCTGCACGAGGCGATGGGAGGCAGCGTACTGACGCTGTTCACGAGCAAGCGGGAGATGGAGGCGCTGTACGACCGGCTCTCGGGTCCGCTGGAGGAGCGGGGGCTTCGCCTGCTGTTGCAGGGGCGCGGCGCTTCCAACAAGCGGATCCGGGACGAGTTCCTCGCGGACGAGCGGCTCTCGCTATTTGCGACCAAGTCGTTCTGGGAGGGGTTCGACGCCAAAGGCGACACGCTGCGCTGCGTCGTCATCGCGCGGCTGCCGTTCGGGCGCGTTCGCGACCCGCTCTACGAGGAGCGCCAGGACAGGTTCGGCCGGCGAGCGTGGGACGACTTCTACCTGCCGGAGGCGGTGCTGGAACTCAAGCAGGCGGCCGGCAGGCTGGTGCGCAGCTCAACGGACGAGGGGTGCGTGGTGATCGCCGACGGCCGGCTGTCGGCCGGGAAGGGATACGCGCGGCGGTTCGTCGAAGCGCTGCCGGTGAGCGACGTGGAACTGCTGCCGACCGACGAGCTCATCGCGCGGGTGAGGGAACGCTTCGGGCGGTAGGGCGACGTCCGTCACCGTTCCGACGCGACCCCTCGCGTCCGAGCTAGCTCGGCATCCTCCGGCTGTCGGTCAGCCCCAACGCGTTGCGCGCCAGCCATCGCCTTCCCCGCTCGCACGTGGCACACGCGCCAAGGTCGTCGCCCGCGTCGTCGCCGAGGGCGACGACGCGGGCGGCCACGGCCATGACGCGCCCGAGATCGTTCAGCAGGATGCGCTGGCAGCACGATCGGCAGACGAGCCCTGAGACCGCGGCGCACCATTCGTGCTCGGCCGAGGCGTCCGAATCGGTGCACACGCGACAGCGCGCCTGCCCGTCGTGCGGGCGGGGCGCCTGCCTGAGCGGATCGGTGTCGAGCCCTGCCATGGTGCCTCTTCCGTTATGCGTCCCGAGCGTGGCGTGCGCGGCCGCTAGCCGGCCGCCTCTTCGAGCATCTTACGTGCCGAGTCGGCGACGGCGACCCGCAGATGGGCGGGCTCGAGCACTTCGGCCTCTCCGAGTCGCGCTATGACCGCGCGAGAGATCCAGGATTCCCCGGCATACGGGACCTCCGCGGTCACCGATCCGTCGTCCGCCCGGACGAAGACCGCCCCGGGCCAGTCGCGCTCGTTGAGGTCCGGCGCGTCGGAGGAGAACCGGACCGTGGCGCGCGGCAGGGCGTCCAGGTCCGGGAGCGGGCTCGCGGTCGCGACGAACCCCGCGGGGAGATCGAAGTGCACACCGGTCGTCGCCACGCCCGTGATCCGGTCGACCCGGAACGTCCGCTCCTCGCCGGTCGTCTCGCAGAACGCGACGAGGTACCACACGTCGCGCCAGCGGTACAGCGCGTAGGGGTGGACCACACGTGACGTCTCGGCCCCCGAGGTGGCGGAGATGTAGGCGATGCGCGCGGCGACGTGGTTCTCGGCATGCACGCTGAGAGCGGCCAGTAGCGCCGCCTGTCCGCTCGGCGCGAACGCCGCGCGTACCGTGGAGGCCAACTCCTCAGGATCCACCGCTCGACCGGCGAACTCGGTCAGCTTGGCCGCGAGGTCGGAATCGGGCGCCGTGCCGATCGCCTGCAGCGCGGTGACGAGCGCCCGGGCCTCGGCCTGCGTGAGGCGCACCGGGCGTTCGAGCGCGGGCAGGTCCGCGACGACCTGTGCCACACCGTCCTCGACGATGACACCGACGAGCTGGGCCGGGTCGCGCTCATCGCCGCCGCACACCGACAGCACCGTCAGGTCGGCGGCGAGTTGCGCCTCGTCCGAGCCGACCGCCTCGGCCAGCTCGGCTATCGGGATCGCGCGCTGCTCCCGCAGGAACGGCACCAGTGTGAGCAGCCTGCGTGCCCGGAGCGCCGCGGTATCGTCAGGCATGGATGCGGACCACCTCCGCAAGGCCGTCACGCACGCGGGCGGCGAGGCTCGGCGGCGCGACCACCTCGATGCCGGGTCCGTGCGCCACGATCCAGCGGGCGAGGAGCTCCTCGCTGGCGACCGGCACGGTCCACGCGTACCGGCCGGCGGCTTCCGGGGCCAAGCGGCCCTGCCCGGCGACGAGCGCCTGCGCCCGGAGCGCCGCGGGGCCGTTGAAGCGCAGCGTCGCGTCCACCGCTCGGGGACCGTACTGGAACGGCATCAGCATGTAGCTCGTCACGTCGAAGCCCACCGGGGCCTCGAAGTCAGGGGTCTTCGGCCTCGGCGCCACGGAGAGCCCGGTCATGCGGGACACGGCGAAGATCCGGACGCCGTCGCTTCCGGGGTCGAAGGCGACGAGGTACCAGCGGCCATCGCGCGCGAACAACCCCCAGGGCTCCACTTCGCGTTGCGAGCCACGCCCCTGCGCGCCGGTGTATCCGAAGCCCACCCGCTTGCGCGCGGCGACCGCGGCGGCCAGCTCCGCCACCGCAGCTCCTTGTGCCTCAGGCGCCTCGTCGGCCGAAGGCGACGGAAGCACAGCTCCGGCATGCCCGGCGGGAGTGTGCGCGGCCGCGACGACCTTGGCGATCGCGGGGCGCAGGTCGTCGGTGAAGGGGAACGAGGCGTCGGCGAGCATCGCCGCCGCGGCCGTGCGGAGCTCGACCGCCTCCACCCTCGTGAGCGCCACCGTTCCCGCGAACGTCGCGTCCTCGTCGAGGCGGTATCGCTCGACGTCGTCGCGGTCCACGGTGAGGACGAGTCCGGCGGCGCGGAGGTCTTCCTTGTCGCGCTCGAACATCCGGCCGAACGCCTCGGGCGACTGCTTCGCGGAGTACCCCGCTACGTGGGCCTGGATCTCGGCCGCGGAGACGGGACGATGTGCCGAAGCGAGGTAGAACGCCAGGTTGACGATGCGCTCGGTCGCGTCCACGAAAGCCCCCGAAGTCCGCCGGTCACGCGGTCGCACCGATTGTAGCCGAGCCACGCTCGAGCGCACCGGTGCCGAAAGCGCGCCCGGCCCGGTAGCGAGGGGGCGCTACCGGGCCGGAGCAACTTCGTTGAACGAGACGCGCTGGGGGGAGCGCGTCTCGTCTCATAGAGGGCGGCGATCCCTGCCCCGAGGGGGAGGAGGAGCAGGCCGCCAGCCTCTGCCGAACAAAAAGCAACGCGCGTGCCAACCCTGCGAACATTAGAGAGACTTCATCTAAGCTCAGTCCGCTTGCCGTCGCGCCCCGTGTCGGATACAACAGAACACGCTGGGGCAGGCACGCGGGGACAGCCGAAGGGGAGCCGTTGATGGATATCTGGTCGCACTGGGCGTGGCCGCTCGCCACCGCCCTCCTCGGTTTCGTATACGTGGGGCTCCTGCTCAAGCAGTACGTGGAGCGCCGCAAGATGCACCAGCTCATGTGGGCGATCGGGTTCCTGTTCTACGCCGTCGCGGCGATCATGGAGTTCTACAGCGGTATCACCGGCAGCTGGGACCAGTCGCTGTACCGCGTCTACATCGTGCTGGCGGCGTCCCTCGTCGGATTCCTCGGCAACGGGACGGTCTATCTCGTCGCGAAGAAGCGCATCTGGGGCGACCTCTACCTCGGCTTCAACCTCGTGTGCCTCGCGATCTTCCTGTACGGCACCATGACGGTGACGCTGGTTCCTGAAGCGCTGAAGCAGGCCGGCATCATCGTGGGCGGCAACGGGCTCGGCGCCAGCGGGACGTTCCCGCGGCTGATGTCGCTGCCGTTCAACATCCCCGGCTCGCTGTTCCTGCTCGGTGGCAGCGTTCTGTCCATCATCAAGTTCTGGCCAAAGCCTGCGTTCCGGTACCGGGTGTGGGCCAACGTGCTCATCATCATCGGCACGCTCATGATCGCCGGCGCGGGGTCGCTCGCCCGGCTCGGCGGCACCGGTTTCCTGTACGCCGGCGAGATGGTCGCTTCCGCGATCCTGCTGTGGGGCTTCCTGCTCGCGGGTACGCTGGAGAAGGGCGCGCAGGCCGCCAGGGCCGAGCACGCGAAGCACGCCGCGGGCGAGTAGCGCTACCTCTCGAAACCGCTTCCCAGTCGGGCGAGCGCGCCGACGTCCTTGACGACGACGTCGCGTGCCCGCACCTCGAGAACGCCGTCATCGCGCAGGCGGGCGAGCGCGCGTGACAGGGTCTCGGGAACTGTGCCCAGCGCGGACGCGAGATCGCCCTTGCTCATGCCCAGGTCGACGACCAGTCCCACAGGCGTGGTGCGGCCCACCTCGAGCGAGCGCTGGAACAGGTAGCCAGCGAGCCGCGAGGGGACGTCCAGGCTCTGCGTCGCCGCGACCGCGGTCAGGTTCACGGCGCGTCCGGCCAGGTCTGCCACGAGCGTGCGCGCGAGAGCGGGATCGCCCTCGAGCAGCCTGAAGAGCGCTTCGCGCGGCAGCCAAGCGATCGTGGCGTCGGTCGCGGCCTCGACCGTCGCCGGGTAGCGCGACCCCGCGAGTGCGGCGATCGCCCCGAAGGGTTCGCCGCTGCCGACCTTCTCGAACGTGAGCGCACGGCCATCCACGCTCAGGTTGTAGACCTTCACCGATCCATGGACCACGATGCCGAGCCGGTCCGCCACGTCCCCCTGGGTCACGAGGACCCGCCCGCGCACGACCTCCTCGACCCGGGCGTCGCGGGCCATCAGGTCCACGGCGTCGTCGTCGGCCGTCCGCCAAAGACGGACGGCGCGCAGGGCGGTGCGTACATCGGCACGCGTCCCGGTCATGGTCCCTCGGCTCCTCCTAGATCGATTCCGTGCCGAGTTTGACACACGTCAATGTGCCCCGGACCGCGCGGGAGTACAACCACATCGCACCGTCACCGGCCCGTCGCAAGGGGTGGATCAGGATGCAGGACCGTTTCGCCGAGAAGATGAGCGATGCGAAGGCGCGCTCGGACACCAGGCTGCTTGGCGACTTCACGCGGATCTACTGCCGGGGCGTCCATGCCGACGCGCAGCGCACCGCTCTCGCCTCCGACGGCGCCGGACTCGGCATCTACGGGCGCAGGCCGCCCGTGGTGTGCGCCGAGTGCGCGGAACTGCTGCGGTATGCGGAGAAGCGTCGCGCGTACTGCCCGAAGGCCCCGAAGCCGTTCTGCAGCTACTGCGACACGCACTGCTACACGGCGGACATGAGAGAGCGGATGCGCGCGGTCATGCGCTACGCGGGTCCTCGCTCTCTCCTTCACGGACATGCCATCGACGGCGTGAAGCACCTGCTCGAGGGCCGAAGGGCCCGCACTGCTGCGGCCCGAGCCGCCGTCGAACCCACCGACAAGGAGTCCTAGATGAGCACCACCACGCAGCGTCAGATCGTCCGCATCGACGAGGAACTGTGCAATGGCTGTGGGGCGTGCGTCAGCCCGTGCGCCGAAGGAGCCATCCAGATCGTCGGCGGCAAGGCGCGCGTCATCCGCGACGAGCTGTGCGACGGCGCCGGCTTCTGTCTCGGCGTCTGTCCCACCGGCGCGCTGACGATCGAGGTGCGCGACGCCGTGGCCTTCGACCACGAAGCAGCTGAGGAGCAGGTCGCGATGCGAAAGCAGTACATGCCGCAGGTGTGCTTCCGCTGCGGCGCGGACGAGGACTCGGTGCCGCTGGTGCCTGTGCGCACGGCGGGCACTTCGACCTGGGTGTGCACCAGGTGTCTCCCGGCGCTCATCCACGGCTAGGTCGAGAACACACACGAAAGGACGTGATGGACATGAGCATGTTCTGCAACCAATGTGAGCAGACCGCTCACGGGACCGGATGCACCACCGTGGGGGTGTGCGGCAAGAAGCCGGACATCTCCGCGCTGCAGGAGCTCATCCTGCACGAGATGGTCGCCCTGTCGCTGTGGGCGGTGGCCGGCCGCTTGGTCGGCGTGATCGATGCGGCGACCGATGCGTACGCCGACAAGGCTATCTTCCACACCGTCACGAACGTCGACTTCGACGCGGAGTCGCTCGCGACCGTCGTGCGCACCCTGCACCGCATGCGTGTCGCGCTGGCCGCAACGGTGGCCGCGGCGGGCGGCGCGCCCGACAACGACGATCCGTCGCTCGGCTTCGAACCCGCGGCGGACCTTGCCGGCCTCATCGATCAGGCGGACGCGGCGGGGCACTTCGCCGACCGTTCGGCCGACCCCGACGTGCGGTCGCTCGAGGAGGTCACGATCTACGGCGTGAAGGGCATCGCTGCCTACGCCGATCACGCTCGCGTCCTCGGACACAGTGGCGCCGACGTCTCGGCGTTCACGTACAAGGCGTTCGCATCGTTGGCCGACGTTTCTCTGGGTGTCGGCGATTGGGTGGGACTGGCGCTCGAGGCCGGGAAGGCCAACCTGCGGGTCATGGAGCTGCTGGACGCGGCCAACACCGGCGCCTACGGTAGCCCGGTGCCGACCGAGGTGCCGCTCGGACATCGCCCGAACAAAGCGATCGTGGTCTCCGGGCACGACCTCAAGGACCTCGCGGACCTTCTCGCCGCCACCGAAGGCCTCGGCATCGACATCTACACGCATGGCGAGATGCTACCCGCGCACGGCTACCCGGAGCTGAAGAAGTTCGGGCACCTGTACGGCAACTACGGCACCGCGTGGCAGAACCAGCGTAAGGAGTTCGGCGAGTTCCCGGGCGCAATCCTGATGACGACGAACTGCATCCAGGCGCCGAAGGACTCCTACATCGAGGACATATTCACCACCGGCAACGTGGAGTGGCCGGGTGCCGTCCACGTTCCCAACGGCGACTTCTCCGCGGTGATCGAGCGAGCGCTCGCGCTTCCCGGCTTCACCGACACTCTGGACGCCGGCACCGTCATGGTCGGCTTCGCGCGCGACGCCGTTCTGTCCGTCGCCCCGACGGTCATCGAGGCGGTCAAGAGCGGCGCAATCCGCCACTTCTTCCTCGTCGGCGGCTGCGACGGCGCGAAGCCGGGCCGCTCCTACTACACCGACTTCGTGGATGAGTCACCGAGCGACACGATCGTCCTGACGCTCGCCTGCGGCAAGTTCCGCTTCTTCGACCACAAGATCGGCGAGATCGGCGGCATCCCGCGTCTGTTGGACGTCGGGCAGTGCAACGACGCCTACTCAGCGATCCGCATCGCTGTCGCGCTCGCGGACGCCTTCGGCGTCGGGGTCAACGACCTGCCGTTGTCGATCATCCTGTCATGGTACGAGCAGAAGGCCGTAGCGGTCCTGCTGACGCTGTTGTACCTTGGCATCTCCGGCATACGCCTCGGACCCACGCTGCCCGGCTTCGTGACGCCCAACGTCCTGAAGGTCCTCGTCGACAACTTCGCGATCAAGCCCATAGGCGAGACCGCGAAGGCGGACCTCGACGCGATCCTCGGGGCGGCGTAGGTGTCGACCCGCAGGCGGATCCTTGCCGGCGTCGGTATCGCCTTGGGCGCGCTCGTCGTCCTGGCGGTCCTGCTGTACGAGTTCGGCGGGATGTGGCCGCCCTCCGAGACGAGCCGTGCCGCCTACGCAGCGCTGGTGGCGCGCGGCGAGCAGCCGCCGATCGGGTCGCGTTTCACGATCCCGATACCCGGTTGCGTCTGCCACACGGACGACCCGGTGCTGCAGATACAGCACGCGGGACGGCGCATGAGCGAGTGCGCCGGGTGCCACTCGCGAGGGTGATCCTCCCGTAGGGCACGATCGAGGGGCCGGTGCGCGACAGCGTGCCGGCCCCTCCCACGCAGTGCGGCCGTGCGGCACGGTGGTATTCTCCTCGTGAGTGAGAACCGCCGAGCGCTCTGACACCCGCTGCCCGGAACGCCTCCGAAAGGGAGCCCCATGGGGAACCTCATGCCGTACGTCGAGCACCTCTCGGAGACGATCGGGCCGCGCCCCGCGACCACCGACGCCGAGCAGCGCGCGGCGCACTACATCCGCGACGTCTTCGAATCACGCGGCCTGGAGGCAGAGGTGCAGGACTTCGAGAGCCCGCGCACCTACTCGTGGGCCTATGTGGTCTATCACCTGCTGACGATCTGCGCGGCGCTCGTGTCCGTCTGGTCTGGTCTGGCCGGGTTGGCGCTCGGAACGCTCGTCGCCGTCGTGATGTGGCTGGACCTCAACACCCGGTGGGGGCTGACCGCTCTGTCCCCCAAGGGGCCGAGCCAGAACGTGATCGCGCGCCACTTGCCGCGCCTGGGGCGCAACGAGCGCGCCACCAAGGTGATCGTCGTCGCGCACTACGACTCGGCCCGCGCCTCCCTGGCGTTCAGCCCGGGCATGGTGAAGAACTTCAACGCCACGTTCGGCCTCATGAAGTGGTGCACCTATGCGGTGCCGATCCTCATCGCGCTGCGGATGCTGGGGATGCTCCTGCCGTTCGGTCCCGCGATCGAGCCATGGGCGTGGTACGTCACGCTCGTTCCGGCCGCCTACCTTCTCGTCCCGCTGCTCATCGACGTGCACCGGGAGCTCTTCATGCACTTCACGCCCGGCGCCAACGACAACGCCTCGGGCGTCGCGGCGATGCTGGGCGTGCTGGAGCGCCTCGTGCCGGAGCCCGATCCGTCGACAGTTATAGCCCGGGACACTGTTCGCTGGCGCACGCAGGACGCCCCGCTCCAGACGAACGAGGGCGTGCCGAAAGGCGGCCTGCTGAACTACTCGCCGCTCCAGGCACCCGGTCCGCGAGAGGACGCGTGGGTCGACGACGGTGACGACATATCGTGGGACACCGGCGTCATCAGCGGACAGACCGCCCTGGGGCTGGACACCCCGCGTTCGTACGCGGCGGCGGTCTCGGCCGCGGACGTCCGTCCGGCCCCCGAGCCAGCCGTTCCGGTCGTCCCCGACGACGACCTCTCGATGCGCCTGTTCGGCTCGGCGCCCGTCGCTCAGCCCGCACGGCGCCATGCGGCGAGCGCGGAGGAGGCGGAGCCCGTCGTCGAGCTGTTCGGCGACACACTCGACGAGGAGACGGCGCCGTTCGCTCCGCTGCCGGAGGAGGCGGCTCCCCGTCCCGTCGAGGAGCCGCGCAGCCAGCCGCGCCGGGGCCTGTTCGGCGCGCGCGCCGAGTCGTCCGAGCGCCACGGCGTCCGCGATTGGCTCGGCGTGGGAAGCGACTTCGATGCCCGGAAGACCGGCAAGGAGATCGGCTCCTGGGACAATTTCGAGGACGATGACGACGCGGGATGGAAGGGCGGGGCCGCCTCGATCGACGACGAATCCGATCCTGGATACGCCGCGAGCGCCGCGGCCCGCATCCGCCGCAAGGTCACGATGGCCGTCGACCGCGAGTTGGTCGAGAAGGAGGTCTGGTTCGTCGCGACCGGTGCGGAGGAGGTGGGCACCGTCGGGATGAAAGCCTTCCTGGCGACATACGGCCGTGAGCTGGCCGACGCGGTGATCATCAACTTGGACAACGTCGGCTCCGGTGCAGTCGCGTACATCACCCGCGAGGGCATGGCCAAGCGCTACGAGGCCGACCGGCGCCTGGTCGGAGCGACCCGCCGCGCGGTGCGAGAAGCGGACCTTGCGGTCAAAGGCCGCGAGTACCGCGGGCTGTCGACCGACGCCACTCCTGCGCTCGTGCGCGGTTTCCGGGCGATGTCGGTGATGGCGTTCGACATCAACGGACGGCTTCCCAACTGGCATTGGACCACCGACACGGCCGACGCGGTCTCGGAGAGCAACCTCCAGACCTCGGTCGATCTCGTCACGGCCATCATCAAGGAGCTGTAGTGCCTTCTCTGTCCGGCCGATTCTCGAGGACGCTGCAGCGCCAGATGATGGTGCTGTGGCGCGACCAGCCGAGCCAGTCCGACATCGAGGCGCTCGAGGCCAACGTCGAGCGGGTGGGCCTGGTCATCAAGCTGCGGTGGGCGATAGTCGGCGCGATCATCGTCTTCTCAGTGCTGGGCGTCGGGATCTACACGTTCGCCGGACAGGCTCCGCGACTGTGGTCTCAGATGATCATCCCGGCGATCGCCCTTCTGCTCGTGCTCGTCTACAACTGGTACTACCAGCGGACGTACAGGCAGTTCGGCAACATCGCGATGTTCAACGCCGGCCAGCTGCTGCTCGATATCGCGGTCGTCACCGTGCTGATCTACTACTCGGGCGGCGTGTACTCCTGGTTCGACGCGATGTACTACCTGTTCGTGCTGGAGGCGGCGCTCATCCTGCCGACGCGGCGCGAGGTGTGGTGGGTGGCCGGCGCCGCGATCTTCGCCTATCTGGGCGTGCTGGCGCTCGTGCTGCTGCACGTCCTGCCGCACAACCCCATGCCCTTCGTGACGAACGACCTCCAGTTCGAGGCGAGCTACGTCGCCGTGCGCGCGCTGTGGACCGTCACGGTCATCTTCGGGGCAGCGATGGTGGGGGACCTTCTCGTCCGATCGATGCGCGAGAGGACGGCCACCCTGGTCGAGCAGGCCACCCGTGACGTGCGGACCGGTCTGTACGACCGCGCGTTCCTCCGTCACGAGCTGGCGGTGGAGATCGAGCGAGCGAAGCGCTTCCGCCGGGGCGTCTCCGTGGTGCTGGCCGACGTGGACCGCTTCGAACACTTCAACCAGCTGTTCGGGACCGATGCCGGCAACAGGATGATCGGGCTCATCGGGGGTGTGCTGCGCCGGGTATCGGGCAGCGAGGGCTCGGATCCCAGCCTCGTCGTGGCCGCCCGATACGGGGGCGAGGAGTTCGCGCTGATCGTCCCTGAGGAGGGCTCCTCCGCCAACGTGGAGGCCCTGCCGATGGCCGAGCGCCTGCGGGCCGAGGTGGCCGCCACCCTCGATGAGGACCGGTCAGTCTCCGTGAGCGTGGGCGTCGCCTCGTACCCCAGGGACGGCCGCACCGCTGCCGAGCTCTTGAGCGCCGCCGCCGCTGCGCTCGTGGACGCCGCGTCGAAGGGCGGCAACCGCGTGGTGGTCGGGCGCCCCGCGGCCGACTCCGAGTGAGCGCGCCGGCCTCCGAACACCCCGCGACCGCCCGGTCGAGGGCAACGGCCTTCGCCGAGACCGGCGTGGCAGCCGTCCTGTGGGCCGCCCTCGTGATCGGGTCCGCCGTGCTCGCGCTCACCTTCCCGGTCTACACGTCTGTCGCGAGCCAGTCGCTGGGCGTGTCGCAAACGGCCGGCCTCCCGGCCGCGGACGTCCTGCGGCTCTCGGGGCAGGTGCGCGCCCTCGTCGCCGACGACGAGTTCGAGCCCCTGCCGGCGACGTTCCAGGGTCAGCCCGCGTTCGACAGCGCGGCCGTGAACCACCTGATGGACGTCCGCGCCGTGCTGGGCGCCGCGCGGTTCGCGACGGGCATAGCGGCGCTCCTGCTGGCGACCTACACCGGGCTGTGCGTGATGCAGGGCCGAGTCGATAGGCTCCGGGCCGGTATGCGCGCGGCCGCCGTTGTGTGCGCGGTCTGCGTCGTGCTCGCTGTGGTGGCCGCTCTGACCGACTTCTCGTCGTTCTTCGCCTGGTTCCACGGGCTGTTCTTCAAGAGCGGGACCTGGACGTTTCCCGCCGGCTCCCTGCTCATCCGGCTCTTCCCGGAGAGGTTCTGGGCGCTTGCGGGAGCCGCCTGGGGCGCCCTCGTGCTCCTCGGCGGCGGGGCCCTGCTGCTCGCATCTCGCCTGACTCGTGCGGCCCAAGCGCGGCTTTTCGCTTCACGAATGGCGAACAATGTGTAAAGTAGTGCAGGGCGCGCACCTGAGTTGCGTGCGTCGACCGGTAAGGATCGTCCCGTTCCATGGGGCGGCACGGACCGAGTGACAGCAATCGATGAGGAGGTGGGCTCTAGCATGGCAGGCAAAGAGGGCTACTGCGTGAAGTGCAAGGCCAAGAAGGAAATGAAGGACCCCGTCGCGATCACCATGAAGAACGGTCGCCCGGCGACCCAGGGCATCTGTCCGTCCTGCGGCACCAAGATGTTCAAGATCGGCGCGTAGTTTCACACCCCGCGGCGCACTTCGAGCGTCGCTTCTTCGAACGAGAGCCGGGCCGCGCAAGCGTTCCGGCTCTCGCCGATTCCGGGGAGATGGAGCCCTACACGCATTCTTAACTCCTGCGCCGATTGACCATGTTTCGTCGCGCGGGGTAGCGTGTAGCACTTGTGTAGGCCAGTTGTGTTCCACAGGGCTTCAGGGGACGGGGCAACATATGAACGCGATCGTCGTCGGGTGCGGGCGGGTCGGCTCGCAGTTGGCCACGATGCTGTCGGTCGAAGGGCACAACGTCACCGTCATCGATCGTGATGAGGACGCGTTCCGTCGCCTGGGCTCGACCTTCAACGGAGTGACGATCAAGGGGCTCGGCTTCGACGAGGAGGTCCTCGACGAAGCGGGCATCCGCAAAGCGGACGTCTTCGCCGCGGTCACCGACCTCGACAACACGAACCTCATGGCGGCCGAGGTGGCGCGCAAGATCTTCGGCGTGCCGCACGTCGTCGCCCGCCTCTACAACCCGCAGCGCGAGCGCACGTACCAGCAGCTCGACATGGACTACGTCTGTGGGACCACGCTCGTGGCCGAGAAGCTGCTGGAGAAGATCGAGGCTGGCCACGGCCACCACGTACAGATCATCGGCGACGTGGAGGTCATCGAGTTCCGCGCGGGCACCGGGGTGGCGGGCAAGCGGGTGCGCGACATCGAGATCGAGCACCAGTTCCGCGTGGTGGTCCTCTCGCGGGGCAACGTCACCTTCATCCCGCAGCCCGAGACGATGCTGCAACCCGGCGACGTGGTCATCGGCGCGGTCAAAGAAGAGGGATTCACCCGCATCGAACGTTACATGGAGGGCTGAGGACCGTGTTCATCGTCATCAACGGCGGCGGCAAGGTCGCCAGCTTCCTCGCCCGGACGCTCCTGGAGCGCGGGCACCACATCGCCCTGATCGAGAAGAGGGCCGAAGTCGCCGAGAAGCTCGCCACCGAGCTCCCCGGGAGCCCCCTGATCATCCTCGGTGACGGGTGTGACGTCACGTTCCAAGAGGACGCCGGCGTCGGGCACGCGGACGTGTTCGCGGCGGTCACGGGAGACGACGACGACAACCTGGTCAGCTGCCAGCTCGCCAAGACCGCCTTCGGCGTGGCGCGCTGTGTATCGCGCGTCAACAACCCGAAGAACCAGCACATCTTCACCGCCCTCGGGATCGAGGCGATCTCGTCCACGACGATCATCGCCCGCATGATCGAGGAGGAGACGACGATCGGCGACATCCGCACGCTCGCCAGTCTGCGCAAGGGCAACATGGCGGTCGTCGAGATCGAGCTTCCGACAGACCGGTGCGTCGTCTGTGAGAAGAAGGTCGCCGAACTCAATCTGCCGATCGACTGCGTGATGTTCGCCATCGTCCGCGGCGAGACGGTGATCACCGTCCATGGCGACACCGTCCTCGAGGCCGGCGACGTGGTCGTCGCGTTCACCGCTGTCGAGCACGAAGCGGCGCTCAAGCGCGCGCTGACGGGGATGTAGCGCCATGGCCGATATGCCTCGTCCGGAAGCCACCCGGCGCCAGCAGATCACGGACTACGCGCTCGGCATCATCCACGAGTCGCTCTGGATCCTGGGCTGGTGCCTCCTCGCCTACGTGATGGCTGTCGTCGCGATAGCGGTGTTCAGGTGATAGTCCGCCCGCGCAAAGAGGACCATCTCGTCATCGGCAAGTACACCGGCAAGGTCATCGTCGGCGTCGGCCTTCTCATGTGCATCCCGCTCGTGACCTCGATCGCGTTCGCAGAGTGGGACACCGCGGTCGACTTCATCATCGCCATCTCCGCCTGCATGGTGTTCGGGTTCGGGACGCAGGCGCTGTGCCGCACCCACAAGGACCTGTCGTGGAGCCACGGCCTCGTGGTCGCCTCCGGCTCCTGGTTCTTCGCGACCGCGCTGGGCGCGCTGCCCCACTTCTTGTCCGGTCATGCGGGCAGCTACCTGGACACGCTCTTCGACGTCATGAGCGGCTACACGACGACCGGCCTGTACCTGCTGCAGGACCTCGATCACGTGGCCAACGGCCTGAACATGTGGCGCCACCTGCTCACGTACGCGGGAGGCCAGGGGATCGTCGTCATCGCGCTCACGTTCCTGTTCAAGGGCACGGCCGGCGCCTACAAGGTGTACGTCGGCGAGGGCAAGGACGAGCGCCTGCTCCCGAACGTCATCCAGACCGCACGCGCTATCTGGCTGGTCTCGCTCACGTGGCTGGGCCTCGGGACGCTGTTCCTGGGCGTGCGCGGGATGATGCTCGGCCAGGGCCCGGTCCGCGCGTTCCTTCAGGGCCTGTGGGTCTTCATGGGCGCGTGGTCGACCGGCGGGTTCGCCCCTCAGTCCTACAACACGTTCTGGTTCCACGACATCGGCTACGAAGTCATCTGCGTGGTCATCTTCATCGCAGGCTCGTTCAACTTCGCCATGCACTGGGCGATGTGGACCGGCAAACGCGAGGAGATACGCAAGAACGTCGAGACGATCTCATTCTTCATCACGTTGACCGTCACGACCCTGGTCGTCACGTTCTTCCTCGCGCAGGCGAACATCTATCCGGACGCGATGTCCCTGTTCCGCAAGGTGTTCTACCAGCTGGCCTCGGCGCACACTACGACCGGCTTCTCGACGATCTACTCCAGATCGTTCGTCACTCAGTGGGGTCCGGTCGGGCTCATCGTCACAACGATCGCCATGGCGATAGGGGCGTCGGCATGCTCCACGGGCGGCGGCATCAAGGGCATCCGGATGGGCGTGATCAGCAAGGCGCTCGTGCAGGATGTGCGCCGGATGATCTCGCCTGAGTCCTCCGTGATCATGGAGAAGTACCATCACATCAAGGACACGTGGCTTTCCGACGGCTTGGTCCGCGGGGCGATGACGGTCACGATCGCGTACCTGACCCTGTACGGGATCGGGGCGATCATCGGGGCGATGTACGGCTACCCGCTCGAGCAGGCCGCTTTCGAGATGGTCTCGGCATGCTCCAACACCGGGCTGTCCTGCGGCATCACGCAACCGTTCATGCCGGACCTCCTGAAGGTCGTCTACACGCTCGGCATGTGGCTCGGCCGCTTGGAGTTCATGAGCGTGTTCGCGCTGATCGGCTATGGCGTCGCGGTGGTGAGGGGCAAGTGATCATGCGCAACCGTCTCGTCCCCGGCATGCTCCTGGTAACGATGCTGTTCGCACTGGCCGCCGCACCCGCGATGGCCGCGGACGCACCGATACCGCCGAACAATCCCACCAGCACGCAACTGGTCAACACACAGAACGTCCCCGGCGACATCACGAAGGGGCTGTTCTGGAACGGCAAGACCGTCACCTTCCACGGTGAGGCGATCGGCGAGGTCATGGTCCGCGGCGACTACGCGTGGATCCACCTCAACGATGACGCCTACATGGAGAAGAACGTCGAAGAGGGCGCCACGCTGGCGGGCTACAACAGCGGCATGGCGATCTGGGTGCCGGCGGAGCTCACGAAGCAGATCGACACCTACGGCGACTACAAGCACGAGGGAACGATCGTGGAGATCACCGGCGTGTTCAACGCGGCGTGCAAGGAACACGGCGGCGACATGGACATCCACGCGACCAGTCTGCGGATCATCCGCCCTGGGCATCTGGTCGTCGATCCGATCGCGCCGTGGAAGGTCTGGCTCGCCCTGGCCCTGATCGCGCTGGCGTTCGGGCTGTGGCGTCTGGACCGGATGACCCGGAACCGCATCTCGCCGCACCGGGGAGTCTAGTCGGGACACGTGCGAGCCGCGTTTGCCGGGCGGGGCCGGTCGCAGGTACAATCGCTGCGCCGCCGGGGGCGCCTCTCCGGTCGTTGCGCGGGCGTAGCTCAATGGTAGAGCGTCAGCTTCCCAAGCTGGATGTTGCGGGTTCGAGCCCCGTCGCCCGCTCCAATCGTGACTGACGAGGACCGCCCATGTCGGGCGGTCCTCCTGCGTCTGGCGGCGGTAAGCCTTGGGTCGGACGAATGTCAGGCCCGTGGTGTGGAATCGATCACGGAATACCGACGCAGCGCGACCGTCCTCCCTCCGGCGCGCGAGGGGATGAAGGGCGGTCTCGCCATGTCCGGAGCGAAACGTGCTGCCGCGCTCTGCTCGTTGACCATGTTGCTCGCGTGCGCTGTGCCTGCGCGCGTCGCTGCTCAGGGGTCCTGGTCCCGGCCCGTGGGCGGCGCAGTGGCGCTGGCCTATGGAGCGAGGTGGACGGACGCCTCCGGACGCTCCTGCACCCACGGCGGGCTGGACCTGCTGGCCCCGGCTGGCGCATCCGTTAAGGCGTGCGGCCCCGGCGAGGTCGTCTTCGCCGGCCTCGTGCCCGCGGGTGAGGGCGCGCGCGCCTACGCGGTGACGGTGCTGACCACGGACGGGCTGCGGGTCACGTATCTGCCGCTGAGCTCGGTCGGCGTGAGGAAGGGGGACTCGGTTTCGGCCGGCGGGCCGATCGGCTCACTGGCCGCGTCGGGCGACGGATCGTCCGCGCAGCCGCACCTTCACCTCGGGGTGAAGCGCGGGGATGCCGCGCTCGACCCGGAAGCGTTCCTGGCACCCATCGACGATGCGGCGCCCGTCGCGCCCGCACAGGACCAGGCGCCGGTGACCCGCGCGACGGTGCAGCCCGCGCCGCGGACCGCTCCGTCGCCCGCTCGCCAGGACTCCACGGTCCCGCAGATGTCGCCCGCGTCGTCGGCCGTTCCGCTCCCGACCGGCGCGCAGGCCACGCGAAGCGCCGTGCAGGCGGCGGCGAGCGCACTGTCGCTCGTCGATCCGATCGCTCGTGTGGAGCCGGTGTCCGCCCCGGCCGTGTTCGACGCCGATCGCGCGGGAGCCGACATCGACGCGAGCCGGGCGTTGCTGCTCAGCATCGGCCTGCGTGTCGGGCTCCTGCTCCTCGCGGACGCCTGCGTCATCCCGGTGCTCCGCGCTGCCACGCGCGGCGCCGCCGAGCCGGTGACCGTGGCCGCGCGACGCGATCTTCCGTGACCGATTAGAGGGGATGCCGGGGTGTCAGACCGGGGGCGAGAATGCGTGTTGTGGAGCACGCGCCCCCCTGCTACACTTCGGAGGCTCATTTCCTGCTCCGGGCCGCTGCCTTCACAGTCCCGGGGCCGAACAGTCCAGGGGAGGTGAACCAAATGAAGGCTTACGAAGTCATGCTTCTCATCGACCCCTCGCTAGACGAAGAGGCGCACGCCGCCGTCGTCGACAAAGCGAGCGGCGTCATCACCAGCCAGGGTGGCGTGGTGGACTCCTCGGAAGACTGGGGCAAGCGTCGCTTGGCCTATGAGGTCAACGGCCTGTCCGACGGCGCCTACACCGTCGTGCACTTCCACGCGTCTCCAGAGTCCGTCGCCGAGCTCGATCGCGTGCTCCACATCACAGACCCGGTGGCCCGTTTCATGATCGTCCGTCGCGACGACATCGAATGACGCCCACGGGCGGGGGCGCTCGCGTCCCCGTGGCAACCACGCACTAGAGAAGGTGTGATCGCTGATGAGCATCAACAGGGTGGTCCTTACGGGCAACCTGACCAAGGACGCGGAGCTGAAGCAGACCGCCGGCGGCATGGCCATCGTCAAGATGCGCCTCGCCGTCAACGATCGGCGTAAGAACGCGACCACAGGTCAATGGGAAGACTCCCCCAACTTCATCGACGTGACGATGTTCGGGTCGCGCGGTGAGGCGGTCTCCCGCTTCCTCTCCAAGGGGAAGCAGATCGCGGTGGAGGGCAAGCTCCGCTGGCACGAGTGGGAGTCCGCAGCCGGCGAGAAGCGCAGCGGCATCGAGGTCGTCGCTGACGACATCGAGCTGTTGGGTGGACGCGGCGAAAGCGGTGGCGCTGGCGCTCCGCGCGCCGTCGCATCGGCCGCGCCGGAACCCGCCGACGAGTTCGACGGCGAGGATATCCCGTTCTAGGCACGGATCTCGACCCGAAGCGGTCGCGCTGGCGGTACCCTCCCGCCTCGCGGACGACCAATCGATACACCTCGATCTCCCCTCGTGAACACGAGCGAGACGAGGGAAGGAGGATAGGACGCATATGAGCGAGTACAGCCGTAAGCCAAAGCGCAAGTACTGCCAGTTCTGCAAGGACCACACCGAGTTCATCGACTACAAGGACTCGCAGATGCTCCGCAAGTTCGTCACCGACCGCGGCAAGATCAAGCCCCGTCGTGTGACCGGCAACTGCGCGCAGCACCAGCACCTTATGTCCGTGGCCGTGAAGCGCGCCCGTGAGATGGCGCTACTTCCGTACGTGGTCCCGGTCATCAGCACCAAGGTCGAGGGCCGGGGACGCAGGGGCTAGCAGTGGAATACACCCCGAAAGATACGAGGAACGTCGCGCTCCTGAGCGTCGCCACCATGGCGGCGGGCTTTCTGGTGCTCGCAATCCCGTACGTGGGGTTCCCGCTCGCCGCTTTTGCCCTTTCCTGGGTCACCTACCGGTTCAGCCCAGGGCACGCCGCGATCCTCGCCCTCGCGGTGAGCGCGGTGGTCGCGGTCTTCGGGCCGGCGCTGCTGGGCACGAGCGTTCTCGACGGACTTCTGGTGGCCGTCACCCTGCTCGCCGTCGGACCGGTCGCAGCGATCCTGCTCAGGCGCTTCTCGGCCATGAACGTGACCATCGGGTTGGGCTTGGTCATCACCGCTGCTTTCCTGGCTTCTCCTTTCGGCGCGCAGGGTCTGGCGCTGCTCAAGGAGATGGTCGCGACGGTGTTGGCGAACTTGACATCGACAACGCCCGCCACCGACGCTGCCGCTCTCAAGGCGACGGCCGACTACTGGGTGAAGGTCAGCTCGGACACCTGGCCGGCGAGCTCGTTCTACACGATGGCCCTGAGCATGGCGATCAGCGTTCCGTTCATCGCCCGTGCCGGACGTTCTCTGGGAGTGACCGTGAAGACCTTCGGGCCTCTCGCGGACCTGGACATGAGCTTCCACATCGTGTGGCCGACGATCCTGGGGCTCGGTCTCGCCGCGCTCGGGACGATGTGGGCGCAGGCGCCCACGCTGGTCGGGCTGGTCGGGCAGAACGCGCTGATGATGGTCCGTCCGTTCCTGTTCCTCCAGGGCGCCGCGGTGTTCGCCGCGCTGTATCGGCGGATGAAGGCCGGGCGTGTGATCAGGACCATCGCTTTGGTGCTGCTCTTCCTGACGGAGATCTTCATCCCGTCGGTCTCGGTGATCGGAGCCGTCGACCTGTTCGTGAACCTGCGCAAGATCCCCCGCGCGGGCAGGAAGCCGACGGTCACGGCGTTGTAGCAGGACCTCGACCGTTCGGTCTTGGAAGCGGGCCGCTCGTCGCAAGGCGGGCAAAGTTGTGGACAGTGTGGAAACCGCAGCACGCGGCATTGCGCGGGCTGTGGACGGAAGGGGCCGGAGCCGGGACACGCCCTTGAGGCGTGCAGCGGCCGGTCATAGAGTGAAGGACGCGCCGCGCCCGGTGGCATAGGTTCCCCGGAGCGGCAGACGAAGGAGTGACTAAATGAAGGTCATCCTCACCGCAGAGGTGAAGGGCAAGGGCCACGAGGGCGATGTCGTCGACGTCGCGCGCGGCTACGCCGTGAACTACCTGATGCCCCGCAAGATGGCGATCGAGGCCACCTCAGGCAACATCAAGCAGCTCGATGCCCGTATGAGCAACATCCGCAAGCGCAACGCCGCTCGTCTGGGCGATGCGGAGTCGGTCGCCGCTTCGATCGACGGCAAGTCCGTGATCATCGAGGCGAAGGCCGGCGTCGACGGCAAGCTGTTCGGATCGGTCACCGGCCTCATGATCGAAGAGGCCATTCAGTCCCAGCTCGGCGTGGACGTCGATCACAAGCGGATGAACCTGCAGCGTCCGATCAAGCTCGCCGGCGAGCACGTCGTCGTCGTGGGCGTGTTCGGCGATGTGAAGGCCGCTGTCACGGTCAAGATCGTGGCCGAAGGCGCCTCCGCTCAAGCCGTCGAAGCCGCGGCTGTTGCCGCAGCCGCGGCGTTGGTCGAGCCCGAGGCCGACGAGGTCGTTGTGGACGAGGTCGTCGAAGCCGATGAGGCTGAAGAGGCCGTCGAGTCCGACGCCGCCGAGCCCGAGGCGGATCCGGCCGAGTAGCGCGTCCGCCCCCTCGTGGGGCGGACGCGCTGTCGCGCGCTTCCCGCGCGACAGCTTGCATGGCGTGACGCACGGTGCCGGCGGCATGGCGGAAGGGCAGGGTGCTACGAAGTGGCGGACGACAGGTCCCGCAAGAGCGATCCGGGTCCGATGTGGTCGGCTGACCGCGTGCCCCCGCACGACCTCGACGCCGAGAAGTCGCTGCTCGGCGCGATGCTGCTGTCAGCCGACGCCACCGCGGTCGGTCTCGAGAAGACGAAGCCGGAGGACTTCTACCGGCAGGCTCACGCACGCATCTTCCAGGCGATAGGAGCCCTGTTCGGCAAGGGCGAGCCGTGCGACGTCGTCACGGTCGCCGCTCGCCTCGAGTCCACAGGCGAGCTGGAGCAGATCGGCGGCAAGACCTACCTGCTCGACGTGGTGAACACCGTCCCGCTGGCCGGGAACGCCGGGCAGTACGCCGGGATCGTCAAGCGCATGTCGATGCTGCGCCGCCTGATCCAGGCGTCGACGCGGATCGCGGCGCTCGGGTACGAGGCCCCGGACGACATCGACGCGGTGGTGGAGCAGGCCGAGAAGGAGATCTTCGAGGTCACCAACGAGCGCGTCGAGACGACCTTCAAGCCGATCGAGGCGTTGCTCAAGGAAGGCTGGAGGAAGCTCGAGGAACTCTACAGCAACCAGGAGCACCTCACCGGCGTCAGCACCGGCTGGCCGGACCTCGACAAGGTCCTTGCAGGGCTCCACAGGGCGGACCTGATCGTCATCGCCGCCCGCCCATCCGTGGGTAAGACTGCGCTCGCCCTCAACCTCGCCGTCAACGCGGCGAAGAAGGGCGTCACAGTCGGCGTCTTCTCCCTCGAGATGTCGGCCGAGCAGCTGGTCATGCGAATCCTGTCGTCCGAGTCGAAGGTGGACGGCCAGAAGCTGCGGACCGGACGGCTCTCGGACGACGACTGGGACCCGATCATGAAGGCGATGGGGCGGCTGGACACGTGCGACCTGCGCGTGGACGACACCCCGGCGCTGTCGATCATGGAGCTCCGCGCGAAGGCCCGCCGGATGTTCCGCGGCGACGGCCAGGGCCTGCTGATCGTCGACTATCTGCAGCTGATGCAGCCGACGAACAAGCGGAGCGAGAACCGCCAGGTCGAGATCGCGGAGATCTCCCGCGGGCTCAAGATCCTCGCGAAGGAACTCAACATCCCGGTCGTGGCCCTGTCGCAGCTGTCCCGTGCGGTGGAGCAGCGGCAGGACAAGCGTCCGATGCTCTCGGACCTCCGTGAGTCCGGAGCGATCGAGCAGGACGCGGACGTCGTCATGTTCATCCACCGCGACACGTACAAACGTGAGGGCGGAGACGACGAGCGCGGCAAGGGCCACGTTCCACCGAAGGGCATCGCCGAGATCATCGTGGCGAAGCACCGCAACGGGCCCACCGACACCGTGCAGCTCGTCTACCACGAATCGTGCATGCGGTTCGTGAACCCGGCCAGCGCCTCGGCCGTGGGCGCGGCTGCGCGCCCGTCTTCCCGCGAGGACGACGGGCCGCTGTAGCGGCGCGGCGGTTCTTGTGCGGCCAGCCATGTGGCGACTTCGCATGTGGCCGGTGCTACCCTCGTTGAGGGAGGACCGTCCGGCTGGGGCGCGAAGGAGGGGCAGCCGTGGTGGTGAGGAACGTGAACGGCGTCAGCGGGGGCGTCTGTGAGTGCGGGAACTGGCTGACGCACTGGGCCCGGTACGGGGGGCAGACGATCCCCAACTGGTGTCCGGAGACGAACTGCGTGTCCAAGACCGAGGTCGGCGCGCACGTGCAGGGTCCCGATCCCAGCGACGAGGGATGGTACGTCGTTCCGCTGTGTCGTGGTCACGCCGTGCAGGTCGGACAGGACCTTCAGATCAGCGACGCCATACACCTGGTCTCGGCGAACGTGAAGGACACCTGCGGGAAGTAGCGACGCCCGACCTCGCTCGGCCTACTCGGCCAACCGCTTCTGGAACCGCGACACCGCCAACCCGAATATGCCGACGGCGAACGCCACCATCGCCGCGAACTGGACCCACATGTCCAGGATGCCCGATCCCTTGAGGAATGCCCCGCGCAGGACCACGAGCGCGTAGCGCAGAGGGATCAGGTACGTGAGCGGCACGATGGCGGCCGGCATCGACTCGATCGGGAAGATGAAGCCCGACAGCACCATCGTCGGGATCAGGACGAACATCACCGTCTGCTGCGCTTGCTGCTGCGTCCGCGACACGAGCGAGATGAGCAGCCCCATCCCGATCGATGTGAACGTGAACAGCACGAGCCCGAGCGCGACGGTCCACACGCTGCCGTTGAACGGCACGTTGAACCAGTACAGGCCGATGAGCACCACGAACACCGTCTGCACCGTGGCGATCAACGCGTAGGGCAGCACCTTGCCTGTCAGATACTCGGCTCGCGTGATCGGCGTCACCATCATCTGTTCCAGCGTCCCGCGCGCCCGCTCGCGCACGACCGCCTGGCTCATGATCACCATGATCGACATCATGAGGATCGAGGCGACCAGCCCCGGGACCATAGCGTTGACGCTCTTCAGCGAGGGGTTGAACATCACGCGCACCCGGGCGTCGATCGTCGGCCCCCCCATCGCGTGGCCCGCGGACGCGAGAAGCTTCTGGTCGAAGGCCGCCACGATCTCCGCGGCGTACCCGCTGGCCACCGACGCCGTCTTGGAGTCCGACCCATCGACGATGATCCCGAGTGGCACCGTCTCGCCGCGCGCCAGCGACGCCTCGGTGCCCGACTCGATGACGATCGCGACCTTGACCTGGCCGGCGTCCACCAGCGGCTGCAGCGACGCCTCACTCGAGGGCCGCGCGGAGATGACGAAGTAGCCGCTCGACGAGAAGGCGTCCACGAGCTGCCGCGACACGGCCGTCTGGTCGTTGTCGATGACCGCCGTGGGCAGGTTGCGCACGTCGGAACCGACGACGTAGCCGAACATGATCACGTACATGATCGGCATCATGAAGATGAGCGGCAGCAGCAGGCGGTCGCGCCGCAGCTGCAGCAGCTCCTTCCACATCACCAGGCGAAGACGGCGCAGGTTCATGCCCGCTGCCTCCGGTTCAAGACCGTGGCGACACCGAGGGCGACGAGCGCGTACACCGTGAGCGCTAGGACCTGGGGTAGTAGGATGTCCCACGAGGCGCCCTTCAGGAACACACCTCTCGCGATGTCGACCATGTAGCGCGCCGGGAACAGGTACGACACGAACTGGAGGATCGGCGGGATCGACTCCAGCGGGAACGCCATCCCTGAGAGCATGAAGCCCGGGAGGAACGAGATCAGCAGCGCGGAGATGTTGGCCGATTCGAGCGAGGGCGCCACCGCCGAGATCACCAGCCCGAGCGACAGCGCGCAGACGATGAAGAGCCCGATGCCGACGGCCAGGACCAGCACGTCGCCGCGCAGCGGGATGCCGAACACGCCCATGGCCACCGCCGTGATCGTCACGGTGTCGAGGACCCCGAGGGCCGCCCACGGCAGGATCTTGCCAACGATCAGCTCGCTGTGCGTGAGCGGTGACTCGAGCAGCTGTTCAAGGGTCCCGTTCTCACGTTCCTTGACCAGCGTGACGGCGGTCTGCTGGACCGTGACGATCATGATGATCACGATCATCAGCCCCGGGATGAGGAAGTCCGCGCTCTTGCGCTCGGGGTTGTACCAGGCCTGTATGCGCGGCTCCAGGGTCCCCACGTGCAGCGAGCCCATCCCCCTCGAGTCCGCCCACGTGGCGAGGGCCTGCCTCCCGAGTGCCTGGTTCAGTGCCACCGCGTAGGTCTGCCCCAGCTGCGCGGAGTTCGGTTCGCTCCCGTCGACGAGCACGCTCACCGACCCGGTGCGTCCGGCGGCGAGCGCGTCGCCATACCCGCGCTGGACGACGATCGCGACCCGGGCCTGGCTGCGGTTGAAGGCGTCGTCGATCCCGGCCAGGTCGCCGACCGAGCCCTGCACCTGGAAGAAGCCGGACTTGGAGTAGGCGTCGAGGTACGCGCGACTCGCCGTCGTCTTGTCCATGTCCAGCGTCACGGTCGGCACGTTGCGCACGTCGAAGCTGATCGCGTAGGCGAACAGGAGGAGCTGAGCCAAGGGCAACACCAGAACGGCGACGATCATCCGCCAGTCACGGATGATGTGGATGAACTCCTTGCGCGCGATAGCGAGCACGCGCGCCATGGCCGCTCGCATCCTGTGCGCCTCTCGCTCAGTCCGTCGACGATCCCCAGCCCATGATCGAGTACAGCGCGCCCACGGTCGCCGCGTCGTCGTCGGGAAGGTCGAGCATCATCCCGGTGATGAAGTAGCCGACGAACAGACTCGCGAACGCGCGGACCTTCGCCGTCAGCTCGTCGGGTGTGCGCTCGATCCCGTAGTAGGCGTCGACACGGGGGACGAACCCTTCGAGCCGTGCCAGGAGCGGACGGCCGAGATGGGTCCGGAACACTTCGCGGAAGGTGGCGTTGTGTGGAGCCGAGGTCAGCAGCGTGCGCATGATCGGCTTGACGCTGTCGCCGCGGGGCAGGTGCTTCCGGCGCATCTCGATGAGGGCGAGCAGCGCCTCATGCAGGGTCGCCGGTTCCAGCGAGTCCAGCGCGGGGCCGACGATCGAGATCAGGTGGTCGCCTGCGGCGGCGACGAGGTCCGCGAACAGGGCCTCCTTGCCGGCGTAGTGCCGGTACAACGCCGGCTCGGTGAGCCCGAGGAGCTTCGCGATCTCCCGCATCGTCCCGCACTCGTAGCCCTTCTCCGCGAACACCGCGAGGGCCGCGTCGAGGATCTCGCCGCGCCGTCCCTCGACGAAGGTCGTGAAGAACGGGTCAGTGCCGCTGGTGATGGACGCGCACCGCATCACGCGCGGCCTCCCTGCTGGGTCACGAGATGGACGAACGCGTCCTCGAGCGTGGGATCGACCCGCTCGATGCCGGTGACGGTGAACCCGCGGCCGGTCAGGAAGCCGGTGAGATCGGCCTCTGCGGCGGTACGCCGTCCGAGGTTCACGTGTACGAGCGATCCCTGCATGTACGCCTCCTCCACCGCCGCCAGCTCCTCGAGGGCGGCGAGCGCGTCCTCGCCGCGGTCCACGGCGATCTGCAGGATGGTGTCGGCGGACAGGTCCGCCTTGACCTCCTGCGGCGTGCCCTCGGCGATGATCGTGCCGCGGTAGATGAAGGCGAGGCGGTTGCAGTGCGTTGCCTCGTCCATGTAGTGCGTCGTGACGAACAGCGTCACGCCCTGATGCGCGAGGTCGTAGAGCAGCTCCCAGAACTGACGCCGCGCCGTGGGGTCGACGCCGGAGGTCGGCTCGTCGAGGAAGATCAGCTTCGGCTCGTGGATCGTCGCGCACCCGAGCGCGAGGCGCTGCTTCCAGCCGACCGAGAGGTTGCCGGTCAGCTCGCCCTCGCGCCCCTCGAGGCCCGCCATCTTCAGGATGTAGGCGCGCCGCTCGCGGTACTTCTCGTCCGTCAGGCCGTAGATGCCGGCGTAGAAGCGCAGGTTCTCGTCCACGGTGAGGTCCTGGAACAGCGAGAACTTCTGCGACATATAGCCGATGTTCTCGCGGACACGCTCCGGGTCCTTGACCACGTCGTAGCCCATGACGGTGCCGCCGCCGGAAGTGGGCGCGATGACGCCGCACAGCATGCGGATCGTCGTGGTCTTGCCCGAGCCGTTCGGTCCCAGGAAGCCGAAGATCTCGCCGCGCTTCACCTTGAAGTCGACGCCGTCGACCGCCGTGAAGTCACCGAACTTCTTGCGCAGCCCGGTCACGACGATCGCGTCGTCGCCGAGGTCGGGGCCCCGCCTCGCCGCTTCTGTCTTTGTCCATGGGAACCGCATGAGCGAACCGCTTTCGGTCTAGTCGTTGAGGCGCTTGCTGAAGCGCGACAGCCCGAACAGGAATATGCCGACGGAGAACACGGCCATCGCCAGGAACTGCGGCCACAGCGACATGAACGACGATCCCTTGAGGAAGTTGGACCGCACGATCACGAGGATGTACCGGAGCGGGATGAGGAACGTCAGGAAGTAGAGCCACCTCGGGAAGGCGTCGATCGGGAACATGAAGCCGGACAGCATCATCGAGGGCATCATCAGGAACATCGAGGTCTGCTGCGCCTGCTGGCGGGTGCGCGACATCAGCGAGACGATCATCCCGAGCCCGAGTGCGGAGAGCATGAACAGCAGCAGACCGGTCCCGATGACCAGTAGCGAGCCGTTGAACGGCACCTGGAACCACAGCACGCCAACGACGAACGTGAGGGCGACTTGGACCACCCCGAGCGCCGCGTACGGCAGCACCTTGCCGATCAGGTAGTCGGCCTTGCCGATCGGCGTCACGAACAGCTGCTCCAGCGTCCCGCGCTCACGTTCCTTCACGATCGCCTGGCTCATGAGGTTCTGGGTCGACATCATGATCACGAAGGCGAGCAGTGCCGGCACCATCGTGTTGACCGCGCGCATCGTCGGGTTGTACAGCACGCGGACCTGCGCGTTGACCCCGGCGGAAAGCGTGGCTCCCGGTGGCGCGCCCGGCGTGGGGTAGAACGCGCTGCTCAGGTTGGAGATGATCCCCGCGGCGTAGCCCGCCGCTACCTGGCTGGTGCGGCTGTCGGAACCGTCCACGATGATGCCGAGCTGGGCGGCGCGCTTCTGCGCGATCGAGTCGGAAAGCCCCTTCGGGATCGTGACGGCGACGACCGCCTGGCCGCCGTCCATGTCGTCCTTGAGCTGGGCGTCGGTCGTGGGCCGCGCGGTCACGGTGAAGTACCCGGACGACGTGAACGCGTCCACGACCTGGTGCGACTGGATCGAGTTGTCCTGGTCGAGCACCGCGAGGTCGAGGTTGCGCACGTCCGATCCGACCACATAGCCGAACAGGACCAGCTGGAGTATCGGCATGATGAGCAGGATCGGCAGCATCGACTTGTCACGCCGTATCTGCGTGAACTCTTTCCAGATGAGAACTCGTATCCGTCTCCAGGACATCCCGCGTCACGCCCTCTCGCGGTAGAGGCTCGCGGCGAGGACGACGATCACGGTCGCGAAGATGGCGAGCGCGGCGATCTGCGGCCACAGGATGGCCAGGCTGCCGCCCTTGAGGAACACCGTGCGGCAGATCACCATGAAGTAGCGGGCGGGGAACAGGTAGGAGAGCCACTGGAGCGCCGCGGGGAGGCTGGATAGCGGAAAGACGAACCCGGAGAGCATGAAGGTCGGCAGGAAGCTCACCAGCGCGGCGAGCTGGTTGGCGGAGTCGACCGACGTCGCGCGCGCCGACACGATCAGGCCGAGCCCGAGCGTGCAGATGACGTACAGCAGGCTCGAGCCCGCGAACAGCCAGACCGACCCGCGGAACGGGATGCCGAAGGCGAGTATCCCGACGACGGCAATGATGACGATGTCCATCGCCCCCATCACCGCCCAGGGCGCGATCTTGCCGACCATCAGCTCGATCTTCCGGATGGGCGAGACGATGAGCTGCTCGTACGTGCCCATCTCCTTCTCTTTGACCAGGGTGTTGGCCGTCTGCAGCACGGTGATCATCGTGACGAGCACGACGATGAGCCCGGGCACGAAGTAGGCGGCCGAGTTGCCCTCGGGGTTGTACCAAGTGCGCGTGGACGCGGTCAGGCCGCCCGCCGCGCCGGCGTTCAACCCCTTCGCCTCCACCTGGGTCACTAGGATCTTGCCCCCGAAGATGCGTGAGAGCACGGAGGCGTAGGTGCTGCCCATCTGAGCGGAGGTGGAGTCCGAGCCGTCGACGAGGATCTGGACATCGCCCGCACGGCCCGCGGCGATGTTGTCGCCGAAGCCCGCGCCGACCACGACGACGACCTTGTCGGCGTTCGACTGGAAGGCAGGGTCGACGTCGGCGTACGAGCCCAGCGTCTTGTCCACCGTGAAGTAGTTCGACTGCTGGAGCGCGTTGATGTACTGCCGGCTGTAGGTCGAGCGGTCCAGGTCGAGCGTGGCTGTCGGCAGGTGCTTCACATCGAACGACAGCGCGTACGCGTACAGGAACAGCTGCACCAGCGGCATGATCAGGATGACCGCGATCAGGCGTTTGTCACGCAGGATGTGGATGAACTCCTTGCGCGCGATGGCGAGGATACGCCTCATTCAGACACCGCCAGGACCTGCTGGTCTGAGACGTCCAGATCGGACCCCGCCGCCGGGATCAGCGTGGCGAAGGCCATCTCAAGGTCGGTCGCGACAGGGGTCACGTGGACCACGGTCAGGCCCGCGTCCGAAAGAGCGTCCCTGAGCGTGGACTCGCACGCCCCGGCGTCACGGCTGACGAGCACGCGCAGCATCTCGCCGGAGACCTCGAGGCTCACGACGCATGCGAGGTCGTGCAGGATCGGCATCGCAGCCCGATAGTCGCTGACAGCGACCTCGATGACGCGCCCGGGGACCCGCTGCTTCATGCCGGCGGGCGTGTCGCGCAGGATGATGCGGCCCTGCGTCATGAAGGCGATCTCGTCGCAGCGGTCCGCCTCGTCCATGTACGGCGTGGCCACGAACACGGTGATGCCCTGCCGGTGCAGGCCGGAGATGATCTTCCAGAACTCCCGGCGCGACACCGGGTCGACGCCGGTCGTCGGCTCGTCGAGGAACAGCAGGTCCGGCTCTGAGATCAGGGTGGCCGCGAGCGCGAGCTTCTGCTTCATGCCGCCCGACAGGAACTGCGCCTGACGCTTCTTGAACTCCGTGAGGCCCGAGAACTCGAGCAGCCGCTCGGAGCGCGACGCCATGTCGCGCCTCGGCACGCCGCGCAGCTCCGCGAAGAAGTCCAGGTTCTCCTGGACGGTCAGGTCGCCGTACAGCGAGAACGCCTGCGACATGTAGCCGATCCGCGGCTTGACCGCGTGCGGGTCGGTGACGACCGACTTGCCGAAGACCAGCGCGTCGCCGCTCGTGGGCTCGAGCACCGTGGCCAGCATCCGGATGAGCGTCGACTTGCCGGCGCCGTCCGGGCCGACGAGCCCGAAGACCTCGCCGCGCGGGATCGTCATCGTCACTCCGTCGACCGCGTGCACCAGCCGGAAGTCCTTGCGCAGGTCCCGGGCGTCGATCGCGATCTCGGTAGGGGTGGTGCCGTCGGTCACTGGAGCACCACGTCGGCGGGCATGCCGGGCTTGAGCACGGAGTCGGAGTCGGTCAGGCGCAGCTTCACCTGATAGACGAGCTTCGTCCGCTGGTCCTTGGTCTCGATGGACGCCGGGGTGAACTCCGCCTGCGTGCCGATGAAGACGACGGCGACGTGGTAGGTCTTGGTGCTGGAGTCGGTGGTCAGCGTACCGGTCTGGCCGAGCTTGACCTTGCCGATGTCGGTCTCTGCCACGAAGATCGTGACGGTGAGCTTGGTGGGGTCGCTGACGATGGCGAGCGTGGAACCGGGTGCGGCGTTCTCCCCCGCGTTGGCGGCGATCGAGGACACGACCCCGTCGATGGGGGAGACGATCGTGGAGTACCCGAGCTGGGTCTGCGTCATCTTCAGCGCGGCGTTGGCCTGGTCGAGGCTGGCCTGCGCCGACGTGACGTCCGACTTGGTGTGACCGCTCTTGTTCTTGACGTTGGTGAGGTTCGCCTTCGCGGCGCTCACCCCGGCCTTCGCCTGATCGACTTGGAGCTTGAGCACCGAGGAGTCGAGCGTGTAGAGCACGTCGCCCTTGGCGACCGCCACGCCCTCCTCGGCGGGCGCCGTCAGTATGCGGCCGCTCGTCTGCGGGGTAACGGCGATCTGGTCGGACTCGATCGTCCCGCTCCCGCCGAGGGCTGCGCTGGCCGCCACCGTCCCGGAGTAGAAGGTCCAGCCGAAGTAGCCGGCGACTCCCAGCACCACGACCACGGCCACTATGAGGCGAATGCGCTTCATATCTACGACGCTCCTGTTCTGCTCGTCATCTCTCGGCCGCCGGCCCTAGCGGGAGGCGCCGGTCCTGATCTCGACGTCCACCGGCGTCCCCGGCGGTGCGGTCTGCCCAGCGTCCAGCTCGATCGTCACACTCACCGCGCGCGTCATGTGCACGATCACGGTGGGGAAGCCTGTCGGGGGGACCGCCGCCGCGCCGCCGATCACAGCGATGCGGCCGGTCAGCATGCCGCCGGGGTTCGAGTCGAAGTCGACGCTGACCGGGGTGCCGACCGAGACCTGCGCGAGCTGGTCGGTGGTCAGATAGGTCGAGATGCGCGTCGGCCCGTCCGGGCGGATGCGCACGATGGGGGCGCCGACCATGACGGCTGTGCCCGGCGTCCGCGCGAACGTCACGACGCCGCTCACCGGGGAGGTGACCGTGGCCGACGCCTTCCGCGTCTTCGCCAGATCGACCGCCACGTCCTGCGTCTCGATGTTGATCTTCGCCAGCTTCCGGCCGGCGCGCGTCTGGCTCAGGCCGGAGTCCATCGTGCGCAACCCGTTGGCGAGCTTGACCAGGTTGGCGTCGATGGTCGCCAGACCCGCCCTGGCGCCTTTCAGACCCGCGTTCAGGTTCGCGAGCGCGGTCTGCAGCCCCGCCAGGATCGCCGGATACGGCGGGACGGGGCCGGTGTGCGCGATGATCGCCTCGATGGCGTTGACGCTCGTCTCCACACTGGCGCGCGTGGCCACCAGCGCCGTGATCGTGGCCGCGAGACTCGCCCGCACCTTGATGAGCGCCGACCGCGCGGTCACGAGTTTGGCGCGGGCGTCCTCGAGCTTCGAGATGTTGTGGTCGAGCGACTGGAGGTCCGCGCGGGCCTTGGACGCGGCCGCCTCGGCGGTGGCGACGCCCAGGTCGAGCATCGTGGTGTCGAGCTGAGCGATCGTCTGCCCGGTGGTGACGTGCGCGCCCTCGGTGAAGGGGACTTCCGCAAGGAAGCCCGCCACGACCGGCGCGCGGGACATCGACGCGGCCGAGGCGTTCGTCGGGCGCTTCTTGGCGCTCGCGGTCGCGGTCGTGACGATGCCGACGGTGTAGTCGGGGGTGGGTTGCGTGATCGAGGGTGCGCGGACGACGTTCTCGTCGGCGATCACGTCTCCTGCGACGGAGATGACACCGGGCGTGACGGCGGACGCCGCGCGGACGTACAAGCCGATGCCGGCCGCGACGACCAGCGCCACCGCGACCAGGGAGATGACGATGTTGCGCCGCGTCACGCCACGGCCCTCATCGCCACTGCATGCACCGCTCGGATCCGCACGGGGCCTCTTTCACGTTCGCGCGAGCGTAGTTATCGCTCACTAACATACCCGGATTCCCCCACGAGTCAACACGTTCCGCTGCAGCCGGTCACTGCGGTCAGGGGTCGAAGGCCGCGGCCGTTCGAGCCCGCGCAGAGCGGTCATGCGGTCTGTTCCCTTCTGGGTACACTCCGGACAGTCAGCGCGCCTTGATGGGAGTGGATTGTGCCCGGACCCACTGTGCACCTGCGGCTCACCATGGAGTGGGCGATCGATGAGGGGCTGGCGACCGAAGAGGCGCAGTCGGTGGGCACCGCCGACGTGCTCGTGGACGAGTTGTGGCCCGGGCATCAGAAGTGGTGGCACCACTTCAACCCGTCGGCGTCGCTTCTCTTCGCGCCGCTGGAGATGAGGCGCGCGGTCAGCGCATATCGGAGGGGCGACCGGGTCGCGTGGATGACGCACCTCGGGAGGTCGCTCCACAGCCGCCAGGACGCGGTCGGGCACGGTCGCCTCGGCCTGAACCACATCGCATGGGACCTCGGAGTGCTCAAGCGCGACCCCGACGACTGGGAGCTCATGCCGGCGTCCGTGCGGGCCAGGATCGAGCGCGCCACCAAGCGCGCGTTGGCGCGATTCATTCGGCTGACGGGCGCCGCGGCGCCGGCGCCCTGATCGGACGGAACGCTCCATCGCACCAGCGCGCCGCAGCGGACGGTGGCGCCCGGCGCTCCCGTCCGTCATACTGTGCCCGCGATGCGGGAGGCACATCCACCTCTGCACGCACGCCCGCCGCCCGACAGGCGGCCGCACGGTCCGGGAGCGGCTAGGGTGTCCGCGGGACCGATCACTTTCGAGGAGTGGCCGACATATGGCCGGCATCGTGCTCGTTGGCGCCCAGTGGGGCGACGAAGGCAAAGGCAAGATCACCGACCTGCTCGCTGACGACATGGACCTCGTCGTCCGGTTCCAGGGCGGGAACAACGCGGGACACACGATCATCCACGGCGGCCGCACGCTGAAGCTGCATCTGATCCCGAGCGGGATCATGTATCCGCACATCACGCCGGTCATCGGCAACGGCGTCGTCATCGACCCGAAGGTGCTGCTCCAGGAGATGGACGAGCTGGAGGCCGACGGCCTGACGACGCGCCGCCTGCTCATCAGCTGCAACGCGCACCTGATCATGCCGTACCACCGCGACCTCGACGGCGCGAGCGAGCGCCGGCTCGGGGACAACGAGATCGGCACCACGCGCCGCGGCATCGGTCCCGCGTACATGGACAAGGCCTCTCGCATGGGGATCCGCGTCCAGGACCTCACCGACGTGCACATCCTGCGCGAGAAGCTCGAGGCCGCCCTGGTCGAGAAGAACGACGTTCTCGAGAAGATCTACGGTCTGCCCACCTACACGGTCGAGGAGATCGTCGAGGAGTACATGGGATACGCGAAGCGGCTCGAGCCGCACATCGCGGACACCTCGTTCCTAATCAACCGCGCGCTGAGAAGCGACCAGTGGGTCCTCTTCGAAGGCGCCCAGGGCACGCTTCTCGACCTCGACCACGGCACGTACCCGTTCGTGACCTCGTCCTCGCCCACGGCGGGCGGCGCGTGCACCGGTGCCGGCGTCGGCCCCAAGGCGATCGACCGCGTGCTCGGCATCGCGAAGGCCTACATCACCCGCGTCGGCTCGGGGCCGTTCCCGACAGAACTGCCGTCCACGCCCGGCTCGATCGGCGAGCACCTCACGCAGAAGGGCGGCGAGTTCGGCACCACGACCGGCCGCCAGCGAAGATGCGGCTGGTACGACGGTGTCATCATCCGCTACGCCGTGCAGGTCAACGGGCTGACGGATCTCGTCATCACCAAGCTCGACGTGCTGTCCGAGCTCGACACGATCAAGGTCTGCGTCGCCTACGAGTACGAGGGCAAGCGCTACAACGAACTGCCGTGCCACCAGACCGTCTTCCACCACGCGAAGCCGATCTACGAGGAGCTCCCGGGCTGGAAGTGCAACATCGACCACTGCCGCACCTTCGAGGAGCTGCCCAAGGAGGCGCGCGACTACATCATGTTCCTCGAGGACCTCGCCGAGGTGCCGGTCTCGATCATCGCGGTGGGCCCGGACCGCGACGAAACGATCATGCGCAGGTGGGAGCGGAGGGCGTAGGGTCCGGCGTCACGCCCGCATCCGGTACACACGCCCCTAGAAGTCCACGTACGCGAACTGCGTCGCGACGCCCGAGAACAGCACGATGGCGACGATCAGCGCGGCCCAGAACAGGCCTATGGCGATGTCCCAGGTTGTCTCGCGGAGCAGCGCCGTCGCTCGATGGGTGCGGCCGGGCGCAGGGGCGACCGTCTCTTCGCTCACATGAACCTCCCAAGCATCAGCATGAACCGGTCGACCGGCATGACGAACAGTCCCCATCCGACTGTGACGAGCGCGAACGTCGCGACCCCGCCGACGACCCCTCCGGTCCCGCGCAGGCCCGGGACCACCACACCGGAGACAGCCACTGTGCCGGCCGAGTCGGAGACGTCCACGCCCGAGCCATCGCCTCACCTCGCCTTCAGCGCGAGCCGCGTACTCGCGGACACCCAGGCGATCGAGGACCTCGGACGGCGGGTGGCGGGAGGCAGCCAGGAGAAAGCGGCGGCGGACTACGTGGCGGCCCGTCTGCGTTCCATGGGATACAAGGTCACGATCCAGAAGTTCGACGTTCCCGGCGGGGTGAGCCGCAACGTGACGGCGCGCGTCGCCGGCGACGACCCTCGTGTGCTCGTGCTGGGCGGCCACTTGGGCACGCGGCCGACGACCCCCGGAGCGAACGACAACGCCCTCGGTTGCGCGATGGTGCTCGAGATGGCGCGCATCTTCGCCTCGGAGAAGCCCCCTGTCTCGCTCGAGCTCACCATGTTCGGGGCGGAGGAGTACAACGACGGCACGCCGCGCGACCACCACCGCGGCTCCCGCTATCACGTCGCTCACATGACCAAGGCCCAGCGCGCGCGGACGATCGGCATGATCTCGATCGACGTCGTGCGCTACGGGAGCCGTCTGTACACGCGCACGATGAAGATCGGTCCGACGACGATGTCGGACTACCTGCTGCAGCAGGCGAAGAAGCTCGGCGTGAAGCTCTCGTACTCGAAGGACCCAGGGCCGACCGGGTGGAGCGACCACGAGCCCTACAAGAAGGCGGGCATCCCCGCTGTCTGGCTCGAGCGGCTGCAGGATCCGCAGTACCACAAGCCGGGCGACACGACGGCGCACCTGCAGCCGTCCGCCATCAAGGCAGCCGGGCGCTTGCTCCTCGACGCGGTGCGCAACCTGGATGCGGCTGAGGCGACGGCGATCCGCGGCGCCTCGGGAGAGTGACGGCGGGCCGCGCGCAGCGTCTGCGCCCGTTCGTGATGCGTCGTCGTACAATGCACGCGTGAGCCACTCCCGCCAGAGGGTGTGCGTTCGCGTCCGCTCTGCCGGTGACCGGACTCGGAGGGAATCACGATCATGCGCATCCTTGTGCTTGGCGGTGGAGGTCGGGAGCACGCGATCGTCCACGCCCTGCTGAAGTCCCCTCGCAGCCCCGAGGTGATGGTCGCGCCAGGGAACGGCGGGACCGCCTCGGTCGCCAACAACATCCCGGGCCTCGACATCGAGAACGCTCGTGCGGTGGCGGACTTCGCCGCCGAGAACAAAGTGGACTTCGTCGTGATCGGCCCCGAAGGGCCGCTCGTGGCCGGAGTCGCAGACGCGCTGCACCCACGCGGCATCAAGGTGTTCGGCCCGTCCGGCCTCGCCGCCCGCCTCGAGGGCAGCAAGTCGTTCGCGAAGGGCGTCATGCGCCGCAGCGGCATCCCGACCGGCGAGTCCCGATCGTACACGATACGCGAGTTCCCCCAGGCGCTGCACGCGCTCGATGTCGCGACCTTCCCCGTCGTCGTCAAGGCCGACGGGCTGGCCGCCGGCAAGGGGGTCACCATCGCCAAGGACAAGCGCGAGGCCGAGGTCGCCATACGCGCCTGCTTCGACGGCCTGTTCGGCGAGGCCGGCGAGACGGTGCTCGTCGAGGAGTTCCTCGAAGGCCCCGAGTGCTCGCTGCTGGCGTTCGTCGACGGCGAGACGGTCACGGTCATGCCGCCGGCGCAGGACCACAAGCGTGCGTACGACGGCGACACCGGCCCCAACACCGGCGGCATGGGCGTCTACTCGCCCGTGCCGGGGATCGACGAGGAGACGCTCGCGCAGATGACGCGCCTGCTCGAGAAGACGGTTTCCGGCATGCACGCCGAGAACCTGCGGTTCCGCGGCGTCCTCTATGGCGGGTTCATCCTCACGAAGGACGGTCCCAAGGTCCTCGAGTACAACGCGCGCTTCGGCGATCCCGAGACGCAAGCGCTCCTGCCGCGGCTGCAGACCGACCTGGTCGACATCATGCTGGCGGTGGCGGACGGCCGTCTCGGCTCGCAGAACGTCAAGTGGAGCGACGAGGCGGCGGTCTGCGTCGTGCTCGCTTCAGGCGGCTACCCGGGCGACTACGACAAGGGCAAGGTCATCACCGGCGTCGCCGATGCGGAAGCGCTCTCCGGCGTGACCGTCTACCACGCCGGCACGCAGCTTCGGGAGGATGGCGCGCTCGTCACCAGCGGCGGCCGCGTGCTTGGCGTCACCGCGCTCGCGCCCACGCTCGCACAGGCGCGCGACCGCGCGTACGAGGCGGCGGCCAAGATCTCATTCGACGGCATGCAGATGCGCACCGACATCGCGGCCCGTGCCATCGGCGGTGCGAAGTAGTGCTAGCAGAACGCCTGCTCACCCCGGTAGTACGGACGCTCAACACGCGATACCTCGCACTGGATCACGCGGACCTGGCGCGCCTGCCGGCCCCACGCGCCGGGCACGAGTACCTGCTTTACGTGCACGTGCCGTTCTGCCAGCGACTGTGCCCGTACTGCTCGTTCAACCGCTTCCCGTTCTCGGAGGCCCGCGCGGTCCCGTACTTCGAGTCCCTGCGCGAAGAGATGCAAATGGTCGCGGACCTCGGCTACGACTTCGATTCCATGTACGTGGGCGGCGGCACGCCGACGATCATGCTCTCCGAGCTCACACGGACGATCGATCTCGCGCGCGAACTCTTCTCCATCAAAGAGGTCTCGAGCGAGACGAACCCGAACCACCTGACCCCCGAGTTCGTCGAGGAGCTCGCGCCCCGCGTCCAGCGCTTCAGTGTCGGCGTCCAGAGCTTCGACGACGGGCTGCTGCGGCAGATGGAGCGCTACGACAAGTACGGGAGCGGCGCCGAGATCCTCGAGCGCATCCAGGCCACGGCCGGCGCGTTCCACTCGATGAACGTGGACATGATCTTCAACTTCCCGTCGCAGACCGAGGCGATGTTGCGCCACGACGTGGCGATGCTGAAGGAGTCGGGCTGCAACCAGACGACCTTCTATCCGCTGATGGCGTCCCCGGCCGTGAACCGGGAGCTCACCAAGACGGTGGGCCCGGTGGACTACAAGCGTGAGGCCGACTTCTACAAGATCCTGTCGGCGGACCTCGGCGACACGTTCGAGAACGGCAGCGCGTGGACGTTCTCCCGCAAGGCCGGCGGCATGATCGACGAGTACATCGTCGACTACGAGGAGTACGTCGGCATCGGCTCCGGCGCGTTTTCCTACCTCGACGGCACGCTCTACGTGAACACCTTCTCGCTGCGCGAGTACGGGTCTCAGCTCGCGGCGCGGCGCATGGGGGTGGCGGGCAAGAAGTCGTTCGGCGCGCACGAGCGGATGCGCTACCGCTTCCTGATGGAGCTGTTCGGCCTGAGGCTCGACAAGAAGAAGTTCCGGAGCGACTTCGGCGTATCGATCGACCGTGGGCTGGCGATGGAGATGACCTACATGCGCGCGGTAGGCGCCTTTGACCGCGACGACGCCGACGCGCTGACGCTGACGCCGCGCGGCCGCTACCTGATGGTCGCGATGATGCGTGAGTTCTTCATCGGAGTGAACAACGTGCGCGACCAGGCACGGCAGGCGCTGAAGCCCGACGAGCGCGAGCTGCTGTTCGGCGAGGGCGAGGGCGTCTCGTGCGAGGAGTTGCACGGCGCCGGCGCCGAAGCGACCGCCCAGACCGTGTCCGCCGAGGACTCGATGCCGAAGACCGGAGGTTCGCTGTGAGGCGGCGCACCGTGGGCGACTGGGCCGGCTTGGCCACGTACTTCGTTCTCGCCGGGGCGGCGATCACCTTCGGCGTCCTGATACTAGGTTCCGCCGTCGGCCTGCCGCCGGTCGCGCTCGCGATCGTGGTCGTGGCGGCGCTGGCGGTGATCGCCGTCCCCCTCTCGCGCTTCGAACCGCGCGACGCTGCCGAACCCACCTCCGAAGGAGAGGACCGACATGAGTGACTCGCCGCTGGTCGCGATCGTGATGGGTTCCGAGTCGGACCGCGCCGTGATGGAGGAGTGCGAGAAGACGCTCACCGCTCTCGGCGTGCCGTTCGAGACGGTCGTGGCCTCGGCCCATCGCCAGCCTGCGAAGGTGCACGAGTGGGCCGCTGGCCTCGCGGACCGCGGCGTCAAGGTCGTCATCGCCGCGGCCGGCAAGGCGGCGCACCTCGGCGGCGTCGTGGCCGCCTACACGCCGCTGCCGGTCATCGCGGTCCCGATGAGGACCTCGGACCTCGGCGGCCTCGACTCGCTGCTCTCGATGGTGCAGATGCCCTCCGGCGTGCCGGTCGCCTGCGTGGCGATCAACGGAGCGAAGAACGCGGCGATCCTGGCCACGCAGATACTTGGGACGTCGTACCCGCAGTACCGCGCCGCCATCGAGGCGATGAAGCGGGAGTTGGCGGGGAGCTAGACGCCGGGGCACGCGGCCGGGGGCGCCCCAGCGCGGCGGTCTCTCTCAGCGCGGCCGGAGCTATCATTGCGGCGCATAGAAGCCGCACGGCATCGAATACCCGCCGGACCGCACGAGAGGCCGCATCAATGAGCCAGCGCATCTACGAGGACGTATCAGTCGAGGGCCACCTCATCGACTCGCTCATC
>Ga0209014_10000089_pt1 | contig 46406 bp, 41 predicted proteins | sample BarGraNGADG00212_FD_184491 | JGI IMG/M metagenome (GOLD analysis project Ga0209014, IMG submission 184491) | Arctic peat soil microbial communities from Barrow, Alaska - Barrow Graham LP Ref core NGADG0002-212 (SPAdes) (version 2) | ecosystem: Environmental > Terrestrial > Soil > Wetlands >...
GGCGTGTCGTCGCTGGGCACGCCCACCCAGTAGTCGGCAACCTCTTTCGCCCGGCCGCCATGCGCGCCGGTCAGTGCCACTGACGTCATGCCCGTTTCGCGCGCGGCCTGGAGGGCGCGGACGACGTTCGCGGCGTTGCCGCTCGTGGAAATCCCCAGTGCGACGTCGCCGCGCTTGCCCAGCGCGCGCAGCTGACGAGCGAAGACCTCGTCGAACGAGTAGTCGTTGGCGATTGCGGTCAGGGCCGAGGTGTTGACCGTCAGCGCATGTGCGGCGAGCGGTGGGCGCTCGATGTAGAAACGGCCCAGGAACTCCGCGGCGATGTGCTGCGCGTCTGCCGCGCTGCCGCCATTGCCGAAGACGAAGAGGGCGTTACCGGCGCGGTAGGCCGCGATCAGGACTTGTGCGACGTCGACACAGGCGCCTGCTTGCGCGAGGAGCCGTTGCTTGACGTCGATGCTCGCTTGGAGCTGGCGCTCGAACTCTTGCGCGACGTTGCCTTGTGCTGCCACAGCCTCTCCATGTCCGCGTCGACCATCATGGCGACCAGCTCTTCGAAGCTGACGTTGGGTCGCCAGCCAAGATCCTCCCGCGCGCGGCTCGCGTCGCCCAGCAGGCGATCGACCTCCGCCGGCCGAACGAATGACGGGTCGGTCACCACGTGATCGCGGTAGTCGAGCCCGACGTGGCGGAACGCCGTGTCGCACAGGTGGCGCACGGTGTGCGACTTGCCCGTGGCGATGACGTAGTCGCGTGGCTGATCCTGCTGGAGCATGAGCCACATGGCCTTGACGTAGTCGCCGGCGAAGCCCCAGTCGCGGTCCCCGTCGAGGTTGCCGAGCGTGATCTTCTCGGCCATGCCCAGCTTGATGCGCGCGACGCCGTCGCTGATCTTGCGCGTCACGAACTCCATGCCGCGGCGCGGCGATTCGTGGTTGAACAGGATGCCCGACACGGCGAACATGCCGTAGCTCTCGCGGTAGTTCACGGTCAGGTAATGGGCAAAGGCCTTGGCCACGCCGTACGGGCTGCGCGGATAGAACGGCGTCCATTCGTTCTGCGGCGTCTCACGCACCTTGCCGAACATCTCCGACGACGACGCCTGGTAGAAGCGCACCGAGGAGTCCACCTGGCGCATCGCCTCGAGCATGCGCGTGACGCCAAGGCCGGTGATCTCGCCGGTCAGGACCGGCTGGTTCCAGCTCGTCGGCACGAATGACTGAGCGGCGAGGTTGTAGACCTCGTTGGGCCGGATCTTCTGGAGCGCTTCGACGAGCGAGGCCTGGTCGAGCAGATCGCCCTGGACGATCTCGATGTCCTTCTCGATGTGGGCGATGCGCTCCATCGACGCGGTCGACGAGCGGCGCGTCATGCCCACGACGCGATAGCCCTTCTCGAGCAGAAGCTCGGCCAGGTAGGAGCCGTCCTGGCCGGTGATGCCAGTCACGAGTGCGGTCTTGTTCACAGCGCGCATTGTCAAGCCCCGGCGCTAGTCGTGCTTTGGTACGGGAGACCCATGGTTCCGGTGCCGGAAGTCACCGCTCGTTCCCGTGTCCCGAATGGTGATCAGGATCGTCGCCGGGAGGGCTGGGGCCGGGACGATCGGGTCATTGCGGTGCCAGCGCGCAACCTGCGATTACTGCGTCGGATGAAGGTCATTTGCGCACGCCCGAATCAGAAGATCGCAGCCACGAACGCAGACGGTGAGAAGCGCCAGGCGAACCCGCTGCGTCTGGTCCGCCTGCGCCTGCGCCTCGCTCTGTTGACGATGGCGATCCTGCCCATGCTCGTGTCGATGACGCTCTTTCGCGCGTTCTTTGGCCCCGCACTGTCCACGGTTGAGCTGCAGGTCCTGGCTTTGATGCTCGTCCTGACCCTGGTGCTCGTCGCGTTGACGGTATGGATGGCGCGCCAGATCCTGCGCCCGGCCGAAGAGCTGGAGCGCTCGCGGACAGAGATGCGCAGGAAATATGAGCTTGCGCGCGAGGACTCGATGCGTGACGCCCTCACGGGCCTGGGCAACCACCGCGCGTTTCAGGAGGAGCTCGACCGCGAGCTCGAGTGGTACCAGCGCTACCGCGTACCCGTTGCGCTGCTGTTGATCGACCTCGACGATCTGAAGCTCGTCAACGATTCGGACGGTCACGCCGCGGGCGATGAGATGCTGCGCGAGATGGGCCGGATGATCGGCGAGGTTGCGCGCTATGCGGACCGCGCCTTCCGCACCGGCGGTGACGAGTTCGCGATCCTCATGCCGCACACCGACGCCGACGGCGCCATGCATATTGCCCATCGCCTGCTCGAGCGCGGCCAGCAGCCGGTCGCAGGCGACCGGCTGCTGGCGTTCTCGGGCGGCATCTCATCGTGCCCGCAATACGCGACGACGCGCACGCAGCTATATGCCCAGGCCGACGCCGCGCTGTACTGGTGCAAGCGCCACGGCCGTGCCTCGGTCGATGTCTTCAACCCGATGCGCGACCGGGCGGCGAGCCAGGAGGCCAGCAACGAGCTTTCGGCCCAGATAGCGCGCGTCGTCAACGAGCGCCTTGTGCGTCCGGTCTATCAACCCATCGTCGATCTCGCCAGCGGACGCGTGCTTGGCTTCGAGGGCCTGTCGCGCCCGGCGCCCGAATCGGGCTTCGCCGATCCGGACACGATGTTCACCTCGGCCGAGACGGTCGGCCGAACTGTCGAGCTCGACCTCGCCTGCCTGCACGCCGTCGTCGCGGGCGCGCGCTCGATGCCGGCCGACCAGCTGCTGACGATCAACATCTCGCCCCGAACGATCGAGGCGCCGCACTTCTCGACCGAAGCCCTGCTGGCCATCCTGAGCCGGCATGGCATCGCGCCAGAGCGCGTCATCGTCGAGCTGACCGAGCGGGAGAAGGTCGAGGACATCGCCCGCCTTCAGGCGGCCTGAAGGCCCTCCAGCGCACGGGCTTGCGCATCGCGGCCGACGACGTCGGCGCGGGCAATGCCGGGTTGCGCCTGCTGTCGCAGTTTCGTTTCGACATCGTCAAGATCGACCTGTCGCTAGTCCAGGAAGGCGCCGAGCGTGACTCATCGCGCGCCGTGCTGCGTTCGCTGCGCGATCTCGCGGGGCGCTGGGGCGCGTCGGTCATCGCCGAGGGACTCGAGACCGCCACGCAACTGCGCATGGTCCGCGAGCTTGGTGTGACCGCGGGGCAGGGCTACCTACTCGCCCGACCCATGGCCCACCCCGACCTGGCGAGCATCGACCTCCAGTCACTCGAGCAGGGCGGCGCGATCCTCGATCGGCGCCTGCCACAGCCGCGCCAGGCGCCCGACGCGATCCGCGCCCCGACGGCCTCCTAGCCTCGCCGCTTCGTCGAGCGCACCCAAACCCCGCCACCCTCGCGCGCGCCCAAGCCGCACAGCACTCGATTTCCAGCATCACTGAACGGCAACCCCGTTTACGACATCAGCGGCCCTGTGAGGCGTCGGCTTTTCCAGTCATTCGGGAAATCTGGCGGTCCCTGGTGCCGCACCATGATCAGCGTTCGTTCAGTCTGGACGCGACCTCTGCGTAGCCGCGATATCGCGGCCGAGCGATGGCTGCCTCGTCCAAGCCCACGAACGTCCGCTGCCGAGTCGAGGCCATGGGATCGAGCAGCACGAACGTGCTCGCAACGCCGCGCGTCGGTGGACTGCCGTTCCACCACGCTTCGAACGCTTCGGTGCCGTTGGGGCACAGCGACCGAAACGTTGCCTTCCGCAGACGAACGGAGTGCAGCGCCTCGGCCGACCACAGCGTGACCATGACGTTGGTGACACTTGCCCAGCCGCGCAACGCGAGCCGTTCCGCGAGTTGCGCCGGCAAATACTGACGCTTCGCGTTCCACGATCCCGCGACCTCCTGGATGTTGGGGAAACGCGTCCGATTTTCTAGGTGCAGCAGAACGCGCGCGTCAGCGTCCCAAGCGATGACATCGGCACGGCCGGCGAACTGGTAGTGCTGATACGGCTCGTCAACACCCGTTCTGAAGCCGAACCGGCTCAACCGGTCAACCTCGAATTCCCCCATCGCCGAATGGACGATGTCCTGCCCCTCGACGGCCACGCTGGATCTTCGTCGGGCGTCACGGAGCTCAACCTCGAGGCGGAGACCCAGTGCCAGCACCAGCCGCACATAGGTCTCGACCGACACCGGTCCGCCAGTCTCAGCGAGCTGGACGACGCTTTTGCCCAAGCCGGCAGCGGTAGCGAGCTCGCGCTGCGGCCAGCGACGTTTGACGCGCTGCTCGCGGATCCGGCTGCCAAGCAGGATGCGGACGCCGACAAGGGTCTTGTCGAGATCGCGAGGTGGCTCAGCAAGAGTCCGGAGGGGTGACATTCCACGTCTATTGGACAGGCCAGCGCTTAGCGATCGGTTATGCCCGGGTTGCCTGGCGATTTCGGCAACGCCATTGCTCAATGAAGCGCTATTGCTCCAGCCGAACAGCTACGAGTGGAGCGATTCCGCGAGTAGAACGGTTACGGAGGGCGCGGAACCATGCTGGCTGTCCGATAGGTATGGAAACGACGCAAACCGACGATGAGGCCGTGCGGCAGCGGCCGATACACTCGGGCGCGATGACACGATCGCTGAAAGTCGGAGTGCAGCTACCAGAGGTAGAGCGGCTCGTCCGCTGGCCCGAGCTGCGCGACATGGCGCAGACGGCCGAGGGCGTCGGTTTTGATTCGATATGGCTCGGCGATCACCTGCTGTACAGGCGTGAGACCGGCAACGTCGGCCCGTGGGAGGTCTGGACCTCGCTCGCCGGTCTCGCCCAAGCGACCAAAACAATTGAGCTTGGGCCGTTGGTCGCAGCGACGAGCTTCCATAGCCCGGCGATGCTGGCCAAGATGGCCGCCACGGTCGATGAGATCAGCAACGGCCGGCTGATCCTTGGCCTTGGCGCGGGCTGGAACGAGCCGGACTACACGGCTTTCGGCTTCCCGTACGACCACCGCGTGAGCCGCTTCGAAGAGGCATTCACGATCATCCGCACGCTGCTGCGGGACGGCTCGATCGACTTCCACGGCCAGTTCTACGACATCGCCAACTGCGAGCTCAGCCCGCGCGGCGCCCCGGACCTGCACCCCAACGGACCGACGCTGATGATCGGCTCGACGAGTCCGCGCATGCTCAGCATTGCCATCCCTTACGTCGACGCCTGGAACGAGTGGCACGACCGCTTCGGCAACACGGTCGAAGGCGCCGCGAGCTACAGCGCCAAGGTCGACGACGCCTGCCGCGAAGTCGGCCGTGACCCGAAGGACGTCACGCGTACCGTGACTGCGCTCGTCCAGCTCACCGGCGGCAAGGGCCGCGGCACGTCCTACGCTCGGCCGACGCCGGCCATCGACGGCACGCAACCGGAGGCCGCGGCCGCGACCCTGAGTCACTATGCCGACGTCGGCATCAGCCACGTCCAGCTCGTGCTCGATCCGATCACCGTCGGGTCGATCGAGGAGTGCGCGCCGATCCTGCGCGCGCTCGACGGAGCGGGGTGAACGATCTCGGTCCGCCACCGCCACCGATCGTCCAGACACTGCCCTACGTGGCCTGGATGCTGCTCGTGTCGCTGTCGTTCGGCTCGTTCGCCCTCGTTCTCATCACCCGCCAGCTGACCGACGCGACGATCGGCTACCTCCGCTTCACGGCGGCCGCAGCCGCGCTCATCGGCCTCTTCGCGCTCTTCGCCGACCCCGGCGCGCCGGCCGTGCCGCTGACGTCGCTCACCGTCCACGGCTCGACGGCGGCCGCAGCCACCCTGCGTGCCGAGGCCCTGGTGGCCTTTCTCGTCCTCGCCGTCGTCTATGTCGCGATCATCCGCATGCGTGACGCCGCGCTGATCGTCGGTGCCCTCGCGATGGGGGCGGCAGTAGGCACGCTGGCCGTGGCGGCGCTCGGCTGGGCGCCAACGAACCAGGACGCCGTGCCGCTCATCGTCCAGATGGTGATGCTGGCCGCGATCACCGGCGGCTCGCTGGCCGCGGTCGTGCTCGGCCACTGGTATCTGGTCACGCCGGGCATCTCAGAGCGCCCGCTTGTCCTCCAGGCACGTCTGCTGTTGGCCATCCTCCTGCTCCAGGCACTTCTCTTCGTCACCTGGACAACGCTTGCCGGCGGCCCCGGCCAGACGCCGTTCTCGTCGTTCACGACCGGACCCGTGCTGCTCGTCGTGCTGCGCCTGCTGGTCACGATCCTGTTCCCGATCGTGCTCGCGGCGATGGCATGGCGGACGGCCCTGACGCGTTCGATGGAATCGGCGACCGGGCTGCTGTACATCAATCTCGCGGCCGTGATGGCCGGCACGATCGGCGCCGCGGCGCTGTACATCTCGAGTGGCATCCTCGTCTAGGTCATGACCATGCGCGTCAAGGTCCGCCTCTTCGCGATGCTCCGCCAGCAGGCCGGCTGGCGTGAGCGCGAGGTCGAGCTGCCCGACGGCGCGACGATCGACGACGCGTGGCGCGCGATTGAGAAGGAGGTGCCCGCCATCAGCGCGCAGCGTGAGATCGTCCGCTTCGCGCGCAACCGCGAGTACGCCACGGCCGACCAACAGCTGCGCGACGGCGACGAGCTCGCGCTCATTCCACCCGTCGCCGGAGGCTCCGATTCGTTCGTGCGACTGGAGATCACGCCCTACGCAATCGGCGACGAGCTGCTCGCGCAACTGAGACGCGAGGTGCCCTCAACGGCCGATGGCGCCTACGTCTGTTTCCTGGGCCAGACGCGCGAGACGGCCGGCACGGCGTCGCCCGGTGAGGAGCACGAGGCCGCCAGGCACGCCGGCAAGCCCGTGGTCGCCCTCGAGTACGAGGTCTTCGAGGAGATGGCCCTCGACGTGTTGCGCACGATCGCGTCCGAGATCGAGCAGCGCTTCGGGGTGACCCGACTCGCGATCGTCCACCGGTCGGGCGAGGTGCCCCTGGGCGAGGCCAGCGTCGTCGTCTGTGCCGCGGCCGCGCATCGCAGCGCCGGGTTCGATGCCGCGCGCTACGGCATCGAGGAGCTCAAGGCGCGCGCACCGATCTGGAAGAGCGAGCAGTACGCCGACGGATCGGTCTGGATCGGCGCTCCGCCGCGCGACGCGCCCCTCGAAAACCCGCCAACATGAGCACGGGCCGCTAGCCCCGCGGCCCGTGTGATATGCGTCCAGTACCTCTGTCTGACGCGGCGGCACTGTCGTCCCATTTCTATCGATCCCAGAGCCGAATACGTTGCCGACATCGGTTCGCACTCATTGAACATCGGAGGGTTTTCGGAAACATGATTCAGTACCTCGTGAGCCTCATTGACCGCGATGATCGTGGTCAGGGCCTGGCCGAGTATGCGTTGATCCTGGCCCTGATCGCCGTCCTGGCGATCGCGGCGGTCACGTTCCTTGGCGGTCAGATCAACGGCATCCTGTCGAGCGTCGGCAACAGCATCTAGGGTTCGCCCCAAGATCTCTGCTCTCTAAGAGACAGAACGAACGCCGGTCGGGCAACCGACCGGCGTTTTTGTTTGCCGATAATCTCGGCGACATGACGCGCGTCTACATCTCGGTCGACATGGAGGGCATCGCCGGCATCAGCCATGCGAATCCCACGCGTCGTGGCGATGTCGGCTATCCCGAGGCCGTGGCGCTCATGGTCGGCGAGGCGAACGCGGCGATCGAGGGCGCCTTCGAGGGCGGCGCGACCGCGGTCACCGTCAATGACAGTCACGGCGGCATGTACACCTGACGCCAGAAGCCCTCGATCGCCGCGCGCGGCTGGTCACGGGCAAGAAGCCGCTATCGATGGTCGAGGCAGCCGGGGACTCTGACTTCGACGTGGCGCTGTTCGTGGGCTACCACGCGCGCGCGGGGCATCCGACCGGGGTGATAGCTCACACGTACAACCCGCGCGCCGTTCTCGTCGAGATCGGCGACAGGCCGGCGACCGAAGCCGCGCTCAACGGCCTCTACCTGGGCGCGCTGGGCGTGCCCGTGGCAATGGTCACCGGTGACGACGCGCTGGCGGCCGAGCTCGATGACTGGATGCCGTGGGCGGAGACGGTCGTGGTCAAGCACGCCATCTCGTACCAGGCGGCGGACTCCGTCCACCCGTCCCTGGCGCGCGACCTCATCCGCGACGCCGCGCGCCGCTCTGTCGAGCGGGCGCGCGGCGATGGCAACACCCTTCAGCTGCTCGTGCTGGACCCGCCGCTAGACCTGCGCATCGAGTTCACCACGCCATCACAGGCCGACTTCGTGGCCACGATCCCCGGCTTCGACCGCATCGGCGACCGCTCGGTGACGTACTCCACGGACGACGCGATCACGCTCTTCCGCGCCTTCATCAGCGCCATCCGCATCGCCCCGGCCGCGGACGACTGAGCGGACTGCCGTGACCAGGCAGTCCGTCGGCCTCGACAAGGGCGGGCCCTCAACGATTGACCGGCGGCGCGCCGGTCGGGCGACCGAACGCGTCGTCGCCGCGACCGCGATCGGCTTCGCCGGTGTCTTCGTCGCGCTGAGCCTCATCGCGGTCGCGACGCCCGGCGAAGCCGGACTCGGAGCATGGCTGCCGGTGCACCTGTTGCTTGCCGGCGCAGCCACGACTGCGATTGCCGGGGTCATGCCCTTCTTCAGCGCCGCCATCGCCAATGCCCCGCCGGCGCCTGGTTGGCTCAGGTTCGCGGCCATCCTCGGCGTGGCGTTCGGTGCCCTTCTCGTGGTCGGCGGCCGGATCGCCTCGCCGGCGCTCGTGGGCGGTAACGCGTGGTTCGCAGGCGCAGGTGGCGTCTTCTTCATAGCCGGCCTGGCGCTCGTGGGCGCGGCAACGCTGCTGCCGCTCCGTTTCGCGCTCGGCGGCCGGCGCGTGGTGATGGGCTTCATCTACGGCATGGCATTGCTCAACGTCGTGTGCGGCGCGACGCTGGCCAGCCTGCTCCTACTCGGGTGGCTGCCCGCCCTTCAGGATTGGCCGGCACTCAAACCGGCGCATGCATGGCTCAACGTCTTCGGCTTCGTCTCACTGGTCATAGCCGGGTCGCTGCTCCATCTGCTGCCGACAGTTGTGGGCACGCGCATCGGCGACTCGAGAGCCTCGGTCGTCGCTTATCTGGGCGTTGCCACGGGCCCGCCTATAGCCGCGCTCGGTTTCATCCTCGGCGTCGGGTGGATCGCCCTGGCCGGCGCGCTCGTGATGGTCATCGGCGCGCTCGCGCTCAGCTTCTACGCGCTCGACGTCATCCGGCACGCCGCACATTGGACGACTGATCCAACCTGGCACCGGTTCACCGCCTGGTCGCTCATAGCGGCCATCGGCTGGTTCGTCGTCGGCAGCGCCATTGCCGCATGGATCGTGTTTGTCGGCGGCGCAAGCCCGGCGGGCTGGCAGCTGACACCGCTGATCGCCCCCGTCTTCGTTGGCTGGGTGGCGCAGGTGCTCGTCGGCGCCTGGTCGCATCTCGTGCCCGCGGTGGGGCCGGGCCTGCCGCCGCGCCATGCCGTGCAGCGTCGGATCCTGGGTCAGCTCGGAACGGCCCGACTGACACTGCTCAACGTGGGCGTGCTGCTGATGCTCGTCGGCGTTCTGCCCAACCTGTCGCTGCTGTTTGGGATTGGAGTGGCGGCGGTCGCCGTGTCGGGCATCGCCGCGGTTGCGCTCCTCGCTGCGTCGCTGGCCGTTCGTGAGCCACCACAGGGCGCTGGTACGCTGAGCGCATGACCGAGCCGATCAACGTGACGCCGGGCCTCGACCAGAGCCAGCAACCTGCGCCGGAGAGCTTCCCACGCAGCGGTTTTGGCTCCGACCACGACAGCGCCACGCCGCCTGAATGGCTGGCCTGGGCGTGGGCATCCGACCGCAATCGCAGCTTTCCGTGGCTCGGGCTGCTGCTGGTCATGGTCGGCGTCGTCCTGCTCATCAACTACTTCCTGCCCGCGGTCAGCATCGGCACGCTCATCCTGCTCGCGCTGGCGTTGGTGTTCTTCAGTGGCTGGATCTTCGGCGGCTCGAGGTTCATCCTGGTTCCCGGCCTGATCGTGCTCGCCCTGGCGGTCGCGCGACTGATCGATGAGCTGAACATCTATACCGGTCCGGGCACGACCCCGCTCTGCCTCGCGGCGGCCTTCGGCGTCATGTGGCTGATCTTCGCGGCGCGCGGCCGCCGGGCCACGTGGCCGTTGTGGGGCGTGGCCATCTTCGGCCTGATTGGCCTGGTCGAGGTGTCAAGCCACCTCGCGTCAATCCCCGACTACGGCGGGCTCTGGCCGGCGCTGATCATCGTCATCGGCCTGATCCTCGTCGTGAACTCACGCGGCGGCCAGACGCGGCGCCGCGCGCGTCGCTAACGCCGGCACTGCCCGGGCGTTTCCGCTAATTCGTGTAGATGCCGGCCGGGTCGAGCTCCTCGCGAATCAGGCGGAGCTCGCTGTCAGTCGGCATCGGCGTCTCCGCCACAGACGGAGCGACGCGCGGCTCCCAGCCCATCGCGGAACGCACCCGCGCAAGGTCGGCGCCGGAATGCAGAGCGTCGAGGCGCAGCTCGCCGTCCGCGTCGGGATGGAATATCCCGAGGTCGGTGACGACCACGCGCACGCGCGTGCCGACTGAGGTTCGGAAGTCGAGCCGCTCGACGAACGAGCGCGGTGACTGGCGCATGATCACGAAGATCGACTTCGCGTTCTGGGCTATCTCGCACGCGCCGCCAGAACCCGGCAGGCGCGTCCTGGGGGCCTCGTACGGCCCGATCACCGTGGTGTTGATGTCTCCATGCCGATCGATCTGCGCCGCGCCCAGGAAGCCCACGTCGATCAGCCCACCCTGGAGGTAGAAGCCGAAAAGCTCGAACATGCTCGTCACTGCCGTGGCGCCGGTGACGATGGTGGGGTCACCGATTGACAGTGGAAGCCTGCGCGGGCGGGCACCGAACACGCCGGCCTCGTAGACCAGCTCGAGATCCGGCGCGACCGTGCGCTTGGCGAGGTTGACCGCGATGTTGGGCAGGCCCACGCCGACGAAGCAGACGCGCGTGCCGGCGAGCTCGCGCGCCGCCGCCACGATCATCATCTCGGACGCGCTGAAGCTCGTCATGTGACGAGCCTAGCGCGCCCGAGAGGTATTGCCGGTCAGTTCGCGGTGAACTGCTGAATGACCGCGTCCCCCACCGCTCGACAGGCACGCGATCAGGACACCATCGCCATGGGCGATGCCACCGAAGTCGGTCAGGTCGACGCTGAAGCTACCGTTCGAGGCAGAGGTGCCAAAGGCAAACGCGATCGGACCCGCCTCGACGACGTACGGGTTGTTCGCGAAGCATGTGCCGGTGACCACGTCACTGCTGACGTTGGCCGTGCCGTCGATGACCGGGATCCGCCATGAGGCGTCCGATCCAAGCGCCGGCGCCCGGAACCACTCCCCGCCCGCAACCCGGTACAGCTCGCCCTGGGCGTCGACGAATCGCCCATCGAAGCCGGACGTCTGGTCGCCGACGGCATCTCCGGTAGCAACCTTATTGGCGCCCTGGGTGAGCTTAATGCCGATGTGCTTGTACGGCGCGATGTAGCCGATGAACTCCGACGATCCCAGCATGATCTGCACGCCGGGCACGTTCATGTCGCGATAGATCAGGACGTCGCCACCCTTGAGCGACTCGCGGACCTCGAGCTGGGCGCCGCCGATGAGATTGATGCCGTTCGAACCGAAGTCGTGCGACCACGTTCCGTCGCTCGCGGCCACCACGTGCTTGATCAGGTCGTAGGGCTGATCGCCGAACAGGATGCCCTGCGAATCCGCCGCCTCGACGGCCAGCTTCATCCCGGCCGGAGCCGTGCCCGACACCACGTCGCTGACCCGGTTCACGGTCATCGTGACGCGCGGGATCGTGAACTTGAGTGCCTGGTGCGTCTCGAAGTCGAACAGGCTGACCTTGTCTCCGGCGCCGAGCGGCTCGGCGAGGAAGTCGATGCATGACTGCCATGCGCCCTGCGCATCGACGGTCACCGCCTCGCGGTCCTTCTGGACGCCGTTCACGTCACGGACGACGACCTTGACAAAGGTGTTCGGCTTGGCCTGGCCGTCGATGCAGCCGCCCCCGACGCCGACCGTTGCCTGGAGTGGCCGTGGCGCCGCCGCGACCGGAGCGGCGAGAGAGACGAACGTCGCCCCCGCGAGGGCAAGCACGCCGACCGCTCGCGCGGTCCTCCCTGCGTTCATGAAACCCCTTCCTGTTCCCGACCGACCGTCTCCGCGGGCAATGTCGGAATCCGCGATCGAGAAGCGCGCGGATTGTATGTGGCGTCCGAGACGCTGCTGAGTGCCGTTTGTCAGCAGGTGGGGATCGCTATTCGTACTCGCCGTAGTCGACTGAGCCCGAGGGCGCCGGCGTGGGCCGCAGCGCCAGGAGTCGCTCCTCACCGAGCTTGTCGAGGTACTCGGCGCGGCCGCTCACGCCATGCACCCACTCGTCGAGCCAGCGCTGGAGCGAGTCCGCGTCGCGCGAGATCACGTCCCAGTCGAGGTAGAAGGCGTTGTCGCGGTCGTAGTAGCCCTGGGCGTACGACGGGTGCGCGCCAAAAGGCTCGACGACGACCGCGTCGACTACCAGGCCGGGCAGGATCGTCCGGTTCGGGTCGGCGCGGATGACCAATTCATCGACCAGCTCCTCCACGACGACGATGACCCGGTCGGCCGCAAAGGCGGCCTCCTTCTGGCAGCCGAGCAGGCCCCACACTTGCGTGTCGCCGGCCGCGTCGGCGCGCTGGGCGTGGATGATCGCGACGTCAGGCTTGAGGGCCGGGACGGCGTACAGCTCCTCGTCGGAGTAGGGCGACCTGATCGGGCGGATGAGCGGGTTCGCCTTGGGCAGGTCGGTGCCCTCGTAGGAGCGCAGCGGGAAGAAGGGCAGATTCATCGCACCCGCGGTGTAACGGCAGACCATGCCGAAATGCGAGTACTCCTCGAGCTCGAGCTCAGGAGGCGTCGCCTCGGATGCCCGACGAACCGCGTGCAGGCTGCCCACACCGGGGTTGCCCAGCCAGGAGAAGATGAGCTTGCGCGCAACGCCCGCGGCAACCATCTGGTCGTAGATCAGGTCCGGCGTGAGGCGGCACAGCGTCAGGTCGCGCCTGCGCTGGCGGATGATCTCGTGGCCCGCGGCAAAGCCGATCAGGTGGGTGAAGCCCTCGATCGCGACGCCGTCGCCGTCGCGCACGAGCTCAGCGATCGCATCGCGCATCGTCGCGACCTTGTTGTCTGTCACGCGCGGATGATCGCCTTTCGGCGGCTGCCCGGCTTGCGCCTACTGCTCGCCTGCTGGATCCACCCGTCCGGGTGTGGGATGGTGAGACATCGAGATCGGGCTGGGGCCCCAGTCCAGGGTCAATTCGGCCGCCAGCGCTTTACGGATGTGGGGCCTTAACCGGGTCAGGTTGTGGAGCATGCAGGGGTCGCCCGGATCACCTACTGACCAGGACGCGCACGGGCCACCTGAGACGTTGTAGAGCTCCTTTTCGCGTGTCGCATAGCGCACGAATAGCCATTGGCCAAGTGGGTTATTGGCTCCGGTCATGATGGCCTCGAAAAACGGAATGCCGCCTCCGACACCTTCGATCACGATCGAGTCACGCTGCGGCACGGAGGAGTACTGCGCAGGATCGATCAAGCCGGCGAAGCTCTGTCCGTCCACTCCGTAGCCATTGAAATAGGGACCCATCTGGCAGCCGGCGATTTCACACAGGGTTGGTGCTATGTCGATGTTCGACACCAGGCTCGCGTCCTCGCTCGTGGACGCTCCAATCACCGCCGGCCAGCTGATATAGAGCGGCATCTGGGCGGTGTAGGGCGCGATCTTGCCCGGGATGCGATGGGCGCCCCAGCCCATGCCGTTGTCTGACGCCAGGACAAAGATCGTGTTGTCGTAACGTCCTTGTGCCTTGAGTTCGTCGAGCACCTGACCCAACCAGTCATTCACGGCTAGCAGCGACTCGCAATCGAGCGTCAAGTCCCATCCCGTGGCGTAGGGCACGGGCGGCAGGTTCCTTGTGTACCGAGGCTTCGGTCCCGTGTTCAGGATGTTGAAGCTGGCCGGATCATAGGGCGGTATGTCGGCACACCGGGGATCGCCGCGATAGCGGGCCGGTGGCACCGGCTGTGTCGGCACCTTCGCTCCGTCCTCGTCGGACCCTCCGTGGGTCGCGTTGGGCGCGAGCCACGCGAAGATTGGCTTGTCCGGCGGCGCATTCTCGAAGAACGGGACGCTCTTGGAGGCCATCACGTCGACCGAGTAGTCGGCGTCGGTCGTTCCGTGGTGCTCCTTGACACCGTTGACCCAGGCTGGGTAGTTGTAGTACGGGCCGTCGTCTTTGATCGCCACGTAATCCCAGCCTGGCGGTGTCTTGCTCGCGAGTTTCGATGTGCCGTTGAAGTACTTGCCGACGATTCCCGTGTAGTAGCCCACGCCCTGAAGCTCGGTCGCAATGGTCTCGCGCGGATCGAACAGGATGGCCGCATTCTTCATGACGCCGTTGTGATCGTCGCGCTGACCAGAGAGGAGCGCCGCGCGGCCGGGGCAGCAGAGTGAGAAGTTGCCCCAGTAATTCGTGAATGAGATGCCCTGGTCAAGAAAGGTCGCCTTGAAGTTCGGCAGCCGCTGAAAGACGCGGTCGTCCATTGCCGCGAAGTCGTCGATCAAGAGCACGACGATGTTCGGTTTGCCAGGCGGCGTTGGCGGGGGAGGAGGAACACGGGCAGGCGCCAGAGGAGGCGCCGGGGTCGTAGATGCCTTGGCAGGCGGTGTAGGGATGAAGACCGTGGTGTCCGTTGCGCGCGCACCGCCGGGTGGCTGCGGGTTGGGTGTCGACGTGGTGGATGTGACCGCCACGAACATGGTGGCGCACATCGCGACGACGAGCGCGAAGGTAGACAGCCGGGCAGCGAGCGACATGACCTATTTCCCTCACGCGATCGTGGGTCCCGCGGGCGCAGGGGCCAACCGTTCGAGCGCGCTCGGGTGAGGATGAGCGGCCGACGCGGGCAATGCAAGGGCTCTTGGTCACGCGTCGATCAGGCGGGTGAAGCCCTCGATCGCGACGGATAGTATCGGCGCCGCAGTGCGGATCCTCGTGCACGACTACGCCGGACACCCTTTTCAGGCTCAGTTGAGCCGAGAGCTCGCACGTCGCGGTCACGACGTCGCCCACTCGTTCCTCGCGCGAGACCGCAATCAAAAGGGGGCGCTTGAGCGCCGGCCCGGAGATCCGGCCAGTCTTGTCTTCATGCCGATCCGACGCGGGGACGACTCGAGTCGTCAGGGAGTGGTTCGCCGCATCCGGCACGAGCTCGTGTACGGCCGCGGACTCGTCCGGGCTGCAGCCGCATATGGACCGGACGTGATCATCTCAGCGAACACTCCGCTTCCCGCGCAGTGGCAGCTGATGACCTGGTCACATCGATCGAGCAGCGGCTTCGTCTACTGGATGCAGGACCTGATCAGCGTCGCCGTGACGCAGAAGGTCAGGCGCAGATTCGGGTGGATGGGATTTCCCGCAACCAGGTTGGTGCGCTGGCTCGAACGTTCATCTCTCGTTGGCGCTGACGGCGTTGTTGCCGTGACGCCGGCCTTCCGTCACGTTCTCGCTCAATACCGAGTCCGCGATGAGAACATTGCGGTCATTCCCAACTGGGCGCCACTCGACGAGATTGTTCCGGTCGAGCGCCGGAATCCATGGGCGATCGAGCACGGGCTCGCCGACGATCTGGTGTTCCTGTACGCCGGCGCGCTCGGCATCAAGCACGACCCGACGCTTCTCATCGAGCTCGCGCAGACCCTTCCAGCGCTAGTGGTCGTCGTTTCAGAGAGCGGCGGCGCCGACGCGGTGAAGGCCGAGGCGGCACGGCGTCAGTTGGACAACGTTCGTGTCCTGCCGGTCCAGCCGTATCAACGACTGTCCGAGGTCCTGGGGTCGGCCGACGTTCTCGTCGCAACGCTTGACCGGCAGGGGAGCGCGCACTCGGTGCCGTCAAAGGTGTTGTCGTACCTCTGTGCCGAGCGGCCCATCCTGGCGATCATTCCGCGTGAGAATCTTGCCGCGGCTGTCGTCGCCGAGTCCGGCGGCGGTGTTGTCGTCCAAGCAGACGACGTCAGCGGCGCGCTTGCCGCGGCACGCCGGCTCGCCGAGAACGAGCTGCAACGCCACGAGCTCGCGCGGCGCGGTCGGGCCTATGCCGAGCGAACATTCGACATTCGACGGATCGGCGACGAGTTCGAGGCCGTGCTGGCGCGCGCAAGCGCGGCCAGGAAGTAGCGGGGGGAAGTGCCATGGCCCTCATTACGCGGTGATGACAGTCATGCGCAGTGACAGCAGGATCCTCGTCGCCGGCGCCGGCGGATTCATCGGCGGACACCTGGTCCGTCGCCTGCGCCGGCTCGGGTACGCAAACATCCGCGCCGTCGATGTCAAGCCCGTCGGAGCGTGGCACCAGCATGATCCAGATGTCGAGAACATCAGTGCCGACCTCCGTCTGCCCGACGCCTGCCAGGAGGTCATGGCCGACGTCGACTTCGTGTTCAACCTGGCCGCCGATATGGGCGGCATGGGCTTCATCGAGAGCCACAAGGCCGACTGCATGCTGTTAGGACGATGTGCTCGACCTGCGCCGAGTTGGCCCGATCGAGCAGATCACGGAACAACGCCGCTCGGTCAGCCGGCACATTCGTCCGAACGACGATAGGCAGCGCGCCTATGACGCTGGGCAGGCCCGGGAACAAGTTTCGGGCGATGCTCACCCAGAGGGCTTAACCCTTCGTTAGCGACGACTTAGCTTGCGCTTAGCGCGGTGGTGCTAGCCGTCGACGTCTTCCTCGTCGGCGCCCCAGAGATGAGCGTCGCGCAGCACTTTGGCCGGATCTGCCGCAACGGCCGCCAAGGCCTCCCCGAACAGCCAAACCGCGGTGTCTGCCTCTGCCTCGTTGATCACGAGCGGCGGTGACATGCGCACGACATCGTCACCAGCTTCGAGCACGAGCAGGCCGCGCGTGAACGCCGCCCACTGGACCGCCTCGGCCGTTTCGCCGCTGTCAAACTGGACGCCGATCATCAGCCCCTTGCCGCGCACGTCGCGAACCATGTCCGGATGGTCGGCCGCGATGCGACGCAACCCGGCCATGATCTGCTCGCCGCGCGCCGCAGCGTTGTCGATCAGCCCCTCGTCGAGCATCGCGATGGTCTCGAGCGCCGTGGCGCAGGAGATGGGATTGCCGCCGAACGTCGAGCCGTGGTGGCCGCCCTGCCAGGTCATCAGCTCAGCGCGCGCGATGGCGGCGCTGATCGGCATGCCTGAGGCGATGCCCTTGGCCGCGCACAGGATGTCCGGCTGCACGCCGAAGTGCTCGATCGCCCACATCCTGCCCGTCCGGCCGGCGCCCGACTGGACCTCGTCGGCGATGAGCAGGATGCCGTTGTCGTCGCAGATCTTGCGCAGGCGCGGGAAGAACGCCGCATCGGGGATGACATAGCCGCCTTCGCCCTGGATCGGCTCGACGATCACGGCCGCGATCTCGTTGGCGGGCACGAGGCGCTTGAAGACGCGCTTCTCGAGCTCGTCGAGGCCCTCCGACCCGAACGGCACGTGGAGGACTCCGGGCAGCATCGGCCCGAAGCCGGCGTGGTACTTGGACTTTGAAGCGGTCAGGGTCACGGCGCCGTACGTGCGGCCGTGGAAGCCGCCGATGAACGCGACGAGGTACTGCCGGCCGGTGGCGAAGCGCGCGAGCTTGATTGCCGCCTCGATCGCCTCGGCGCCGGAGTTGCCGATGAAGCTGCGCGTCGGCCCGTCCATGGGCGCAATGCGGTCGAGCTCGGCCGCCAGCTTGGCGTAGATGGGCAGGTAGAAGTCGGACGCGCTGAAGTGGATCAGGTCGTGCGCTTGGCGCTCGATGGCGGCGGTGATGCGCGGGTGGACATAGCCGGTCGATGACACGGCAATGCCGGCGGTGAAGTCGAGGAAGAGGTTGCCGTCGATGTCCTCGATGGTTGCGCCACGGCCGCGGACGGGCACGATCGGATATGCCCGGGGCAGCGACGGCGACGTGTACTGGTGGTCGAACTTGACGTGATTGCGCGCCTTCGGCCCGGGAATGGGCGTCCGGATATCGGGCACAGTACGGCCCTCGAACGACGGCACCTCATCCAGCGGCGATCGACCACCCACGGTCGCGTTCTTGTTCGTCGCGGCTTCTACCGCCGTAATCTCCCGCTCCGCCAGCTCAGTCATCCCAACACCCCGATCGGTCGCTCAGTGCATAAAAATCATGCAGTCTGTATTAACGAGCAGTCTACACGAGCGGCGAACGCCGGGTCGAGGGCCATCAGGGTGGCGGCAGCGGCTTCAGACGGCCCCTGATCCGCGTGACTTCAGGACCGACCGCCGGCCGCGGGAACCCGTTATGGATTTCGATCGGGATCCAGTTGAGCGACTGCACGCCGTTCGCGCTCAATGTGACATCGAGAATCGCCGTGTCGAGCTCCGGGGCGTCCGTGAATCGGTCGAACACGAAGTTGCCCGTGCTGTAGGCGATGAGTGTCTGGGCCTCGTACACGTAACCCTGGAGCACGTGCGGGTGGGCACCGATCACCAGCGCTGCGCCTGCGTCGATCGCCGCCTTGTCGAAGTTCTTCTGAGCCTTGCTGGGCCTCGAGCTGTACTCGATGCCGCCGTGGACCATGACCACGACGACGTCTGCCTGTTTCTTGGCCGCGGCAACATCCTGGGCGACGATCTGCGGCGTGCCAATGGCGAGGCCGCTCAGCGTGGCGGTGGCCGCCCATTGCCGAGTGTTGAACGCCGGTTTGCCGGAGAAGGGCAAGACGTAACCAAGGAACGCGATGCGCAGGCCGTTGCGCTCGATGATCAGCGGCGCGCGCGCCGCGGCCAGGTTCGCGCCACCGCCGAAGTGCCGTACGCCGGCGGCATCGAGGTACGACAGCGTGTCGGCGAACGCGTCACGGCCGAAGTCCATGGCGTGGTTGTTGGCGTCCGTCACGGCATCGATTCCTGCCGCTGCGAGCGATGCCGCGGCGGAGATCGGCGCCCGGAACGTGAACGTCTTCTTCCACGGCGTGCCGCGATCGGAGATCGTGCACTCGAGATTGGCTACGACCAGGTCCGCCTCGTCGAAGTAGGGCTTGACCTTGACCCACGGCGCGAGCAGCCCGTTCTGGCGGATGCGTCGCCCGATCGACTGGGCGAGCATTACGTCGCCAACGGCCATCAGCCTGACCGTGCCCGACGGCGGCGGGGCATCGGCCTGGCGCCCGTCAAGGAACGCTCTGGCGGGCGCGGCCCCGGCGCCGCCGATGGCGACGACGAGCAGCGCCATGACCAGAACGGTCCAGCGCCGCGCAACGCGGCTCACGATTCCCCTCCTGTTGACCTCGCTGCGGCGCCCGATCACCACCGCGCCGCTTGTTAGTCGACGATCGTCTGCGACTGCTCGCGCATGAACTGCTGCACGTAGTACAGGCCGCCGCCGGCCTTGCCGGTCGAGCCGGACGCCTTCCAGCCGCCGAACGGCTGGATGCCCGGCCAGGCACCAGTCGTCGCGCCGGCGCGCCGGTTCACGTAGACCACGCCAGCCTGCATGGTGTCGAGGAACTTTTCGATCTCGCCGCGGTCCTCGCTGAAGAAGCCAGCCGTCAGGCCGTAGATGTTCTCGTTCGCCAGCGTCAGCGCCTCGTCGATCGAATCGACCGGCGCGACACTGATGAACGGCACGAACAGCTCCTCGCGGAAGACGCGGTGCGTGGCCGGCAGCCCGGTGACCACGGTGGGCTGGACGAACCAGCCGCGCTCGTACTCACCGCCGAGCAGCCGCTCGCCGCCGGTCGCGATCTTGCCGTCGGCACGTGACTCGGCGACGGCCGCCTCGTAACGCGCCACGGCACGCTGGTCGATCACCGGCCCAAGCCAGATCTCGCGCCGCAGCGGATCACCTATCGCGATCTTCTGTGTCTTTTCGACGAGCAGTCGGAGGAACTCGTCGAACACGGGGCGCTCGACATACGACCGACTGTTGGCCGAGCACTTCTGGCCACCGAAGCCGAACGCCGCGCGCATGACGCCCTCTGCCGCCTCCTCGAGATCGGCGTGGCGCGACACGATCGACGGGTTCTTGCCGCCCATCTCGACGATGACCGGCTTGGGGAAGTCGCGCGCGAAGGACTTGTACAGCTCGAAGCCGACTTCGAACGAGCCGGTGAAGACGACGCCGTCGATGCCCGGATTTTCCTGGAGCTCGGCACCGACGGTCGCGCCGGGGCCGGCGACGTAGTTGAAGACGCCAGCCGGCAGGCCGGCGTCGCGCAGGCATTCGTACAGCTTCATGCCCAGCAACGGCGCGTCGCTCGACGGCTTGAAGACGACAGCATTGCCCGCGACGAGTGCGCCACCGGCCGGGCCGCCGGACAGTGCCATCGGGAAGTTGAACGGGCTGATCACGGCGAAGACACCGTGCGGCTTGAGCACTGAGCGCGTGTGGACGGACTGATCGCCCAGGTTGCCCATCGGCACGTCGAAGCCGTCGCTGGCCTCCATCTGGTCGCAGTAGTAGCGGATCAGATCGGCCGTCTCCTCGACGTCGCCGAGTGCCTCGAGGCGGTTCTTGCCGACCTCGTTGCACATCAGCGCGCCGTACTCCATCTGTCGCTCGCTGATCAGGTCGGCGGCACGGCGCATCAGCGCCACGCGCTCGCGCCACGGCATCTTGGCCCACGCGGGCTGGGCGGCCCTGGCGGCGGCGATTGCGTCCTTGACGTCCTGGCGCGTGCCCTTGGCGAAGTAGCCCAGCACCCGATCCGAATCGATCGGCGAGCGGTCCTCGAACTCGCCTTCACCGTGGCGCGGCTCGCCGTTGACGTAGTTGGGGTGGTGTTGGCCGAGTTGGGCGGCGGCCCGCTCAATCCCTCGGTCGAACTGCTCGTGGAGCTCCTCGTTGTCGGCGCGCAGGGTGGCGTAGGTGATCTTCAGCCGCGGGCGCTCGATCGTGTCGGTCATGGTTGCTGGGTTACCTCCGTATCGGCAAAAGTCTACGCCGGGCGCTTCGTCTTCCGGCTACTGCCGAACGGCTCTTGTGGGCGCGCGCGAACCCGGCCGAGTATCGGGCTCAGAGTGCGCGCGCGCGCCGCCGCTGAAGGGGTTGTCCAGATGTCCACGAGCACCATCTCAGTCAGCAAGCAGGCCGATCTTGCCGGGCCGGGCATCGGCTCATACGACGAGCTCGAGAAGATACTGCCGACCGATTACCGCTCGGCACTCGATCGGCGCGAGACGCAGATCGCGATCTACGAGGTCAAGGACTACATCGAGCGCGAACTGTGTCGCGAGCTCAATCTGATCCGCGTCCAGGTCCCGGTGATCGTCGACGTCGAGTCAGGCGTCAACGACATGCTCGACCGCGATGGTTCACGGACGCCGATCCAGTTCCACATCAGCAACGACTACGACAAGCATCCGATCGACGCCCAGATCGTGCAGGCCGCGACCAAGTGGAAGAGGGTCGCCCTCAAGCAGTTCGGCATGAAGGCAGGCGAAGGCCTGTGCACCGACATGCGCGCCGTGCGCAAGGACTACTTCCTCGACCACGACCACAGCGTCTATGTCGACCAGTGGGACTGGGAGCGCGTTGTCACGCCCGAAGATCGCAACCTCGAGTACCTCAAGCAGACCGTGCGCGCGATCTGGCGCGTCCTGCGTGGCGCCGAGGCCCACGCCCGCGAGTTGTTCCCGCAGCTGCGCGACGAGCGCTATCCCGACCTGCCCGAGGAGATCGTCTTCCTGCACGCCGAGGACCTCCTGGCGCGCTACCCCGATCTGCCGCGCAAGCAGCGCGAGACGCGCATCCTGCAGGAGTACCCAGCGGTCTTCATCATCGGCATCGGCTGGAAGCTCGACGACGGCTATCCGCACGAGATGCGCGCCGCCGACTACGACGACTGGGCCACGCCGACGCTATCCGACGACGGCCGCCCGATGCACGGCCTGAACGGCGACATCCTCGTCTGGAACCCGGTCACCAAGCGCCGTCACGAGCTGACGTCGATGGGCATCCGGGTCAACGCCGAGACGCTCCGTGAGCAGCTCGAGATCACCGGCCAGACCGACTGGCTCACGCTGCCCTACCACCGCGGCATCATCAGCGGCGAGCTGCCACTGTCGATCGGCGGTGGCATCGGGCAGTCGCGGACGCAGATGCTGCTGCTCAAGAAGGCCCATCTGGGCGAGGTCACGGTCAGCGTCTGGCCGAAGATCCTCAAGGACATGTGCGCCGAGCGAAACATCATCGTTATCGAATAGCCGCGCGCTGTGCTGATGTGGCGCGACCGTCCCTCTGTGGGGTGAATCGCGGTCGTTCCGATTAAACGGAACGACCCGCCGCAACGGCTACTTCAGCCTCGTGCTCAGCGAGCAAGTCTTGCTCAGCGCGTCGTGAGATGACGCTGGCGACGTGTGCGGCTTTGCGCTGGTGTGCTTGCTTTAGAAGTACCAGATCCCAGCGGTAATGCCGCTTGGGCGGAACTATCGTGATCGAGGCGGCTGGCGCCCGCGACGCGAGCGCGCGGGCGTCAGGACGCGGCCTGAACGTCGCGGAAGCAGTCCGAGCAGTAGACGGGCTTGTCCTGGCGCGGCTTGAACGGCACCTGGGCGGCATTGCCGCACTTCGAGCAGATGACGGCGAAGTATTCGCGCTGCGGCCGGGAGTCCCCGCGCTCGTAGCCACGTGGACCGCCGATCTCGCGTACGTCGAAGCCGCTTGTCTCACGCATCTGACGACGCGAGGCGCGGCACGACGGACAGCGCTTGGGATCGGAAGCGAACCCCTTCTGCGCGTAGAACTCCTGGTCGGCGGCGGAGTGGATGAACTCAACGCCGCAATCGGCGCAGGTGACGGTTCGATCTTGATAGGACACCTGCGACCTCCCCTTGGTCAGCTCTTGGCAGTCGACACCGATGTGGCCACCGGTCAGACCAGCGGGGATTCGAGCCGAGCGAACGTACGGCGTGGCGTCGGAACAGGAGTCGGGCGCCAACCCAGTTTGCTCTGCCGAGGTCCCTGAAACTGGGGCGCACCGGTAACCTTCGAAGCCTACCACCCACGGCCGGAACCGGGCTGGGAAGTGCCGCCCTCGGCAGCACCGTTGGCGATTCTTAGCCCTTCCTTCCTATGTCCGACCCGGACCCGCGGCTGTCAGAATTGCGGTTACTCGTTACACCACCTGCCGAGCTGGGAGTCCGATTCTCGATGCCGCGCCTTCTGCACATGGCTGACGTACACCTGGGCGCGCGGCACGACGACCTTGGCCCTGCCGCGGCAGCGCAGCGTGAACGCCAGTTCGAGGCGTACAAGCGGGCGATCGACCTCGCGCTTGCCGAGAAGGTCGACCTGGTCCTGATCTGCGGTGATCTCTTCGACTCCAACAGCCAGCCCAAGCGCTCGGTCGAACGTGCCGCCGCAGAGCTGGGCCGCCTCGCCCAGCGCCACATCGCGGTCGTGCTGATCCCGGGCACGCACGATTGCTACGACACAGCCTCGATCTACCGCGTCTTCGATCTGGCGGAGATGTCGGGCGCGCCGCCGGACAGCGGCCTCGTGACCGTCCTGACCGACACCAAGTCGAGCGTCGCCTTCGATGAGCTGGGGGTGACCGTCCGGTCCAAGGTGTTCCCAACCAAACGTGCGTCGGAGAGCCCGCTCGGAGCGCTTGCGATCGGTGTGCAAGAAAGCGCCCAGGGCGGCGGCCGCAACTGGCAGGTCGGCATGGTCCACGGCTCGCTGGCCGTGCCCGGCCGTTTTGATGCCGATGACGTCACCTTCACCGAGCAGGAGGTCGCGGCCAGCAACCTCGATTACCTCGCCCTGGGCCACTGGCACTCCTTCCGCGAGGGTCGGGCCGGCCGGACCGTATGGGCCTACTCGGGCGCGCCCGAGATGGTGGCGCTCGACCAGGATGGCGCCGGCCAGATCCTGCTCGTCGGCCTCGAGGAGCGCGACGGCCAGCGCCGCGTCACCGTCGAGCCGCGACCGGTCGGGCGCACCCAGTTCCGCAAGCTGGAGATCGACGCCGCCGGGCTGGCCTCACAGGCGCAGCTCGGGGGTCAGCTGACTGATCTGGCGAACCCGGACCTGGTGCTCGACGCGCGCGTCGTCGGCGTACGCAACGAGGATCTCGACCTGAACGTCGAGGAGCTCGAGCGTCAGCTGGCGTCGGGGTTCCTGCGCGTGCGCGTGCGTGACGCGTCGATCGCGCCGCTCGCCGAAGCGCAGCTCGCACCGGCCGACACCATTCCCGGTGCGCTCATGCGCGACTTCCGGACACGCATCGTCGACCACGAGACGCGCGGCGACACGGAGCGCGCAGCGGAGCTGCGTGAGGCACTCCGCCTGGGCATGCTCCTGCTCGACGATCCGACGCGGGTGACGCTGGCATGAACATCACCCGCTTGCGGCTGAAGGACTTTCGCCGTCACGCTCAGCTCGACATCGAGTTCAAGCCCGGCCTGAACATCGTCCGCGGGCCGAACGAGGCCGGCAAGTCGACCATCCAGCGTGCGCTCGAGATGGGGCTGTTCCGTCGCCCGACATTCGCGTCGGCGGAGCTCGACGAGCTGAAGCCATGGCACGCGCCGGAAGCCGACCCGCACATCGAGATCGACTTCGACGACGAAGGACAGGCCGGCTCGCTGCGCAAGACCTTCGCCGGCCATCGCGGCACGGTCGAGATGGAATGGGCCGGCCAGACGCTGACCGATCCGGCCGCGGTCGAGCAGCAGGTCGCGACCCTGACCGGCTTGCCGTCGGAGAAGTTCCTGCGCTCGACCGCGAGCGTGCACCACCAGGAACTGACCGGCCTGACGCAGGACGAGAGCACTCTTCGCGACCGGCTCCAGCAGTCAATGAGTGGCGCGGACCGCGGCACGCACGCCGCGCGCAAGAAGCTCGAGGACGCCATCCGGCGCTACAGGACGGAGGGTGCCAAGAACCCGGGCTACCTCAAGGTCCTGCGCGCGGACGTGGACCGGCTGCGCGAGCAGAAGCGCTCCGGCGAGGGAGCGCTCGCGCAGCTCGAGGCGGACCGGCGCACGCTGGCGGCGGCACGCGCGACCCGCGCCAAGCTCGACCGGCAGCTCACTGAACAACGAGACAACGCCGCGAAAGCTGAACGTGCCGCGAAGCTGACCGCGCGCGCCGCCGACGCGACCAAGCGCTACGCGCTCTACAAGCGTGGCGCGGAGCTCCGCGAGGAGATCGGCAAGCTCGACGCGTCGCATCCATCCGGCGTGGCACTGCCCGTCCTGCGCACGACCGTCGAGCATCTGCGCCAGCTCGAGTTCCGCATGTCGGAGATGCGCGCGGAGATGGCCGCCGAGCCGGACCTGTCGGGCTACGACGTTGCCATTCCAAACCCGACGTGGCAGCCGTGGATGGTGGCCGCCGGAGTGCTGCTCGCGATCGCCGCGGTGGCACTGGTTGGCGGTTTCGCCGCCGGCGCGCTGATCGTTGGACTCGTCGTCGCCGTGGCCGCGGCCGCCGCGGCGGCAGGTGCCTTCATGGCCGCCCAGCGCGAGCGCCGGCGGGCAACGGACGTCCGTATGCAGAACGAGCTGCGCGAGTCTGAGATCGCGCGCCGGCTGACTGGCCGCACCCAGATAGCGGAAAAGATCCGCCAGGCCGAACAGGAGCGCGTCGAGGCGCTCCGCTCGTTGCATCAGCCCGACCTGGCCACGGCCGAGCGGGTCCTCGCGGCCGAGACGGAGCACGTCGCCAACATCGGCGCACGGCGCGCCGAGTATCGCGGCCTGATGGGCGACGACCCGACCGCCGAGGACGTGGCCACGTTGCGCGACCGTGCCGCGGCAGAGGCCGACGAGTGCAAGCACACGTTGGCCGGCATGGGCGAGATCGGCCGTGACCCGGAGCGCCATGTCGCGGCCTTCAACCTCGCGCTCCAGCGCCTTGCGCCGGAGCGCGAGCAGGCCATGCAGACAGAGGCCAACGCCGACGCACGCGTCAATAACAACGCCGTCGACGCCGAGCAGGTCGCGGCCGCCGCCGAGGCGCTCGAGCAGGCCGAGGAGGAGCTCACGGCCGCTGAGCGGCGCCTGCGCATCTACGAGGACGTGCTGGCGACGTTGAACGCCGCCGAGCGCGGGACGATGAAGAAGGCCGCGCGCTTCCTCGAGCAGCGCATGGCGCGGGACATTGAGCGCATCACCGGCGGCCGTTACAGGCGGCTGCGCGTAGACGAGCTGACGCTGACATTCACGGTCTATTCGCCCGAGCTCAACGACTGGATCGATGTGCGCCGCCTGTCGCAGGGCACGCTCGACCAGCTCTACCTGTGCGCGCGGCTGGGCATCGTCCGCCAGGTCACTCAGCCGGCGACGCCGCCGCTCATCTTCGACGACCCGTTCGTGACCTTCGACGCCGAGCGCGCGGAACGCGCGCTGAAGATGCTCAAGGAGCTGGCGCGCGACTTTCAGGTCATCTACATGACCTGCTCGGAGCGCTATGACGCGGTCGCAGACAACGTCGTCGTGCTCCCCGAACCGCTCGAGAAGGATGAGCCGGAGCCCGTCACCCCGACCGGCGCGGGCGAGGCGATGCCGATGTGGTCGAGCGCGACGCTGGCCGACGCCGCGCCGATCGGCGCCGGGGGCACGGCCAACGGCTATACGACTGGCAACGGCAAACCCGCCGTGGCGGACGTGCCGGCTACGAGCCCGGCGCAGCCTGCGCCGCCCGTCGCGCCGCTCTGGCCGGAGGAGCGCTGAACCTCAGCGGCTCGGTCTACGGCCTGCTCTCCGCGATCTCGTGGGGCGCGGGCGACTTCGGTGGCGGTCTCGTCAGCCGTTTCTCGAGCGTCTTTTCGGCGCTGATCGCGGGCGAGAGCGTGGGTCTGCTGGGCAGTCTCGCGATGGCCGTCGCATTCGGCGAGCCGCTGCCTTCTGCGACCTCTTTCCTGTGGGCCCTAGCCGCGGGCACGTGCGGCATTGCCGGCCTGGGCGCCTTCTACTACGCGCTGTCGCGCGGCACGATGGGTGTCGTCGCGCCGCTGACGGCAGTGATCGGCGCCGGCCTGCCGGTCGTCATCGGCCTGCTACAGGGGGAGCAGCTCGAGCTCGTCCGTGGCGCAGGCATCGTCGTCGCCCTCGCCGCCGTCGCGCTCATCTCGCTGCCGGGCCGTGCGACCACGACCGACGAGCGACGCCTGCTGCGTGTGGACCTCAGCCAGCTGCCGTTGATCGTCATCGGCGGCGTCGGCTTCGGCCTGTTCTTCGTCTTCCTCAGCCAGGCAGCGGGCACGGGCGAGACGTGGTGGCCGCTCGTCGTCGTACGCCTCGCCAGCGTTGTCTTAATCGCCGCTGCCACCATCGTGGCTATCGCCCGTACCAAGGCGCCGCGCCTCGCGACCCGCGCGGACATCGTCTTCGGCTTGCCCAGGATCCGTGCCCGCGCGCTGCCGTTGCCACTCCTGGCGGGCCTTTTCCTGCTGACCGGCGTCGGCGATCTGGGCGGCAACGCGTTCTTCGTCCTCGCCACGCGCGCCGACGTGCTGTCGGTCGCGGTCGTGCTCGCCTCGCTCTACCCGGTCGTGACCACGCTTCTTGCCGCAGTCTTCCTGCACGAGCGACTTCGCCTCGTGCAGGTTGTCGGGGTCCTGCTCGCCTCGCTCAGCGTGCCGCTGCTGCGCTAACTTCCTGGTTCGGGATGACGCGGCGAACCTCCCAGCCGCCGCCGTCCATCGCGCGCACGTCGTAGTGGGGCTGGTCGTAGGTCGTCGGACCCTGCTTGCGCCGGCCGGTGGCCAGCTCGAAGCGCGAGGCGTGCCAAGGACACTCGATGCAGCCATCGACGATCTTTCCCTGCGCCAGCGGGCCGCCCGCGTGGGCGCACACGGAATGCATCGCGTAGACGGTCGTGCCCTGGCGCACGACGACGAGCGTCTGCGCGCCGGCCTTGGCCGCCGTCGGCGTGTTCTCCGGAATGTCAGTCACGTCGAGCTTGGTCCAATCCGACTTTGGCCCGAAGCGCCACGCGTGGCGATTGACCATGTTGCCGAAGCCGTAGACGACCTCGCCGCCCACCCACGCCGCACCAGCGACGATCACGTAGCCGATGAGCGAGAGCACGACCGGGATCGTCCAGTCTCCTGCCGGCGACGAAAGGCGGAGCCCGAGCGAGACGATGTAGATCAGGAGGGCGACGACCATAAGCGTGGCGTGGACGGTCGCGACCGTGCGCGGCTCGTCATCCGTGTCGCTGTAGTCGGCCGCGCCGGCGACGGCCGCGCCGATCATGGCCAGGATCGCGAACGCGAGCGTCACGTTGCCCGCACTGCGCAGATCCAGGACATCGAAGATCACGACGAGCGTCAGTGCCCCGATGGGCACGTCGGTCAGCACGGCGTGGATCGAGTGGCCCAGCCACTTTCCGTTCAGGAAGTCCTGGATCGGTCGCATCGGGCGAAAGACGGCGCTGATCCAGCGCTGATTGAAGTCGCCGAAGGGCCGCGCCCAGCCGTACTGGGCGTAAAGAAGTCGACTGAGCAGCCGGCCGATCATTCACTCACCTCCAATGCAGCGCAGGTTAGCGTCCTAACGCAAGTGGAAACCTGACATAGAAGTCAGCTCGTCCCGACGAGCACGCCGGCGACCGCGCACAGGACGACGATGACTATCGGCGGCGTGCGCGCCACCACGAGCACCGTGAAAGCCGCGGCGGCTATCGCGACGTCGATCCAGCTGCCGACGGCGCTGGTCCAGACCGGGTTGTACAGCGCCGCCGCGAGCAGGCCGACGACCGCCGCGTTCGTGCCACTCAGCGCGCGTCGAAAGGAAGTCGATCGGCGCAGGTCGTGCCAGAACGGGAGCGTGCCCCAGATGAGCAGGAACGCGGGCAGGAAGATCGCCGCGAGGGCCAGCAGGCCGCCGCCGATGCCCGACGGCGGGACGCTGCTGACCGTGCCCAGGAACGCGGCGAAGGTGAACAGCGGCCCCGGCACCGCCTGCGCGGCGCCGTAGCCGGCGAGGAACTGGTCCTGGCCGACAAACCCCGGGTCGACGGTCGTGGCGTGCAGCAAGGGCAGGACGACATGGCCACCGCCAAAGACGAGCGCGCCGGAGCTGTAGATGCCGCCCACGAGGTCGAGCGTCTGCGAGGACGCCAATCGGGCGGCAAGCGGCAGCACGACGAGCAGGCCAAAGAAGAGGACCAACGCGGCCACGCCGACGCGCCGGCTGATCGGGCTTGCCTCTTCTGGCGTCGCGGGCGCCTCGTTTTGGCGGATCAAGAGCAGGCCGAGCAGCGCGCCGCCGGCTATGACCGCCAGCTGCGTCAGGGGAGTGGCGATGAGCAGCGCGACGGCCAGCGCGGCGAGGGCGAGGCCGCGGCGGGTCCAGTCCGGTGTCAGCGTCCTGGCCATGCCCAGCACGGCCTGGGCGACGACTGCGACGGCGGCCAGCTTCAGGCCGTGGACCCAGCCCGCGGCCGAAAGGTCGCTGGAGCCCGCGTACAGGCCCAGCAGGATGAGCGCTGCGGCCGACGGAAGGGTGAAGCCGAGCCACGCGGCGAAACCGCCACGCATGCCGGCGCGACGTGTGCCGATGGCGATGCCGAGCTCGCTGCTTGCCGGGCCGGGCAGGGATTGGCACAGCGCGACGAGGTCCGCGAACGCCGCCTCGTCAAGCCATCGTCGGTGCTCGACGTACTCGCGCCGGAAGTAGCCGATGTGCGCGATCGGGCCGCCGAACGAGGTCAGCCCAAGGCGCAGCGCCACGGCGAGGACCTCGAGCGCCGAGCCGCGACCGCGGCTTTCGACTCCGGTTGCCGCACCCGCCGAACTCACGGCGCGAGACTACCGGGCGCTCCGCTACTTCCCGCCCGGCGCGGTCAGGAGGTCAGCTGCTCGACTTCGGCTGTGGCGGCGCGATCGAGGACCCAGACCGCGTTGGGCAGGAGGGCCGCCTGCGACGGCCAGCGCGCGACGTCGCGGTCATCGCCCAGGACCTGGCCGATGATGCCGGCCTTGGCGCTGCCCGCGGCCATCATCAACACCAGTCCAGCGACGGGTAAAACCCGTGCTGACAGCGTCACTCGCGCGACATGTGGCGCGACATGCTCCGGGGCCGGGACGCCCAGCACGATCGGCGCGTCGAGTGCCAGGCCGGGACTGCCGGGGAAGAGCGAGAACATGTGCCCGTCGGGGCCGATGCCGGACAGGATCACGTCGAAGATCGGCACGCCGCCCTTGGCCAGCGGCAGGTAGCGGTTCAGGTCGTGCAGGTAGAGCTGGGCCGCCAGGTCGACCGGCTGATCGTCGCTGAGCGTCTCGTCGACCTCGACCGGATGCACGTTTCCGGGGTCGACCGCCAGACCGGGAACGTCGCCCGCGGCAACGTCGTCGCCCTGCCCGCCGTAGCCGGACAGCCCGGCTCGCTCGGACATCGCCAGCAGCAGCGAGTAGGCGAGGCCGGCGTTCGAGAACGGGTGGTCGATGGGCACGAACCTGTCGTCGCCCCACCACAGGTTGACCTTGCCCCAGTCGAGCGCGCCGGCGTTCGCCGGCGCGCGCAGCTCGCGGTACAGGGGCACGGCCGAGGAACCGCCGCTCAGCGCGATGTGCGCCACACCGCGCTGCTCGACTGCTTCCGAGAGCGCCGCAACGATGCGCCGCGCCGACTCGCGCGCCACGGCTGCCTCATCCTCGACGACGACGATGCGGGCCCCGCCGAGGAGATCGCGTGCCTCGGCCTCAGCCACTGCTGACGAGCCTCACGGCACGGATCAGCGCGCCTTCGAAGATGCGGTCGAGGCCGGGCGAGTCGAGCGCCTCGGCGATGAACGGTGTCTCGTCGAAGGGTTCGAGGCGGCCCGCGCGGCGCGAGACCTGGGCGCCGTTCCAGTCGGCCGTGGCCAGGAGATGGTCGGCCTGGCGTGTGATCCGCGCGCGGACGGTGGCACGCGGCCGGACTGCCTCGAGGTCGACGCGGACGAGCGAGCCGGCCGCGCGCTGCGCGCCGTCGAGCGTGGTACGCACCGGGCGCAGCTCGACGCTGATCTCGCGCTTGCCGCGCCTGAAGGCGCCGTGCAGGTAGTCGTCGTTGTCCACGGATGCCAGCGGCCGCTCAACCTCCCAGCCCAGGCGCGCAGCGAGCCAGCCGAGGTAGAACGCCGCCTTGGAGACGCGCAGCGTTGAACTTGGCCGCGCGACGTCGATGCGCACGCTCTTGATGTGGTCGAGCTCCTGGATAAGCAGCGGATGGTCGAACATCGCCGCGAGCAGCTCGCGCCAGAGATTGAGCCGCAGCCAGCCGACGTCCGTAACGGAGACGCCGTTCGCGACGACTGTCGCCAGGCCCGCCAGGCGCTTGCCGCCGTCTTCGTTGAACGAACCGGAATCGACCAATAGCCTGTTCGCCGTCGAGACGATCTCGTTGAATTGGCGCGTGCCAAAGGGCGGGTCGTCGGGCCACCACAGGACGACGGGCAGATCGTGGATGAGCAGCGGCGTGACCACGCGTGACAGGTGCTGCGACAGCTCGCCGCCGGTCTTGATCAGGATCTGCTCGGTGCACATCTCCGAACCGGAGCGATCGTTGAGCTTGCACTCGGCGTAGATGTGCGCGTCCATGTGCGACGGGCCGTCGAAGTCACCCGGCGAGAGGACGATGGCGCGCGAAGGATGGCGCTGATGAAGTGCGTTGATCGCGGCCAGCGCGCGCTCCGAGACCTCAGGTCGCGGCGCGACGACGACGAGGGTCAGGACACTCGTGCGCATGCGCACGTGCACCGATCGCGACGTGGCCATGCGCGCCGCGAGCCGTGGATCGGCCATCGCCTCGTCGCGCGAGGCGCTGCTCAGCTCCGCGCCCGATGCCTCCTCGGCGGCCGCGCTCCAGACCTCGCCCAGCTGGTCGACGCACTGCGAGATGCTCGTCGCGCGAACGTGCCAGCGCGACGTGGTCGGGTCCATCTCGAGCTCGGTCGTCACCGCGTCGTAGTCGGGGTCGCTCAACTCGACCGTCCTGCGCGGGCTGTAGAGCGGCGGGATCGACGACTTGCCGTCGGTGCTCATCGAGTCGCCAGGCTACATTCGCCGCCAGCGCCGGCCGTCGTGCTCGATCAGCTTGTCGGCGGCCTCCGGCCCCCACGAGCCGGCTTCGTAGAAGCAGATGTCGCTGTCCGGCGTGCCTTCGCGGTCCCACTCCTGCCAGACATCGATCATCGGCGTGACGATGCTCCAGGCCGCCTCGACCTCGTCCGCGCGGGCGAACAGCGCAGGATCGCCCAACATCACGTCCAGGAGCAGCGTCTCGTACGCCTCGGGCGCCTCGCGCGCGAACGACAGGCCGTAGGTGAAGTCCATGTTCACGCTGCGCACGTCGAGGCCCAGCTCGGGCACCTTGGCCGCGAAGCGGAGCATGATCCCCTCGTCGGGCTGGATGCGCAGCGCCAGCAGGTTCGGCTCTGGCGGCGTGGCCGACTCGCCGAAGAGCATCAGCGGTGGCAGCTTGAACTGGATCGCGATCTCGGTCGCCCGGCGGGCCATGCGCTTGCCGGTGCGCAGGTAGAAGGGGACGTCCGCCCAACGCCAGTTCTGCACCTCGAGCTTGAGCGCGACGAAGGTCTCCGTCTTGGAGGTCGGCGAGACCTCTTCCTCCTGGCGATAGCCGACAACGCGCTTGTCGCCGATCCAGCCTTCCTTGTACTGCCCGCGCACTACGTTTGCCCGCACCCGAGCCTCGGTCCACCTGGTATCCACGGCGCGGAGCACGCGCACCTTCTCGTCGCGCAGCGCGTCGGCTTCGAACGCGATGGGCGGCTCCATGGCGACCAGCGTCAGCAGTTGCAGCAGATGGTTCTGGAGGATGTCGCGACTTGCGCCGGCCTGCTCGTAGAACTCGCCGCGGCCCTCGACGCCGAGGTCCTCGGCCACCGTGATCTGGACATGGTCGACATAACGCCTGTTCCAGAGCGGCTCGAAGATGCCGTTGCCGAAGCGGAAGACCATCAGGTTGCGCACCGTCTCCTTGCCCAGGTAGTGGTCGATGCGGTAGACCTGCGACTCTTCGAAAACGCTGATGAGCGCGTTGTTCAGCTCCACGGCAGAGTCGAGGTCGTGCCCGAAGGGCTTCTCGACGACGATCCGTGCCCAGCCCTCGCCGCCGTCGCCCTCGTGTTGGAGACCGGCCTTGCCCAGGTTGGCGATGATTTCCTCGTATGCCGACGGCGGAGTGGCGAGGTAGAAGAGCTTGTTGCCGCGTGTGCCCCGCGCGGCGTCGATCTGCTCGAGCCGCTCCGCGAGCTCGCGGAACGCCGCGCGATCCGCGAACTGGCCGGGCTGGTAGAAGATGCCCTCGGCGAAGTCGTTCCACAGGCCGTCTTCGACCTTGACGCGCGAGTTCTCCTCGACCGACGTGCGCATCATCTTGCGGAACTCGTCGTCCGTCAGCGGCCGGCGCGAGAAGCCGACGACGCTCGTCTCGGCGGGTAGCAACCCTGCGCGGCGCAGGTTGTAGACCGCGGGCAGGATCTTGCGGCTGGTCAGGTCGCCGGTCGCGCCGAAGACGACCATCAGGCACGGCTCAGGCACCTTCTCCAGGGACAGCCCTGCGCGCAGCGGATTCTCGTGTGCCTGATCGGGGGCCGAGTGATATACGCGCACGGTGTCGTGCTGAGCGGCTGCTTTGGTCGTGGTCGTCGCGGCCTTGGTCGTGCCCGGCGCGGTCCTGGGCGTGCGCGGCGCGGTCTTGGGCGCCCCGGACTTGGCTGGGCTGCGTTTTCGGCTGGTTTCCGTGGCCACCCTGGCCTACTCCGTCTTCACGGCATGGCCGCCGAACTGGTTGCGCAGCGCGGCAAGCACCTTGGCTGAGTAGCTCTCGTCCTGCCGGCTCGAGAAGCGCGCCAGGAGCGAGAGGGTGATGATCGGCGCGGGCACGTCGTGGTCCATCGCGTCCTGAACGGTCCAGCGGCCCTCGCCGCTGTCAGCGACCCAGCCCTTGATGTCGGCCAGGTCAGTGCCGTTCTGCTCGAAGGCAAGGCCCGCGAGCTCGAGCAGCCACGAGCGGATGACCGTGCCGTGCATCCAGGCCTTGGCGATGGCTTCGAGATCGAGTGGGTACTCCGACGCGTGCATGATCTCGAAGCCCTCGGCGTACGCCTGCATCAGCCCGTACTCGATGCCGTTGTGGACCATCTTCGTGTAGTGGCCGGCGCCCGACGGCCCGCAGTAGACGTAGCCGCCGTCCGGTGGCGCAAGCGAGGTGAAGATCGGCTCGAGCGGTTTGACCGCCTCGGGATCGCCGCCGACCATCGTGCCGTAGCCGTTGACCAGGCCCCAGATGCCGCCGCTGATGCCGGCATCGACGAAGTTGATGCTCTTGGCCTTCATGAGATCGTGGCGGCGCTTGGAGTCCTTGAAGTTGGAGTTGCCGCCGTCAACGATCGTGTCGCCTGGTTGCAGCAACGCGGCGAACTCGTCCATGGTCTGCTCGGTCGCGTCACCAGCGGGGACCATCAGCCAGACGATCCGCGGCGGGGTGAGCATGTTGACCACGTCCTGGGGCGTGAAGCCGCCTTCCAGCCCTTCGCCCATGATCTCGCGCGTCTTGTCGGGCGACCGATTGAACGCGACCACCCGATGACCCGCGTCGTGCAGCCGGCGGGCCATGTTGCCGCCCATCCGGCCGAGGCCGACGATCGCGAGGTCCAAAGCGTCCTTCCTCCTGGTGGCTGTGGGAGCGGTTGGGAGCGGCGGCTGGCCGGCTAGCGGTCGATCGGCTGGGCGAGCGCGGCAGCGAACGCGGCGTGCAGCTCGTTCAGGCCGACGTCCGGATCATCGCCCAGGTTGACCCGCGCGACGGGCAGCTCGTGCGACTCGAGCGACATGAAGTCGCCCGCCGCCTGGGCGTCGATCAGGATGCCGAACGTCTCGTGCCAGCCCGGAATCTCGAGGTCGTTGGGATGGTTGGCCGTGAGCTGCAGGAAGCAGCCGATGGCTGGCCCGCCCTTGTGCAGCTGACCGGTCGAGTGCAGGAAGCGCGGGCCGAAGCCGACTGTCACCGCACGGCCCGAGCGGTTGCGCAGCAGCGTCGCGATATCGCGCAGCGCCCGTTCACGCTCGGGCGTCGGCGCGACGTACGCCTGCAGCGCGAAGTAGCCACGCGGCTTGACACGTGCCAGGTGACGGCGCAGCTCATCGGCCAGCGCGTCCTTGCTGCCGGTCAGGCGCAGCGGCGCGTCGCCCGTCAGGGTCAGTCCCGTCTCGGTCACGAGCGGCTCCTGTGCGGGCAGCTTGTGCTCGTGGCGGTACTGCTCGAGGACGCGCTTGGTGTTGTCCTTCGACTCGGTGACGTTGGGCTCGTCGAACGGGTTGATGCCCAGCACGGCGCCGGCGACGGCCGTGGCAAACTCCCAGCGGAAGAACTCGGCGCCGAGTGGCGCGTCGGCGGTCGTGGCCAGGTCGATGACCGGGTGCCCGGCCGCGGCGAGCGCGGCGAGCGCGCTGTCCGTGTCGGCCTGCCACGCGGCGTCCGTGCCGCTGCTGAGGCGGACGAAGACACGGTCGTCGGAGTAGACGGCGGGTGAGCCGAGCGGCTCGCCGGCCACCGGAACGATGCCGACACCGTGCTTGCCGGTGCTCTCGGCGACGAGCTGCTCGATCCACATGCTCAGCGCGGCGAGGCGCGGCTCGATGACCAGCGTCAGCTTGTCGCGACCCTGACGGGCAAGCGTGCCGAGCGCCACGCCCAGGTTCAGGCCCGGGTTGTCCGCGGTGTTGACCGTGCAGCTGTCGGCCATCTGCCGAGCTGCGGCCATCAGCGCGCGTAGATCGATGCCGAGCAGCGAACCGGGCACGAGGCCCACGTACGACAGCGCGCTGTAGCGGCCGCCGATGTCCTCCGGGTTCAGGAACAGCTCGCGGAACAGGTCTGCGTGCGGCATGTGGCTGATGCTCGGAGCCGGGTCGCTGACCGCGGCAAAGTGCAGCCCGGCGTTGCCCTCGGGGACGTCGTGATGGATCTTGTCCTCGACGTGCCAGAAATGGGCCAGGAATGCGAGCGGCTCGGTCGTCGTACCGGACTTGGAAGAGATGACGTACAGCGTTCCCGCCGGGTCGGACGCCGCGGTGGTCGCGCGGACAAAGTCGGGATCGGTCGAATCGAGGACGTCGACGGTGATGCCCGGGCCGGCCGGCGCCATCGCCGCCGAGAGCACGGCCGGGGCGAGCGACGAGCCGCCCATGCCGGCCACGACGGCGCGCACGAAGCCTTCGTCGCGAATCTCGGCCGCGAAGGCTTCGAGTGGGTCGATGCGATCGTCAAAACCTGCCGGCAGGTCAAGCCAGCCGAGGCGGTTGCCGATCAGGCCGGCGACTTTCACGTCGCTCGTCCAGACGGTCGTGTCGCGCTCCCAGATGCGCTCAACCCACTTCTGCTCGAGCGCCTGACGCGCCTGATCGTCGATCTTTGCCTGCAGATCGGCCGGAATGCGTGTCGCGCTCGTTGGCACGGCCATGTCGGTCACTTGTGCTTCTCCCGGCCCCGGCTCTTGCTGCCCGCCAGCTCGCGAGCAGCCTTGGTTATCGCCTGTGCGTCGATTTCGGCCAGCTGGAGCTCTTCCTCTGGCGTCGCCGAGCCGGGCATGATTCGGACCGCGAGCAGCTTGCCCTCGACCGTGACACCGGCTTCGGCCAGTGCGCTGAACACGGCCTCGCCCAGGCCGCCCTCGGGCCAATGGTCCTCGACGGTGATCACGCGGCCCGTCGCGCGCGCGGCCTCGAGCAGAGTCTTCGTGTCGAGTGGCTTGACCGAATAGAGGTCGATGACGCGCGCGCGGATGCCGTCGGCGGCAAGCGTGTCGGCCGCCTTGAGTGCCTCGCCCAGGGTTATGCCCGCGCCGACGATCGTCACGTCGTCGTTCGCCGACGACTTCAGCACCTTGCTGCCGCCGATCTCGAACTCCTCGTCGGCGCCGTAGATGACCGGCGTCGCCTGGCGCGTCGTGCGCATGTAGTTGATGCCCGTGTTGTTCGCCATCAGCGCCAGGAGTCGGGCTGTCTGGTTGGCGTCGAACGGATAGAGAACAGTCGAGCCGTGCACGGCGCGCAGCGCGGCGATATCCTCGAGGCCCATCTGCGACGGGCCGTCCTCGCCGATCGAAACGCCGGCGTGCGAGCCGCACAGGTACAGGTTCGCCTGGCTGACCGCGGCCATGCGGACGAAGTCGTAGGCACGGCTGAGGAACGCGGCGAACGTCGCGCTGAACGGCTTCCAGCCGCGTACCTGCATGCCCACCGCGGCACTGATCATCTGCTGCTCGGCGATGTACATCTGGAAGAAGCGCTCGGGGAACTTGTTGCCGAAGGTCTCCGTGTAGGTCGAGTTGCCCACCTCGCCGTCGAGCACGACGATCGTTCCGTCGGCCGCGCCCAGGGCGGCCAGCGCGTCGCCGAACGCCTTGCGCGTGGCGACCTTGGCGCCCTTCTCGTAGGTCGGCAGCTTGAGCTCACCGCCGGCGAAGGTGTGCGGGCGTGCCTGTTCGTCGGGCGTCGGCGGCGTGATCCTGATGCTGGTTCGGCCGCCCAGCTCGCGGATGGCGTCGTCCGAATCGTCGACCGGCTTGCCGTGGAAGCCGTTCCTGTTCTCTTCCCACGCGACGCCCTTGCCCTTCATCGTGCGCGCGATGATTGCCGTCGGCTTGCCCTTGGTCGCGGTCGCCTCCGCGTAGGCCTGGTCGACCGCGACGACGTCGTGGCCGTCGATCTCGATCGTGTGCCAGCCGAAGGACCTGATTCGGTCGGCGTAGACGTCGAGGTCCCACTCGTAGCGCGTCGGCCCGGTCTGGCCGAGGCGGTTGACGTCGATGATCGCGGTCAGGTTGTCGAGGTTCTCGAAGCTGGCTTCGGCGAGCGCCTCCCAGATCGACCCCTCGGCCATCTCGCCATCGCCGCACAGGACCCACGTCCGGTAGTCGAGGCGGTCGAGGCGCTTGGCCGTCAGCGCGATGCCCACGCCGATGGGCAGGCCTTGGCCGAGCGAGCCGGTGGCGACGTCGACATACGGCAGCACGGGCGTGGGGTGTCCTTCGAGCCGGCTGCCCTTGAGCCGGTACGTCTCCATCTCCGGCTCATCGATGGCGCCGATCGCCAGCAGGATCGAGTAGTACAGCGGCGAGGCGTGGCCCTTGGAGAAGATGAGGTGATCGTTGTTGGCTGACTTCGGCTCGTCCACGCGGTAGCGGAAGTACTTGCTCACGAGCACGGCCATCAGCTCGGCCGCCGACATGCTCGAGGTCGGATGGCCCGAGTTCGCGCTTGCCGCGACCCGGATCGAGTCGACTCGGAACTGCTGGGCGAGCTCGCGCCAGGCGTCGTGTTCGGAGTTGTTCAAGGCCATCTCCACGTAGGCTAAACCCGGAAGCGATCGGGGCTGCGTTGTGCAGTCATATCATTGCCCGCCGCCCTATGAAAAAGCCCCGACTCGTATGCATCGGTGACCTAATGCTCGACGTTGTCGTGCGTCCCGCGGCGGAGCTCGCGACGGGCACCGACATTCCGGGATCGGTGCGTCTCCGACTGGGTGGGTCGGCCGGCAACACGTGTCGCGCTTTCGTTGGCCTGGGCGGCAAAGCCGCCTTCGTGGCCGCGCAGGGTTCCGACTCGCTTGGCCGACTTCTCGGTTCGGCGATGCGCGATGCAGGCGTTACCACGCACCTCGTGCGCGTGCCGGGGCCGACGGCGCGCCTCGCGGCGGTCATCGCGCCAAACGGCGAGCGCTCGTTCGTGACTGACCGCGGAGTCGCCGACGCGTTGCCTGCGGATGCCTTGCGCGCCGGCTGGTTCGCGCGCGCGGACGCGCTCCACGTGCCCGCTTATTCGTTGCTCACCGCGCCGCTATCAGCTGCGTCGTTGCACGCGGCGTCGCTCGTCCGCGCGCGCGGCGGCCTGGTCACGGTCGACCTCGCTTCGCGCGCGCCGCTTCTTGCCGCAGGAGCAGACGCCGGCCTGCGTGCGGTGCGTGCCTGCGCGCCCGACATCCTGTTCGCGAACCACGACGAGATGTCTGCGCTCGTTGGATCGCGTGGCGCGCGCAAACTGCTCGATGTGGCACCGATCGTCGTCGTCAAGCTGGGTTCGGCGGGCTGCCGTGTGCTGTGGCGCGGACCAACGGCGGCCGCTCCGCTCGAGATCGAGGTCGCAACGAAGCCGATCAAGGCCGCGGACACGACAGGCGCAGGCGACGCGTTTGCTGCTGGCTTCCTGTTCAGCCTGCTCGGCGGCGACTTTGATCGCCACAAGCCGTCAGCGGCGCAGCTGCGTAAGGCGGCACTCGGCGGACATCGCGCCGCGGCCCGCGCGCTTTCCGGCCCACGACCTGAGCTTGCCCTGTGAACGTGCCGCTATTGGTCGCGCCGCGTGTCACGGAAGCAATTGCGGCCGGACGACCGGTCGTGGCTCTCGAGTCGACGCTGATCACGCACGGCTTCGCCCATCCGATGGGCGTCGATGCCGCACGCCGGGCCGAGGCAGCGGTTCGTGCCAGCGGCGCGGAGCCGGCGACTGTCGCCGTTCACGCGGGCAAGCTGGTGGTCGGGCTGACCGACGACGAGCTCGAGCAGATCGCGACCGCTCGTTCCCCGCGCAAGGCGTCGCGCGCGACGCTTGCCCTGGCACTCGCGGAGGGCGGCTGGGCCGGGACCACCGTGTCGGCGACGATGATCGCCGCGGCGCTCGCCGGTGTCCGGGTCTTCGCCACGGGCGGAATCGGCGGCGTGCATCGCGGCGGCGAGCGCACGATGGACATCTCGGCCGACCTTGATGAGCTCGCGCGCACGCCTGTGCTCGTCGTCTGCGCCGGCCCGAAGTCCGTGCTCGATATCGACCTGACGCTCGAGTATCTCGAGACGCGCGGGGTGCCCGTGCTGGGCTGGCAGACGCGCGCGCTTGCCGGCTTCTACGCCCGTGACTCGGGCCGGGTGCTCGAGGGCTCTGTCGCTGACGCGGCCGACGCCGCGCGTGTCGCCCAGCTCCACTGGAGCCTGGCGCTCTCCTCGGGCCTGCTCCTCTGCGTTCCGCTCCCGGCTGAGGCCGCGCTCTCTCGGGAAGAAGCGGAGGCCGCGATCGCCCAGGCCGTGGCGGACTCAGAGGCCGCCGGCGTTCACGGTCCGGCAGCCACGCCCTTCGTCCTGGCGCGCGTCGCCGACCTCACCAACGGCCGCTCCGTGAGCGCCAACCTCGCCCTGATCGAGAACAACGCCCGCGTCGCCGCCTCGATCGCCGTCGCTCTCGCTGCACGCGGGTGACCAGCACCGTCGCGCCAACGTGACCAGGCGGCCGGCCTAGCTGCGGCGGCGCTGGTTGTCGGGTTAGTTGCGGTTACTGGGCTGCTGGTTCTTCGGTCATATGTGTACATCCCGTTCCTCGGCGATGACACGGCGGTGATCCGTGACCCGGCCTCTCTGCCAGACAATCTCCACGTGTGCGGGCGCACCTGGCACAAGGACGGCTTGGGCCGGCAACAAACTGCAGAGGAGATCACCTCGCTCTCTGAATCGCAGCCAATCGTGGTCGATCCCCGTCAGTTCGCGCCTTGTCCTGCAGGAGCGTGCGACGCGACGGCGACGAGAAGTGCGTGCGCGACCGTGATTTTCGCCCGAGTCGGCCAGGACGCTTACCTCGGCTATTCGCTTTCCGGCGGCCCATAGCCCGCACGAGCAGCTCTTAAGCGGGCGATAAGTCACGGTCGCCATCATCGGACGATGAGGTCTGAAGACGAACTACTCGCCCGGTATTCGCGCCTCCTACGCCAAAAGGCCGGACTTCGACAGACTGACCTGGAGGCCTCTCGGTACGCTGCCCAGGAGATCGAGGCGGGACGCGCCGGTCAGCTGAGGCTTGACCTCGTTCGGGCGCATTTCGCTGGCTTGGGCGCGAAGGCTCAGTTCAGTATCTGGTGGAACGGCGCGGCGCTCGATCGGCTGCTGGATGAGCGCCACGCTGAGGTCGTCAACTCAACGGCCCGGGTCCTGCCGCGTTACGACTTCAGGGTGAAGACCGAGTACACGTTCAACGACTACGGCGACCGTGGCTCGATCGACGTGTTTGCCGGCCACGATGCCACGCGCGCCATATTCGTCGGCGAGGCGAAAAGTGAGTGGGGCTCGTTGGAGGAGACACTGCGGCGCCAGGACGTCAAGGTTCGTCTTGCGCCCAAGCTCGCAGAGGAAGCTTTCGGTTGGCGTCCGCTTGGCGTGGCCAGCGTTCTCATGTTTCCGAACGATCGAACGTGCCGGCGCACCGCTGACCACTACGCGGCGACGCTATCTGCCTATCCGGCCCGCGCTCGCGAGATTCGAGCATGGCTCAGGCAGCCGGTAGAGAACATCGGAGGAATCTGGTTCTTGACAAACGCAGGACTGGTTAGGCGCGGGAGCTAGCCGCCGGCCGGGATCCCGTCAGTTTCTTGGACAGGCGCAGGATTGGGTAGGCGGCTGTCCGAATGTCATGGAAACGGCGCAGACCAGTTATGCATTTGGCAGGAACACGAGCGATCGGGGTGTGGAGCGCGGCGCGAAGGCGTTCGCGGCGGTGGGGCGGCGCGGGCCGGAGTCGGCTAGGGGCCGTTGCGCAGCGTGGACGTGTCGACGACCTCGAAGTCGGAGCCGTGGAGCTGCTGGAGCTGGTGCAGGTCGTCGTCGTTCCAGCCGGCGGATGGCGCGCCCGTGACGTACCAGGGCGAGCCGTTGTCGGCCAGGATCATGCCGTAGTGCTGGAGCGCGGCCAGCAGCACCCGGGCCTGCGGGCCGAAGCGGGATATGTCGACCGAGGCCTTGAGCCGGACGCGCAAGCCCATCGGCGGCAGTGCCGGGTCGGTCGAATCGGAGGCGTAGTGGCGCGCCGGGTAGATGTACGCCTTCTGTGTCTCGGGTGCCGTGAAGCGCAGGGCGTGGTTGATCGCGCCCGCGGCGACCTCGTCGTAACGAACCAGGCCCGGCAGGATCGGCAATCCGGCCGCGTCGGCAGACGTCCAGCCCGCAGGTCGCAGCGCGTTGGACGACAGATCCCAGATCGCGCCCGAGCCGGCCTTCCAGCCACTCGCCGTCTTGTGCGCCGCGTACAGCTCGTAGAGCCGGCACGTATCGCGTTGGACGATGAGGATGTGGCGGTCCGACCCACCCTCGATCTTGGGTTTCCTGGGGATCGGGTACGGCCCACGATCCGACTGTGACCTGTACTGGAACATCACCTTCTTCTTGGACACGCCCGACCCGACCACGTTGTACGGGATGCCATAGTCACCGCCGGCAATCGACGAGAAGTCCGGGTGCAGGTAGGCGCCACCGCCGATCGACGCGATCATCGTCGCCGAGTTCGACGCCACGGGCAGCGCATCCACGCGCTCGTTCCAGACGTTGTCGGCGGGGAAGATCTCGCACTTCGGCGCGCCCGGGATGGTCACCCGCGCGACGGCGTCGGCCGCGGCTCCCTGGAGCGGCAGGCACAGCGCGGCGAGGATGGCCGTGATCAGCCAGATGCCGCGCCTGTTCGCCATGTCGGCATGGTCGGGCCAACACGCGGACCGGGCAAGACGAACCGGCGTGCCATCTCGAACGTACTTTTTTCGCAACATTCCGTTGCGCCGCGGAACGCAGGCGCTTGACTACGCGTCACAGCGGGGTCGTCTAGAGTGCGGGATCAGGAGGCGGACGCCGTTTGAGTCAAGCCGTGAATCGAGGGGCCCCACGCCCCGTGAACACTCAGCGCAGATCCGGCGCGGTCGCCGCGCTGCTGAGCTTCATCTTCCCTGGCCTCGGCCAGGCGTACCTGGGCCTTAAGCGCGAGGCGCTCATCTTCGCCGTGCCCCTGCTCGCCCTCTTCTTCGGGGTCGTGGCGTGGGTCGTCAGCACGGGCCTGACCCGTGCCGGTGCGAGGCTGCTCGACCCAACCGTGGCCGGCATCGCGGCCATCGTCTCGGCCGTTGTCGTCGTCTGGTGGGCCGCTGCGGTGCTGACCGCCTGGCGCGCCGGCTACCACAGCTCGCCCGCGACCGTCGCCGTACCTGTGGCGCTGGTCGCCATCCTGTTCATGGCCAGCGTCTACGACCGCGTCCCGCTCGGGGCGTCGTGGCTCTACAGCATCTCCGTCGCCGACCACGGGTTCGATGGCGGACTCGACTGCACGATCCAGGACTGCAACACGGGTGATGGGTTGCCCACTCCGACAAACGGCACGGTCGCGCAGATCCCCACCGGAACTGCCAGCCCGCAGGGTTCGGCGACCTTCGGGCCGACGCCCTCATCGACCCCGACGAGCACGGACGACGAATACGCCCCCGACGCGACCGAGCCGCTGGCGTCCATCGAACCCGGTCCAAGCCCCTCGTTCGACATCACCAAGATCGACGCCCAGGATGACGGCTGGCTGAACGTGCTACTGCTGGGCCTCGATACGCGCTGCGCGGGCGGTCTCGTCACCGGCGCGAACACAGACAGCATGATCGTGGTCAGCGCCAACGCGGCCATCGGCCAGGTGTACATGTTCAGCTTCCCGCGTGACATCGCTCAGTTCCCGTTGTATGTGGGCGGAACCATGCCGGGCTATTGGAAGCTGAACACGTTCGCCGGATACACCAAGGGCTATCCCGACACGTTCCCCAATCCTGGGCAGCCTGCTCTCGCCTACGAAATCGGCTTCCTGATTGGCATGCCCATTGATTACTACGCCTCGATCAACATCTGCGGCTTCCCGCAGCTCATCGACGAGCTGGGCGGAGTCGACATCTGCAACAGCAAGGCCATCGATGATCCGAGCTATCCGTGGGGCGATGGCACGACCGGCTACCAGCTCGCCACCGGGCCGGCGCACCTCAACGGCGCCAATGCGCTCGCCTATGCCCGCTCGCGCCACGGCAGCAGCGACTTCGCCCGAGCCAGGCGACAGCAGCAGCTTCTGACGGCGATCCGCCAGTCGCTGCTCACGCCGCAGAACCTTGCGCGCTTGCCCGACATCATCACGGCCATGGGCGACATCGTGCACACGAACTTCCCACCCGACCAGATCGACCAACTGCTGCAGCTCGCGAACCAGATCCAGTCCAATCCAACCGGCCAATACGTCTTCAGTTTTCCTGATTGGGCGCAGCACCTGCCGCGACTCCAAACGAACGGCCGGTCTGTCGAGTTCCTCGACATGGACAAGATCGCGGCCCTATCCGACCAGGTTTTCGGCAACAAGAGCCAGTACTGGACTAATGGACCGCTCCCAAGCGTCCAACTACCCCAACCGGCCCCTAGCGACACCCCGGTGCCGGGTGGTACACAGTGCTGAATGCGTATCTACGAGGGAGCCCCACGGCAAAACTATGAGGAGGTGCTGCGCTCGATAGGCGCGGTGCTGGACCAGCGCGGAATGCGCGAGATCACCCTCATGGAGACGGACGATGGCTTCATCGTCCAGGGTCTGGCACTCGTGCCCGGCGAAGAACGTGCCTGGAACGATCCCAGCGCCCGGCTGGCCAAGGAGACGTTCCACCTGCGCGAGGACGACGTCGGTCGATTCCTGGACGAGGCACTTACCCGGCGGCAGGGGCGCGGTCCACGGCCGCCGAACCAGAGTGCGGCAGCACTGACCGGCTTCTACGAAACGGCACTGCGCGTCATCGGCGGGTACATCGATCAGCAGCAGCCGCGCGATGTGTTCTTCTTCGAGCAGGATCATCAGTTCGTGATGCGCCTGCTCATGGCGACGCGAGCCGGCCTGCGCCACGTGCTGGTCGAGTTCACGCGCGAGGAAGTCGAGGCGATGATCGCCCAGGCCCAGAACATGCGCGGCCGCTAGCCGCCCTCCGCGCGCCCGTCGGTGCCACTTGCGCTACCGTGTCCATGGCCAAAGAGTCCGACCAACAACTCGCCGCCCAACCCTGACCCGGCAACGGAGGTCCACGTGAAAAGCCTGATCAAGCTCCTGGTTTTCCTTCTCGTCGCGTTGCTCGCGGTGACGGTCATCGTCCCGCTCGTCGCCCTTGCCGGCCTGTTCATCTGGCTCAAGCTGACCGAAGAAGCCGACGACGAGGCGCTCGACCTCGAGCAGGACATGGAGACGACCACCGACTCGGCCTCGATCTGATCGAGCCACCCCGGCCGGGGAAAGCCCCGGTCAGCTTCCTGATCGATTACGACGGCACCGTTTCGCTGATCGACATCGGCGACGAGTTGCTCGCGCGCCACTACCCGGACCGCGTCGAGTTCGAGCGCCGTGATGCGCTGTACGACGCCGGCGAGATCGGCTCACGCGAGCTGATGGAGTGGGATATGGACGTTTTGCCGCGCGACGGCGATCTGCTGCGGCGCGAGGCAGCAGCAATGCCGCAGGACGAGGCTTTCCCCGGGTTCGTGGCCGCGGCCAAGGAGCGCGGCGCGCTGGTCGAAGTTGTCAGCGACGGCCTTGGTTTCTACGTGGCCTCGAATCTGGCCGCGCTCGGCGTCGCTGACGTGTTCGTGGCCACCAACGCCAACCGCGTCGAGAACGGCGGGGAGGGGATGTCCTTCCCATTCAGCCACCCGACGTGCTTCGTGTGCGGGACGTGCAAGCGCGAGCGTGTCAGGCAGCACCACTGTGCGGGGCGGGTGGTCGTGTTCATCGGCGATGGGACGAGCGATCGCTTCGGCGCCGCGCACGCCGACCTCGTCTTCGCCAAGCAATCGCTGGCCCGCATCTGCAGCGCCGAGGGCTGGCCGTTCATCGAGTGGGGCTCGTTCGTCGACGTCTCGGCCGAGGTAGAGCGAGCCTTCAGCGACGGCCGATTGCCCGGCACGACTGACGATATGCCGCGCTGGCGGGCAGAGCACGGGCACGGGCCGCGACCGTTCATCTGCGGTCCCGAGGTGTGGGGGCCGGGCCGAACGACGCCCGGGCCGGGACCGCGCTGACTCGTCAGTCACAGTCACGACACAGCTTGGGTGCCGGGCGAATCTGCCTCGCCCGGCTATGATCGGCGCATCGTGCGGATGTCATTTGTGGTCACCCTCCTGCTCGCGCTCGCCTTCTGTGGCCTCGTCCTCGGCGGGGCCGTCTACCTTGGATTCCTGTCCCTCGGCGGCGGCGTAGCCAGCACCGGCACGCCCGGGCCGCATGCGAGCTTCTCGTTCGTGCCGGGGACGCCCACCGTGCCACCGACACCCACTGTCCCGTCCACGCCACCGTCGGCCCCGGCGAGCAACGCGATCTTCAGTCCGGGCGGCACCTACACGGTCAAGCCTGGCGAGTCGCTCAGCCTGATCGGCCAAAAGCTCGGCATCCCATGGCTGCTTATTGCGCAGGCGAACAACATCGCCGGCCCGGATTACATCGTCCAGGTTGGCCAGGTGCTGA